>Ga0208297_1000043_pt1 | contig 347965 bp, 287 predicted proteins | sample LMS_cellobiose_e_FD_187367 | JGI IMG/M metagenome (GOLD analysis project Ga0208297, IMG submission 187367) | Rumen-fistulated moose microbial communities from Alaska, USA - LMS_cellobiose_enrichment (SPAdes) (version 2) | ecosystem: Host-associated > Mammals > Digestive system > Stomach >...
CTGTTGCCTTAATTACAGATACAAAGATATGAAAAATAATTGATATAGAACAATTTACGATAAAAAAGTTACTGACAGCCAACAGTTTAAAACAGGTTAATCCATGTTAGAGTTCTCGGACAGCCTCGCCCTTCGGGCACCCTTTCTAAAAGAAGGGGAATTATAACTCTGAATTTTGAACTTTGAATTCTTATGAATCTATTTTATCTTTTTGTACATCTTGTTCCAGCGGATTTTGCCCTCACCGAAGGATTTGAACTTATCCAAGGACAACCATACAAACAAGGTTCTGCCAACGATATGATTTTCAGGCACAAAGCCCCAAAAACGGGAGTCGGCGGAATTATGTCGATTATCACCCATCATAAAGTAATAATTCATCTTGAAAGTATAACTATGAGCTTCCTGACCATTGATAAACACCTTGCCATCACGCACTTGCAGGTCATTCAGCTCGTAATTCTTGATGATTTTATCGTAAAGTACTATGGTAGAATCATTAATATCTACAGTCATGCCTTTTTGTGGAATGACAATAGGTCCGAAATTATCCTTGTTCCATGTATAACGTTCATCGTGAGGGAAGATATTCATGTCGTAACTGCCAGCTTTGTCAACGATAGGTTCCACTATCAGTCCCATTTTCTCAATCTTGGAGACCTGCTCCTTGTTGAGCCAGTAAACTGTTGTGCCGGCATCAATCTTCTGCATATCTTCCTCATTAATATTCAGCGCTTTACGTTTTTTTGAAGAGAGACCTATGCCGTTAGGATCAACCACGAAGTAAGAATACTGCATTTTTTCAGGAGTAAAGGCTGGTTCGCCATTGATAAACAAGTCTTTATCAACAACTTGCAGCTTGTCACCTGGTATGGCCACACAACGTTTCACGTAGTTTTCGCGCTTATCGACGGGGCGTGCCACCACAGTGTATTCTTTTTTCACCGCTTCCCTACCCTTGCCAGGATAGTAATCCCCAGCATATTTTGACCGATAGTATGCAACCTTGTCTGGTGAATAGCGATAATACAGGTTTTCCATCACTTTATGTGGTGTATTGGGATTGAGCATGGCCTCGAACTCGCGCACAATGGCATAATAGCTCTCGCTTTGCCGCTCGATGGCCACGGTATCACCGTCAGGATAGTTGAACACAACCACATCATAGCGGCGCAAGGGTCTGATAGCCGGGAATTTCATATAGGGCAGCTTTATCCATTCGGTATAGGATTTTGCGCTCTTGGTCAGAGGAAGCGTGTGATGCACAAAAGGTATAGCAATAGGCGTCATGGGCACACGGGCACCATAGTCCATTTTGCCGACGGCCAGGTAATCACCTACCATAAGGGTACTCTCCATAGAAGAAGTCGGAATGGCATAAAACTCCACTAAGAACATGCGGATAATGTAGGCGGCTGCCACCGCAAAAATCAGGGCGTCGCCCCACTCTCTCGCTTTGCTCTTTTCAAAAACAGGAAGGTCGGCCAAATGAGTGAACTTCTCTTTTTTGGAGAATCCCAGATATGGCAGATAAATAAAAAAGAATGCCGTGCCGAGAATTAACGGCAAATAACTTGTCTTACCAAATAAACGGATGGTTTTCCATACCATCATGAAAAACATGAACACACCGATGAATGGAAATACTATCAGCAGCATCCACCACCAGGGACGCGACAAAACCTTGCGCAGCCAGAACCAATAGTCCCCCATTGGAATGAGCGACAGCAAAGGATTAACACCAGCTTTCCTGAAAATTCCCCACAAGCCCACATGCAAACCTATAAAGGCGACGAGGAGAAGGATATATACGGCGGTTGTTGATAAAGTCATGATAATTAATAGTTTACAATTAATAATTAATAGTTTTTAGGCTTCAGTGGTCAGGGGTCAGGGGGCAGAAATTAACAATTAACAATTAATAATTAATAGTTGATAGGTTTTAAGCTACAGGTTACAGGTTTCAGGTTTCAGTGATTAGGGGGTGAAACTCAAAATTCATAATTCAAATTTAAATTCCCCTTCTATTAGAAGGGGTGGCCGAAGGCCGGGGTAGTGATGTAAATATAATTCAACTTTCAGTTTTCAGTTTTCAGTTTTCAACTTTTAAAGCGATCTCCTTGAAGTCATAGATTCCCGGGTGTTGCAGGAGCCAGAGGGCCGCTTTGACAGCCCCTTTGGCCAACTCTACCCTGTTTTTGGCAGTATGTGTTAGTTCAATTACTTCATTTTCAGCTTGATAAGTTACTTTATGTATGCCTGGAACATCTGTCAGACGATAAGATATAACGGGGATATCAACGGGTTTATTGTATTGGTTCTCAATTATTTTCGACAAATGGATGGCGGTTCCGCTGGGGGCGTCTTTCTTGGTGATATGGTGAGTCTCCTCGATTTTCACACTGAAATCGTCCTGCCCGCTCATGATAGCGGCAAGTAATTCATTGATTTTGAAGAAGATGTTGACGCCGATGCTGAAATTGGAACCATAAATGAAAGATGACGACTTTTGTTTGCAGTAGTCCATCACCTCGTCCATGCGGTCATACCAGCCTGTTGTGCCAGCCACCAGGGGAATACCGGCATCGAAACATTTTTTGAAATTATCGACAGCTACTGTGGGCATGGAAAACTCCACCGCCACATCAGCGGTGAGAAAGCAGTCCCACTGTTGCTTCCAGTCGTCTTCGTTGTCAATTGTAGCCACAATCTCCTGTCGCTGGGCCAGAAGGATTTTTTCCACTTCCTTACCCATTTTGCCATAGCCTAAAATCGCGAATTTTGCCATTATCTGAAGTTTAGAGTCAGGTTTACACCGTAATTGAACGAAGTCTTATTTTGTTGATAAACAAGTGAATTCATATAGTTTTGGTTGACTTGGGGAGCAAGACGCATTGACAAGTCATCGGAGATGTCGAAATAAAACAGATGTGCATCCACCACGGCATCCAAAATATTGAGGAAGTACAGGATAGAGGTGACAGCTATGGCAATTTCCATTCTTCTACGGTAGGTGTTTTTCAAGGCCAGGATGTTCACATCAGTGTAAATTTTGTATTCCGGCTTTAGCAAGGCCGTGTTGCCATCACGTCGGTTGATGAATTCCTTCTTGTATTGCACCATTTGATGGGCAAAATTATACACGAAATAGCCGGAGATTCCCAAAGCCACATAGACGATGGGCAATTTCCAGTATTTTTTATTGTAAATTTGACCGCCACCAGGAATAATGGACAGGCATCCGGCTATTGTTGGGCTGTGTTTCTTACGCAAAACGGAATCCGAAGCCGATACATGTTCTACCGGCTTGTCGGAACTGATTTTGATGCCCTTGCCACGATGTCCCTCTCTCAAACGTATGGTTGCAGATGGAACGCTATCTGCAACAACACTTTGTGAGGCGTCTTCATCAGGTGAATTGTCAAATTTCTTCAGACTGTCGGTTACAAAATTCTGTGATTCAAGCGGATTGTCCCCATTTGTATCCATGGCAAACGGGGAATTTTTCGGAGTATTTTCCGTAGTGTCAGTTGTGGCCGAAGTGTGGGTGGAATCAACGGACTGAGCCTGTGCACTTATCGCACACAGACTCAGGAAAATAGATAATATTACAAATATTTTTTTCATAAATAGCAGAACTAAAGATATTTACATTAGTTTGCTAATCATCTGCTTCAAATCTTCGTCAGAAGTGAATGGAATAACAATTTTACCTTTGCCCGACAAATCTTTGTTGACTGAAACTTTTGAATTCAGTTTTTTTGAGATTGAAGACACAAACTGGTTGACTTCGTCGGAGAGGGTGATTTTGATTTTTGTTTTGGCAGGTTTGAACTCTGACGAGTATTTTTTCACCAAGCTTTCGGTTTGACGAACCGAAAGACCGCCATCTATCACTTGTTTCAATACTTTCTCCTGCAATTTCTCATTCTCAAGTGTTACCAGCGCACGGGCGTGTCCCATGCTTATAACATTGTCACGCACAGCGATTTGTGCTGGCAATGAGAGTTTCAGTAGGCGCAGATAGTTGGTGATGGTGGTTCTGTTCTTGCCCACCTTGTCACTCACTTCCTCTTGTGAGAAGCCGAACTCATCGACCAATCGCTGGTATGAGAGAGCGATTTCAAGGGCATTCAGATCTTCACGTTGGATATTCTCGACGAGAGCCATCTGGATGGATTGCATTTCATCGACTGTGCGAACATAGGTGGGAACCTCTTGCAAACCAGCAAGTTTGCATGCTCTCAAACGACGTTCTCCGGAAATGAGTTGGTATCTGCCATTGGCGATAGGTCTCACCGTGATTGGCTGTATCAGTCCGTAGGTTTTGATGGATTCCGCCAATTCTCGCAAAGCTTCTTCGTCGAATTTGGTACGAGGCTGGTTTGGATTAACCTCAATGGAGTCGATACGGATTTTTCCCACCGAATCCTGTTTGATACGGGCTACGGAATTGGATGCGATGGGAAGGTCTCCCCCACCCAGCAATGCTCCTAATCCTTTGCCCAACTTTTTTGCATCTTTTTCCATAACAATCTGTTAATTAGTTAATTTGTTAATTAGCAAATTAGTTAATTGTCAATATGCCAATGAGCTAATTATTATTCTTAAATTCCAAGTTTTCAGTTTTCGACTTGAATAATTTGCTAATTTGCACATTTGCTAATTTGCTGATAATTAGCAAATTATTCAAAGGTATAGCCGTTATTCACAAGCAGTTCCTTGGCCAGATTCAGGTAGTTGATATTGCCTTTTGACTGCACATCATACAGCACGATAGGTTTTCCGTAGCTTGGGGCCTCGCTCAGGCGCACGTTTCTGACGATAATGGTGTCAAAAACAATACCTTTGCAATGCTGGCGCACATCTTCCACCACAGCGTTATTATGCTTCAGACGGGCGGTGTACATGGTCAGCAGGATACCCTCGATAGTCAGCTCCGGATTCATGTTCGACTGTACCAGGCGCACTGTATTAAGCAGTTTGCCCAAGCCTTCGAGGGCGTAATACTCGCATTGCACGGGGATAATCACCGAATCGGCGGCCACAAGGGCGTTCAGGGTAATCAAACCCAGCGACGGAGCGCAGTCAATGAGGATAAACTCGTATTCATCTTTTAGTGCTGTCAAAGCGTCGCGCATACGATACTCGCGGCGGTCAAAAGAAATCATCTCCAATTCCGCCCCCACCAAGTCGATGGTGGCTGGCATCAAGTCCAGATTGGGCGTATCGGTTTTCACAATGACTTCTGTCGCAAAGTTGTTGCCGAGCATGCAATCATACACGCTGTGCTCCACCTGCTCGGGATCGATGCCGACACCGGAAGTGGCGTTGGCTTGCGGGTCGGCGTCAATCAGCAAGGTTTTGTGCTCCAGCACGGCCAAAGAAGCGGCCAAGTTGACCGCGGTTGTGGTCTTCCCTACCCCTCCTTTCTGGTTAACGACAGCAATAATCTTTCCCATTAGGCCTCCAAGTCTTCAAAATTAATGTCGTCGGTTTTGGGCTCGTTGGCATCAAAAAGCATATCATCAGGAATTTTGCCTGTTTCAATGAACTCCAACACTGCTGCCAAGGCATTCTGGAATTTGGTGAAATCTTCCTTGTACAGGAACAATTTATGTTTTTCATAGAAGAAAGTACCATTGTCAGCGTTGAATTTACGCTTGCTTTCGGTAATGGTAAGATACTTTTCTTCGTTTTTTGTGGTCTTCACATCGAAAAAGTAGGTGCGCTTCCCTGCTCTAACTGCTCTTGACAAAACTTCATTTTTTTCTAAATTTTCCATCTCTAATCTTTTTCGTTAATATTAATAATATGGTGAATTAATTTGCAAATATACTTTTTTTCTTTTTTCCTAACGTATAAAAATTGAAAAAATTATAATTTTATTTGCGACCCTGCTTTTTAGCCATTTCCTGCTGCTGTCTAACCATCTCTTCCATACGCTGTTGCCATTTCGATTTCTGGACAGGTTTTTTCATGTTGGCGAGCAGCTGGGCACGCAACTTGTCCTGGTTGACGGTCAGCATGAAAATACCATTCTGGGCAAAGGTTATCAGGTTGATTAACAAGTAGTAATATGTCAAACCAGAGGAGAAACTGTTAAACATGAACAAGAACATGATAGGCATGATGTACATCATGATTTTCATCATTCTCTGCTGATCGTTGTTGCCAGTGGCAGGAGTCATCAGCTTGTTGTTCATATAAGTGTAGGCAATTGTGGAGATGGTCATCAACAAGGTGAACAAACTTACATGGTTGCCATAGAAGGGGATGTTGAAACTCAGGTCTAAAATAGAATCGTAGGATGAAAGGTCATCCGCCCAAAGGAATGACTGCTGGCGCAATTCGTATGCCGAGGGGAAGAAACGGTACATGGCGATAAGGATAGGCATCTGTATCAACGCCGGGAGGCAGCCTGCCATCGGACTGGCTTTGGCGCTCTTGTACAGGGCCATTGTCGCCTGCTGCTTCTTCATCATCTCGTCCTGATTCTGGTCGGCTTTGGGGAATTTCTTGTTAAGCGCTTCTATTTCAGGTTTTAACGCTCTCATTTTAGCGGATGAGATATAAGTCTTGTAGTTGACAGGAGTAACCAGCAATTTGATGAACAATGACAGGATCAGAATAATGATACCATAGCTGATACCATAGCTTTCCAACCAGTTGAAAACCGGAATAATGATGTAGCGGTTACACCATTGCAGCAGGAAAAATCCCCAACCCAGCGGCACCTGGCGCTCCAGTTTCATATCGTACTCTTTCAGCAGTTTGTACTGGCTGGGGCCAACATACATCATCATGTCGAAAGAGCTGTTGTCCAAGTTGTCAACTCTGAAATCCAGGTCGGCTGTCATGGTCTTCAGGTAAGATGTCTCGCTCTTGGCAGGCACATTCACGTTTAATGATGCCGTAGAAAAATCCGCTGATTTGGCAATCATTGTTGAAGTGAAGAACTGTTGTTTGAAGCCCACCCATTTCAACGGGGAAGAGAAATCCTTCTTGTCGCTTTTGCGCTCATCCAGATTGTCCACATCATCCACATTATCCATGTAGTAAATGGTGCTCATGTCTCTTTCAATCTGGTAGTTTCGTTCTTGGCAGGTCAATAGGGCATTCCACTCAATAGTATAGTCCAAGTTGTTGGCATACAAACAGTCGGACATATTGACGAAATTAACTTTGAAGCCGAAATGATAGTCGTTGGGATAGAAAGTGTAGAGGTACTCGATGTAACTCTCGGCGGAGCCGCCTGTCGAGTCGTTGGCTGCGGCAACACCTGCGGGAAACACTTTCAATGAAAGCACTGCGCTGTCCTCACTCACTACCAGCGAATCCTTAATGTCACTACTGAAGGTCAAGTCCTTGGAATGAACAACAGCCTGATTTTTCAGCATCAAGTCGATATTGATATTATTATTGTCGCCATCGAAGAGTACCACTTGGGGTTTCACCGAATCTTTGGGGGCAAATTTGTAAACATTCTTGAACTCAACACGTTTCAGGTAGCCACCTTGGCGGGCGAAGGAATAGATGGCCTTGTTGGTCACCACCTTGAAGTCGCCGTTTGCCGCATCTGCCGGCATTTGGAAAGCCACTGCATACAGCGGAAGTTTTTGTTGTTCAGCCGCACGATTTGCTGTCGAATCGGCATTTGTAGCGGCATTGTTAGTTGTTTCTAATTGGCTAGCCATTGAAGCAGCAACAGCGTTGGCGATGGAATCTTCCCGTGCTTTCTGTTCCTGCTCCATCATTTCTTTCTGCACTTGCTCTTGATGTTTGGCATTCTTCTGTGAGGTATAGAAACTGAACCCCATGAACAGCGCGAAAATCAAGAGCAATCCAATAATCGTATTCTTATCCATTCTATCTGTTTAAAATTAGCTTGCAAAGATACGAAATTTTTCAATGTGCCAATTAGTAAATGTGCTAATGTGACAATTGAATTAGCAAATTAGTTAATTAGCAAATGTGCCAATGTGCTAATGTGCTAATTATCAATGTGCCAATTGAACTGAAAGTTGAAAACTGAAAACTGAAAGATATTCATGACCTCGAAGAGGTTGTACGCACGAAGTGCAATTAACCCCATATTAGCGATAGCGTAATGTGGGGCTGAAGGCATCTCAGCCTCCTCTGCGCAGCGTGGGTGTCACTTGCACTGAAACTTATGACGAATCCGCTGCGAAACGGGTACACCATAGCTGATGAGAAGAATTGAATGATTCAGGTATTTTATGTATATTTGCAGTTTAAAAAAGAGAAGTCAATGGATTCCCAATACAAAAATTTTATTAAATGCTTGTTAATCTGCATATTAGTTATCCCATTGAATTTATATGCACAATCAGCGGGAAACACGGGTATTTCCAGTTCCAGTGAAGCCTCTCGTCAACTTATCATGGTACAAAACGAGACAATCGATTCGGTTTTTGCTCAACAATGGGCTGAATATGAGCGAATCAACAAGGCCTTGCGGGAAGACGCGCTGCTAAAGCTTGACACTATTAGCCGTTTGGCTGAATTGTCGGGCAACGAGATGCAGCTATTCCATACCAACTACGAGCGTATCCACCTTATTTTCAATCCTGAAGAGCCTGATGCGATATGGCTGGCGGATTCTTTGGCACAGTCCGCACCACAACCTTATCGGGGTATATATTTTTTTCTTGTGGCACAAATGCTCTCCCAACTTAATCCTTCCATGGGAATGAAATCCGACGCCAATGATCTCCGCGATGTAATGAAATGGTCTGATAAAGAGGTGTTTACTAACACTATCCGCTATGCCGACAGTGCCTTCGCACAACTTTTTGAATACGGCATGACACCTGCCTCTGTTTTTTCTTTCATAACCCTTCCCGGCAACGTTCTCTCTCTTCCCGAAATGACCTTGGCGGATTTGGCTCTGATGAGTTCTCTCCAACACCCTTTCGTAGAATGGATATATAATGATGTGACTATCAATGCTTTGTTAAAAGCCATCCAGTATCATCAGGAGCATAAAAATCTGCGTATCTTATTGGAATATGAGATTAGCAAGTTGTTCTTTTTTCCTTTCAGTGCAAAAGAGAGTCCCGAGGAAAGCCAGATATGGCAATGGTTGCAGAGTCTCGAAAAAGAATACGGTTCCCAGACGGCCATCGACTATGAAAAAGGCAAGTTTCTGTACTACTTTCTGGAATTCAACAAACCCTCATCCGAAAATGTTTCGCGAGAATACAGCCTCCAGTGCAAAGCCTATTTTGACAGGGTGTTAGAGACTGCCATTGACACGTTCTATAAAGAAAATGCCCGACTTATGCTGGAGAAAATCACGCAACAGGAATTCTCTTTGTTGAAGATGCTACAGAATTTGGCACCTGCACCGAAAATACTGTTGCCTATACAGTACCGCAATATCGACACCCTCTACATTTCCGTGTACCGCATACCTGCTTCCGAAGCGCTCTACTTTTGGGCATCAAAACGGAGTGATATTGACAAATACCTCCAGAACGGTGAACTTCAAGGTCCTGTACTACAGCAAAGTTTTGCGCTTCCCAATCCCGTGCCGTACAACAGCTGCCATACTGACCTTTTTTTGGACAGTTTGCCCAAGGGCAACTACCTGCTGCTTTTCCAAACCACACCACAGTACGACACCAACACCATTTTGCTGTCCAATGAACTGAATATCACTAGTATAAAAATAATGGAGATTCGTCATGTGAAAAAGCACTTTCTCACTTTCACAGACGCCATTACGGGAGAGCCTCTTTCCAAGCTTAAAGTGACCATGGAGAATCTTTCTGATATGCGCTTTCACCGTTGGACGAGCCGAAACGGAATACTCGGACTCCGGCGTTATGAAACCACCTGGAAAAGAGGTCATTACGTAAATGATGGGCCCGATTGTTTAGTGGAGTATTTTGTGCATGACGAAACAGATGAAGACGATGATTTCTTTGTTGAAAAACCTATAAACCCATTCAGGCGGGTGTACCACCATTACGGTGGCAATTATATCCCGTCAGTAATCATCTTGGACCGCCCGACATACCGGCCAGGACAGACTGTTTTTTTCAAAGCATATCTGATTCATGGACACCGGATGGCGGGAAACCGACAAGTCGTTGTTGAATTGAGAGACAAAGACTCTCGGATTGTCAGCAGTCTTGAATTGAAAACAAACAAGTTCGGCACTGTCGCAGGCCAATTCGAGCTTCCAAAGAACATGTTTGAGGGAGGAAGTGTGTGCATCCACGAGAAAGGACATGACAAATTTGATGAATCTCCGCAAAATTTCACTATTTCAGCATATAAACTGCCTACTTTCAAGGTGGAACTATGGCATCAAGCTGAGCCTTTAGTCATTGGCGACAGCATACATTTCATTGGACGGGCTGTGTCGTTTACAGGCACTCCCCTGCGCTCCGCAAAAGTCACTGTAACACTGTCGGACAAGAATTTCGACCCTGAATTCCCATTGTTTTTCCATTTGCAAACAGATGAGAATGGCTGTTTCCAATTTGCGCATTTGACCAAAGGCACAAATGAATTTTTTTACTATGTTGTTGCCGAGGCAGTGGTGACAGACATCAATGGAGAAACCCAAACGGCAAGACATAGCTTAAACCTTAATCACACCGCTTTCTATATTGACTCCAGATTTCCCGATAATATTGACCTTGCCCGCAAAGACACGATAAAAGGCACTATCTCGGTCAAAGAAAGCAATTATCACGGCGCCAACCCACTAACCTTTCCTGTACAAGTGGAGATTTTCCGAGTGGAGGAGCCTGACCTTACTCGTCCATTGATTAATCCGTATTACAAAAAACCAGTTCATCCCCTTTATTCCGAAGAGGATTACCAGCGTTTCTTTCCGAATTACAGCTTTGACGAAAAAATCTCTCAACGGACTTTTTGGCCTAACAAAGAACTTGTATTCTCCGCTAAACAAGTCTTTAGTGAAGACCATAATATCAATATTCCTGTAAAAAACTGGTTGCCAGGACTGTATCGTATTCAACTGATTGTTGCCGACAGTTTAGGGCACTGCGACACCACCCGTGAATTCATCAGACTGATTAATTCGTTGGAGAATCGCCCAATAAACAATGAAAGCCTCTTTGTGCAATTTGTGGAACGCACACCCCGCACAGTGAAACTTATGGTCTCTTCGGCTTTACACAATGCACCTGTCTATTGCCACATCACACAAGGCCAAAGAACCATTGCGAAAAAACTGCTGAGATTAAATCGTAACAGCCAGCTGCTGACATTCAAGACCCAGAAATCATCCCACAGCATCGACGTGCTATGCCATACAACACGCAACAACAAAATTTTCATACATTGCGACAGAATCTGGGACGATTCATATATCGAAACATACTTCCAACCTGGCACCTTGACCTTAGATTTGACGCATTGGCATAACATTCTGAATCCGGGCTCATCAGAACGATGGGAAATGAAAGTGATACCGAATGAGCATATCCGATACAAAGAACCTGCAGAAGTGCTGGTATGGATGGTTGACAGCAGCTTGTATGAACTTCCACGGGCATCCGAGTTTGACAAATGGATAAAGCCATACGAGGGATATTTTTGGACGAGTGATTTTTATCATACTGATTTTGAAGATATTACAAACAATTTCTGTTGGCCCAGAAGATTTACGGAGAGCCCTTCCCTGTCCCTGCTCAACAAACGCTATGCGGTTATGGACTTGAGACAATGGGCCAAGTTTTTCAGAAAGGCAGGATATCATTTCACGGGGGGCTTTTCTCCCGACCATACACATACCACCAGATTGAGCGGGGATGCCGTACGCAGAACACCGGGCAGAAGTGTCACTCTCAATTATATAGACAATCCTTTCCATGATATCAATGTGGAATTGGATGCTTCCAAGGCCAACACCTCCAACTGGGAATCTACACCTTTCCGTATTCGCCGCGACTTTAGGGAAACCGCCTTTTTCCTGCCGCAACTGCAAACCGATAAAGAAGGACGGGTCTCATTTGAGTTTACTGTTCCCGACCAGCTCACCTCATGGCGATTCTATGCCCAAGCCCACACTCGGAAATTGCACACCGGACATCTTTCCGGCACTCTTGTTACGATACTTCCGTTATGCTTGCAGAGCAATGCGCCAAGGTTTCTCCGTGAGGGAGACACACTCACCCTCCGTGCCAAAATCACCAACCGCTGTGACTCATTGTTGAAAGGGCTAGTAACACTAGAATTTATAGACACGGTTGACAATCAGCCCATTAGAATGATAATTAATCCTGATTATAAAGATAATACGCACATTGTCTCTCCAAAAAAGAACATACGGAATGATGAAAGAGATGTCGTCGTTTCGGAAAACGATACAAACGTAATCTCCAATATTGGAACAGCATTATTTAATGTGGCCGCAAATGCTACACAAGAGGTAAAATTCCGCATCATTGTTCCCAAGGGCATTTCCGCAGTGACCTATCGGCTGGTGGCCCATGCTGGCCATTACGGTGATGGTGAGGAGCGCACACTTCCAGTATTGCCCAAGCGAATGTTAGCGACAGAAACACAAGCATTCTTTGTACCCGCCAATCGCGACACCACTATTACTTTCAGCAGGTTCTTGTCGAGCAAGTCTCCCATCCTGTCACATTACCGCTATACCATAGAAGCCACCACCAATCCTGTATGGCTTGCCATTCAGACACTGCCTGCTTTGTTACATCCCGACTATGAAAGCAATGACAAGCTTTTCGCTGCCCTATTTGCTGCCGCTATCTTACAACAAGTGAAGCAACAAAATCCCGAACCGCTTCCCGATGACAATTTAGGACATATTCTCCAGAAAAACCTCAACAAACTTAAAAACAACCAATTACCGGATGGCGGTTGGAGTTGGTATGGCAGCGGCAATATCTCCCAAATGATCACCTGCGAGATAATAAACGGCTTTTACAAGCTGCGCGGAATGGGTGTGGAGTTTCCGCAAGCGGACAAAATGATTGAGAAGGCCGTTCAAGCCATCGACCACAACCAAGAGGAGAACTATAAGAGACATCAGAATCGGCAAGAGTTGGAACCCAATGCACCTTTCTACATTACTGAAGAAGACATACTCTATTTATATTCCCGCACATCCGTCCCATACGATTCCAGCTGGTTATCAAAACCTTACGTGCAGAATCTTGTAAAATTAAGCGTAAAAAACATTTACACAGAGACTTATGCGCGCCAAGCCAAAGTTGCATTGATTTTGCATCGTATTGGCCGTACAGATGATGCCAAACGGATTGTGGAAGCCCTTCGGCAGCAAGCAGTTAAGAAACAAGACCAAGGAATGTACTGGCGTAGGGAATCAAGAAATCATTACTACCCATGGTATGAGGCTCCTATCGAGCAACAGGCTCTGATTATCGAAGCTTTCAGTGAGATTTCACCCCGTGAAGAAGAACTTGCTGCCATGAAGCAATGGATGTTGCTGCAGAAAAAAGGCAATCAGTGGCAAAGTTCTCGGGCCACACTGGCTGCAGTACATGCTTTGCTGCTGAATATTTCCAGTGAGATGTTAGACGATGCCACGACAAGCATCACATTGGGAGACAAAACTTTATCAGTCGAAAACAATGCCATGGCAAAAGGCACTGGTTACCTGCAACGCACTTGGAATCAGGAGAGTATCACACCAGAATTGGGTAAAGTCAGCGTGCGCACCGACCGTGAACATCCTGTCATCGGGGCATGTTACTGGCAATATTGGACCACCATTGACAGTGTAGAGACCGCAGGCAGCGGTTTGATGGTCAGCCGACAATACTTTCATCAGCCGACCACAGCAGGCGAGTTCGCTGAGCCTGTAACAGCCAGCAATCCAGTGCGTTTAGGAGAGCGGATTACCGTGCGGGTGACGATTACAACCGACCGCATGTTGGATTTTGTGCATGTCAGCGACCAACGGCCAGCAGCTTTCGAACCAGCAAATGTTGGCGAGCGTTATCGTTGGCAACAAAGCGTGAAATGGATGGAGAGTCCCCGCGATGAGTCCACAGAGTTTTTCTTCCAACATTTACATAAAGGGACTGTCCTTATCGAATACGATGTGTTTGCCACACAAAACGGATGTTTCTCTACAGGAGCAACCACTGTTGAATGCGCATACGCTCCCGAATGGCGGGCACAATGTACCGGTACAAAAATCGGTGTTCGGTAAACCAACAAAACCGTAAGGGTCACTAGCATAAAACACACTGTTATAGTGTGCAGAGCAAATGAAATATTTCTGTATTTTCGGAAGAATTGATAAAAAACGGTAAGTCAAAAAAAAATCACTATTTTTGCACTTGAAATCAGTATCAAACCATTTTCAACATGAATCCTGGCAAGAACAGATGTGAGTATTTGAAGGAAGTGCGGCGGCGGATTGCCCATGAAAACGGCATTCCATTAGAACAACGCAAATGCACCTACCAAGGTGAGTGTTCCGGCACCTGTCCCTTCTGTGAAGCGGAACTTCATTACCTTGAAAAGGAACTTAACAAGCGTAAGTCACTTGGTAAGGCAGTGACTGTGGCAGGTATTGCACTCTCTTCGTTGATGATAGGTGCTTGCGAAACATCTTCACATTATACCTCGTTTGGCGGTACCATAGGTTATGCACCGCCCAGTTTTGTCACGGAAGCAGATAGTACTGACCCGACAGCCATGCGATCAGAATATGAATCGTGTTTCGTTCAAATCAGAGGCAATACAGGCAGTAATGTTCTCATAAAGGATGGTGTTAGAATAAGATATGTAGGTTCAGATATATGGCCAGCCGTATTTCCAACAGAACACGGGTCTCCAGTACAATGGTTAAGTCAAAGGCTACGTTCCTATGGCACATACATGAACAATGAACTATTGAACGAAACCATGATCACATTCGTGATAAACACAGATGGAACCATTTCTGACGTAGAACTGATAAACATGCCTGTAACGGGGGCTGAGGAAGACTTCAACTTCCAGAACGAAGTCCGCAAACAGATGAGCATGATGCCCCGATGGAAACCAGCCACCAAAGATGATGCCCCAGTCCCCTATCCTGTTGCCATTGCTATAAGCGATTTAAGGCACTAAATTGGCGAAGGTTTAAAGTAGAACAGCATGCAAACCGACACAAAATTTGAAGCTCCTTTCATTGGCATCAACCGCCACCGTATCGGTGTGGACGGCGAGGGTGTCACTACACTTGCGGCTTTTCACGGATGTCCTTTGCATTGCCGTTACTGCCTGAATCCCCGTTGTCTGGATCCGGAAGCCTCTGTCCAGCGATATACTCCGGAGAGTTTGTACCAAAAGTTGCTTATCGACAATCTATACTTTATAGTAACTGGAGGTGGTGTGTGTTTCGGAGGGGGCGAGCCTCTGCTACGTCCAGATTTTATCCGTCAATTCCATGCTCTATGTGGCGAACGATGGAGAATCACGATAGAGACCTCCTTAAACGTGCCTATCGCCTCTGTGCAAAAGATTGTTCCCTTGACAAACGCATTCATTATTGACATCAAGGATATGAATGAAGCTATATACACCTCATACACAGGAAAATCCAACTCCCAAGTGATAGAGAATCTGAAATGGTTATCAGCAAATTTTAATCGGAACAATATCATAATACGTGTGCCGTTGATTCCAGAAAACAATAACGAAAATGATGTGGAACGAAGCATCAAGCAGCTGCAAAAGTTCGGTTTCACCCGTTTTGACCGCTTTACGTACATCATTCGATAAAAGCATTAAAAAAACATATATCTTTGCATGTTCAAACATTTGAATATGAAAAAACTATCAACCCTTCTTTGTTTTCTTGCCTGTTATGTCTTTCAGCTTAGTGCTCAAGATTTTCTTACGCCATGCTCATACGGTGTGTATGGGGGAATGTTTCCAGGTTATGACGAGACACTTTTCCACACTTTTTTAACGACCGATAACGAGGATGCTCATCGTAATTTATCGCCAGCATTTTTTAATTTCTACCTCTGCCTACCGGCTTTTGATTCGGAGTACGTTCTTGTGTTAGGGAAAAATGAATTGATTCTGAAAAAAGCGAAAGAAAACCTTTATTATGCTTCAGAAGAAATCAAAAGACCTGACTTCCGTAAAAAGGATAAAAATGTCCAAAAGGACAAACGTGAATTAGCTGATTTATTGAAATCCAATCCCGTAGAGACCTATAAATTACCTGTCACAACAGAAATCATTGATGAGTTGAAAGAATTGTTCGAACATGCTGTTATGACATCAAATCATCTTGATATTGAAAGTCATACTAATGATGGTTGGGCACACTATTTTGGTTATGGGCATCGATTGGCTTATGTAAGTAATCCTTACGGTGGCGGCCGTGCCGGAAAAATTGTGTCAGTGGTACAGAATATTTGCTATGCGGTCGAAAAACACGACACGGCTAGGCTGAATCAACAAATGGAGACATGCCGATTACTCATACATGCATTCAAAAAAGAATATCCCGTAAGATATTTTCAACCTATTTGGAAATCTCGTTCCAGTGGAGACAAAGAGCCTTGGAGCTATAAATTTTATGGTGATCACTGCTTTTCTCTGGAAATTCTCAGCGACACTATGACCACTTGGGAAATATTAGATTCCTTGGATAAGCGATATAGCGACAGCTTGGCCGTGTGGTCACGGGAACTTTTCCTGATGACACCACCTCCTATTTATCCCAATGTCGTCATAGACAACCATAGGACTAATGCAGTTTGCACGGTAGAAACAAAAAATGGACACACACGGACAGAAATCACTATGCCCGAGAAGTTTTGGCTGCGCAATGTGATTTTAGAAGCCGCACAATTGCCAATTGGAGAATACGATATCGATGGTTCTTGTTTCGACCAAACATCCGGAATGTACCACTGGCGAGAAAAGCACTAAAAAATAATGTCTAAGAAACGGCCTGAAAGGCCAACGAACAGTCAGCCCAACGGCAACGCCTTGGGTATGGGAATGGAGTAAAACAACAAGAATCGCCCTGAAGTATCAGAGTAAATGAAAAATTTTGGTATTTTCGGAGAAATTAATAGAAAAAATTTTGGTATTTTCGGAGGAAATAAAAGAAAAAATTTTGGTAAGTTAAAAAAAAAGACTATTTTTGCAACCAAAACCAAATACGAAAAATAGATTATGAAACGTATATTCAAACGTAAACTATATGACCGTCTCCTCGAATGGAAGCGCATACAGAACGGCAAGACGGCAATCTTAATAGAAGGTGCACGCCGTGTGGGTAAATCAACACTTGTTGAGCTATTTGCCCAAAACGAATACGACTCATACATACTTATCGATTTCAACGAGGCTTCTGAAGATGTGAAGTCTTTGTTCGACAATCTGATGAATATGGACTATATCTTTCTCCAACTTCAGGCTATTTATAATGTAGTACTGAAAAAACGCAAGTCGGTCATCATTTTCGACGAGGTGCAGAATTGTCCTCTTGCCCGTCAGGCAATTAAATACCTAGTAAAAGACGGTCGCTACGATTATATTGAAACAGGTTCACTCACCAGCATTAAAAAGAACACCAAAAACATCACGCTTCCCAGCGAAGAAGAACGTGTGATGCTCCATCCTATGGATTACGAGGAATTTAGATGGGCTATGGGCGATGACACTACTATACCACTGCTCCGAAAATTCTATGAACAAGGACTTCCTCTTGACAAAGCCCACCGAGAAAAAATGCGCGATTTTAGGCTTTACATGCTGGTGGGCGGTATGCCTCAAGCTGTTGAGGCATACATAGAGACAAACAATTTCAGCATGGTGGATTTAGCTAAACGGGGTATTATCAGAATTTATCAGGATGATTTCCAAAAACTCGACCCAACAGGACGGCTGGAAACTCTCTTTATGGAAATCCCGTCACAATTAAGTCAGACGAACACCCGATACAAACCTTTTACCGTATTAGGAGACATAGATGATGACAAACTGATGGAACTGATGAATAATCTTGACGACAGTAAAACCGTCCTTTTTTCCTACCATTCAAATGATCCAAATGTCGGCATGTCGCTAACAAAAAACATTTCAAAATACAAGATTTTCTGTACTGATACCGGCTTGTTTGTTACGCTTGCATTCTGGGACAAGGACTACACCGAGAATGTTATTTATCAGAAACTATTGAACGACAAGCTCAGCACAAATCTCGGCTACGTTTACGAGAATGTAATTGCACAGGTGTTGGCGACATCAGGAAACAAACTGTTTTATTACACATGGCAAAAAGACGAGACACATAGTTATGAAATCGATTTTCTACTATCGCGTGGAGCCAAACTGCATCCCATAGAGGTGAAGTCATCAGGATACAAAACCCACAAGTCGCTTGATGTATTCTGTGAGAAATATTCCCATATTGTAGACCACCGTTATCTGTTATACACGAAAGACCTGAAAAGAGACGGGGCGACAATGTTGGTTCCTGTTTACTTGGCAATGTTTTTGTAAATACATGTCGCATTATTTCTTTTGCCCCTTCGGGACGATTTGGCTGAAAATAACCAAATTAACCCTACCCAGGGCGATGCCCTGGGCTGATTGCTTGAAGGCCTTTCAGGCCGTTATATTCTCCTCTTTTTGATGGAAGACTTTATAATTTTGTTGGGCTTCATGATATGAAGTTCGCCTTCAGGGTGGAAGTTGATTTTATGGTAAGAAATACCGCCTTTTTTCACGCGGAAAGAGGCCAAGGGTTCGTCCCAAAGCACAACATCGCTGCTGCGGCCTTTGCCCGTAAAACTCCATTCGTCAGCACGGCCAAAGAAGGTTGATTTCACGGTAAATGATTCTTTGTCGCCCAGATTGATATTCAGGGTGAAATCATCAATGCCCTTGTTGGCCCAGCGGTTGGCGGCTGTCAGTATATAATCAAAGCGAAAGTCCTCGGCCACAGAGAAGGACAAATCATACTCGTAGGTATGTTCCACAATGTTCAGTCCTTTCTTGAAATGGGCCTTGAAGTGATACACATAATAAAACAGGGTGCCCATATAGTCAATTTCCGCCAGCGAGTCCATACACTGTTTTTTGGTCCAGCTATTGAATTTCCCGTTCTGGTAATAGTCGGCCTGATTGTGTGTGGTGCCGTCTATATTGTGAAGATAACCAGGCACATGGGCAATCTCGTACGACAGATGCTGTCCGTTCATCACCACCTTGAAGTTCCGTATATGGGGTTGATCAGGAAACACATCCATATACTGTTTTTGTGGCGGATAGGCAGCGGGGGCCTCAAAGCCCACCAGCAGGTCCTTCTCCCCTACCGGATTATAAAACTCGTAATATACCGTCACTTCCAGATGGTCTCCGACACGGTTAAGGGTAAGGATTTCTTTTTTCACCTGAATATCCGTCTCTGTAATAGGAATCAGCTGGTTACCGGCCGCATAATATACGCCGTCGTTGGCGAAAGCAAGAAGCGTCAACACGCATAATGTCAGTAAAATAGTGAGTTTTTTCATAGTGCGGGATTTTTCAGCAAAGATAGCTTTTTTTTTGATTTCCGCATACGGCATCGGGAAGTGAAAATTGGAGAAACACCACTCTCTGCTAATTTGTCAGCTTTTTTCCGCCATCTTGTTACAAAAATGGACAATTTGTCCACAAAAACAGGAAATGAGGGCGTTTTTTGCTTTGGCACGCCTTTTGCAAAGTTAGGGGTGGCTGTTGAAGCGAAAGCGAAGGCAGCCAAACGAAATTTGAAGTTTAACAACAATTAAAAATGGAGGTGTATTATGCTACCAGTAATGTTTAAAAACAGTTGGTTTCCAACAGTATTTGAAGATTTCTTGAACAATGATTTTATGCCTCGTGCCAATACAACCGCACCGGCAGTCAATGTGAGAGAGGATGAAAAAGCCTACACGATGGAAGTTGCCGCTCCTGGCATCAAAAAAGAATTCTGCCGTGTGAGCATCAACGACGAGGGCAATCTGAGTGTCGCTATTGAAAACAAATTCGAACACAAAGAAAGTGAGAAGAAACACCACTATCTGCGTCGTGAGTTCTCTTATTCCAACTATGAGCAGTGCTACTCGCTGCCCGAGGATGTGGATAAGGACAATATCGAAGCCAAAGTAGAAGACGGCATCTTGACCGTTACCCTGCCGAGGGTGCAGAAAGAGGAAAAGAAATTATCCCGTAACATCACTATCGGATAAGCTTCCCATTGTGAATCAACGGATTAAGCCGCAACCGCAAGGTCGCGGCTTTTTTTGTTTCCGGTAGAGATGATGTTTACATCGTTTCTGCCAGAGCAAAGCAGGTCACTGGCTGATGCCAAGGCTGTGCAAGAAGACCCAAAGGGTTAATTCTTCCCGAAAAAAATGATATATTCCATAGTGAACAAACTTTTGCTCCGAAAAATCATTATTTTTGCAAGTTGAAACCTTTATCAACATGAAAAATCTCAAAAATCTTTTCCTCAACGAGAAATTCATTCTCAGCATTATTCTGCTGAATGCTGTTGTTATCTTCTTGCAAAGTTTCAATATGGATAATATCTGGATACAAATTACAGATATGATCTGCACGTTGATTTTTATTGTGGAAATGGGAATAAAACATGTTGCTCTGGGAGTAAAGAATTACTGGAAGTCAAGATGGAACCGACTGGACGGCACTTTGGTTATCTTGTCTATTCCTTCCATTATTGCCTTTTTTTCCCCCATTTCGATGATGGATCTTTCGTTTCTGATGATTTTAAGATTGTTACGTTCCCTACGTTTTCTCAGAGTACTGCATTTCTTTCCCAATATCGGACAGGTTATCAAAGGTTTCAAGCTGGCGATCAGAGAATCTTATGCCATACTGCTTTGCTTTCTGCTGTTAATCGTCTTGTTCGGCCTCATCAACTGCAGTCTGTTCAAAGATATGGCACCAATGTACTTCGGAACTCCACTTAAAGCCATATACTCGGTGTTCCGTGTCTGTACTGTGGAGGGGTGGTACGAAATTCCCGATGCCATCGCAGCGGCCACAAGCCCGACAATTGCCACTTTGGTGCGGATTTATTTCAGTCTCCTGTTATTGGCAGGAGGAATTATCGGCATGTCATTCATCAACTCCATTTTTGTGGATGCCATGGTGGCCGACAATAACGACGATGTGAAAGCCAAACTGGATGAGATTGAAAAGAAAATCGACGAAATATCAAGCAAATTGAAATAGCACGTTATAAGATTTCAAAATTCAAATTTAAACTTTCAGTTTTCAGTTTTCAACTTAATTCATTGGCACATTAGCACATTGATAATTAGCACATTAACTAATTTGCTAATTAACTAATTTGCTAATTTATCACCGGTATTCCAACTTGTTCATAAAGAACACGTAACGTTTGCCTTTGGCACTTTTGCTATTGTTGATAATCTGCTGATAACCACTGATGATAAACTTGTTGTCGTACCAGTTGTACATGTTCAAATCCCTTGAATATTCCACCATGTCTTTCTTGTACAGGCATTCAATCGGGATGGTTTCTGTGCTTTCAATGGTTTCATAACCATTTATGAGACAATAGCTTAAATTTGAATTATAAGGATAGAAAATGGCTGTGCCAAAGGGAGCGTAATAAATGGACACTCTGCGGGCCAAGCGTCGGGTCAGAATATTCGAAAACGGGAAATAATTGTCCCATAACAATTCACCTTTTTTGTCAAAACAAGTAACGTATGCATTCACATAGCGATAACCCAAGAAAGTGGTCTGCGGAGGATTGTAAGTACCACCATAATAATACGATGAGTTATCGTAATAGCCTGAAGTATAGTTATATTCGGGATAATACACCTCGGTAATCAGGGTATAACAGCTGTCATTACTGATGATGTCGCCCACCAGCAACTGCAAATCTATCGACTGCTCCTTCACTTTGCCGTTCTTCAAAGTATCTTTTTTATGAAGATTAGTATAATTGTAGAATTCAGGATAACCCATCACGGAGTTGTCGTATGCAAGCGTATATACGCCAGAGTGATAAAAACCTGATTTCCTGCTATTTGCGAGTTTGTATGTACCCATAATGAGGGCATGACTACTGTCTATTTGTTTATATCGGGCAGTGTTGTAATAATAGTCCTCATACACAGGTAGTTGTACTGCTTTAAGCAACTGCCCGTCATAATTGGTCTCAAAAACGGTCATCATGGCAACCTTACTACTGTACAAAAGTCCCAAACCCAGCAGCATCTTGTGGTTAAGAGTATCTGTTTCAATAAATTGCTCTGATATAATCGCCGCATCGGGAACAACAAATTGATGTAGATTTTTTGTTTTTGTGTTATAAAAATAAATCAAGTATGAATTATCCACAATGATAGAAAACACTGTATAACCATCAATGGCTTTAAGATTGGCAATTTCAAATTTAGTGATATTCTCAAGGACATGCAGGTCTGCCTTTTTTCCCTTTATATCCACCACGGAAATGTATGTTTTAGGGCTTTCTTTTTTACCCACAACATCCTGATACAGAAGATAAATTTTGCCATTTTCATAATAAGACTGCCGGAAAGCGGCTTTCGGAGACAGATAGATGTTGTAAGCATATTGCTTCTGCAAATTGGTATCATAATGCATCATCACCCACTCCGTAGAATCGTTGTTCAACTGCAGCCCTTCGTAAAACACCATGACGCCATTTTTTCCCATCAGGCTAAAGTGGTAATCATCAGCATCTTGGGCGGTAGGCAGCTCAATACGCAATGGCGGATCACTCTGAGCACAAATATTGGAGCAGAGGACCTGCGTTATCATCAATATTAGCAATATCAATAAATTTTTTTTCATCATTGTATTCATTAAATACCACGGCTGCCATAATAAGACAGCCCTATGGTACGGCTCCGCCGTATCGTTTGTTTCACTACCCCGCCCTTCGGGCACCCCTTCTAATAGAAGGGGAATTATAATTGTCAATTATCAATTGTCAACTGTCAACTATTAACTGTCCGCTGTAACCTGTAACCTGTATCCTACATTCCCCCATCGCACGACAGCACTTGCCCAGTGACGTATGACGACAGCTCCGAGGCAAGAAACAGGGCACAGCGGGCCACATCATCAGGCTTTCCCAAACGACGTAAAGCAATGGATTTCATTGTGTTATCCCTCATCTCATCAGACAATCCAGCCGTCATATCGGTTTCAATAAAGCCAGGGGCAATGGCATTAACACGGATGCCACGACTGCCTAATTCCTTGGCCATCGACTTTGTCAGACCAATAATCCCAGCTTTGGAGGCGGCATAATTGGCCTGTCCCGCATTGCCATACAGTCCTACCACAGAACTGAGGTTAATGATGCTGCCCGCACGTTGCTTCAGCATGACAGGCGCGCATGCATGTATGGTATTGAAGGCGGATTTCAGATTGGTGGCAACAACCTCGTCCCACTGGTTTTCCATCATTCTAAGCATCAGTGTGTCAGCTGTTTTCCCTGCGTTGTTCACCAGTATATCTATACGTCCGAAATCGGCCAGAACTTGTTTTACCAATGCTTCTGTGGCACTGAAATCGGCGGCATCGCAACAATATGCCTGGGCTTGCACACCAAGGGTTCTCAACGACTCCACCACTGTTTCCGCTTTTTCCTGGTTTCGCATATATGTGACGGCCACATTAGCGCCTTCCTCCGCAAACCGCAGGGCAATTGCTTTGCCAATACCCCGGGAGGCTCCTGTGACCAACACATTTTTTTCTTCCAACAATTTCATAACATTAAATTTTGATGCAAATTTACATAAAATCCTCGAATTACACACAGGCAAATAATTTTTTTGCAAGGACGCACCACATGCTTCCAAAACAACACAGGGGAGAAATACATGAATTTCCCGAAATACATAGGACCTGCAAAAAGAAAAAAACAAAGATAAAATTCAACCGACTGACTTTTAATTCAAGGAATTTGTGTAAATTTGCAGTTTGTTCTTTCTGAAACAACAACTTGAATATGGCACAGAAAAAATCAAGGACCGGAATATGGATAATATTGGTTGCCGCAATGATGATTGCTGTAATATTCTGCATTCAATATTTCTACGGCCGTGCGAGTCTCCGTAAAGAAGCGGAGCAGCGGGCACAAAGCGAATTGCGGCGCGCGGAACTGGAAATCAATGTGGTAGCTGTGGAAACTGAGACCATGGCAAAAATGTTGACGACATTGGCAGAACGGGATGTTGACAACAAAGACTCTATTGTCAATGCCACCAGAACATTATTGCATAGCTTGAAGAATGTCAACTGTGCCTGCATAGCATGCACCGAGTACCTCTTTCCGGAAGAGGGGCGCTGGTTCGAAATTTACAGTAGTCGTCAGCCTGACGGAAATATCCAGACACTCCAGATAGGGGGGGCGGACCATGATTATTTTCAAACAGAATGGTATCGTAATGGTGTGATTATTGACAGTTGTTATTGGAGCGAGCCTTATATGGACTATTCTGGAGCGCACACAATGGTGGTGACTTGCACACATCCTATTCGCAACAAGCAGGGAGATGTGGTGGCCGTGGCAGGCATGGATGTGTCGCTGAATTACCTGCAACTCATGTCGGAGTATTTGCAAATATACAAAGACAGTTACTATACCATACGTTCTCGGGAAGGGCTGGAAATAGTTGCTGGTATTGATACCGTTCCGGGACGCAAATACTATGTTTACGACGAATATATTGAAAAAACAGGCTGGAAAATTTCCATCATCATTCCTGAAGACGTTATCTTTGAGGGCCTTAACAAGGTCAGATATATTGTCGAGGTACTTATGGTCATCGGCCTGGCCCTGCTTATCTTTATCGTATGGCATGCCAGTCGCGACAATAAACGCCTGATGGTCACTACGGCCAAAAACCAACGCATGGAAAATGAGTTGCATATTGCGCGAACAATACAAATGGCTATGTTGCCAAGGGTGTTTCCTCCCTTCAAAGACCGCCCCGATCTCAATCTCTACGGTACGGTTGACCCTGCCAAAGAAGTGGGGGGAGACTTGTATGATTTTTATGTGCGGCAAAATAAACTGTTATTCTGCGTCGGAGATGTGAGCGGAAAAGGGGTGCCTGCCGCCTTGGTAATGGCCATGACCCGCACGTTGTTCCGCAACGCCTCGGCAAATGAAGAAGACACCGCCGCCATCGTCAGTGGAATGAACAAAGCCTTGGCAGAACAGAATTCACAGAACATGTTCCTCACGTTCTTTCTTGGCATATTAGATTGCGAAACAGGCAAGCTCTCTTATTGCAATGCTGGACATAATGCCCCCGTGTTGCTCCGACATCAGAAAAAAGAAGCCGAAAAATTACATGTCGTGGCGAATTTGCCCTTGGGTATTATGGACGACTTCATTTTCCAAGCACAAGAAGTGCAGATGTACTACGATGATGTGATTTTCCTTTATACCGATGGCCTTACCGAGGCGGAGGACAAAAACCTCAAACAATATGGGGATGAAAGGATGTTACAGCATTTAGCCTTAATAAGCGATAGCCGTCCGCGTACAATCATCGAAAATATGCGGACGAAGGTGAATGCTTTTGTGGACGGCGCACAACAAAACGACGACCTGACCATGCTCGCTATACGATACCAGACTCCAGCCGTCATAATGAGCAATGACATACAGCAAATACCCTTGCTCGCCCAATGGGTAAACAGCTTGGACATTCCAGAAAAGCAAAACATGGCGGTGAACCTTGCTCTCGAGGAAATTGTCAGCAACATCATATTCTATGCATATCCCGACAAAAAGGGTCAGATATATGTCGAATTCGCGAAAAAAACAGAAAACGAAATAGTAAAAACAGAAAAAGACACAGAAGACAAAGAAAGACTGTCAGCTGTCAACGGTCAATTGTCAACCCGTCTGATGTTCACCATAACTGACAGCGGTATTCCATTTGACCCCACAAAACATGAAGAGGTGGACATTTCCTTGTCGGCAGAAGAACGACAAATCGGCGGACTGGGCATACATCTTGTGCGGCAACTTATGGACGAAATACACTACCGCCGAGAAGAAGACAAAAATGTACTGACATTAATCAAGAAAATATAATCGAGGCACTTATATCCCGAAAAATTTGAAGTTATGACCACTCAAATTCAAGAAAACGGCAATCAGATCATAGCCAAATTCTCAGGCAGGCTTGACACCAACGCGGCAATACAGACCGCCGAGGATGTGAAGCCTTTGCTGGAAGCCACAAAAAAAGATATTATCCTTGACTGCGACGCATTAGACTATATTTCCTCATCAGGTCTGCGTATCTTCCTGAAAATCCGTAAGGAAGCCTCCGCAAACAGCAGTAAAGTGATCGTACGCAATATAAACGACGAAATCAGCCAAGTGTTCATGATGACCGGCTTCGTCAGCATATTTGAAATACAGTAATTATGAACCCTCGCACCGAAATGATTCTGGCAGAATACGATGAACGACTTCCGCTTTTCAGGAGGCTGGAACGCATCGTGCAAATCACACTGCAAAACATTCTGGACAGCAACGGACTGATGGTAACAGCTGTCAGCACACGTATCAAGACACGCGAAAGCCTTGCCGGCAAGTTGGAATCCAAAGGGCAGAAATACAATTCTCTTAGTGATATTACCGATATACTCGGAGCACGAATCGTCACCTTTTATACCGACGATGTGGACCATATAGCGGCCGTGACCGAACAATCCTTCGACATCGATTGGGAAAACTCCGTTGACAAGCGCCGCCTGCATAACACAGACAGTTTTGGCTATAGCTCGGTACATTATATCTGTCGTTTGCCAAAAAACATGGTCAACGAGCCCGATTATCCGCAGCTGAACGACATTCGTTTCGAGCTGCAACTCAGAACTACACTTCAGCATGCGTGGGCCTCCATCAACCACGACATTGGCTATAAGACAGGTGTGGAAATTCCGCGTTTCTATTTGCGCCAAATCAATCGTCTGGCAGGCATACTGGAAATGGCTGACGATGAGTTCAGCCGTATCCGCACGGAAATAAACGATTACCGACGCCGTGTACAGCAGCTTGTGCAGAATGGCAAACTGGATGATGTGCAACTGGATGGCGACACCTTCCGCAGCTATCTTCAGTCCAAACCCTTCGATATGCTTAACCGCCGTATCGCCGCCATCAACCAGGCGGAAATCCAGGAAGTGCCACTTGACGCTTACCTGCGTGTGTTTGTCGCCTTCGGTTGCAAGACACTGGGCGACGTGAGTCGTCTTTGCCAAAAATACGTAGATGATGCATACGCCCTCGCACGATATCAATTGGGTAATACCGACCTTGACATCATTTCCTCGTCAGTGGGCATACAAAATATATGTATTGTCTGCATTTTGACACAAGGTGGCGGAAAAATCGGCCTCACCAGACTTTTCAACGCCCTCAATGGTGATAACAAGAAAAACGAATTGTTGGCAGAAATGATATACAAGCAAGCGAAAGATTTACCCTTTATGCAGAAATAATCCATGGAACCGATTTTAATAGACCTCAATGATTACGAACGCACTGGCGAAGGAGCCAATGGTGCCAGTTATGACCATAAAACGGACAAGAACATCATGCTCAAGATGTATTTCCGCAATTTCGATGCCGCCAAACTGGAACTGGAATTGGCCCGAAAAGTATATGCGGCAGGCATCTCGACACCCGAACCTGGCGATTTGGTAACTGACGGCAAGACAATGGGAATACGTTTTCGCCGTATTGATGGCAAAAAGTCATACTCGCGCGCCTGCGGCGATAATCCCGACCGCATCGAAGAATATGCCCGCGAATTTGCGCAGCTATGCAAGAAACTGCACTCAGTCCATGTTGACACCTCACAATTCGAGAATGTCAAAGACCGCTTGTACAACATGCTCGCAGCCAACCCTTTCTTCACCGATGAACAAAAACGGAAAATCCACGACTTCATAGCTGCCGCACCCGATGCCGACACTGCCATCCATGGTGACTTGCAATTCAGCAACGGTATCTTTGTTGAAGAAAACGGCATTCGCACACCTTATTTCATTGATCTTGGTGATTTCTGCTACGGATATCCTATGTTCGATATAGGCATGGTATATCTTTGCTGTTTCCTGAATGAAGAAGCATGGACACAGGAAGTATTCCACATGACCAACGACATGGCTAAACGCTTTTGGTATGCCTTTGCACCAGAGTATTTCGGTTTCGACGCCAACCTCGAAGAGATCGAGAAAACCGCCCGTGTTTATGCAGGCTTGAAAACGCTCATCATTGAACGCGACACCCATCGTCCTATGCCGCAATTCCGTGCCATACTGGAAGAAACGATTTTCTCCCCACCATCGACAGGGCATCGTGCCACTGACAATAATGGAGACTAACAAAAACACTGAACAAATTCAACAATAATATTCGTGTGTGAAGAATTCTTGCTTTTAATCAAAAAAAGCGTTCATAAAATGATAATACAAAATATACTAATATGACAAATTTCAGCATTTGGGAAGTCCTCTTCCTCCTCTGTTTTGCGGTCAGCTGGCCTGTTTCCATTGCCAAATCGCTGAGAACCAAAGTAGTAATCGGCAAAAGCCCTTTTTTCATGTCATTGGTGATACTGGGCTACATCTTCGGCATTATTCATAAGGCTCTTTACAGTCACGACATCGTCATTTGGCTTTATGTGTTCAATGCCCTGCTTGTAGCGACAGACCTGATATTGTATTGCACTTATATCGGACAGAACCGAAAGGACCTGCAACATAAATAACAAACAGAAAACCAGCTATGGATTTCCATATTTTTGGCAAACCTGACAAGCCCACACTCCTTTTGCTCCCGGGACTGGGGGTGTCGCATGAGATTTTTCTCCCGTTAGTAGAATTATTGAAAGAAAAATTTCACATTGTCGCTGTAGATAACGATGGTTTTCTGCTCGGCAAACCATCGCATTTCACTTCTGTGGACGATTTGGCGGCACAGGCCATAGAGTATGTGCAAGAAAATCTCAAGGGTCATCTGGATGCCGCTTACGGGTTGTCATTGGGAGGAAAGGTCCTGTCACGGATGCTGGAACGTGACGAAATCACCATCGACCATGCCATTTTGGATGCCGCTCCCCTACTTCCACTGCCCAGATGGACTGTGGGGCCACTGCGCTATTACCAGGCTTTCAACGTTTGGACCTGCTACCACTGGACTGGCTTTTGGCGATGGTTGTTCCATTCGCATTATTTCGATGTGCTATTGGACGAAGTGAAAAAAGTGTATCCTTCTGGCCGCAGCCGTGCTGTATTGGAAGGATACAAATCGGTATATACCAACAAGTTGGAATCTATCCATGGGGCTGACCTCCACTACTGGTACGGCACCAAGGAGGCTTTTGTCGCCAAACCGCAAGCAAAGCATCTGCTTTCCCTTTGCCCCGATGCCCACATAGAAATCTTTCCCAAGATGAACCACGGCCAGCTGCTGATTGACCATCCGGAGATTGTAGCGGAAAAACACATTGATTTATTCCGTACTTTTGCCAATCCAAAAATTGACACAAAAGATGAAGAGCATTGAGCGGGAAAAAATAGAACGACAACTCACCTACAACTCAAAAACTCATGGTACAACTTCAAAAAGAGAGCAATAAAAAATTATTCGGAACCATTTGCGGTATTGCCGCAGCCGTATGTTACGGTACCAACCCATTGGGCGCGCGATTATACGAAGAGGGCATGTCACCAAGCACCGTGCTCTTTTGGCGTTTCGGACTCGCCTGGTTGATTATCGCAATCGTCATGCTGTTCCGCAAAGAAAAACTGGCTGTAACAAAGAAAGAGTTCGCCACATTAACTGCCCTGGGACTGTTGTTTTTGGCATCTTCACTTACCCTCTATGTCAGTTTCCAGATGATGGCTGTAGGAGTGGCCTCCACCCTGCTTTTTGTTTATCCTGTGCTTACTGCAGCCATTATGGCAATATTCTTCAGGGAAAAACTCACCTTGTCCACCATATCAGCCATTATTCTGTCCTTTCTCGGTGTAATGCTATTATATTGGAGTCCCGATGGAGGAAGCCTCTCGATTTTGGGGGTGGTTTTAGTATTGATTTCAGCCCTGACCTATGCGATTTATATTATCGTGATGAACCGATCCCAGTTGGCCATGTCATCCTTCAAGATCAATTTCTATGTGCTGATATACTGTGCTTTGGGAAATATGCTCATGTCTTTGTGCACAGGCCAAGGACTACAGTTACCTGCCAATGCTGCCAGTTGGTTTTATGTTTGCTGGCTGGCAGTGGTACCCGCCATCCTCGCCTTGGTAATGATGGTATATGCCGCCAAATACATCGGTTCCACCCCTACTGCCATCATGGGCGCTCTGGAACCCCTCACCGCCGTGCTGATAGGCATATTCTTGTTTGGAGAGGTTTTCACAACTCGTCTTGCATTCGGCATAATCTTGATTTTTAGTGCGGTAATCATCATCGCTCTTTATAGCAACCGAAAGAGTGAAAATGTGGATTGACTCCACTTCGTGATTAACGCCTATCGCAGGATGCGTATGTGGAAGAAAATATCCACAGTTCCCTGTTTACACTTCGTTTCGCAATAATGCAAATTTTCATATTTAATATTGTATATTTGCAAATTGCATATTATCTAAAACAGACCATTATGAAATTAAGCTTTTTAGGTGCGACGGAAGAGGTTACCGGTAGTAAATTCCTGTTAACCACACAGAAAGGTACCAAAATTTTACTCGATTGCGGCATGTACCAAGGTAAAGGATTAGAGACTGACAGTATGAACCGCGACTTAGGCTTCGACCCCAAGGAAATCGACTATCTGCTGCTGTCACATGCCCATATCGACCATTCGGGGCTGATTCCTTACATTTGGAAATTAGGATTCCGGGGCACGGTGTTCTGTACCCATGCCACCCGCGACCTGTGCTCCATTATGCTGCCCGATTCAGGTCGTATCCAAGAGACGGATACCATCCAGTTCAACAAAAAACGCAGCAAACAAGGACTCCCTCCTGTGGAGCCTATTTACACCATGGAAGATGCCGCCAACGCAATGTCGTTGTTTGCCAGCTGGCCATACGACCACGAATTTTTCATCGAAGAGGGATTCTCCGTGAAATTTATCGATACCGGACACATGCTTGGCAGCAGTGCCATATATATCAGTTTCAAGGAGGGCCGACGCAAACGCACACTCTGCTATACAGGCGATGTGGGCCGCTACAACAAACGCATTTTGCCCGATCCCAAGCCTTTCCCGCAAGCCGACTATATCATCACAGAATCCACCTACGGAGACCGCCTGCACCCGTCCATTGACAACGCTGAACAGGAGTTAGCCCTCATCGTCAAGGATGCCTGCGCCCAGAACCGCGGCAAACTGCTGATCCCGTCCTTTGCTATCGGCCGTACCCAGGACATTGTATTTGCACTTCATCGCCTGAAACTGGCTGGTGATCTACCCGATGTGGAAATCTTTGTCGATAGTCCCTTGGCAGTGTCCGCAACCAATATTTTCCGCTTGCACAAAGACTGCTTTAACGCTGATATGCAGGAGTTTATGGAAAGTTCCGAAGACCCCTTCGGCTTCGAGAAACTGCATTATGTGCGCACCATCGATGATTCGAAAAGACTTAATACTTACAACCGCCCCTGTATCATCATTTCTGCTTCGGGGATGATGGAAGCCGGCCGTATCAAACACCACTTGGCCAACAATATCGAGAATCCCCGCACCACCATCCTCTGCGTGGGTTACTGCTCCCCTACTACTCTGGGTGCCAAAATTATGCGTGGCGACAAGATCGTTTCCATCTTTGGTATGACATACAAAGTTAAGGCCGAATTGAAATCCATCGAGGCTTTCTCTGGTCATGGCGACTACCATGAACTAATACAATATCTTTCCTGCCAGAACAAAAAGAAAATCAAGAAGATGTACATCGTTCATGGCGAAGGTGACACCCGCGAACGCTATGCCGAGCACCTGCATGAGGCCGGATTTGCCACGGCAACGGTGCCAAGCTTTAGGGAGGAAGTGGAGCTGAATTAATAGTTAACAATTAACAATTAACAATTAATAATTAATAGTTAATAGTTAATAGGTGTTAGGTATGATGTATGATGTTTGATGTATTAAGAATTGGGAGTATCAACACGAAGTCACCAACATGAAATGACTAACAGCGAAGCTAATCAACATGAAATCATAAACATTTACTGAATAACATGAAAATTCATTTTATCGCTATCGGTGGCAGTGCCATGCACAACCTGGCCATCGCCCTGAAACTGAAAGGATACGAAATTACTGGCTCGGACGACGAGATTTTCGAACCGGCCAAAGGAAGGCTTCAAAAATATGGCATTCTGCCCGACAGTATTGGCTGGAATCCCGACAAAATCACCTCGGATCTGGATGTCGTCATCTTGGGTATGCACGCCCGTGAGGACAATCCCGAACTGCTGAAAGCCAAAGAGTTAGGCATCAAGATCTTCTCCTATCCTGAATTTCTGTACGAACAAAGCAAGGACAAGTGCCGCATTGTGGTGGGCGGAAGCCACGGCAAAACCACCATCACCTCCATGATTATCCACGTATTGCAGCAAAATGGCATCGACTGCGACTACATGGTCGGAGCACAGTTAGCGGGCTTCGAGGTCATGGTGAAACTCAGCGAAAGCGCCAAAATCATGGTTATCGAGGGAGATGAATACTTGACTTCACCCATCGACCGTCGGCCAAAATTCCATCTGTATCAGCCCAATATCGGCATTATCAGCGGCATAGCTTGGGACCATGTCAATGTGTTCCCGACCTTCGACATTTACGTCAAACAATTCGAGATTTTCGCCAACATGATTCCCGCTGACGGACGTTTCATCTATTGTGCCGACGATCAGGTATTGAACGAGATGAGCCGGAAAATCACTCAAACCAACAAGTTCCCATATTCGGTTCACCCTTTCCATATCACTGATGGCATCAGCTACTTGGAAACCGCTTACGGAGATGTGCCCTTACGGATTTTCGGCCGCCACAACCTGAGCAATCTTAATGCTGCCCGCTTGGCTTGCCAAGCAGTTGGAGTCAGCGATGAAAACTTCTACAAAGCCATCAGCAGTTTCAAGGGCGCTTCCAAACGCTTGGAATTGGTAACCCAAAACGAGCAATGTGCTGTCTATAAGGACTTTGCCCACTCGCCCTCCAAACTTAAAGCTACCGTTAGTGCTGTACGTGAGCAATTTCCGGACCGAAAGTTGATTGCCTGCATGGAATTGCACACTTTCAGCAGTCTCACCGAACAATTCCTCAAAGAATACAAGGGTGCCATGAACCAGGCCGATGAAAGCATCGTCTTCTTTGATCCGCACGCTATTGCTTTGAAAAAACTGCCCCCCATTACAGCCGAAATGATTAAAGATGCCTTCCAATGTCCTGGCATGGAGGTATTTAGCGACTCCGGACAACTTCGCAATAGACTTTTAAACCCCGAAGAAGACAAGGCCGTCTATCTTATGATGTCTTCCGGAAATTTTGGAGGCATTAATATTGATGAACTGGCAAAGACAATTATATCAAACCGTTAATCATATAGAGACGCACGACTTGAATCTCTACAAAAAATGGATAATCCATATACGAACATACAGCCGCGCGTCTCATTCAAAATTATATTTATACACAATGTTTAATATTCGGAAAATTTGTGTACCTTTGCAGGTTTGAAATCAAGCAAGGATTTATAGAGAATATTAATATAAACAATTAAAAATCAAAAACATAAACAAACTATGAAAAAGATTCTTTTAACAGTATTTTCGATTGTGATTGCCATTTGCGGCTTTGCGCAACCTAAAATCCAGTTTGACCAGACCACTTACGATTTCGGTCAGATTCGTGAAGAAAACGGCAAAGTGACCGCCCGTTTCAATTTCACCAATGTCGGCACTGAAGACCTCGTTTTGAAATCAGTACGTCCTGGTTGCGGTTGTACTGCCGCCAACTACACCAAAACAGCTGTCGCTCCTGGACAAAGAGGTTATATCGATGCCACTTACAATCCCGCCAACCGTCCCGGTTCTTTCAACAAGAACATCAAGGTGACCACCAATGAACCTGAAATGAATGTGGAGAAACCCACTCCTCACATGATTTTCATTAAGGGTAATGTTACTCCGAAACCGAAATCAGCATTCGAAAGAGAAGGTTATACTCTCGGCAATGGTATGGTTCGTTTCAAAACCAACACCACCAAGGTGGAAGCTCTCAATACCCAGCAGCATTTGGATACCTTCCAAGTGAAGAACTTCGGCACAAAACCTATTGATATCAAGCTGAACAGCAATGGTTTTGTAACTGAACAATACAGAAGCTTCGGTTCCGAAATCAAAGGTGGTGAGGAAGGTATTATCGTGTTGAAATACGATGCCTCCAAGAGAAATGAGTTTGGTGCGGTAAAAGACGCTATTTCCTTCACTACCAACGATTCCATCGAACCCAAAAAAGAACTCTACTATCAAGTTAATATCAAGGAAGACTTCTCCAAATTGAGTGCAGGAAAGCTGAAAAAAGCTCCCGTTGTCAACTTGGACAAGACCTTCATCGATTTCGGCAAGGTTAAACAAAACACAGCCGCTAATGGTACTATCACCATTAAGAATAATGGTAAGAGTGACCTGATTATCCGTAAATTTGAGGCCAACAGCAGCAACATCAAGGTTGATTGCCCGAAGATGGTGTTGAAGAAAGGTGAGTCAATGGAAGTGAATATCACTTACAACAGCAAGCGTAACAAAGGCAAACAAACCAATTCTATCACGCTGATCACCAACGATCCTAACAATTCTCAAATTACCATTACCACCAAATCAGAGAATTTACAGTAATTTCCAATCGGCGATCTTCAAGTCATCATCTTGCAGAATCGCAAGATAATTCAAATAGCGCGAGGAAGGTATCTTACCTTCCTCGACTGCTTTTAAAACAGCGCATCCTGGCTCGTGCACATGCAGGCAGTTGTCGAAGCGACAGCAGTTGTTATACTGGCGGATTTCCGGGAAATAGTCACGGATTTCCTCCTTGGAATACTGAATCAGGCCGAACTCCTTGATACCGGGCGTGTCGATGATAAAGCCGTTAACAGACTCAATATAATACATTTGAGCGAAGGTGGTGGTATGTTTTCCCTTGTTGTGGACAGAGGATATCTCCCCTATTTTGATGTCCATTTCCGGTGCCACTGCTTTGATGAGAGCAGACTTCCCCACTCCGGAATGCCCGCTGAAGAGCACCGTCTTGCCTTGCATTAGCTGCTTGAGGCTTTCGATGCCTTCACCAGTGACGGTTGATGTCCGTAAGGTCTGGTAGCCGATGCCAGCATACATTTTTTCCAATTCATCAACAGTATTCAGTAGAGACGTTTCGTGAAGCGTCTCTATATTTGAATAAATGTCTATTTTGTTGAAAACCAGGCAAACAGGAATACGGAAACCCTCGGCTGCCAACAGAAAGCGGTCGATAAAACCCAGAGACGTGCGTGGTTCTTTCAATGTGACCACCAAAAAGGCTTGGTCGATATTGCTGGCAATCAGATGACTGATTTTGGACAATTTTGTGGATTTTCGGTCAATATAGTTCTTGCGAGGCTCTATGGTTGTTATCCACCCGTTGCCGTCTTTTTCGAGCTCATACTGCACAAAATCGCCCACCACTACCGGATTGGTGTTCTTGATGCCCTTGATTCTGAACTGACCTCTCAGGCGACACTGAATGACGCTGCCGTCTTCCTGCCGCACCTCGTACCAGCTTCCCGTTGATTTTACCACAACACCTTTCATAGCATTGATTTTATTGTTCCTTTATAGTAAAGCGGCAGAAAGTACCTTCTGCACATACGCATTAAGCGACATACCTGAGGATTGTGCTGACATAGCCACTCTTGCATGAAGTTCAGGTGAGATACGCACGTTGAATGTCCCACTATATGACTTATGCAATGGCAGGTTGTTTGCCTTACAGTGTTCGATATAATCGTCAACAGCCCGTTCAAAGTCTTCCTTTAGTTCCAAAAGAGTCAAACCTTCGTATGTGATGAGGGTTGATTTGTCAAGTCCCAACACTTTTCCATATAGAGTGTTGTCGTCCATTTCGGCCTCTATACTACCTATAAAGCCTTTATACTTCAATGTATCCATATTATATGAGATTATTAACCTGTAAGAAATTTACAATATCTTTTAAAGCTTTTTCCTTGATTATACTCGTGGGATGGGGTTTGTGAGCCAAATACTGCAAACCCAAATTTTGACGATAAAATCGCATCCGAGAACCAGATGTTTTCCCTTTATTATCCTCCTCAAAACCTAGTTGTATCAGTAGGGAGACTAATTCCGCATACGTAAAATCCTTGGGTAACATAAGGATTCGTTTAATAAGTTTATCTTTTTTGCTCATTTTATCGTGTAACTGAAAAACAGTTGCAAAGATACAAAAAAAATACAATTCCGCGTAAACTCTAATCAAAAAGAAACAGTCTCTGCCAAAATGTCAGTCTTCTTTTTTGGCACAAATTTTGCTTTCAGCTGGGCGTTCATTCAGAAATTAATTAAAAAAGTAATATTATGTCAACAGGAAAAATTAATGTCAAGACGGAAAACATTTTCCCCGTTATCAAAAAGTTTTTGTATTCAGACCAGGAAATATTCCTCAGAGAATTGATTTCCAACGCTATAGACGCTTCGCAGAAGATAAAAACCTTGGTAAGCCTCGGCAAAGCCAATGTGGAACTGGGTGATATGACCATTGAGGTAAAGGTGGACAAAGACGCCAAAACACTTACGGTTATTGACCGCGGCATCGGTATGACCGAGGAGGAAGTGAAGAAATACATCAACCAAATCGCTTTCTCCAGCGCCGAGGAGTTTGTGGAGAAATACAAAGGCACCGACGCTGCCAACATCATCGGCCACTTCGGACTGGGCTTCTATTCTGCCTTCATGGTTTCCAACTTGGTAGAAATCAAGACCAAGTCATATCAGGATGATGCGTCTGCTGTGCACTGGACCTGCGATGGCTCTACAGAATACACCCTGAAACACATCGACAAGGCCGACCGTGGCACAGAAATCATTCTTCATATCGCCGACGACTCTGCCGAATTCTTGGAAGAAAACCGTATCGTGGGCTTGCTGCACAAATACTGCCGCTTCCTGCCGGTACCTATCCGTTGCGGTATGGAGAAAAAATGGGAAAAACCTGAAGGCAAAGACAAAGAGGAAGAGGTGGAAGTACCCCGTATCATCAACAATACCAACCCAATATGGAAACAGCAACCCTCGGCACTGACCGACGAGGATTACAAAAAATTCTACCATGAGCTCTACCCCATGGTGTTTGAGGAACCATTGTTCCAAATTCACCTGAACGTGGATTATCCTTTCAACCTCACAGGTGTGCTGTATTTCCCAAAGGTGAAAAACCAGTTTGAATTGCAGAAAAACAAAGTGCAACTCTATTGTAACCAGGTGTTTATCACCGACCAGCTCGATGGTATCATTCCTGAGTTCATGATGCTGCTGCACGGTGTGATTGACTCCCCCGATATTCCCTTGAATGTATCCCGTTCTTATCTGCAATCCGATGCCAACGTGAAGAAAATCTCCAACCATATTACCAAAAAAGTGGCCGAAAAACTGGAAGAGATGTTCAAGAATGACCGCGAGGATTTCGAGAAGAAATGGGATGATATCAAGGTGTTTATCGAGTATGGTTCCATTACCGATGAGAAATTCTACGAGAAAGCCCAGAAGTTCTTCCTGTTGAAGAACACCGACGGTAAATATTTCACCTTGGATGAATACAAAACCAAGATCGAGACCCTGCAGAAAGACAAGAACGACACACTCGTATATCTCTATGCCTCAGATGTTAACACCCAGCACTTGTACATTTCTTCCGCCAAAGAAAACGGCTACGATGTGTTGCTGATGGACGGCTTCTTGGACACCCACTTCATCAATATGTTGGAGCAAAAACTCGAAAAGAGCCGCTTCACTCGTGTGGATGCCGACATTATCGACAAACTGATTGAAAAAGAGGATGCTCACCCTTCAAAACTTTCGAGCGAGGAGACCGACAAACTGAAAGGCCTGTTCGAAGGCAATGTGGAGAAAGAGAAATTCACCGTACAGGTGGAGAGCCTCAGCGAGAGCGACCTGCCGGTGATGATCACCCAGAACGAGTTCATGCGCCGTTACCAGGATATGAGCAAGATTTCGGGACAGCCCAGCTTCGGCAACTTTGAGCACTATAATCTGGTTGTAAACGGCAACCACCCTCTTGCTGCTCGTATTTTGGGTGAAACCGATGAGGAAAAGAAGGTGGCGCTGACCAAACAGCTCATTGACTTGGCTATGCTGTCGCAGAATATTCTGACGGGCGAGAAACTCAGCGACTTTGTGAAACGTAGCGTGGAACTGCTGTAAACAACTTTTATTATTTAGATAACCTGAATTTCACCAGGCGCATGGGGATACCCTTTGCGCCTTTTTTGTCTTGTACGCTGTACAGGAATCCGTTATGGAACGCCATTCGTTCGGCATTGATCACCAAGTCGTAATCGTCACATACAAAGCTGCTTTGGCAGACGAAATTACCACCATCTTGATACACCCAAACATTGAACTTGTTACCGCCCTTCGTTTCCGGAATCTCGAAAAACAAGAGGTTGTCCTCCGAATCTTTGATAATTGTAGTAAATACTGGCAGGGTCACGGGTTCGGTAATCAAAGCCAGGTCTTTCTCCATTTTCTTCACCAACTCAGGCAATATCACCTTTTTGTATTCTTCTGATTCGACATTCGTTGAAACATGTGGAAGGATAGTGGGATCGGGTGTTTTCTTTAAATCTTCAATCTGTTTCCGCAGAATTTCCTTCTGTTCTTCTGCCGACAATTCGTTCTTGCCAAAAGGAATACTCATCCTGCTTAATTCAACGCCGTTCAAATCGTATGTGATCACCTGATTTACAGAGGGAGCTGCCACAACAATTTTTTGTTTGACAATCGCAATGCGCACTCTTATGGATCCCTGTCTAAGCCAAATAGGCATTACAGCATCCACCGGATGATAGCCAATCATAAATTCACTGCCATTCTCTATTTTTTTTCTATAAAAGAAGGGAACATCCTCAGCTGACGAGGATGTTGTATATCTGCCATCCTGCCACCAATAACTATATATAACTTTCTGTTCTCCAGTGTTATAATCCACAATAGACACAATATCCCTGCATTTTTTCCCCACCACAAAACCCGTCACCAACAAACGGTCGCCAGGAAGAGGGAGAATGTCATAAACACTGTGCTTAACAGTCACTATTTTTTTGATATTTCCTTTTAGATCAACAAAATGTATCTTTCCCAAATTGTCCGCCTTCGTATATAAAACTTTGTCATTCAATGCACCTGCAATGGGTTTCGTCAGTTTCTTATTTTTTCCGGTATTTATACTGAACTCCCGCACAAAATTCCCGTTTTTATCAAAAAGAGTGTAATAATCAGTATAAGAATGACTGACCACCACGGAGCCGTCTGACAGTACCGTAACATATTTTCTTTTACCAACGTAGGTATCATACATTTTATCATAATAGGAACGGAATACTTGATTCCAGTCATTATCTTGTGCATAATTGGACTCGGGAACCAATTTCACTGCACCGTTTTTGTAGGTTTCAACTAAATTCTGAGAATATCCTTCGAAAAAGAAGAACAGGAAGGCTGCCAAAAACACAATTCCGATTAAATTTTGCTTTTTCATGATTCAAATTTTTTATTGCTGATAAACTCTGAAAACATAATCCTGCTCGGTAACAGGGCGGTTGGCATCGAATTCGCCCTCGATCTCGTATCGTACAACAATCTGACTGACTGTCATCTCGGTGATTTCACCCATCGTATTTTGCCGGATTACAAGGGCGATGGCCAGAACCAAGAGCATAACCGCGGCGACAGAGGAAGTTATTCTGAGCCATCTGTTACGATTCAGTGGTGATGTGGAGGCTGTATTCTGATTAGCCCTTATGGTCTGTGTCGGGAAACGCAAGGGTTTGATTTCGGGACAAGAAAGCGAGCCCCAAGCCGAACGCACCAGCTGAATCCGGGCACGTTGCTCCTCCACACGGGCGGCGCAATCCGCACATTGTTGCAAATGTTGCTCTACCCTATTGGCTTGACGGGGCGACAACTCCCCATCGATAAAAGCCTGTATTTCGCTGTCACTCAAATGTTTCATAGCCATTGGTTTTTAATATTCCGTATAATTTATTGATCACTCTGGACAAGGTCTTCCCCACTGAGGAAAAGCGTATTCCCACAATCTCCGACATTTCCTTGTAAGAAAATCCCTCACTGTAAAGCACCGCCAGCTGACGCTCTTTGGGAGGTAGCTGCGACAACGCCTGCTGAATCATTTTTTTCTTATCATTCGCATAATCAACAGTTTCCGTCTCTAGTTCAGGCACATCCGCCGATAACAAATCTGTATGACGGTTCTGGTATGCTGCGCAATCCGCACATTTGTTCAAGGTTACCCGCATCAGCCAACTTTTGGGCTGACGGATCTGGCTCTTCTGGCTTTGGCTGAAGTAGGCCTCAAAAACGTCCTGCAGCACATCGGCAACGGCATCCTCATCCGCCAAAAGCTTCATGGCCACGGCCCAAAGCATAGGATAATATTGGTGATATGTGCTTTCAAATTGATCCAAAACAGACGTGTTTTTCTATAAGTCGAAGAAGCTGGCTATTTTGTGACAAAAATACGGAAAATAATTTGCAAATTAGCTAATTAGCAAATGGAGCAATGTAAGCGACTGCGTCCCGCAGTCGCAAAAAATCGAATTAGCGAATTAGTTAATTAGCAAATGGATCAATGTAAGCGACTGCGTCCCGCAGTCGCAAAAAATCGAATTAGCGAATTGGTTAATTAGCAAATGAATTAATGTAAGCGACTGCGTCCCGCAGTCGCCAAAAATCGAATTAGCGAATTGGTTAATTAGCAAATGAATTAATGTAAGCGACTGCATCCCGCGGTCGCAAAAAATCATCTAGCTATTACACTAAATAATTAACTAATTAGCACATTAACTAATTTGCTAATTTATAGCACCAGTATTGTCCCTTTCTTCTGTACAGGCTGATTTTCCTGATTGATGTAGGTCATCACGTAGGTGTATATCACATTTTGCAGAAGCTGTCCACGCACTCTCCCATCCCAACGGAAGTTCTTGTCAACAGAGGCAAAAACAACGCTGCCCCAACGATCGAAGATGATGATTTCAAAGCCCCGTATTTCAGACTTTACATGTTCGCTCAGGGACAAATAATCGTTTATATCATCGGGAGTTCCAGGAGTGATAGTATTGGGAATATAGACCGAAAAATCGCAATGAGGAATAGTGTATTGGGCGGTGCCGCTACAGAACTTGTTGCTGCCTGTCACGGAATATGTGCCAGGTTCCGTAGCCACAATAGACTCGCCAAGGTCGCCTGTATTCCACTCGAACTGCTCATAATCACTCTCCACCCGCAAAGCCATCTCATGGGTTTCACAAAAGAGCGAATTGTCAGAACGAATGGAAATAGTAGGTTTCAGGATGGTTAGATGTAGCGTGACTATATTCTGAAGGTATAACAACCCAGCAGTCAGAAATGCAACTCGGGTGATGATTTTTTTGAAAAAATTTTCCATCCCCATAGTATTTCAAAAAATAATTGTATTTTTGTCGTCGATTTGGTGGCCAATCAGCCACCTTTTATAAAACATTTTATACTATGCGGTATTTAACATTGGAAAAGGCAATTACGGAGTGGCGGAATATCCAGCCCCTGTCAGAAAATGATAGAAGCAGACTCAGTCGCCGGTTTACGGTTGACTTCAACTACAATTCGAATCATTTGGAGGGCAACACTTTGACTTATGGTCAGACCGAAATTTTGTTATTGTTCGGCAAAGTGATTGGCGAAGCGGATGTGAAGGATGTGCAAGACATGACAGCAAGTAATGTTTCATTAAAAATGATGAAAGAAGAGGCTCTCGTAAAGGAAACTCCTCTTACACAAAATTTCATCCGCACGCTGCATCGTACTTTGCTGCGTGAGGATTACACTGTTTATCGCAATTTACCAAGAGGCTTCCAAACGAGTTATACCATTCATGCCGGACAATACAAAACTCGTCCCAACAGTGTTATTACCCGCTATGGCGATCGTTTTGAGTATGCCTCACCAGAAGAAACACCGGCATTAATGACCGACCTTGTGGACTGGTACAATAATGCGGAGGCAGAAGGCAAGCTTTCACCAGTAGAGTTGGCCACCTTGTTCCATTATCGATATATCCGCATCCATCCCTTTGAAGACGGTAACGGTCGTATTGCCAGATTATTAGTCAACTACATACTAACCCGGCACGACTACCCCATGATTGTAGTGCGTAGCCGACTCAAAAATGAATATTTAGAAGCCTTGCATCAGGCCGATTTGATTGTAGGTTCCACTCCACATGAAGGAGCACACGCCAGCTTGCAAGATATCAGACCTTTCTTACGATATTTCAGGAGTTTAGTAGCAAAAGAAATATACACAGATGTGTGTTTTTTGACTGAACATGACCAATCTCTATGGTGGTATGATGGTGAACGTATTGTATTTCGTTCCCCAAATTACAGTGAACTACTGATGCTGATGATGTCGGAACCTGTACTAACTCTCGCAGAAATGCAGAACCGTATGAATATCAATATGTCAGCCGTTAAGAAATTAGTGAGTCAACTGCTCAATAAACACTACATAGAACGAGGTGCGACAGAAGGTTCCTGGCGGGTGTTCATCACTCCATCGGTGTAATGTTATTACGCCACAAGAATAATCTTTTAAGAATAATTCATACAAAGCAAGCTCGGAATAGCCCGCAGTGAATCATCATAAAGGCATTGTCGTTTACGAAATACTCTTGTTTACCAAAATCATAGTCTTCTGGCTCGATGAAAATCGTGTCGGGCATAATAACATGAGAAGTGTGTGCTACGGCGCATTCGTCACATGCGCCGCGAACAACAATGGAATAACGACCTGGGCTGACCGATCGATGGCCTTTCAGGCCGTTATATCGTGGCGGACATTGCACACATTTACCCAGTGGAAGATCATATTACCCATGGGAATCCTCCTGTAACCCGAGGTGACGCTCCTATTTCCCTAGGGTGTCGGTGCTTCGCACCTTGATCTGGGCTGGCTGATTGATGGCCTTTCAGGCCGTTCGTTCAAAACGGAATTCTATTCGACCAAACCATAGCCATCATTATTAGCCAAGTAAAAATAATGTATTTTTACTGTGGTATCCTCTATGTCAAGGACCCCGCAATCTTTCTGGTTACTTGAAACAAACTTTAGCAGACAGCGATTAGGACTCATACTAAGTTGATTGATAAAGCTGGTAGGTCTTACTATCCTATCCCTACACATAGGTTGTTCAAAATCAACTACAGGAATTAGTTTATTGCCATCTACTTGTGCAATAAAAATATTCTGATAACCGCTCACCAATGTATATATTTTTTCATTCACACAGAATGCTCCTACAATAATCGTATCATACCCCCCATTGTTAAAATAGTAACGAGTATTCGTTCTCATATTGTATAAGACAGTGGTCTCTTCGTCATAATCTTCTGAAATCTCTTGTTGCGCTCGGAAATAATGCAAGTCCGTATATACTGGATTAAGCGCCAAGTTAGTACGGCGAACCCGTTCCCCTGGTTGTGAATTCTCATTAAGGACTCGTATTTGATAATAATCTACAAAATAATATTTACCACCCGCTTTAAGTATTCGGATGGGCTTGCCGAATCTTTTATATTGTTTATTGACGGGTTCCATCTGCAGGCCGCCATTAGAAGTGTTGGCTTCAAATGTCACTTGTTTTTCAACAAATAGCTCACCATATTGTCCCTTTACCCAATAACGATCATCTTCGTATGCAACATCTGACACCTCTTTCTCATAGTGCCATGTCCAAGTTGTTTCATCAAGAGAATATCCTGGATGTATGTCCATCGGCCAATATCTATAATCATATTTTTCCACAGATTTGATCCAAACAATATCGTCCCTGACAAACATGTCATAACTGGAGGAAAGAGCTTTGTCGAACTCACTCGGGAGTTCTATTCTGCGTGCGGAACTTCCATCCTCTGACACAGCTACAAGAATGGAACCATCCCACCACGTTATGTCATCACCGTATCTGGAGGGTTTGTTTCTGTCCTCACAACGAACGTCCAGTTTAAGGAAATAATAACCATGATGTTTAACTACGTTTGAAAGGGGTATAATATCATGATAATGACAAATGACTCCCTCTTCTGGAGGCAGCACCACCGCTATCGTATCAATACTAATAGTGAATTGTTGTGCATGTGCTTTCGATACCATTCCACACAGTATCACAACAAATACAAGCGTTATCAATATCATTCTTTTCATAGCTGCAAAAATACATTTTTTTTCGTACCTTTGCCATGCAAAAAACAAAAAATGATAGAGGCAGCACCCGCCATTGTATGGATAACAATATTAGTGCTGACATATAAGAGTTTCCGTTTCCCCAATTGGATGTATGTTGTTATGCTGCTGCATGTTATAGTGCTACTGGTTGGAGCTCATTATTCGTATGCCGAAGTGCCATTGGGCTATTGGATGCAGGACTGGTTCGGTTTTTCCCGCAACAATTATGACAAAATAGGCCATTTCATGCAAGGCTTCACTCCAACATTGATGGCCATGGAAATAATACGCAGAAAAACAGACTTGAAATCATTCGCCTGGCTCGCTTTTATTTCCTTTAGCATCGCCATGATGATTTCTGTCGTCTATGAAATTATCGAATGGTTGGCCTCCCTCTCTAACCCTACAGATACCGAGGCTTTCTTGGGCACTCAAGGCTATATTTGGGACACCCAGTCCGATATGTTTTGCTGCCTCATCGGATCTGTGTGTGCTGTGGTTGTGATGCTTGTCGTCAAACGCCTCTCATTCGCGGCGGGCAAATGATGTGCTCCGGCGCAAACGACACACGTGCCGCGACCAAACAATGAAATAACGGCCACATCTATTGACATGGAATCCCCGACGGGATTCGGTGACATGTGCATCAATCTTCTCCAGGGCGTCCTTCCATTCCCAGGGCGTTGCCCTGGGCTACCAAGCCCTGCAGACCTACGGCCTGCATATGTCAACATAGCCTATTGTCAGCTATTCGCAAGCAATGCCGGCATAAGGAGCGGACGCGATGAATCGCGTCCCTACAGGATATAAAGGCAAGCATCACACCTTGTTGCTGTGTGCGTAGGCCATGCCGACATGCGGTGCGGAAGCGGTGTGAATGGACGGCCTCCTATAGCTGCGTGCAAAAGCGCGTCAGCGTCCAGTTTACTTTTGCCGCATCTGTTGGAGGGCGGACAGAGCGGGCGGCATTCATGTCGGCGAAAGAACTCGTTTTCTTTGCCCCTTTCTTTTGGAGCGGCAAAAGAAAGGGGAATAAAAAAGAAAAAATATATACAATAGCCATACGTCTGTATATAATTCGAGGATTTTATGTAAATTTGCAAGTTAAAATCATTTATCAACAAAAACTATATAAACACTTATAATTCAGCTTTTTACATGGAAGCAAAAATCGGCATTAACGGATTTGGACGTATCGGGAAAATGGTGTTTCGTTTGGCCGAGGGTGACCCCTGCATTGAAATCACTCACATCAACGACAAAATGGACACGCGGCTGATGGCACACCTGCTGAAATACGACAGCATCCACGGCCGCTTCAACGCGGATATTTCTTTCGACAACGATCATCTGATTGTCAACGGTCGCAAAATTTTGGTAACCAACCAGATGCACCCCGCTGACATTCCCTGGGACCGTACTGGGGTGGAGACTGTCATCGACTCCTCCGGACGCTTCAAGACCGCTCCCCTACTCACCCCGCATATCCACGACAGCGTGAAACGGGTCATCCTGAGCTGTCCCCCCGATGACGACAGCATCGACCGCACCATCGTGATGGGCGTGAATCACAACACGATACAGGAAGAAGACCGCATCATCTCTAACGCCTCCTGCACCACCAACTGCATCGCCGTGGCCCTAAAGGTCATCAATGACGAGTTCGGCATGGTGCGCGGCTTTATGAACACGGTGCATCCTACCACCAACAACCAAAACCTGCAAGACGGCTACCACTCTGATTATCGCCGTGCCCGTTCCGCTTTAGCCAACATCATCCCAACGACCTCCAGTGCGGTGAGGACTACCAAACTGGTGATTCCCGAGATGGCCAACATTTTCGATGGCTTCGCCACCCGTGTGCCCATAGTCGATTGCTCCTTCGTGGAGTTGACCGCCGAACTGCACCGCCAGGTGACCACCCGCGACATCAAAGATGCCTTCCTACGCCACGCCAACAGCGAACTGAAACCTTACCTCGAATATACTGAAGAACCCATTGTGAGCAGCGACATTACCGACAATCCGCATTCCGCCATCTTCGACGCCATGTCCGTCAAGGTTATCGGCGGAAACTTCATCCAACTGCTCGTATGGTATGATAACGAATATGGCTATTCATCAAGAATTATTGATCTCATAAAATACATCTATCACTATGAATGAAATGATTAAATCCCAAGCGCTCGAAGCCAACCTCTCGCGCACCCAAAACATACCCTACACCATTCCTGATCATCACCAATGGTTCATGTCCCTGTCCGACAATTACTGGGGCATCCACAAACGTATCACCGATTTCTTCAACGAGTATCACCACCCGTTTTCCAATAGAAAAGAAATTGTAAGCCAGTTGGTTAGTGTCACCATTTCGGATTTCTGGCTCTACAAGGAACTGCCAGAAGAAGACAAGGAAAAAGCCCTGCAAATCATTTTCGACATTTATGACGAATTGTTGCAAAAAAAATTGGATGATGATTTGTGCAAACAACTGATTTACACATTTTTAGACTTCTTCAACAATGCCTACGACACCATTGAAGGCACCCATTTCCTAACCGATTATCTGACCATCCTGGACAAGAATTTCGAGGCCAACAGCTTCAGCTATCTATACAATGTTGGCCATTTCAAGAAAAAACTGCGCAAGGCCGCCGAAAATGAGGCTACAGCCTCCATGACCTTGGACTTTATGCGCAAATTGCTGCGCAGCAATGTGCAATTCTGGGAAGAGACAACCCAAATTGAAGCATGGTATGAGAAAAACCGCAGCAAAATGTCGAAGGATTACAGTGAGTCCATGGCACAATTGGGCAAAGCCATGTATGCCGACTACTACGAGAAGATTGACTCCGCCGAGAACTTCGACGAGCTGACCAAATATGCATTCACCTTTGCCGATGTCATTGAGGCTTACAAAAAGGAAATCGACATCTTCGAGAAGGCCAGCGAACAGTTCTGCTACATTTTCTATCTGCTTCATCTTCCCGGCGTCAAATACCAGCGCGAGTACTTGCTTATCGAACTCAACAAGGTCATCAAGCGCATCAGCACCGAGCTGGACGAGGAGCAGTGCATCGAGTCCATGAACGAGCTGTTCTCCCAGTTCACCGACTTCAAAGAAAGCCATATCAACATGATTCTGGATTCCATTCTCACCTTGGGAAAGGAAATCATCAATACCAAGAATACCAATCTCATCCATTATTTGGAGAGAAAGATTATCGATTTCGGCTTCGTCACCCCGGGCATTACTTACATGACCAACGACTGGGAACTGAAGGTTAACCCATGCCATGTCAAGAACATACGTGTTTGGCTGGAGCTGATTGAGTACGATCCCGAGACCATGCAGCGACTGTTAGCCGCCCTGATTATCAACCTGCGTGTGGGCGGTATTTTCATCTTCGATACCGACTTCTTCCAAAAAGATATCACCAAACTGCTGAATGCCAGAATATCACCTATCTATAAGCAAACCAAGCAGTTGGCGAGAATATTCCCGGTCTATTTCAACGAAATCGGCGCGGAAGGCGTGCTGCGTGACGTTTCCACTAAGATTGATGAACTCTCGCACCGTAACGACAAGCTCATTCATTTCTTGAGAAAACAAATCCATACCGAAGGCAACAACTCGCATATCCAGATTACCTTGGATGTTATTTATTTCTGGAAAGATTTGGATAAGAAACACTTGGAAAAGATTTTGCCACAGAATGTCTATTCTTTGGTAGATCCCGACGGTATCTGGGTACAAGGCGTTCATGATGTGCTGACACAGCTGTTAGAGAAGAACAATCTGACGGTTGAAATGCTGATAGAGAAGAAGAAGGACGAAGTGGAGGAACTGATGAAAAATGTGCAGCATGACAACGAAACTGACATCAAGCGTGTGGAGCTGATTATCGAACTGTATCAGTTGCTGAAAGAGAAATACATCTTCGATTCCACCGATATCATCAATATTCTGAAGAAATACTATTTTGTTGATAAAGAAGATATTGACAAGCTGGAAATGCTGCTTGAGAAGGATGAGCCCGTGGAAACACTGAAGCACATCTTCTCCTTGATGAAGAAACTCAACGACATCATCTTCGACGAAAAGAAAAGCGAAGGTTGGGAAAATGTCTTCTACAAGCGCCATATCGCCTTCGGTATTCCCTCCATGTACGGCTATTACAAGGAAGTGAAATTCGACGCTTTGGGCATCACCTTCCGTCTGGAACGCATTGCCTCCGTCTTGGTGAAACGCATCATCATGGGCCTCAACACCGAGTTCTTCACCCTCAAGATTTTCAAGGAAATCTGCGACATGCTCCAGCTGCTGCGCGACGGTCTGAGCCTCGACGGCATCCACGACCAGAGCTTCGACTCTAACCTGAAGATGATGGAATACAGTTTAACTTCAGGATGCTTCACTATTGATCAGTATATCAATATTTTCCAGTTTATGGAAGGCAGCATCAAGGAGATCATCAACAACTACTTCATCCGTCCTTACGACATCCTGCTGAAGGTCATCATTCCGCAGCAATACCCCGAAATCACGGACAAGACAGAGATGAAGAAAATCATTGCCCAGAAGTCCGAGATTTTCTACCGCGAGTTACTGTCATCCGCTTTCATTATCCAGCAGTTGGATAACTTTATGGGCGAGATCCTGAACAATTTGCGCAAGCAGGTGAATGTGCTGACCGCGGAAGAAGCCCGAAACATTATGACCTACGACCAGAACATGGCCATCAGCCCGTTGTATCAGGAGACTCCTCAGATTGACAACCAGGTGTTCTTGGGCTCCAAGGCCTATTATCTGAAAAAATTATACCTTAAAGATTACCCCGTTCCGCCTGGATTTATCATCACTACGGAGGTTTTCCGCCGTATCAAGTCTATCCTGAAAGTGGAACCCATCAACAATGAACTGGACCAGATGATAAAATCGCATCTGGCTAAGATTGAGGAAATTACGGGATGTAAATTTGGCGATCCACACAATCCCCTCTTGTTGAGTGTGCGTTCCGGTTCAGCCATATCAATGCCCGGTGCCATGAACACCTTCCTGAATGTGGGCTTGAATGATGAAATCACTGAAGAGCTAAGCAAGCAAGAAAACTACGGCTGGACCTCTTGGGACTGCTACCGCCGTTTGCTGCAGACCTGGGGCATGTCGTACGGCTTGGAACGTGATGATTTCGACCAGATTATCCTCAATTACAAGAAGAAATACAATGTGGCGCAGAAAATCGGTTTCACACCCGAAAACATGCGTGAGATTGCCTTTGCTTACAAGCAATTGCTAATCGACCACAACATTCATTTCGAGGAAGATCCTTTCATGCAGCTGAAGATAGCCATCACCACGGTCTTTGAATCCTGGAACTCTCCACGTGCCAAAGTATATCGCGAGCACATGCACATCGCCAACGAATGGGGCACTGCCGTCATCGTGCAGAAGATGGTGCTGGGTAACATCCACTACGAGTCCGGCTCAGGCGTATTGTTTACCCGCGACATCAAGAGCAACCGCTCGGCCATCAACCTGAACGGCGACTTCTCGTTCCTGAGTCAGGGCGAGGATATTGTGGGCGGCTTGGTCAACACCCTGCCTATCAGCGAGGCACAGCGCGAACGCAGCTACCAGAAAGCGCCGTTCTCGCTCGAAAGCCACTACCCTGACATCTTCAACAAGCTGAAGGAAGTGACCAAGCGCATGATTGAGAACGACGGTTTCATCCACCAGGAGATAGAATTCACCTTCGAGACAGCCAATGCCGACGGTTTGTATATTTTGCAGACCAGAAATATGGCGGTTGGCACCGAAAGCGGTGTGGAAATCTTTGCCGTGCCAAGAGAAGAAATGAACAAGGTGGGCAGCGGCATCGGTATTGGAGCCGGTGTGCTCAACGGCATTATCGTGTTCGACAAGGACGATATCGAGCATATCAAGAACACGCTCGGCAATGACAAACACATGGTATTGGTTCGTCCCGACACGGTTCCCGACGACATCGAGCTTATTTTCGAGTGTGACGGACTGTTGACCGCCCGTGGTGGTGCCACCTCACATGCAGCAGTCACCGCGTCCTCATTGGGCAAGATTTGCGTAGTCAACTGCGACGACCTGATTGTCAACGACATGGAGAAGACCTGTACCATCAATGGCAATCAGTTCAAGCTCTTCGATGAAATCGCCATCGACGGCAAGAACGGCCTGATTTACAAGGGAAACTATCCGATAAGTGTGGATGAGGCGAATTAATAGTTAAAATTAATAATTAACAATTAATTGTTATTGCATGTTGCCATTGTATGCAAGCTGAGAGCGAGGGACATTGCTTTTGGGGAATTGCACACATCGGCAAGCATGTAAGCCTGTCCTCCTACCCCACATTGCGGCCTTCGGCCTTAGGTGGGGTTACTGGGAGATTGACTCTTTGAGACATATACCCATAAGGTAGTCAGATACTCTTCACTGCAAGATACCTGCTCTGATTCTGGCCTCGGAGAGGCCACCTCTCAGTAACCCCATACGAAGTGCAGCGAGTATGGGGTATGACAAGCCACTACAATCTCCTCGCGGCGCATAACTCTCTTGCGCTAAAACACGTAACGAACCCGCCGCGAAACTAACATCCAGTATCTGAAAAAAACTGAAGCGACATCGGTGTTTCTCAAAGGATTAAATGTTTTTTATTTGCAATTTTCGCGCTATTGCATCCAAAACCAAACTTTGTTTTTAACTATTCTTTGTTAATATTTTAAGTGTATTTTTCTAACTTATTGATATAAAGTGGCAAAAAATTTATCAGAAAACACCGGATGAATGTATTTTCCATTGTATATTTGCAGAAAAAAACACCATGCTTACACCATATAAGTATTACAGTCCCGTGACAGATGTCACCTTCCGGAAAGTCTTCGGCGAACACATCGATTTGGCCGCCAGCCTGCTCAATGCCTTCCTGCCGTTGGAAGACGGGCGGGTTATCACCAACATCCAGTATGTTCCTCCTGAAATGATGCCCGAGACCCCCACCCGCAAGAACAGCATCGTGGATGTGCGGTGCGAGGACTCCGCCGGCACCATCTTCCTCGTGGAGATGCAACTCAACTGGGACACCGACTTCATGCAGCGGGTGGTATTCAACACCTCCAAGGCCTACGTCAAGCAACTCGACAAGGGCAAGCCCTTCCACCTGCTCCAACCCGTCTATTCCCTCAACTTCGTCCAGGGCGACCTCCACAAAGGGCTCAGCGAATGGTACCATCCCTACCAGCTGGTGCACATCTACCACTCCGACCGTGTTTTCGACGGCCTCAAAATCGTCTTCGCCGAAATGAACAAATACGAGAAGTTGGCAGAAAAAGGACGCGGCAAAAGAGACCTCTGGATGCGATTTTTCACAGAGATGACCGAGAAAACACGAAGACCAGCTCCCGAACTACTTGCCGACCCGGACATTGCCAAAGCCATAGACCTGCTTGAAATCATCAACTACGACGACGTGGAGCAGGAACTCTATGACCGCTATTGGGATGCAGTCAGCGTTGAAGCCACTTGGAAAAGCATCGGGGAAAGGGATGGAGAGAAAAAAGGAATTGAGATAGGACGAAAGGAAGGAGAAAACGACACCAAGATCCAGCTTGCCCGCAACATGCTTGCCAAGAGCCTTGATCCTGCCTTGGTCGCTGAAATTACTGGACTAACAATTGAGAAGATTCTGCTAATAAGGCGGAAATAATACATCATACCAAAACAAACTTTCCCGATCGAAGCAAGTTTTGGCGGTCTTCTCCGAATTTTCATTGTTGGCTTCGTCTTTTTTGCTTGCCGTCAGCAGCAACGCCATGGATTCTATTTCCTTCATCTGTAAGAGTTCCCTTCCGCGGTGGGACGGTTCACTGCTTCGGGGCAAGAGTATAGTGCACCGCGAGTGATATACGCACCATGTTCCTACCCCACACTCGTTATGCTCGTATGGGGTTACTGAAAGGTGACCTCTTCGAGGCCGAAGGACCACCTATCATAAGAATAAGTGACAGAAAAAATGCAATAGCCATGTAAAAAATTTCCTCATCTGTGCGTTATTAAAGAAATTTGCGTAACTTTGCAGATTAATCTTACAAGTTAAACAGATAAACAAATAAACAATTCAACATAAAAACTAAAATATCATGATTAGCATTAATGAAAAGAAAATCCTGGGTATCAATGGCTCAGGTAGAATCGGAAAACTGACGATTTGGCATCACCTGCTGTCACGCAAGGTTGACGGCTTAGTCGTTAATGTGGGCCGTGAAGTCGGCAAGCATCTGGAAGACTACATCCAGCAGCTGTGCACGGACTCCACTTACGGTAACTTGAGTTTCTTCCTCTATGGCCGCGCCGGCAAACAGGTGGAAGTGAAAATCATTGACCATGACAAGAATATGATCGAAGTGGATGGTTTCCCCATCAAGCTTTTGATTACCGAGCGTAATCCCCGCAACATCAACTGGAAAGCCGAGGGCGTTAGAGTTGTGGTAGATTGCACCGGCAAGTTCCTCGATCCCTCACTGCCCGACAACGAAGGCAAAGGCAGTATCTTAGGTCACTTGACCGCTGGTGCGGAACATGTTATCGCCAGTGCACCTTTCAAAATCAAACAGAGTGATTTCAATGCTGAAAACACCCCTACCCTGATTTACGGCATCAACCACCATTGCTTCGACCCACAGAAACACCACGTGCTGTCAGCCGCTTCATGTACCACCACAGGTTTGGCCCACATGATTAAACCTCTGTTGGATGACAAAGAGACCTGCAATGTGTTAACCGCCTCACTGTCAACAGTTCACGCTGCCACCAACACCCAGAACGTATTGGATGGTGTGCCGAAAGAAGGTGCTACCGACTTGAGAAAGAACCGTTCGGTGCTGAACAACATTATTCTTTCAACTACGGGTGCTGCCAAGACCTTGGAGAAAGTTATCCCTGAGACCTCCAACTTCGGTTTCATGGCCGACTCTATCCGTATCCCCACCCCGACCGTTTCACTGATCGCTTTGAACATCACCTTCAACTCTCGTCTGAATGAGAATGGAGTTCCTTACATTTCAGGCGATTACATTCGCGACATCTACAGAAAAGTTTCCGAAGGCCAGCAAAAAGGTCTGTTGAAATTCTCAATGCAACAGAATGTTTCCATGGATCTGATTGGCATGCCTGCCGCCATCGTGATCGAAGGCAAGGAAATCCACACCAGAACCGGCTTCCTGAAGGTGCCGACTGAAATTCTGGCCAGCATGGGTATGCACGACATTCCCGAAATCAACATTCCTGTCACCCACGCCAAGATTATGGGCTGGTACGACAACGAATTCGGCAGCTACGTATCCTGTCTGGGCCGGTTGACAGAATACGTGATTTCAAGCATTGACTAAAGACCGATGACCTTACGGGACCTGAAAATTGGTCAGTTTGGTGAAGTTACACAGGTGGAGGGGAATGGTATTTGCCGGCAGCATCTGCTGGACATGGGTATCATTCCCGGCACCACCATCAAACCGGTCAAGTATGCCCCTATGGGAGACCCCATGGAGGTTATGGTTCATGGTTATTCCTTAACTTTGCGTTTGGCAGAGGCAGAAAAAATTTCAGTACAGAGAGCGGAACCTACTGACAGCACGACAAATGCTGATACTACCCCACAAAACAATTCGCCATTTACCCATCCTGAAGCACGTGTGGCGGAATCCCTGCACGAACACAACAGTCACCCCGGCTACGGTGAGGCTGGAATATATCATGATAAAAACCACGAGCGTCCTCTGTCAGAGGATACTGTTTTAACTTTTGCACTTGCCGGACAACAAAACTGCGGCAAGACTACCCTGTTCAACCAACTGACAGGATCCAAACAACATGTCGGCAACTTCCCCGGTGTCACCGTTGACCGCAAAGACGGTGAAATACGAGGTCAGAAAAACACCTTGGTCACTGATTTGCCCGGCATGTATTCCTTATCGTCTTATACTGCTGAAGAACAAGTCTCACGAAATTTCATTCTGAACGACAAGCCCAAAGCGATCATCAACATTTTGGATGCCTCCAATATCGAGAGAAATCTCTATCTGACCATGCAACTGATGGAAATGGACATTCCTATCGTACTGGCGCTGAATATGATGGATGAAGTGCGGCACAACGGAGGAAGTATCCGTGTCAACGAGATGGAAAGAATCCTTGGCACCCCTGTAATTCCCATTTCCGCCGCCAAAAATGAAGGTATTGATGAATTGGTGGAACATGCCATTCATATCGCAAAATATCAGGAAAAACCTGTACGACAGGACTTTTGCGATAAAGACGACCATGGTGGAGCCGTTCACCGCTGCCTGCACAGCATTATGCACTTGGTGGAAGACCATGCCGAAAAAACTGGTCTGCCCTTGCGTTTTGCAGCCAGCAAACTGGTGGAAGGCGACACCAATATTTTGGAGCGATTGCAACTATCTCAGAATGAGAAGGAAACCTTGGAGCACATCATTTTGCAGATGGAAGAGGAGCGCGGCATGGACCGTGCTGCCGCCATGGCGGACATGCGTTACAATTTCATCCACAAACTCTGTGAGAAAACCGTTGTAAAGCCTAAGGAAAGTATTGAGTATCAGCGGAGTAAGAAGATAGACCGCATCCTTACAGGCAAATGGACCGCATTCCCTATTTTTGTGTTGGTCTTGTGCCTCATCATCTGGTTGTCCATTGATGTGCTGGGCGCACCGCTACAGGACTGGCTTGACCAAGGCATCCAGTGGTTGGCAGGAATCTGTGGTTCCGCTTTAGCCGCTGCCAATGTCAACGAGACCGTACAATCTTTGGTAGTGGATGGCATTTTCGGCGGTGTGGGCAGTGTGTTGAGCTTTGTGCCCATCATCATCATCCTGTTCTTCTTCTTGAGTTTGCTGGAAGACAGTGGTTATATGTCCCGTGTAGCCTTTGTGACGGACAAATTGCTAAGGCATCTTGGCTTGTCGGGGCGCAGTATTGTGCCCATGCTGATAGGATTCGGCTGTTCGGTACCCGCCATCATGGCCGCCCGCACCCTACCCTCCATGCGCGACCGTCGCTTGACCATCCTGCTTACGCCTTTCATGAGTTGTAGCGCCAAAATTCCTATTTATGCCTTCTTTACCGCCTATTTCTTCCCGCATCATGGCGGATTGGTCCTTATCGGACTCTATTTGTTAGGCGTTAGCGTTGGCATTATTGTGGCCCTGGTCAATAAGCTTATCTCGAAAAAAAGGAGTACCACATCCTTCGTGATGGAAATGCCCAACTACCGCATGCCACAAGCCAAGAATGTGTTGCATCTGCTGTGGGACAAGACCAAAGACTTCCTGCAAAAGGCTTTCACAGTCATTTTTGTCGCCTCCGTCATCATCTGGTGCTTGCAGACCTTTGACTTCCACTTCAACGTGGTGGAAAACGGAGAAGGTAGTATGTTGGCCGTGATAGCCGGAGCCATTGCACCTGTTTTCAGTCCGTTAGGTCTTGGCGACTGGCGTATTGTCACCGCTCTGATCAGTGGTTTCATGGCCAAGGAAAGCGTCATCTCCACCATTGGCGTGTTAGGTGGCATCAGCATCTTCACCATGGCCAATGTGGTGCCCATGCTGGTTTTCTGCCTGCTCTACACACCTTGTGTGGCCAGCATCGCTGCTGTGCGCCGCGAGTTAGGAGGCTGGTGGGCTCTGTTTGTAGTGTTCTTCCAATGTGCGGTGGCATGGATTGTAGCATGGCTTGCCTTCCTCATCACTGGACTTATCCTCTAAACATGCAATATGAACTGGCAGAGCATTTTAGTCGTTACCATTGTGATCCTGATGGTTGCCGCCGCGATAGTGATTCACCATCGTAGCGGTAATCGTTGTTGTGACAGCGGAGGTCGCGGGCCATCCGACTCATCGTATTGCAAAGGATGCCCCGGATGCTCAAAAATGAGCTGCTGCAAGAAATAAAAAAAGACGGACCAAAAATCCGTCTTTTTTAATTCATATCAAACCGTAAACGGCATACTATATACTTTGTTTCAAAGCATTCACAACAGCCTCTTCAATTGCGCCTTCGCGTAAATCACGGGCAAGGATAGTGCCGTCAGCACCAATCAGCAAAATCTGCGGAATACCGCTCACACCGTATGCCTCAGTGGCATTCTTGGTGGGATCTGTCAGCTGAATCCAGTTCATATTCAATTCTTTAATGGCTTCTTCCTGAGATTCGGGCTTGTCCCAAACATTCAAGCTGATTACAGCCACCTTGTCACCATATTTCTTATAAATATTGGCGATATTAGGAATCTCACCACGACAAGGTCTGCACCATGAAGCCCAGAAGTCCACCAAAGCGATTTTACCAGCCACATAATCGCTCAGTTTAGCAGCATTACCTGTCTGGAAATCAATTACATCAATATCTACATAGGGCTGACCAACCTTAGTGGCTTCCAGTTTCTTCAGCATCTCCATTTTCATCTGCACGCTGGGATGGTTCACCACCTCAGGAGCGGCACCCTGCAACAGGGTCTCCAATTGATCCGAAGTGAATTGGTCAGGAGTCATTTCCACCAGATTATTGATAAAATAGATACCCAGAATATTAGTTTTATTCTCATCATAATACTGTTTGATAAGCTTGATGTCCTCAGCAATAGCCTCATCATATCTCTCTTGGAACTCTTTCATGGCTGCTTTCTGTTCCTCTTCATCCTCTATCGTCATCAGAGAATAGTAGTCTTCTTCCAAGCCTTCTCCCAATGCCTCATCACTAACCAGGAAACGATGCAGCACATCGTTCAATGCAGTGCCAGACAGCGAATCGGTTACAAGGTCAGCATAAATCGTTCCCGGTTCCAGCACCGCCATCATATCGTAATTCAAATCCTCCTCGTTGGTGCGGATAGTCACCATTTTAGGAGAACCAACTGTGTCCTTAAAAGTGAAAACGCCATTGGCAATGGTAGTGGAGTCCATCACCGTGCCCATAAAAGCGTCGTAAAGATATACCATCTTGCCTTCGAAAGCGGTATCATCCAAGTGGCCATTAAGGGTATATTCATTCTGATGTTTGTTACAAGCGGCCAACACCAGCAAGGCCGAACATAAAAATAAGGCGATTCTTTTCATTGTTGTTTGTATTTTTTTTGTTAATTGTTTTAGAGGTTAAAGGGAGGAATTCACAATTCACAATTCACAATTCACAATTCACAATTCATAATTCACAATTCATAATTCAAAATTCAAAATGGTTAGGAAGGTTAATTATTAATTGTGCATTGTGCATTATGCATTATGCATTATGAATTATTTCCTCACATCATTCACGACTTCTGCGACAACTTTCCGGATGATTTCCTCCGGAAATTCGGGAATCAAGCCTTTTTCTTGAAGCAAGTTGCTCATTTCATGGGCTTTGTCGATATCCTTCTTAGCCTGCTGATACACTTCGTCCCAAGTCAAATTCTTGATAGCCACACCATCTTTGATGGCCTGCATAGCCACATCGGCGGCCACCTTGGGGAAGAGGGCACTCTCGAGCATGTTGGGCATGATGTTATCCACACTGATGCCCCGCTCCTCGGCAAAGTCGGCGATAGAATGGGCAGCGCAAATGGCCATCTCGTCGGTAATCTTGCGAGCGGAGACCAGCAAGGTTCCTTTCAAAATAGCGGGAAAGCACACCGAATTGTTCACCTGGTTGGGGAAATCACCGCGACCAGTGGCCACAATGTATGCACCTGCTTCTTTTGCCTTGTAGGGATAGATTTCCGGCACTGGATTGGCGCACACGAAAACAATCGCCTTGTCCGCCATCAGCTTAATCCATTCGGGTTTGATGGTATCGGGACCCGGTTTGGACAACGCCACCAGCAAATCAGCATCTTTGAAGGCTTCTTCTTCAGTCTTAATATGTTCAGGATTAGTTATTTGGCAAAGTTCCCACTGGCGATAATAACGGGCATCGCCACTGTAACGCTCACGTTGGTCGTGCAAGGCTTCCTTGCTGTCGAACATAATCATTTTCTTCGGATCTGCTCCATCGCTGATCATCAGACGGGCAATGCAAGTGTTGGCGGCACCAGAACCATACAGCACGGTCTTGATTTCTGACAACTTCTTGCCTGTCAGCTTCAAAGCGTTGATAATACCGGCCAGTGTAACGCAAGCGGTACCTTGCGCGTCATCATGCCACACGGGGATATTGCACTGCTCGCGCAGCTCATCCAGGACCTTGAAGCAGTTGGGCTGGGAAATGTCCTCCAGATTGATGGCGCCGAACGAAGGCTGCACCATCTTGACTAGCTCTATCAGTTTTTCAGGCTGATGTTCCCCTTTCTCATCACGGCTATCCACGCATAAGGCAATCGCATCCACGCCACCTAAATACTTCATCAGCATAGCTTTTCCTTCCATCACACCGAGACCACCGGGAGGGGTGCAATCGCCATCACCCAAAACGCGGGTACTATCACTCACCACTGCCACTAAGTTCTTGCGATTGCTCAGCTCAAACGAACGGTCGTTGTTGTCGCGGATAGTGGTAGAAACAGCGGAAACCCCCGGCGTGTACCACACATTGAACCAGTTGAAACCATAAATCGGAGCCAATGGTACCGTTTGGATTTTGCCACCATAAAATTCGTGGGCTTTCAGAGCTAAATTCTTAAAAAACAAAGTTTTAGCTTTAGCTTTTTGTTCTTCAGTAAAGTCTGAAGGGAAAAGAGATTCGATTTGGTCGAGGGTTTTCATATCAAATGACATTCGTTTTTTTCGCAAAAAAATCAGCTTGCAAAAATAAGAAAATTTACGTAAATTTGCATTTTAAATATATACTGAAAAAACGTAAGAATGCAAACTCTGATTTTCACATTTTTCATCCTCTACACCATTCTATTATTTGTAATTACGGGCCTCACTTCCCGTAAAGCCAACAACAAAACCTACTTCACGGGCAATCGGAAATCGCCTTGGTTTGTCGTGGCTTACGGCATGATTGGAGCCTCGTTGTCTGGTGTCACCTTCATGTCGGTTCCCGGTGATGTGGCCACCACCCAGTTCACCTATTTCGGAGTGGTACTTGGCTATATTCTTGGTTATCTGACTATTGCCTACGTTTTATTACCCATATACTACAAATACAATCTTACCTCCATTTACGAATTTCTCGGTCAACGTATTGACAATACCGCGCAAAAGACAGGCTCTGCCCTATTCATCATTTCGCGTCTGATGGGTTCGGCCTTGCGTATGTATTTGGTTATCTTTGTTTTACAGATATTTGTTTTCGATGCATGGGGCATTCCGATTTGGGTTACCGCTTGCTGCATGATACTCATCATCCTACTATATACTTTCAAAGGCGGACTGAAAACTGTGGTGTGGACAGACACCCTGCAAACTACTTTTATGCTGACCGCATTGGTAATTACTTTAATAGTGATTTTCAAGACTTTAGGCTACAATTTCAGTGACATGTGGAGGGATATGGACCAAGCCGGTTACACCAAGACTTTCAATACCGACTGGCACTCCAACACCCATTTCCTCAAGCAGATATTTGGTGGCATGTTCATCACCATTGTCATGACCGGTTTGGACCAGGATATGATGCAGAAAAATCTTTCTTGCAAGACTTTGAAAGACTCGCAGCGCAACATGATGTCATTCACCGGCATCCTGGTGATAGTCAATGCGTTGTTCTTACTTTTAGGGGGCAGTATGTTGGTATATGCCCAGCATAAAGGCATTGATCTCAGTGGTATGCCTACCGACCGTATTTTCCCAGAATTAGCATTCAACCATCTCGACAAAGTGGCGGCCATTTTCTTTGTTATCGGCTTGATTTCAGCAGGTTATTCCAGTGCCGACGGCACCTTTACCGCCCTCACCACAGCGATTTGTTACGACATGCTGAATATTGAGCAGCGTTTTCCTGATGAAAAGAAACAAACTTGGGTAAGACGTTTGGTGCACGTATGTATTTCCCTGATATTTGTGAGCATTATCATCATTTTCTCGCATCACCACAATGATGCCATCATACGAACCATTTTCATGGTAGCCAGTTATACCTACGGTCCAATTTTAGGCCTTTTTGTCTTCTGTATTTTCACAAAACGGCACATCAAACGGAGCTGGCCCATCCCTTTCATTGCCATCCTTGTCCCCTGCATTTGCTATTGGCTTTCTTCCCACTCCGAACAACTCCTCAACGGATACAAATTCGGGTTTGAATTGCTGATACTTAACGGTTTGTTGGTATTCCTCTGTCTATTGGCCATCAGCGAAAAAAAGTTGAAAACTGAAAACTGAAAATTGACACCTGTCGCCAACCCCAAAAAACAAAATTTTCAGCAAACATCAAACTATCAGCTGTTAGTTCTCAATTTAAAATAAAAGTTCATTGTCTAAAAATTATTTGCTCATTTGCTAATTAACTAATTGCCCCATTCATTTAGCACATTAGCATATTGACAATTTTACTAATTTGTACATTAGCACATTGAAAAAATTTGTATTTTTGCAGTTTAAACTGAATATAAAATACAAATAATATGAAACGTTTTCTTAACCTCGGTCTCATTCTCGTCCTGGCCTTATCAATGAACAACATTTCTGCCCAGAGGCAGGTGTATCCTTTGCCCTTGGACAGCACTGTGAAGCTAAGCTCCAACTATTTCTACTACTATCTACCAACTACCGCCATCAAAGTGGATGTCACGGTGACAAAAGTACGGGAAATCAAGGGCTATTATGCAGATTATGCTGAGAGAATGTTAGGACTCACCAACATTATTTCCAACAACCGCACTTTTTACAGACTTAAAGACGTGAATATAGAAACCGTCGTCGTTCCCGATTTGGATATGGCATTTGCCGTAGAGCCTTCCTCACAACAACTGAAAGAACAGAGTTACGCCAAAGCTCTTGTCAACAGTCAAAAATGCAATGATAACAAGTCACTTAACAGCACCTACAGCACCACAGCCACTCCCCTGCCCGACTTTTTCAAGAACTATGCCAACGTATCCTATACCGAGACGGAAGACGCCTTTGTTGAGACCAAAATCATCAATGGTGTGGTAACCCAGGTGCCTGCCAACCGAACTCGTTTGGTTAACAAAACCGCAGAACAGAAAGTGCAGGAAGCCGCCGACCGCATCAGCCAAATCCGCAAGGACCGGAACAGTTTGATTGCCGGCGAGCAAGAAGTACCCTATAGTGCAGAGGCACTGCAATTGATGATCAGTCAGCTGAATCAGTCGGAAAATGACTACCTGGATCTGTTCCGTGGTATTGTCTTAGAAGACGAGATGCACTATTATTTCTATGTGATACCTAACAAAGGCCAATATTCCATGCCTCTATTCAACATCGACCAGAATGAAGGTTTCAAACTGGCCACCGATGCTAGTGCGGCAGCATATTCTCTGCGTATCAATCCTTTCAACATGGTGATGTTGCCGGCAAAAAAAGAGGATAAAAAAAGCGCGCAAGGTTTCAGAGTGCGTCAACCGCAAAATGTCAACATCGACCTGCTCCATAACGGGGAGACCATTCATCAATTCGGCATCTACCCGATGCTGCAATGGGGTGATGTGAAAGTCTTGCCGGCAAATCTTGATCCGGAACTGGAGGAAGTGGGATTTGTGTTTTAGTTGACAGTTAACAATTAATAATTAACAATTAATAATTGATAGTTAGGGATTTAGGAGTAAGGAGTAAGGAGTAAGGAGTAAGAATTAAGTATTAAAAATTAAGAACTGAGAGATAAGAAACTTGAATTTTGAACTTTGAACTTTGAATTTTGATTTAGTAACTCAGATTTTATTTTAGATTATTGCAGATGAGATATTTATGGGTTTTATTATGTGCTATGGTATTTTTCTTATGCGGATGTCATAAGAAGGCCACCGTGGATCCGTTTCAGGAAAACCTACAGAAATGCGCGGAAGAATATGTGCTGACAGAATTGGGAGTAAGAAATGCGGATTCTGTTGTGGTTAACCGTGTGGATACCCTCACACAAATGTCATACGCCAAACTGATGCTCGAAATGCTTGAAAATCTGGAATTCCAGTACAAGCAATTATACGACGAGGCCACTTTGGCCGATGATGACGCAAAAATCGAATCCTTCAGTCGCTCGTTACGCCAAATATCCACTCAGACAGACTACTTCAGAGCCATAGAAGAGAGCGAATCCGCTGACAATCAGGCATTACTGCTCTATTGGATTTCCGCCTGCCTCTACCAAAACGGAGACGCAACGGATTTCATGTGCTTTGCCACACCCGATTTTTCCCTACACGTGCTTGACCCATTTGCGGACAACCTTCTAAACTATTAACAATTAATAATTAATAGTTGATAGTTAATAATTTATATCATACAAAATCTAAAATACATCATACCTTACATATCATACCTCACACATCAACCACCGTCAAAAAAATAAAATAAAAAACAATGAAAAAAATATCCTTTATCATTGCATTAGCTTTCACCTTCGTTGCCTGCAACAAGATTGAAGGGCCTTACGTTATACAATCGCAGCAGGAAGATGTGGATGTGGAGTTCCCTGAATTGAACCCCGATGCTGTCTATCGCAAAATATTGTTTGATGAATACACCGGCCACACCTGCATTGGTTGTCCCGAGGGACATGTTATCCTGGAGCAGATGCAGGCACAATTTGGCGACACCCTGGTGGCAGTCGGCATACACGCCAACTGGTTTGCTGAGCCCGAGTCTGGACTTTTCTCTTACGACTTCCGTAATCCTACAGGCGAACAGCTATATAATGATTTCCATATCACCAATAACCCTCAAGCCATTGTCAACCGGAGCTCGGTTCCCTTGGACAAGCCTGAATGGGTTGCCAGTGTGCAGGCTGCTGATCGCACAAGATATGCTGCCATCCAAATCATCAACCAGTATAACGAATCCACAAAAAATCTTAAAATCAACACTCGAACCACCATGTTGGAAGACTATGGCCAGGCCACGCAATTGTCACTGCTGTTGGTGGAGGACAATATCATCAAACCCCAGAAATTCAGTGACCATGTCGATACATTCTACGTACACAACCATGTGTTGCGCGCTGGTATCAATGGCAATTACGGCGAATTCATCACTCCCGACGGAATACTTGAAAAAGACCATGAATATCTATATGGCTATTCTCTTGATTTTAGCGAGAAAGACTGGAATCCGGACAATTGCAGTATTATTGCCATCCTGCTGGACCAGCAAAACAAAAAAGTCCTTCAAGTAGAGAAAACAAAAGTAAAATAGTATCAGTTCCACCAATATCGCCAGCCATGACCTTACTGTCATCACTTGCATCACTCGCATTGTCACTTGTCCCCATTTTACTGTTTGTCATAATAGTAATCCTGATGGATGCCTTTTCGCTTACTAACTGGAAGAGGCTTATATTCTGCATGGTCAGTGGCTGTTTGTGTTTTGTCTTGACATTCTTTTTCGCGGAACCACTTGTCGAATCCGTTTCCTTGCCCTATTTTTCGGCCATAATAGCCGAATTTCTCAAAGGATTACCCTTACTATATCTTGTGCTAAAACGTAAAATCGTAATGTTGGGAGACGCTACCATTTACGGATCAGCTTTGGGTGCTGGTTATGCCATGAGTGAAATCATATATTTCACCATGCTTGACCCCTCCAACACGATTCAAGCTTACGCCCCTGTCACTGCTGTCATATTGGGTTTTGAAACTGCGATAATGCACATCGGATGCAGTTCATTGCTGGCATACGGACTGATAATGGCCAAACAAGAGACCACCAACCGTTCATACTTCATTAGGAATCTGGGGGTTGTCGCTGTTTTCCTTATTACCTCCGCAGTTCATATCATCCACAATGTGGCTCCTATACCCCCTCTTTTGCTAACCACCATTCTGACGATTTACTTTATACTCAGCAAGCGGCACATATTCAAGAAAAACGAGTCGAATATCCACACCTGGATTGACGAATGCCTGAACAATGACGTGGCATTGCTGTCTTCCATCAAAAAAGGTGAACTGTCAAAAACCAATGCTGGCAAATATCTCGTTTCCATCAAAGACGCATTTTCTCCTGAGGTGTTTTTCGACTTATGTTGCTATATATCTGAATATCTGGAACTTTCAATCACCGCCAAAAGCAATTTGCTTTTACGGCAAGCAGGCTTCCCCGTACAGAGAACAGAAAAAACGAAAGCCCGCATCAACGAATTGTTAGCTCTAAGAAAAAGAATCGGCAAAGCCGGAGTTGAAGCGGTAAAGCCCATTGTGAATATCGAAGATGTGGATTACTGGGCTGTAAATGCTTTACTATAAATCAAATCCGGGAAACAAAATGTTAAATAAAATCATCGCAAAAATATGTACGCCAAAAAATTTGAACCCATCGCAGGAAAATGTCCTGAAATCATAGAATATCTTATGGCATCGCCAGACATACCTGAGCAGGAAAATCTACGCTTCAAAATCCAATTGTCCATCGAAGAAATCGTAGAGAATATCGTGCAATACGCCTACGAAAATGGTGCTGGACATGTTGAAGTAAGTACCCACAGGGAAAAAGACGACCTGGTAATACGTTTCAAAGACGCAGGGATCCCATTCAATCCATTAGAGAAACCGGATCCGGACATTTCCCTATCGGTAATAGACAGACCTGTTGGCGGTTTAGGCATTTTTATCTGCAAGCAGATGATGGACGAGGTCTGCTATGAATACAAAGACGGTTGTAACATACTGTCAATAAGGAAAAAAATCGTAAGCGAATAAGGGACTTGCCATGAGAATATCAAAATCTTTTTCAGCGCGTCTGAGTGCCACAATTCTGTTGGTGACCTCAATTCTTTTTATTACCGCAATCATGGTGGTTTCATATTATTCTCACAAACTGATTGCGGAGGAAGCCATCAAGAGTGCTTCCAACGTATTGTACACCACCACAATAGACATCAACAAGACTTTGGACAGAGTTGAGTCCACCGTGAACAACATGCAGTGGATTATCGAAGAACATCTTGATGACACCACCTATCTTTACCACATCACAACGGAAATTGTAGCTTCCAATGAAGAAATTGTAGGCAGCACTATCGCTTTTATTCCAGAGTTTTTCAAGGGCAAACACTACTTCTCACCCTATTCCTGTAATGACGAAAACGACAGTATAATTGTGAAGCAGTTGGGTAATGACAAATACAACTACTTCGAAATGGAATGGTTTGACGTACCTTTCAAAACAAAAGAGCCACACTGGAGCAATCCGTATTTTGACGAAGGCGGAGGCCAAGTGATGATGACCACCTACTCTCTTCCTCTCACCGACAAGCAAGGCAACATTTTCGCCATTCTCACCGCCGACATCAGTCTGGAATGGTTGACACAGAAAATAAGCTCACTACACCCCTATGAGAATTCTTTTACCTTCTTATTGTGCAAAGACGGATATTACATTACTGGTGATCAGCCTAACAAAGCTATGAAATATGACGCTGAGACGCAAAACAAAACCCACAATGAATATGAGCAATTGGGCAAAAGAATGATTGCCGGAGATTCGGGGACATTGCAAATTGGTGATTACAATGCTTTCGCGGTATATGGTCCCCTGTATAACGGTTGGTCCACCGCCATTATCAGTCCATACAAGGATGTATTCGCCCGACTGATGCGAATGAACCTTATTATCATTGTGGTTTCTTCCATAGGATTGTTCCTGCTATTCTTCGCCTGCTTCAGAACGATCAGAAAATTGACACAACCCATTACAGAGTTTACCGTGGCCGCTCTTAACATGGCCAAAGGCAATTTCCAAGCCCGTCTTCCCAAAATCCACTCGCAGGATGAGATGTTACAGCTGTACAATTCTTTCGACTACATGCAAAAGTCCCTGACACATTATGTTCAGGAATTACGTAGCACCACAAAGGAGAATGAACGCATGGAAAGCGAACTGAACATTGCCCGTCAAATCCAGTTGAGCATGGTGCCCACCAATTTCCCCAACAATGAGAAATATGATATTCATGCCACCCTACAACCAGCCAGGGAGGTAGGAGGCGATTTCTACGACTTCCTTGTCGTTGACGATGTCATATTCTTTGTTATCGGTGATGTGTCCGGCAAAGGGGTGCCTGCGGCATTAGTCATGTCCATTACCCGTGCCGCTTTCCGTTTCCTTGGCGGTTTAGGACTTTCCATTGACAAAATGATTGAAAAAATCAATGGAACCTTGTGCACGCGCAACGAGACCAACATGTTTGTAACTCTTTTTGCCGGCAAAATCGACCTGAAAACAGGCTTGTTGAGCTACTGCAACGCCGGACATAATCCCTTGATAATTTGCCATGCCGACGGAAACGCCGAATATCTCCATGCCAAGCCAAACATCGCAGTGGGTGTATTTGATGGAGTTCCCTTTAATCCCGAACAAATCCAATTGGAAAAAGGCAGCAGGCTGATACTATACACAGATGGTGTTACAGAAGCCGAAGACCGCGATAAAAAACAATATGGGGAGCAGCAGCTGTTAGATTTCGCCCAAAACATTGAAAAGAACGAGAGTGCGGAAGAACTCATCAGCAGCTTGATGACCGATGTTAAATCATTCACCAAGGATGCAGAACAAAACGATGACATCACCGTACTTACCATAACATTGAAACAAGAATAACTTATAAAAAAAACAATATGAAAACAACGATCTCACAAAACGGAAAAAAGTATAATGTGGTATTGACAGGCCGCATTGACACAACTACCGCCGCACAATTCGAACAAGACATGAAACCATTGATGGATATAGAAAATGGTGACATCACGATTGACTGCGCTGATTTGGAATACACTTCCTCACAAGGACTCAGGACTTTCCTGACTCTCCAAAAAAAAGTAATGACACATAATGGACAGCTTGTCCTCACCAATATGCAGGCACAGGTCAAGGAAGTTTTTGATATTACAGGATTCTCAAACATTATTAAAATCGTATAAGTGTCATGCACTATATTTTTGTCATTAATGGCAGGAGCGATTATGCCCATATCGTAGAAGATGTCAGAAAACAACTTGAGCCACTGGACGTCAAGCATACCATGTATGTCACCACTGGCATAGGCGATGCCACACGGTACACACGCGTATATTGCGATCTACACAGCAACGAAGAGGTTTGTTTTGTGGCCTGTGGAGGTACGGGAACTATCAATGAGGTAGCCTCTGGCATTGTGGGCGAGACAAACAAGTCGATGGCCATTCTTGGCTACGGCTATACTAACGATTTTCTGAAAAATTTCCCCGGATACGACTTCCAAAGTATTGAAAAAATCCTGAAAGGAGAAGTTAAAAAAATTGATATACTGAAAGTTAACGACAATTACGCCATCAATGTCTGCAACTTCGGTTTCGACTCCATTGTGGCCAGTGAGGCCAACTACCTGGTGGAAATCAAGAAAAGCAAACCCTACGAGCGAGGTATCTTCAGAGCCATTATAGCAGGCCGTTTCAATCGTATCAAAGTCGTTGCCGATGGGAAAGCCCTCAACAGAAGAAGACTACTCAGCTGCTGTTTAGCCAATGGTAAATATGTGGGAGGGCAATTCTTATGCACCCCAAAGGCGGAGATAGACGACGGCCTCATCGACATCTGTTTGCTCAAGCCCATGACACTGACAAGTTTTTTGCGATTGATAAAGCCTTATCAGTCAGGAGAGCACATTCAGCCCCAATATGCGAGAAAAGTCGTATATACCAAGGCCAAACATGTTGATATCATCAGCAAAAACATAATAAAGGTGGTCATAGACGGAGAACTTCTGCCAGGCACAAGGTTTAGCGTTGATTTGTTACCACAGGCGGTACAACTGCGGCTACCGGGGACAATTGACAATTGACAATTGACAATTTGGAATTAAGTGTTTATTGTGGATACGCATCGTAGGCAACTGCGTCCCGCAGTTGTAAGAGAAAACAATTGACCATTCTGCAAAGAGGCAAGGACGTTTTTACATTTTTTGGTTCAGAATCAGTTGTTTCAGTTCCTCTGCCCGCTTGGTTTGGCCGGCACGATGTTGCTTGTAATACCGCCACAAGGCTTTCAGCTTGATAAATCCACGCTTGTAGTAATAGAAAGCGAAGAAGGATAAAAACATCAATAATAAATAGCCCAAAGCACACAAGAAACTTTTAGAGGCAATCCATACAATCGCAAAGACCAACAGATAGAAGATGGTGAAAAACACCAGTGCACCCACAAAATTGAAAGAGGAATGAAGTTGGCGGTCTTTTATCTTTTTCCGTAACATTGCGGGCACTGCAAAGGGAATGATATTATTAATCAGTCCAAAAAGGAAAAAAGGAAAAGCGAAAACTGCCGTAATAGTATATAGCAATACTTTAGCAAGATTAACCTTTCTTCCTATAATCCAATCTCTTAGATTCAGTTTTTTCAGTTCGTCCAAGTACTCACGAGTAGTTTGCATCAAATCCGCAAACGCCTGAGGTTCCTGGTGTTGCATGACAGAAATTTCCTGTAGCAATTTCACCTCCTCAGAAGGATAATTCGGGAAATAGGATGTTGAAAGACCTTTCTTCTCAAGGCGTTTCTTTACCCACATTTGACGCAGAAGATCTATCTCTTCATAATATTCCTCATGAGCTTCAATATCTGGCGTAATAGCCTTCAAACAAGCCCTGGCCTTATCGTTCAGCAAATGATATGCGATGTTAGGATCCGTCTTGAAATTCTCAATGAATTCAGAGCAACCAAAAGGTTCCCCAACGGTCAGCACCACTTCCGAACGGGCATTATAATAATCCTTATAGTGGATATTGACGGGCAGAATCTTCAAGTCCAATTTAAAATCGGCTTTTTCTTCAGCGGCAAAGGCGATGCGGGGAAATCCCTTTTTGAAACTGCCCAGATAGCGTCCCTGCTGGTGCTGCGCTTCGGGAGCAATAACCAAGGTGCCACCATTGTTCAAGACACCCGCTGCCAAGTTGAAGGAAGTCATATTGTATTTGATGTCGCTGACACCTCCGTCACGGGTGCGGAAAGTAGGCAGAATCTTTAGGAAACGTAGGATTTTCGCCACCCTGTCCTTCTTGAAAATATCACCTCTGGCGATGAACACCGGTTGGCGAAAATCATCAAACATGTACAAGATGTTCAGCGGATCATTAACGCCATTCTGATGGTTGTATATCACCAACACAGGCTCTCCTTTAGCAGGTATATTTTCCCTGTTTAGAACATACAACTTTCTATAATACAAATGATTATGAAAGAATTTCAGATAGAGATTATAAACGAAATACCGACGTGAAAAATCACCGATATGTGATAAATCAATCATAAAATCTGTTAATTGAGCGTCATTTCATTCAAGAGGTTCTGAGCACCGGCAAATTTGTCAACGATAAAGAGGAAATATCTGATATCCAATGAGATATTACGGCATCGATTCACGTCATAATTGATGTCGCTCATGGTGCCTTCCCACACACGGTCAAAGTTCACACCGATCAATTCGCCATTGGCATTGATGACAGGACTGCCCGAGTTGCCTCCAGTAGTGTGGTTGCTGGCTATGAAAGCCACGGGCATCTCGCCCTTGCTGTTGGCATAACGGCCGTAATCTTTGGTTTCGTAAAGCTGTTTCAGCTTCGGATCCACCTTGTAGTCGAAGATGTCAGGATTGTCTTTTTCGATTACACCTGCCAAAGTGGTATAATAAATGTAGTCCTTGCCGTCTTGAGGATGGAAGCCCTTCACCTGACCGTAAGTCACACGCATGGTTAAGTTGGCATCAGGATAGAAAGTTTTGTCTTTCTCCTTGAGCATCAGTGCTTTCACATACAAGCGATAGTCGTTGTTGATTTTTGAGGAAAGCTCGCGCATAGCGGCATAATCATTGCCATACTGCTCCATGGCGGGATTGAACAGTAAGAAAATAGGGTCGTTTTTCAACTTGGCAAAGCTTTTCTTATTGGCTTTCTGAACAAAAGCCTTGAAAGTTTCCGCATCTTTATATACAGACTGCTCAAAAATTTTCTCGGCATAATCCTGTATGACCATTTTCAACACAGGAGCAGGAAGACCTGTACAACCCGTATAAGTTTTCAGTTCATTAGGAATGAATTCCGGATCCAAAGTGGTGAAATAATAGTACATCAGCTCCACAAAACACTCTTTGTCAATAGGTTTGTAATAAGAAGTGAAGAAAGCGTCAATACGAGGCAGCAATTTGGCCTTGGCCTCCTCAAACTGTTCGTTGGTAGTGGCTTTATCACTGGCAAGTGCTATCAGTTGTGAGCAATTGCGGTACATGAACTGCATCATTTCCACCGCCCAGAAAGTCTCATAGAAATAAGTGGTGCTGGTATTGTATTTGCGATAAGTGCTGTAAGATTTCTTCAAGTCGGGCAGCACATTGCCGTATTGTTTGTTCATCTCAGGGTTTTGCTTCAGCCACTGCTCAAATTCGGCCTCCTCGGCTTGTTTTCTTTCCACGACTTTGCATTCTTTCAGTCCTTTGCTCTCCCCTATCCATTTCTTCCAGCCATTGGAGATGGAGTTGGATTTTGCGGAGTACATCAGGCGGATTTCTGTAGATTGGTTCTGGTATTTCTTCATGATATCCAGGCGGGTGCCACGCTGATGGATAGCCACAGGATTAATGTCATTGATGGTCATATCCACAGCATCCGAGATGATAAACTGCTGTGTGGTACCTGGATAGCCAAACACGAGGGTGAAATCATTTTCTTCCACACCCTTGGTTGAAATGGTAAAATATTTTTTCGGAGTGAAAGGAACATTGTCTTTGGAATATTTGGCAGGCTGATTATTTTTGTCCGCATAGATACGATACATGGAGAAATCGCCAGTGTGGCGGGGCCACATCCAGTTGTCGGTGTCACCGCCAAACTTGCCGATACTTTCGGGAGGTGTGCCCACCAGACGGATATCATTGAAAGTCTCGTTGATAAAGGCAAAATACTGATTACCATAATAAAACGATTTGATATCCACGGTATAATGTGTTCCTTTCACCAAGTCCTTTTTCAGTTTCTCAATATTGGCATTGATGATTTTCTCGCGGTCGGCATTACCCATATTCTCATTCACGCCAGCGAGCACATCCTTGGACACATCACGCATTTCGACAAGGAAAGTCACACTCAGTCCCTCGCAAGGAATTTCCTCTTCGAAAGACTTGGCCCAGAAGCCGTTATGTAAATAATTGTGTTCCAATGTACTATAACGCTGCACGTATGAATAACCGCAATGGTGGTTGGTCAGCAACAGACCTTTTGAAGAAATCAATTCAGCGGTGCAACCGCCACCGAAAAGCACGATAGCATCCTTCATACTATGATGGTTGACACTATAGACATCTTCAGCAGTCAGTTTGAAGCCCAATTGCTGCATTTCAGCCTCATTATAATTCAAAAAAACGGGCAGCCACATACCTTCGTCGGCGCGAGACCAAGCAAAGAGGCAGCAGAAAAGAAGGAGTAAAGAGATTTTTTTCATTGTTATTAAATTTGAAAGTGCAAAGATACGTTTTTTTGTTGAATTGTTGATTTGTTTATTTGTTGAATTGCTCACATTGCGTCTCTGCGCCCTCACCACTGCCGGCACAAGTGAGAAAACGGTGGTGAAGGTGGGGAAATATACAACCATACCATGTTTGTCTCGCAGTCCAGAGGTTTGCGGACCTTCAAAAAAAAAAAAAACACCCGCGACAAAGGCGGGTGCTGAGATATATTCTGAATTCAGTTATTCAAATAAAAAGCCGAGAATAATTAGGCGATTGAACCGTCGCGCAGGAACACCAACGGGAAGGTAATGGTGGTGTTTTCGTCTTCAGCATTAGCGAACTGCAAAGTGATAGTGATAGTGTCAGCATTGTCATCGTATGTAAACGGAATCTGATAGTTGATGGGATTGCCGTCCTCATCAACACCTTCTGCTGTCAAAGTGCCGGTATGGGTGGCGTGGTCATAAACGTAGGCAAAATCCATCTGTTCTATCTCTTCCATAGTATATTCCCCGATAGATGCTTCGGCCACATTGATAATGCTAATGTTGTCAGAGAATGTGATATGGGCATACTGGGGATCAAAACTAATGTGATAAACCATGTTGGTGTCGAAACCTTCGGGCAATTGGCAGCCATAGTCGTTGAGAGTCAAACCCGTCATAGCGTACACCAAGTCACCGAGAGACAATGTGGCGGTCCAATTGGTGCCAACGAGGTCGGCAGTGGTCATCACGCGGGTGGTATTTCCATTCCCGTTAGTTCCAGTGATCGCGTTAGGAACGATTTCATCTTTCTGGCAAGAGGACATGCAAAATGCAAAAGCAGCAACTGCGATTACAAAAAATACTTTTTTCATACTGTTTTAGTTTTTAAATTGTTTTGATTATTAATGAAATTGATTGTTTCTATCATAAGAACGTAAGCTACAGACAAAAAACTACGGGTGTGATATTTTTTTTCTTTGCCTGTCGAACTGCATTTGGCAATACAGGTTATCGTTCTCGTCATTGAGGCCGGTACACGAGAAAATCATCGTGCCGGGAGTAATCCAGTTGACATCCCAATAACCACCATTCGGCAGCAACTCGCTGAATATTTTGCCTTCGTCCGTAAGGGTCCATGAAGTGCTGTCAACAGCGGTAGTCCCATCCATAGCATTGAAAACCAGCACCATATTCCCATTGTCAAAAAATTCGTAATACATTGAACCTCCATTTTCTTCAGGCACATAGAGTTCGCTGTCTTGCAAGTTGCCGTTCGAGCCTATATGGCTTACAATCAGACTATTGAAATGCCAATTACCAATAATTGCACCTGTGGCGGTGAATGCCATTGTAGTATAGGCGACACCGCTCCAAGTGCCTGTAGCGCTATCGTACGAGACCCTTACCGTGCGACCTTGTTCCTCCATTTCTTTCATCCAAGCCTTTATCTCGTCACGGCTTGTTGTGCTGAAGCTTATAGGGCTCTTGGTACCATTGGAATTCTTTCCAATATGGCAAGTTGTCGGGCTCATGTTATAGAATGTCACCTCGGTACCCATTTGTGCTTGGTCGCAAAGCTGGTCCAACAAGGCATCCCACTCGGCCTCGGTAGCCAAAGCCCTTTGGCTTTCACTTTGTCCCACCGTGTAAACGATGACACGTTCTTTGTTGTTGACTCCCTCATTACCCTCATTGCCCTCATTGGCAAGGTTCTCCTGTTTCGAACATGCCATCAGGCATAAGGCTGACAGCACCAACATAACAGTAAATCTACAGATTTTCTTCATATATCTTTCTATTTTTATTTTTTCATTTTATTAAGCTGATAATCCAGCAAAGCATCATATTGTTCCTCATTATCAATACGATAGAAGCCAATAGTACGCCGTGCATGCGAAGCTATCACGCGCAGGAGTGTTTTTCCGTTCCACTTCACCCGTTTGACCGGTTGCTTCAAATCACCCAGCCAGCTGTTGACCCCCTCTTCACCACGGATATCCAATTCTTCTTTGAGCCGATTCCATGCGGCCTCATTATCTGCCACCACAAGCACCACATTAACACGCACGGTTTCATTAAGTTTAAAACCATTCACCTGTGCCACAGTGAGGTCTTCCCGCGAAGCATATCGTTTGTACAGTTCACTCTGTGCTATTGTCACTACTGGAAGCAGCAACATCAATATAACCAATAATCGTTTCATTATTCCATCAGTATTTCTGCAGCCAAAGAGGCCCATTGCGCATCGGTGGTACCGACACGGTTACAATAAACTTTCTCAAAGTCCTGTGGTTGTTGCAATTGCGCGACAAGCACAAGCACAAGCAGGGCCACAACAGCCAAAGATGCCGTCACCATGCCGATAGCACGCCGCTGTTTCCGCCGCCAGCTGGGATATTCGGCCGCCAAGCGTTGGCTATAGCTTTCTACTTCAGCCTGTTGCCACAACTTGTCAAATTCATTTTCTGTCATATTGTCATTGATTTTCTAAGTTTTTCTTTTATTCTTACCAGCCTTACACTAACATTTTTCTCTGTCATCCCTACCCGCTCGCCAATTTCTTCGTAATTATAGCCTTCCAGCTGCAGCCTCACTATTGAGCGGTCGGGTTCATCAAGCAAAGCAATCCTCTCATGCAATTCGCGCAACATGCTACGATCTTCATCAGCCGATTCATATCCTTCTGGCAACGTTTCAGTCTCTTTCAGCTTTCGCAAACAATCTATCATGGCATTGCGGCTTATTTTCCATGTCAGTGCCGCCTGTTGGACGGTTGGTAGTGACAGCAATCTTTCGCGGTCCCGCCATAGTGCCACAGTAGCTTCTTGCAGCAAATCATCAGCTTCCAGACCACGACGGCAGTAATGTCGGCACAGCGAGAACAGCAAGCCGCGGTAGCGGTGGAGCATGGCTTCAAAAGGATCCTGTAGTTTCACAATATTAATAACGGAATAATGTTTCAAAAAACTACATCAAGCAAAAAATTTTAAATATTATTGTTGATATTAACCTTTTTTAATAATTATGCTGATATGATTCTTTCACTATCGTCTTAAATTTCATACTTTTGCAAAAAAATAGAATATTGGGAAGAATACTTGCTATAGATTACGGACAGAAGAAGGTGGGCTTTGCGGTGACCGACGAGCTGCAAATCATTGCCAACGGCTTGGATACAGTGCACGTGTCGAAGGCCTTCGATTTTCTGAAAGCCTACGTAGGCAAGGAAAAAGTGGATGTGATTGTGGTGGGCGACCCGCGCAAGATGGATAACAGCCAATCGGACTCAGCCCGTTTCATCGAGCCCTTTGTCAACCGCATAAAGAAGGAACTTCCCGATATTCCCGTGGTGCGGATGGATGAGCGTTTCACTTCCAAAATGGCGTTCCAAACGATGATTGATGCCGGACTGGGGAAAAAAGCGCGCCAAAACAAAGAGCTGGTGGATAAAATCAGTGCCACGATTATCTTGCAGAGCTACCTGATGATGAAAGAGATTACAGTGGACAGGGGTTAGGTGACAGAAATTAACAATTAATAATGAAGAATGAATAATGGAAAATGAATAATGGAAAATAGACCTCGAACAAAATCAACCGCTAATTATCAACTATTAACTATTAACTATTAATTATAATATTGACTATGATTCTTCCCGTTTACGTCTTCGGACATCCGATTTTAAGAAAGAAAGCAGCAGAGGCTGACGAAACACAGGACTACTCTACCCTGATTGCCGACATGTTTGAAACCATGTACCACTCGCAGGGTGTAGGCTTGGCCGGACCACAGATTGGCCAATCGTTAGCCATTTTTGTCATTGACACTGAACCCTTTAAGGAAGCCTACGACGATGTCGAAATATACAAAGGCGCATTCATCAATCCTGTGATTACCAACGAGTCGGGAGCCGACTTCACCTTCAATGAGGGTTGTTTAAGTCTGCCCGACATTCACGAGGACGTGACCCGCAAGTCGGAAATTGACATTGAATACACTGACGAGACTGGCAAACGCCGCAAAGAGCATTTCAAGGGATATGTGGCCCGTGTAATCCAGCACGAATACGACCACCTGCAGGGCGTTGTCTTCACCGACCACCTGTCGCAGCTCAAGAAAATGGTGCTCAAGCGCAAATTCAGCGACATTGCCAGCGGCAAAATCAAACCCAATTACAAGACCAAAAACAAATAGCATGAGGAGACTTTTATACATCATTTGTTTAGCCACCCTCTTTTTCTCCTGCAACAAATCGAAGAACCAAGGAGTCAACATGGTTCAGGAGGACAGCAACGATCAGCTGGAACTGATGCAGGCCTACGACCATGCTGATTCTTTATATCAGCAAGGAATTGTAAACCAGAAACTTTTCGAGGAATTCATCACTCAGGCCATCAGATTTGCCGATATACATCCAGAAAACGACATTAGCCCCGACATGCTGTCCAAAGCCGGGGTCGCCTGTATGATTTTGGCAAAAAACGCCAGCATGGAGCCGAATCCCAATGAAGAGTATATTGAGGAATATGCCCGAAAAGGCATTTCAATCTTCGAGAAGGTTCAAGCCACCTATCCCGAATACGAAGGAGTCAAGAATTGCTATCTGAACCGTGCCTTCATCTACGACGACATACTGCACAAATATTTAGACGCGGAGTACGAATACCGCGAATTTCTGCACAAATACCCGGAAGACAGCGCATGTGAGAATATCCGTGCCTACCTGCAGGTTCTGGGAAAATCAGAGGAAGAAATCATGGCGGCGATTAACAATTAACAATTGATAATTAACAGTTTGGTAGTTGGTGGTTGATTGTTACATAATGGTCTGATGAGTGAGTATTTGGTCATATCGACGAGCATTGATTTGATGCGTGCAGCTTCGGATGATATTGTATATGTGTCTTCCGACGGCAATTACTCTTCGTTTGTCTTTACCTACGGAAATCCACGAGTAGTAACGGTGCAACTCGGTCAGGTTGAACGTCTGCTGGCCGAGCAACTCACATATAGCGGGGCGGATTTTATCCGTATCGGAAAAAGTCTCATCATCAATCGCAACTATATCAGTTACATAAACCTCCCCAAGCAGCAGCTGGTGCTCTCTGGTGGACATGCTAGCAGCCATAACCTCTCCGCATCGAAAGAGGCATTAAAACAGTTAAAGGAGCTAATCGAGAAAGGATTGAAATGACAAAGCTGAATGACATAAACGACAACGAAATCCGTGTCATTGGTGGTGATGGCGGCGGTAACGTCAAGAAACGCATACCCTGGTGGGTATGGATAGTGGCTGGCATTGTGGCCGCATGCATTACAGTTTGGGTATTATACCAGAAAACGCATCGCGAAGAGCTCCCTTCGCAATCCGAAAAACCAGTTCTTCACGCCGAAACCCCTATTGAGACGGAGGTTCCTGACATCTGGCTCGACAATACTGATGCTTCACTTCCTTGCGCCACCATTAAAAGCGACACCCTCATCGACAGCATTCATCTTCAAATATACACTCCCTATAACGCCACCCCCGAACTGCATGTCGGTCCTCTCTCATCTAAAGACCAAGACATTATTCTCGCCACTATGGCTGCCGACCTGCGCCGCGACAATGGCAAGATCGTCGGTGCCTTTGTGTTGGCAGGCGAGCCGCTTTCGTGGGGACTTTCCAAGAAAGGTTACTGTGCTATTATCGATGGACGAGTCACCCTGGGTATAGCTGAGAATTCCCCCTTATTTGAGCAAGCCACAGAACAGGGAGGTTATTTCTTCCGTCAGTATCCCTCTGTCGCCAATGGTGTCATGGTGGAGAACAGACCCGAGAACGCCTCTTTCCGCCGTGCGTTATGCAATTTCAATGGAAGATTATGCATCATCGGCTGCACCGACCGCGTGCTGATGAATGATTTCAGCCAAGCTTTGGCACATCTTGGAGTAAGCGATGCCATTCTGCTTGTCGGTGGTACAGCCGATGGTTGGTATCGTGATGCTGAAGGGAATATATGCCCGATTGCCACTTCCACTGCACGGAACGCGAAATACATTAATTACATCGTGTTCCGGAAACAGTAACAGTCTATATCAGAGTTATATAAGGCTAGACACCACATTTCCTTTAGTGTCAATAATCACGATAGAAATCTGGTCTTTCAGTCTGGCTCTGAAAAGTGTTGATGTGATGCCGGAAATATCGGTATAAATGGGAGGAGTAATGATTTTTCCCTTACTGTCAATCAAGCCAGAGTAACTTCCAACACGGTATTCATAATAATTATTGTTTCTGGCATAACCCATTTTGGGTTCTCCCGTCTCCAAATCGGTATATTGCACATCATAACGAATGTCATAAATGTCATCAATAATTCCATCTTGCAGCACATGTCCCTTGAAATCAAGTTGTTTCTTAAATTCTCCTTCCTTATATACGATGGCATAATCCTTGGTTAACTCAACATCGTCATAGAGCGGTTTGATAGCCCAACGCCCTTTTTTATCGACAACTCCGATTTTGTTCGATGAATCGGCCACAACGCAGTAGCCGTCGTGGAAAACAAACTCGTAGAGCGAGTTACCACGATAGGAAAACTTGAAATCAATGACCACCTTGCCACTGGTATTGACAAAGCCGATATAGCCATTTCTTTCCACTGCTGCCAAACCTTCCGAGAACACCCATGCCTTGGTGTAAGTGGAAGGTTCCACAATGACTTCATTGGTCACAATGTTGCAAAATCCACGTTTCCCTTTCTTCGCAAAAAGCACAATAGGATCTTCATCGCTATTGCTGGAATAGTGGCACCAGTCTATATCCTCAACGATAATTTCCTTGGTAGAAGGGTTGATAATGTTGCTTTTGTTTTTTTTGAAAGACACGTGACCTTCAGACGGTTCTTCCCCGTAAGCATAGACATAATTCTCCTGATTCTCTTTTTTGTGATGGCAAGACATATTTATCAGCATGGCCGGCACGCCGATGCCCACAGCGACAAGCAGAAAAACCAGCATTCCTCTGAAAGTATGTTTTTTCTCAGGCTGTTTATCTGGGGTTTCAAATAACTCATTGGTGCTTTGGCTTTCCATTTGTTGCACTTGTTGTTCATCCGTTCCGAAGAACTCTTCTGTTTTTTTCTCTTTTTTTTCCATAATGAATTGTTTATAGGGATTATTTGCGGCAAAAATACGGGATACCACAAATACAGCAAGCACTTTCCCGCTGGCAATGTATGAAATGCTGTGCTTAATGTATGAAATAAAAAAATTCCCCGCACACAGCGTCTGAGCAAAACAAGTGTGTCGAAGAAACAATATTTTATTAACCCCTTACAAGCGAACGAAGTGAGCGCAGTATGGGGTCATGCGGCAACCTCACTCATCCTCGCGGCACGGGAGTCACTTGCCCTGATGATGAGACCTCGCTGCCACAAAAGTGTATGCATCGAAAACTTGTCCGTCGTAAAAGACGCCCTCGACGGGAGGCAAAGCAGTGCGCACAAAGAAACCTATTTGTTCTTCGGTTTTAGCAACCCGCTGCTCCAACCGTTCAACCCTTTGGTTGGTAACATATCCGCGTAACAGATAATTTTTTAGAACGATGTTCGCCCATTTTCGAAATTCAACACCTCGTTTAGATTTTACTCGATAGCCGATGGAGAGTATCATATCAAGATTATAATGCTCTACCTGGTATGTTTTGCCATCTCGAGCAGTTGTCGCAAAATTTGCGACAACTGAACAATCTGACAATTCTTCATGCAGGGCATTGTTAATGTGCTTGCCAATGGTCTTAATATCTCTGTCGAAAAGAATCGACAGTTGTGTCCTATTTAGCCACACTGTTTCTTCATATATTCTGACCTCTAATCGTATACTATTGTCAGGCTGGTATAGTATAATTTCACCATAATTTTGATTCAGAACGATACTATTTTCCATTTGTGTAGTTATTGAATGAATGTCTTGCAAAAATACAACACCCAAATCATAAAATCAAGAACCCTAACATTGTTAATTTACTAAAAATCAACATTATAAGAAATGACACATTTCATTCAAAAAAATGACCTTTTTTAACATAAAAAAATACTGAATCAAAAAATGAGATATTCTTATGATTCCAAAACTTTAGGATAACAGCTGGGACTTTTGGAAGAAATATTCTATATATGCGTCAAATTGGGTGTTTGACAACCAACCTTTTTGCAAGCCTTGCAAAAAGCCAGAGCACTTTATGTTTTGAGGTATTTTTGTGGTCTAAAAAAGCCAAATCAAATGACTATAAACATTTCATACAACAGACCGCCTATTTTGTACAATGGCCATTATAAAAGCCCTGGATGTAATTGCAAATACGCTATTTTTGCTCCGTCTTTTCTTGAGAGACGATTGACAAACTATTGTTTTCTTCAACAAAAAAAATCATGAAAAAAATCTTTTCCAAACCACTTAAGACACCTTTCCACAAAATCATTTGCCTCGCATTGGGAATTATGGCAGTACTGCCCTGCTTTTCCCAGAAACAAAACTCTCCATTGGAATGGCGCACCGTTTACAGTGCCGATTCACTTTATTCGGTTGATATACCACAAGGTTTTGGCTATTTTGAAGCCTTGGACATGTCATCCAGATACACCACTATTGCAACATACAACTCCGGCGAATATGAAAACATGATTTTCATCAGCATCTGGCATAATATAGATAAAAATCTAAAAAAATATGCTGAAAATATACATCAGATAGATATCAGTCCTGGAACTCAATCAGAATCGACTGACAAACACAAAAATCCACAATTGATAGCTATTCACATTGGGGATTCCATGGTGGTATTCTGTTCCAAAGACCGAAAGCATCACTATTACTATCTGTTAAAGAAAAGTGAGGCACAAACTTATTTGGTTTCCATCATTTCCGACTTTGACACCAAGAAAACGTGGAATACTTCTATGGCTCAAAAAATCGCGAATTCCATTCACGACCATACCAAAGAAGTTCTGTACAGTTATCTTACGGCAGATAAAAAAGAAGGTAAATGGATTCTTCAGAAGCCTGGATTCTCAGTAGATACAATTTACAAGTTTCAAATTTACTCAAAACGGTTAGCGGAAAAAATTAAAGATTACCGCTCACTCGGCCTTGAAAGAATAGATTACTGGATGCCAAGAGGTTGTTTCGCATTTGAGTCAAAAGACGAGAAGTATGTCTTTTTTGTAGATGCCTTTGAAATGCCCTTCCTCATGCCCGACAGCACTGAAATAACGAAATTCAAGGAAACACTGCAAAGCAATGGAATCGGCTTTATTGAACAAAAAATGAACAATTGTATTGTCATTAAGGAGACAGACGAAATCACTGATACAGATGATGGCAAACGTCTGGAATGTTTTACTGTTTTCAAAGGAAAGCGGATCTGGTCCTTCGGTCTTTTCCGCGACCCCAGCCTTCCCCAAATGACAGACAAAGTGCTTCAAGAAATGGAGTTTTGGGAGTAAATAAACACAGAAGTTTTTTTTTTAGAATTTGCTTTTTACTTTTTGTGTAATATGTGACAGCTTTTTCGTAGTTTTGCAGTGTGAAAAGACTATTCGATAGGAATAAAAAAGTTATGGAATCTTCATTATATAAAAACAGGTTTTTCGAAGGAGTTAATTTTGATTATATATTAGCCATAAAATATAATGAAAATAAAATAGAGAAACATAAAATTCCCATCAATAAAAACGGAATGCTAATAGAGAATATGTTTCAAATGGTTGATGATGAGACATACGAAGCAGATGATATATATTATGCATTCAAGAGGCATTATTATGATTGCGGTGATTTTGAGTATTGTTTAGGACACGGTTCTTTGCTGTCTTTTTATATTGATTCAATTAGATATCCTTTTTTTGACGAACAAAAACACAGAAAACAAGCACAGGTATATAAAAAAAGAATAGCATCTGCAAAAAATGAATCAGCTCGAAGATGGATACAAAAAGATTACAACAAATGGAATCATAGAAAAAAAATAGAATATATAAACAAATGCCTTCCCTATGTTTTCGCTTGCAATTACCATGACGCAGTTGTAAAAAATAATATTGAAAAAAACTATTTCATATACTCAAATGAAACACATGGCAGATTTTGCTATTCCAGCAAAATCAATGAAGACCTTGAGATTAAACTAAAAACAAATTTTTGTTATGGTAGTTCGAGTAGTTTGGTTGTAATAATCTCATACAAGGGCATACCCATCCTTCCGTACAGCATATGGGTGAATTATTATTATGCAGGTTTCAATGAGATAATAAAATGCACGAGGTCTTATAATCCAAACAGAGCAAATTGGATTACATGTATGGATTTTGTTGTCTGGTTTGTAGAAAAAGCCATTGTGAATCCTGAAGTATTTGTTAAAGAAACTATAATTCAGGAAGTAGATGGTTTGGTAAAGGGTATTGAAGGACTATACAGCCTCACAGATGAAGAGATGAAAAAGAAACTGTCAATTTCTCGCCCAAATGATACACTACGAGACAAGTATTATATAGGAATACGAACTGCACGAATGGCATCCAAACAGGAAATCCAGCGTTACACGATATCTCCTGAAGAAATAACACTTGTATACCGGATGGAAAAAATAACGGGGGCTTTACATTTTCTAAACAGCTTGAGAAAAATACAAGAGATATATGACGGTGTAGAACAAGCAATCAATAAAATAAAAGAATTTAACGCTAATTTTTATCCTGAAATCATTAAAGCAATTCCACCCGTCAAAGAATACATCTCAGAACTAAATAATAAACTAAAACCCATTGAAAAAAATTTTTCATTCATTCAAAAAAGATATGACTTGTTGGAAGCTAAATTAAGAAGACGGTTAGATAGAACTGATTTAGGCAAGAAGGAGGTTGTAGAAATTGCGTTTAAAAAAAACAATCCACAATACACAATTATGAAGGATGAAATACAAGAATTAGGTCAGCAGATATGGGACCTAAAACACAAAATAAGAGATCGGGAGAATTATTTACATCAATTAGAAGATGCACAATCACTTGTGAAAAGACATGTTGTTATTGACATTTAAAAAACATGTAATGGCTCAATGGCAGAAAATAAAGATACAACGCAAGAATGGTGAGCTTGTTGAAGCCCAAGCACCTATTATTGTCTCAGCAAGTAGAAGCACTGATATTCCGGCGTTCTATGCAGATTGGTTCTTCCATAGGTTACAGGTGGGCTATTCTGCATGGACTAATCCTTTCAACGGTGTAAAAAGTTTTGTTTCGTACGAGAAATGCCGTTTTATTGTGTTTTGGTCGAAAAATCCCGAACCGTTATTGCCATATCTTAATGAACTAGATGAACGAAATATTGGCTGCTATATCCAATACACCTTGAACGATTATGTTGCTGAAGGTTTGGAGAAAAATGTTCCAGTTTTGGAAAAGCGTATTGATACTTTCAAGCAACTTGTGGATAAATTGGGCAAAGGTCGTGTAATATGGCGCTTTGATCCTTTGATTCTGACAGATAAGATTGGTTTGGATGATTTGTTGCATAAGGTGGGAAATATTGGCGACCAACTCCAAGGTTACACCGAGAAACTTGTCTTCAGTTATGCCGATATAGCCGCCTATCGGAAGGTAAAATCTAATCTTGATAAAAACAATGTGAATTATATGGAATGGACTTCCAACCAGATGGAAGAATTTGCAAAAGAGCTATCGAAACTCAACCAAAAATGGCACTATCAGCTGGCAACATGTGGCGAGAAGATTGACATAGAGCAATATGGCATTCAACACAACCGCTGCGTGGATGACGATTTAATGATACGATTTGCCTATAAAGACAAGGCCTTGATGGATTTCCTTGGGGTGGAAATAAAAACTATCGAAATTTCTTTATTCGGCACGGGACCAATGCCGTCCAATGCCATTAAATTAAGCGATACACAATATGCCATCAAGAAAAAAAACAACCAGGATAAAGGCCAGCGACAATTTTGTGGGTGCATTGTAAGCAAGGACATCGGTGAGTACAACACCTGCCCACATTTGTGCGAGTATTGCTATGCTAATGCGAGCAAAGAGATAGCGGAAAGAAACTATAACCAGCACAAGCAGAATCCTTTAGGTGAAACGATAACTGGAAAATGACCATGATGATAGAACAAAACACCAACTACGCATATAAACTTAAATATATGGAGAATCCGACCTTTGACAAGGTCCGGGCTTTATCCACTAAATTCTATTGGGAATTGCCACAGGAATTGCAGGATGAGCTATATGAAAAGCTCCATAGAGGTATTGATGTTCTGGATACAGAACCTTTAATGTTGACTTACCTATATGCGTTTGGTCCAATGCACCAAGCCAAGTTGAATTATGCCTTTGATAAATTGTCGGAAGATTTTCCAAAGCAATCCGAAATCAATGTCATTGACTATGGCTGTGGGCAAGCTTTAGGAACGATGTGTTATGCAGATTTCCTTAGAGAAAATGGATACAAACAGAAAGTAAAGTCCATTTCTTTAATTGAACCTTCAGAAATGTGTTTGAAAAGAGCTGCATTACATGCTTCCATATTCTTTCCCCATGCTAAAATTAAAACTATAAACAAGAAGTTTGACGACCTTACCAAAGACGATATCGTTTGCGATGAAAACACGCCTACTCTGCATATATTATCTAATGTGTTGGATATGTTGAATTTTGATTTGGAACAGTTTCCAATCTGGTGAAGAATTGTTTGAAAGGATATAATCAGTTCGTTTGTGTAGGACCATATTTTTTTGACCAGGAAAGAGACAAGCGTATCAACAAATTTCACACAAGTATTGATAGAGGCGAATGTTTTAGCAAACTTCTCGAACAATTCGAACTAAACCACGACAAAAAATGGACAGCACAGATTCTCTGTTTTTCATTCATAGATACCAAGAGTTTCTATTCCTCTAAAAAAAGTCATCTAAAATCAGAAAATGAGTTTGAACAGTATTTAAAATCAGCAAAGCATGGTGACTGGTTATGTCAATATTATGTAGGACTTTGTTATTATTATGGCAAAGAAGTTAAACAAGACTACCTAAAAGCAGTGGATTGGTTAAGAAAAGCAGCTGAGCAGGGTAGCATATTAAGTCAATGTCAATTAGGGATTTGTTATTACATGGGGCATGGTGTCAAACAAGATTATGAAAAAGCCTTCGAATGGTTTAGAAAATCTGTAAAGTATGGCAATCATTCTGAGGGAGAATGGAGAATTGGAAACTGTTACTATTATGGCAATGGTGTCAAACAGGATTTTACCAAAGCTGTTGAATGGTATACCAAAGCTGCCGAAAAAAATTTTGCCCAAGCACAATATTCTATTGGTTTATGTTATTTAAATGGTAAAGGGGTTGCCAAAAATCTCCGTAAAGCTACTGAATGGATTGAGAAATCTGCAGAGCAAGGGCATAAAGATGGGCAATTAAAATTGGGGTGCTTCTATTATTCTGGCGAAGGTGTCAAACAGGATTTTACCAAAGCTGCTGAATGGTTCAAAAAATCGGCTGAGCAAGGCCATGCATTGAGTCAATGTCTATTAGGTTGTTGTTATTATTATGGCAACGGGATTAAGCGAGATTATTCGAAAGCTGCTGAATGGTTTAAGAAATCGGCTGAGCAAGGCCATGTCGGAGCACAAAAATATCTTGGTGAATGCTTTATGTATGGTAGAGGAGTCGAGAGGAATCTCCAAAAAGCTGCAGAATGGTACGCTATGGAGGCTGACAAAAAAATAGATTTATTAAATTTAGAACCATTATGATAGATTATAACAAAGTAAAAGAACACACCCTAAAGATGCAAATGAATGAGGCTGGATATTTGAAGTTAACTCAAATTGTCATGGACTATATATACGGAATGAACAAACCTTTTACCGAGGAAGAGTTTCATCAAGCAATTGAATATCAAAAGGAATTAGTCAAAAAGAACATTGAAAAATCTAATTTATCTGATGAAGAAAAAAAACGGAGAAAACAATATTTTGACCGTGTATTTCCTGTTATTGAGGAAGAAGTAAAAAATCATCTTGTCAGAATACGATAGTGGTGTTATTTCAATGTTTTTTATAGCATATACCATCTCTTTAACCTTACCATACTTTAGACAAAATAAATTAGTGTAATTGAAAATTTGTGCGTAACTTTGCAAACGAAATGAACAAAACAACAATCATAGAATCATTGCTCAAGGGTGAGCATATCACACTGGAAGCGAAACGGGCCGAAAAAGATTTACCCAGATCGGTTTGGGAGACCTATTCGGCGTTCGCCAATACATACGGCGGATTGATTTTGCTTGGTGTTGTTGAAAACCTAAAAGAAAAAGACACGAACAAGCGCTTCGCCATCACTGGTGTTGGTGATGCTGAGAAGATTCGCAAAGACATTTGGAATATTGTCAATAATTCGGAGAAAGTGAGTGTCAATCTGCTAAAGGATGAAGATGTTGAAACAATTGACATGGATGGCAAAACCGTGATGGCTATTAATGTGCCAAGAGCCGACTACACGGTACGCCCCGTATATATCAACAACAATCCTATTCGGGGAACTTTCAAGCGTAACCATGAGGGCGACTATCACTGTGCCGAGCACGAGGTTAGAATGATGATGCGCGATGCCAATGAAGCTGGTAACGATGGCATGTTACTGGAATATTACACAATGGATGATATTGATATTCCAACTCTTGAGCGCTACAGAAACCATTTCAGCAGCAGACACCCTGACCATGTCTTTAACAGTCTTGACCATAAGTCATTCTTAAAAGAATTGGGTGGTTATCATATTGACAGAAAGGATAATAGCGAATGTTTAACCATGGCTGGTCTATTGATGTTCGGCAAAGGCCATCCCATTCGAGAACGCTTCGATAACCTGCGATTAGATTATATTGATAAATCAGGCCTGATCGGTGACCAGCGATACAGTGATCGTTTAACCTACGACGGCACATGGGAAAACAATCTCTTTAATTTTGTCACGATGGTACTGCCCAAGTTGTTGAGAGATATACCACGACCATTCAAAATGGATGGTGTAGTGCGTGAAGATGATACTCCTCAACACAAGGCTGTTCGTGAAGCCCTGACAAATGCCATTATCCATGCAGACCTGATGATAAACGGAGTCCTAAAAGTGGAAAAATATGACGACAAACTTGTACTCACAAACCCTGGATTACTGAAACTTCCCGTAGAGCAAATCTATGCAGGCGACGAATCAAGAGCAAGAAACCAACACATGCAAACCATGTTTCGCATGATTGGATTCGGTGAAAACTTAGGGTCTGGTTTCCCCTTAATATTGAGTGCTTGGAATGAAAAACACTGGCTAAAACCAGAACTTATTGAACAGCCGGAGTTAATGCAGGTGAAACTGATTCTGACAATTGAGACCAAAGATGTCACAAAAGATGTCACAAAAGATGTCACAAAAGAACTATCTGAAAGACAAATACTTATATTGGATTTAATAGCAGAAAATGCTATGGCAACAATATCAGAAATGTCACTAGTGACTGGGGTTACACCAAGAACCATTAAACGCGATATTGAGCATTTGCAATCTTTGGGCATTCTTGTTCGAATTGGTGGCCGCAAAGAAGGACGATGGAAAATTAATCAGATTTAAGTTTGGCACGTGACAACTTTCCTCCTCATTATCAGCATATACATTGCCCTCAACCTCGCCATGTTGGCATTTAGGTTTAAGAGGTTGGATTGGTGTGATATACTTTCTGTAAGGGGAAAGTCACGAACACCCTATTCTACTTTCCCAAAAATCATCTATTATCGTCAACACCCTGAGGAGAAAGCACAGCTTCATGAACCCCAAGGTCAAACTCCTCCACTTCGTGGGGCTAAACGTTTTATCCCATCTCGGGAAAAATGGGGGGCGAATATCAATCAAAACACTATTTATTTCGATACCAGTTTGCCCTTCATTCCCAGCATCTATGATGTGATATATGTAGAAGATGAGTACAACCCCATCGTCAATCAGTTTATTCAGGAACACTATGAAGAACTAAAGCAAAGATTTGCTGCCCAACAACTCACCTTCAATTACTTGCCGAAGATTTGCCAACAACCTGTTCCACAAGAGGTGATTCAATATATGTTTCCTTTTATACAGACTAAGGCCACATTTGTGAATGGCAACTTCACACTAGAAGTCCTCAAGCAACATATAAGCAAGGGTAATATTGAAGGACCTGCACTGATTCATTTTATCCATACTCCCGTGCAAGGAGAAGAGGGTTACATGTTTACCTACTGCCCTTTGGTGGCAGAATCAGAAATATCGTTAAACGACCAACTTAAATGGTATCTGGATCATGAATCCTCAACAAGCGTGACTCTAGCAGCCCCATCCGGTTCAAGCTCCGATGAGAATACCGCTGACCTTTATTTTGTCAATTCCGATGACAACTTGATGGCATGCAAAAGTACCAAGGATTTGACTGAAGAAATACAAGTGAGAATAAGAGAGCTTAGAAGAAGAGGCCTTCAGTTGCATCTGATACGTGAGCTTATAGATGAGAAGCCTACTTTGAGCCGACTTGTTATTGACAAAGAATACAGAATCTTTCTTCCCGACTACAACAATGTGGAGATTGTCATGTCTCCCCTGCCTAAATCTGTTTATCTGCTTTTTCTAAAACATCCCGAAGGCATCCTTTTCAAGCAGTTGAGGGACTATTACGCTGAATTGCTGGATATCTATAAGCAGGTTAGCAACAGGGTAATAGAAGAAAATATAGAGAAAAGCATCCGTGATATCACAGACCCTACCAAGAATTCCATCAACGAGAAATGCGCCCGCATACGGGAGGCCTTCCTTAGACAATTTGATGAGACATACGCCAAGTTCTACTATATCACAGGCTATCGTGGCGCACCAAAAAAAATTATCCTATCCCGAAGATTAGTGGATTTGCAAGGCTTGTAAAAAGTTGAGACACAATGCGATATGGTGTATTTTTGCAGCATATAAAATCCACATTAATCACCTTTTCATTAACAATATGGAAAATCAAGAATACCAACTTTTTTTCTCCCAAGATTCGCCATGGACCAAAGAGGAGAAAGCAAAAATACAAGAAACTATTATCCGTGTTTTTGCCGAATATAAGTACGACATCCGCAACATACTAAGGGACAGACAAGAAGGTGTGGAACATGTCGAAGTAACCATCATAGAAAACCTTATGGCAGTGCGTGTGCCCGAGATTTTTGAGAAAGACAACTATTGGAGTAGATTTTTGAAAGCACATGATGAAGCTGCCAAAAGAGGACTTCTGATAGACCCCGTTTACAAACCCGTAAAATATGAGTATATAATAAGTCTTATTTCGCTGGATTCATTGGATTATGACATTCGTAATTTAGTGGAAGCCGTATCAGAGTACACCAAAGTTCTGCGAATACATCGCCACTTTATAGACGAGAATTTCAAGACTGCACAGATTGCTCATACCCATTTGTTTATACTTCTCAATCTCCAAAAGAAAATATATTTTGAACAAGGAAAGCTTTTGTATTTGGATGAAACGGAAGACGAAAGGTGTATACTTACTGTTCCATTGGTGTTCAGTATGGAAAAATATGGAGAGGAAGCCCAGGCTTTTATGAAAGACATTCATGATTTTCTGAAACAGATGGAAAGAAAGCCTTATTATCAACCGTTCATGCTTTCTCCTAAATCTATGCGAGATGAACACCCAGAACAGTTCAAATATCTTGAAGATAATGAATTGCCGTTTTAGCATCACAAAATAATGCTATTTTTGCATTTTTTTAAATCACACTATTAAGAATAGAAAAAACAACATAAATTTTCACCCCCATGTTAGGCGCGATTGCAGGAGATATCATTGGTTCTCCATTTGAATTTAATAGTATAAAAGATACTGATTTTAAGTTATTTGGTCGCAGAAGCCGCTATACTGATGATTCGGTGATGACTATGGCGGTGGCGGAATGGCTGATGGACGACCCTACTCTATCTCATGAGGTATTAGAACAGAAAATGGTAAAGTTTGGGAACTATGATTCCGGTGCGGGCTATGGTGGCAGGTTTTTGCAATGGCTGTTTTACCCTGAAAACATCTGGAAAGACGGCGTGCGAAGACCATACAACAGCTACGGCAATGGCTCCGCTATGCGTGTGAGCGCTGTGGGCTAGTTCTTCGACAGCTTGGAGGAAACGGAACGGGTGGCGGAAATCTCTGCCAGCATCACGCACAATCACCCCGAAGGCATCAAAGGGGCACAAGCCACGGCGGCAGCCATCTTTATGGCTCGTAACGGGAAAAGCAAGGAAGAGATAAAGAATTATATTTCAAAGAAATACGAATACGACCTTAACCGTACTTGCGACCAAATCCGACCCCAATATGGTTTCTTTGTGTCTTGCCAAAAGTCGGTGCCGGAAGCCATCATCGCATTCATAGACAGCACAGACTATGAGTCAAGCGTCAGACTGGCAGTATCGCTTGGCGGTGACAGCGACACTCAGGCCTGTATCGCAGGCGGCATTGCGGAAGCGTTTTATGGCATGCAGGATGATATTGTCACTGAAATGACCAAGTATCTCCCACCCGATTACAAAACCAATATTCTTCGCCTGGCCGAGACATCGGCTTATCGTTGCAAATTGGAGCAATTAAAGAGAGGCTGGGAGATGTGAGGGAAGTGACCACCTCTCTGTCTTTCTCTATACCTATCCTGCTCCTTTGTGTTGCAAGCGGTAGAATTCTTTCTGCTGTTCTATTTCACGACCTTTCCACCATTATCCAAAAATCTACAAAACTCGACCAAACTACGCTGTATCACCCCACCCACCTGCAACTGCTCTTTGTACTGCGCCACCATGGTGGGAGACACACTACGGTTCAATGCAAAACGCACCACCTCCATGTTGGCTTCTTTGCATAGCAGAATGCCAATGCTGGGATTCTCACATGAACGACGTTCCTCCTGATCCAAAGCCTCAAGATAGAATTCCAACTGTCCGAGATCTCTGGGCTGGAACTCTGATGTTTTAAGCTCAATAGCAACCATGCATTGCAACAACCTGTGATAGAACAACAAATCGACCTTAAAAGTTTTGCCACCTACCACAAGCCGATGCTCTTCGTCAATGAAGAGGAAGTCTTTGCCCATCTCCAATATGAAATCCCTCATGTGTGCAATAATGGATTTGCGAAGCCTCGCTTCTTTGTAATCAAGAGGTAATCCAAGCATATCCAAACTGACACGATCTTTGAATAGCAGCGGTGCTTGTGGGTATTTGGTCTGCAACATCTGTGACTGTACCTCGCGACTGCCCAATATGGCAGACATTGCATCGGTTTTGATGGCACGAATCAATTCATTGTTTTGAAGTCGTTCACGCCATGCATACATAATGTAAAACAACCTCTCTTCATTTGTGTGACAACGATTTAGCACAATAAGATGGTTGGTCCATCCAGTACAAAATAGAACTTTCGGAATTTGTGCCATTCCGAATGGCACAATTATATCCGGCTGTATTTGTGTCAATTCAATTGGCTCAATTGGGATTTTTCTATTTAAAACCATTTCAAGTGACATTAATTGAGGATTAATTTTGTCAAGTAATTCAATAAATGCCGAAGAAGAATAAGTTTCATAGAACTGAACCATCTTGTAAATTGTACGATAGCTCCAGCCTCGAACAGTGGGATCCTGTGTATGAATGTATTCCGCCAACTGACGAACAACACCGCTACCCCATGCCGTTGTTTTCAACTTAGAGAAAACAAATCCTCCCACTTCCCAAGCCATCAACACCGCTTCACCGTTGACCTGCTGAACAACACTGTCGCGATGGGCCGAAATAATGCCAAAGACAGTTTTAAAATCGTCCTTATACTTATTGCTTGCCATTTCGAGAGGTAAAAGTTCTGTCATAGTATCTTAAGTTAAGTTTTTACTGTTGGCAAAGTTACAACACCCAATTCTTAAAATCAATAGCAAAAGAATGCTTAATTTACTTAAAATCAATAGTTTAATAAAATACACTTTCAATTCAAAAAGTGAACGAAATTATGCGAAAAGATGCGGAAATGGCGGAATGCGTGTTTTTAGATTTGCATTGGGCTGCAAAAAAGGAAGCAAGAATTTTGGAAAATTTTGGAGTATTTTCAGCCACGGCTGAAGTGATACCCTTCCGTGGTGCACAGGTGCAGTGCTTAGGTGCAAGTATGTCCTGCACCGCGGTGGAGTTACTATTAGAACTCCAGCCGCAATTGTCGCTTCAGCTGGAAGCTGCGGCGGTGATAGGGGCTGTTGCCGTATTTCAGCACCGCTTCCTGATGGTAAGGCGTGGGATAGCCTTTGTTGTCCTTCCAGCCATACATGGGATATTCCTCATGCAACCGCTCCATCAGCTCGTCGCGGTAACATTTGGCCAAAATAGAAGCGGCAGCAATGGACAGATAAGTGGCATCTCCCTTGACTACAGTCTTATACGGAATATCCGTGCGGTTGACGAAGCGATTACCGTCAATCAGCAACAGCTGCGGTTTGAGAGTCAGCTGCTGCACGGCACGTGTCATCGCCAAAAAAGAAGCCTGCAAAATGTTAATCTTGTCGATTTCCTTTTCAGACACCTGCCCTACCGCCCAGGCCAAAGCATCACGCTCAATAATCGTTCGCATTTGGTCTCTTTTGGCGGCAGAAAGCTGTTTGGAGTCATTGATTTCCTCATTCTGATAATTGTATGGCAAAATCACGGCAGCCGCAAAAACAGGTCCTGCGATACAGCCTCTGCCCACTTCGTCGCATCCACATTCAAGTATTTCAGTATCAAAAAAATGACTCTTTAAAGACATAAGGCAACAACAAAAATCAGCATCATAAAATCATTGACTAACGGATGCTCTTTCATTTGTGACAACATACTGTAATACAGTGTCATAGGTATCAAAAGAAATCCCACTGCATGATGAAAGTCAAAAGGAGAGAATACCATCAGCAGCAAACATGACATGGTAATCAAATGTATAGTTATCAATCTTTTACGAAGAAGCACTGTCTTGCTGTCATATTGTATTTTCAGCACCACGGTGGCATAAAGCAAAGACACCACCGTAGTGGCAATCAGCACCATCACCTGCCAGGAATACATTTCTGTCATGGCAAAAGTATTGTAAAACCTGATCCCTGACACGAACTGGTACAATTCGGGCAAACGATTGCTGAAGAAATAGAAACTAAAGCAGTATAAACAAACCAATAAAATGCCCAAAATATAGACAATGATATCTTTATATTTACTGAACCTGTTGATTACCAATGAACTGATAACAAAGAAAGCCACAAACACCATAGGAGGATAAAAGAGTGAGGCCACACCCGTCAAAATTCCTGACAGAAGGTCTTTGCTTTTCAGATTTCCATTGTCATAATTGAAATTCAGACTGATGATGATGACTAAAAACAGATTGGACAACAAAACAGGGGACAATTCGGATATAAAGCCGCCACAGCATAAAATAAGCAGAAACCAGATGCATACCATCAGGTGATGATTGTCACCGAAACCACCCCGGAAATAATAGACATCTGTAAGCAGAATCTGCAAGAGCAAACTTATGCTGATGACCGCGATCATGCCGCCATAATGATTCTGCAACGAAGAGAGCATCAGCCAAAAAGAAGTGGACGACGGAACCTGCACAAAGTGTGTTGAACCAACAAATTGCAACACAGCCCACGTCAACACGGCCAACACACAGACTACTTGCAGAAACAATTTTGACTGGATAAATCGAAACATCCTTTATTTTTTGGCAAAAATACGAATTAATTTGCTACCTTTGCCAACTCATTTCTCAGGAAATTAAAAAAGCATGAAAAAAAACGCCAAGAAAGCAACTATATGGTTGATTATCATAGGTTTGATTGCCACCGGCATTATCTTTTTCGCCACACGTCCTTCCATCGTGGAAGAGGTAAAAAAGGGAACAGCCAAACTTTTTGTATATGAATACATTCCAAATCAGAAAGTACAAATTGACAGTTGTTTGGTAAGCCAATCGTCAGATTCCATCTATAAAGACTTCAGAAAAAAATACCGTTTTCATTATCAGACCATTGGCATGGCATCTTTCAGCGACAGCAGCCGTCTGTTGATGGTCAGCGAGTTACCTCCCCACTTTGAGACCGACTCTGTCGCCTCCATCTTCAAAAAATTCACCCACAAAATGGAATTACGCAAGCATTCCATCGGCTACGATGGCTATGTGACCGACATGCTGATATACTTGGGCAACGCCACCCAGGAGAATTGTGACAATCTGATTCGCAAACTGAACAAAGAACTCTTTTTCAGCGAATACAAACCTACGGTCATAGGGTTGCCTGTGGAAGAAAAACGGCAATATTTTGCCAGGGAAAACATTGATTATCAAATCACTCTGAATGAGTTCAACATCTGGTTCATGGAAGATGGCGAAGGCTTTATGACCTTGGACGATACCAATCATGTAATGACCATATCCGACATGTTTGCCGAACAATCGCGAGGGGTATTTTTCAGCCAGTTGCCAGGTTTTGTGGCTTGGGCCATGGCCAAAAACGAAGACATAGCCGAACAAGTGGGCGACATACGCCAGTTCACCCTGGATGCAGACCTGATTTTGGGTGCCTTGGCCGACAGCAGCACCCTGGTCATCATTGGCCGTGAACGCCAGTCTCCGCTGAATGAGCTGCCACCACTGCAAATCGAGAGCATTTTGCTGCTGGCCTCCACCACCGAAAAAGAATTGTCGCAAAGTCTCGACATCAACGACCTGATGGCCGGCAAGATGAACAATGGTCGCGACTGGTGCCCCACTTACCTGAGCAAAGAGTTGGAAAACACCGAATTTGGCGACCTGATGACCATAACAGACGTGCTGCTGAAGGACTGGTCGGAGCGTGGCACCATCCAAGAAGGCTATTACCGCTATCCGGATCCCGGCTACTACCCTTTCGACAAACCCTTGTTCAGGAAATTAGGCTTATCCGAATTAGTCTATAACTGGAATACCGCAGGAGCCATGTATGCCATTGACTGCGAAGGATATACCATCTACACACTGAACCGCACTGGCTCACTGCCTGTCAGTTACTTCAATTCACAGGAACGCAGCGAATCCATCGGTTACCGCTATGAAAGCCAGGCCTATCACTATTTTGCCACACTCTGCAACACCGACTTGGCCCGTGTGGTACAATATACAGCTCTTTATCAATTATTTATCGACAACAACATCAGTTATTCCGGCAACACCTACCCTTCTTTCCCGAAAAACAAGCCATTTTTGTTGTACAAGCCCACGGTCAATCTGCTCAATACCATCAAAAACATGAGCAATGAGGAAATTGCCGCTTTTGCCGACAGTCTGTCACACCGCACTTTCGACAGGTTTCAGAAAGAACACGTTGACAAACAGTTACGCGAGAACGAGCAAAACTACAACATGACCTATACTGACGAGCATATTGACTACATTTATAAAAATGTTCACCAAAACACAAAGGCGGGCATCAGTGGCGACATCAACGAAGTGAAGAGCCTGCTCAACGGACTGTCGGAGGACCAATTCAAGCAATTAGCCAAGTTTCTCTCCTACCCTCGCGGGGTTGCCGTGAAAGACAGGGAAACATACAACACCATGTTGCGTGCCCGTAAAATCAACCAGCTGATGCGGGAAGTTGGCAAGAACAATCTCGACTTGTTGGGCATGGACTTGAACAATGTGAAGAACTATTTTGCCGGAAATCTGGCAGGAAATAGCGGGCGATACATGAAGACCTCCTCGCTTATCATCACCTTCAACGACCTGCTGACCACTGGCGGTCACAACCTATCGTCACGCATCAGCAGGGTAAATTCCATGACGCATTACAAGCAAAGCAAGGGCAATTATGTGCCGAAAGACTACGACCGGCCTGCCAATACTGAGCCCGTATTGGCCGAGAACAAACCAGTAAGCGCACAACCATCGGCGAATACGCCAGCCACAAACCAACCCAGCGGTGGCACTGTTCCAAGCGCCAAGCCATCAGGCAGTGCAACGCCTGGCGGTGGCAGCAGACCCTCAAGCGGCACTGCTCCCGGTGGCAATAGCAGACCGACAAGTTCCGCAACGCCTAGCAGCGGAACAAGGCCAAGCACAGGTTCAGGCACTCGTCCCAGCACTACAAGTACATCATCAACCAGCCGTAGCAACACTTCTACCAGTGCGGCAAGCGGTCGAAGCACCAGTGGCGGTGGCAACATCCGTCCCCGCAGCGCGGTGATCTCCACAGCTCCGAGAGGAACGAGAGGACTGTGAGAAGTTGAAAGTTGAAAGTTGAAAACTGAAAGTCAATAAGGTATTTGTAGGGACGCGTCGCGTGCGTCCACAATCTGTAGGGCTGACACATTGTGGCAGCCGTAAGGAGGAATGTGGATTAAATCCAGAATCCAGAATCCAGAATTCAACGGACGCACGTGGTGCGTCTCTACTGACCCCCCGTAACCTGATATCCGTAACCTAAAAAGAGAGAGGCGACGATGTCGCCTCTCTCTTTTTCGTCGGGGTGAAAAGACTCGAACTTTCGACCCCTTGCACCCCATGCAAGTGCGCTAGCCAACTGCGCCACACCCCGATGCTCATCTCTTGTGAAATGAGGTTGCAAAAATACAACTTTTTTTCTTACGTTGTACTCTTTTTCAAAGATTTTTTTTGCTACCTTTGCAACTTCATTTTTTAAATTATAAAATATTCAATTTAAAACATAAAAACACCACTTAAAAAGCCTTGTCTTTTATGAAAAAAATCTACTTTATCTTAACTGTTTTATTAGTATCATCCATTATGTTAAATGCTGGTCCTTCAAATAGATACATTACCGAACACAGCTGTTCAAAAGCCAAGTCGGCCATACTCAGGAAAGGGTGCACCATCTCCGAGAAACTCATCGACAGAGGCTTAAGCCAAGCAGCGAATTTTTGGACCTCCGCAGACGGTTCCCAAGATGAATTCATCGATTTTTGCACCAAAAACTTCTGCAAGAATTTGGAAGAAAAGGACCGTTTGTTTGAAAGATTGTGTACAAACTTCGAAACTATTTTAGGACACAACAACCGCGTCACCATCGAATTGCTCCGTCCCTCTCATGTGAAAGGTATCGAAAGCACACCTGTTGACAACATTTTCGGGGCATACAACGGACTGGCACACTTCAACGAGGACATGTTCAACAACAAGCTGGCGTTCATTGTCATCATGAACTTTCCGCACTTCACACTGCGTGAGAAAGTCAACAACGGTGACAATTGGACCATACGCCAATGGGGTTACGTCCGATTAGGCGATTTGTTCACCAACAGGGCTCCCGCATCAGCCGAACAAAGCATCAACGCTGCCACAGCTGCCGCCGAGAACTACATCGCCAACTACAATATCCACATGGGCATGGTTTGGAGCGACAAAAACATCAGATATTGGTCGCAGGATGTAAAACTCATCACCCACTGGGGACTGCGCGACGAGTTGAAAGCCGCATACAGTGACCCTGTCAGCGGCACTGACAAACAAAGCATCATTTACAACATCCTTACCCGTATCACCGACCAGACCATCGCGGAGGACGTCATCGACAAAAGCGACTACATCTGGTATCCATCAACCAACCAGACTTACGTGCAACGTGTTGAGATAAAAGGAAAATCGGAAAACAACAAACGCTATGAGTGCCTGCTGCGCAACTTCAGAGCCATCAAAGCTTCAGACGAGTACTACGAGGAAGACAACTTCATCACCCGCAAATTTGAGGGCGAATACGAGATTTCCGTAGAGCAAGCTGAAAAATTATTCAGGGAGCTGCTGTCATCACCACAAGTCAAAGATGTGGCCGAATTCATCTCTAAGCGTTTGGGCCGCAGACTGCATCCTTTCGATATCTGGTACGACGGCTTCAAAGCCCGCAGCAGCATGGATCAGAACAAATTGGACAGCATCACTACAAGCAAATATCCTGATGCTGAGGCATTTGCGAAAAACCTTCCCAACATCTTGGTCAAATTAGGTTTTACCCGTCCGAGAGCCGAGTTCATCTGCAACCATGTCACCGTTGACCCCTCAGTCGGTGCCGGCCATGCCTGGGAGTCCATGATGAAAGGCGACAATTCCATGTTAAGAACACGCATCGGTGCCAACGGCATGGATTACAAAGGCTATAACATTGGTATTCATGAGTTTGGACATAATGTTGAACAGACTATCTCCTTGTATGAAGTCGATAACTACTTTATGCGCGGTGTGCCGAACACAGGCTTCACCGAAGCCTTAGCCTTCACTTTCCAAAACCGCGACTTGGAATTGTTAGGACTTACCAACAACGACACCATCACCGATGATCTGAACACTCTCGACATTTTCTGGAACTGCTACGAAATCATGGGTGTTTCATTGGTGGATATCAAGACTTGGCAATGGATGTACGCACACCCCAAAGCCAATGCCGAGCAGCTGAGGAATGCCGTACTGAGCATCGCAAAAGAAGTGTGGAACCAATACTACGCTCCAATTTTCAAAGAAAAAGACCAGGTGATTCTGGCCTGCTATTCCCATATTATTGTTGACCCGCTTTATGTATCAGCATATCCCATCGGCCATCTTGTCGATTTCCAATTGGAGCAGTACCTGAACGGCAAGAAAATCGGCCCCGAGGTGGAACGTATTTTCGCCATGGGCCACCTCACTCCTGATATATGGTTGCAGCGTGCTGTTGGCCAAAAACTCTCGACAGAACCTTTGCTCACAGCCACTTCCAAAGCCATAGAGGATGTCGCCAACTACGACAAACAAATCAAAAAGGAGAAAAAAGAAGTGAAAGTGACCAAAAAGAAAAAGTCAAAATAATTCTTTCCACCTAAACACCACCTGCCGTCGAACTTCAAACTGCCGCAAGGCACAAACCGCATTACCGCATGAAAGTGAAAGAACTGTTCGCCCGATTCCGTGCATGGCAGACAAGCCCCTTCCACTATTCAGATGAGGGGCTCGAGGAACATCACTGTGCCAACTGCGACCATACGTACACGGGCAACTACTGTCCCGTGTGTGGACAAGCTGCTGATGTTGGCCGCATTACCTGGCAGTCGGTATGGAAAAATGTCCTGAGCGTATGGGGCATGGAATCGAAATCACTGGTTTACAGTTTATGGCAGCTACTATGGCGTCCTGGCTACCTTATCAGCGACTACATTAACGGACACCGCCAGCAAAGCTATTCGCCCACCAGTATGCTTTTCATTGTTGCCCTTTTCTATGCGTTAGTTACAAAATGGATAAACCCTGTTCCAATCGACATAGTCGCTGAGGATGAAGACGATCTCATCATACTTCTGAATGCCATCAACTGGTTGATCAACAATCCTGGTTGGGGTATCATGACCATCACCATGTTTTTTATTATTCCCACATGGGCACTGTTCCGTTTTTCTCCGCGCAACAATCACCACACCTTGCCCCAGGGGGCTTTTATCCAGCTATTCATGGGCACCCTATTGCTGATGTGCATTTTCTTTTCGGAGATCATCTCCAACTACCTGAAATGGCTAATCCCGATATACTATTATATTGCCTACCGTCAATTGTTCGGTTACCGTTTCTGGGGCACCACATGGCGCCTCCTGCTGATAGTGAATATCTGGTTCCTCGTGATTCTTATCCTCATTGCCATGACCATCCTGTTTGAAAGAATATCGACCTATCCAACCTCAGAATTTATAGGATTCCTTGTCTTCGAACTTGTCTTGTTATTATTCATTTTCATCATCTTGTTCATCGGTTACAGAATCAGCAAAAAGACAAGCCAAGCTCGCACCGACACCACCTGTTAAATCCGCATGGAAATTATTTTTCATTGATGTTGCATTGAATATTTTATTATCTTTGCAAGCTAAAAAAAACAAATACATATCATCATGCATATAGCCGTAGCAGGAAATATAGGATCGGGCAAAACCACCCTTACTGGCATGTTGGCCAAGCATTTCGGATGGGAACCCATGTACGAAAGCGTTGAGCACAACCCCTATCTGGCCAGTTTTTATGAAGACATGCAACGCTGGTCTTTCAACATTCAGGTTTATTTTTTGAACAGCCGTTTCAGACAGGTCATTGAATTGCGTAAGAAGAAAAAAGACGTGATCCAAGACCGCACCATTTATGAGGACGCCTACATTTTCGCTCCCAACCTGCACGACATGCAGCTGATGCCCACCCGTGATTTCGAGAACTATACTTCTCTGTTTGAACTGATGGCACAATTTTTGGAATATCCTGATCTGCTGATATACCTGAAAGCCGATATTCCCACACTCGTGGCACAAATCAACAAACGTGGACGCGAGTATGAGAACACCATCCGCATCGATTACTTGCAGCATTTGAACGAGAAATACGAGAAGTGGATCAGCAACTACCCCGGCAAATTGTTGGTGATTGATGTCAACACCATCAAATTCGCCGAACGCGCGGAAGATTTCGGTATCGTCATTGAAAAAATCAATGCTGAATTGTTCGGTTTGTTCAAATAAACGATGGCTGTTAATATTATCATTCCAGCAAGATACGCGTCAACACGCTTCCCTGGCAAACCTTTGGCCTTGATTCAGGGAAAACCTATGATACAACATGTTTACGAAGCTGCCCTGAGTTCCATGGCAGACCAAGTGTTTGTCGCCACCGATGATGAACGTATCGCCAATTGTGTCCGTGATTTTGGCGGACAAGCGGTGATGACCTCACCTACCCTTCCCTCTGGCACCGACCGTTGTGGAGCCGCAGCAAGGCAATCAGGATTAGCGGATAACGACATTATCATCAACGTGCAAGGCGACGAACCGTTCATCACAGGCGATATCATCAACTTGCTCATTCTTCAGTTTAATAATCCTGACACAAGAATAGCCACCTTATGCTCAAATATCACCAAAGCCGAAGAAATCAGCGATCCAAACAAGGTGAAAGTGATTTTCGACAAGAACCATAGAGCCATTTACTTCAGCCGATATACGATACCTTATCTGCGTAATCCCGAACAATTTACTCCCAACTACTACAAACACATCGGCATTTACGGCTACACGCACAAAATCCTGCAAGAACTCATCCAACTGCCAGAATCCGCTTTGGAAAAAAGTGAGAAGCTGGAACAACTCCGCTGGATAGAAAACGGCTACTCTATATATGTGTCGGAATGCGAGTACGAAGGGATTGGGGTGGATACGCCGGAGGACCTGAAGTCAATTGACAATTGACAATTAATAATTGATAATTAGAATTCAAAGTTCAAATTTTACTACCCCGGCCTTCGGCCACCCCTTCTAAAAGAAGGGGAATTAAATTTCAACAAATAGACATTCTTAACTCTCAATTCATAGTACTTAATATAATTAGCACATTAACTAATTAGCACATTGAAAAAATGATCATCAACTTTTTAGTCAAGTCACTTTGCGAGAAGGAAAGCGTGTATGTCAACAACCTCGGTTTGTTCCGCAAGGAGTATGAGCCTGCGCAAATCCGGGATGGAATGATCACGCCACCAAGGTATAAGGTTGTTTTCGACCCTGATTATGACGGAAACGGTTTCAACTTCACCATGTTTGTCTCGCAAAAGGGAGGCATGTTGATTACGGATGCCACAAAGCAGATTGACCAGTGGGTAAGCCAGCTCAAAACGGCATTGACTAATAACAAAAGTGTCAGTTTTGAGAATTTCGGCACCTTCGCCCTAAACGACAAAGGAATAGTCACCTACATTTGCGATCGTATCGCCGAGTTGAACATGGAGTACGAAGGTATGGAGCCAGTGTCTTTCAGCATACAAAAAGGCAAAACCACTGTTGCAACAGAACTTGAGTATAAGGTTGAACATGAAATTGAAGCAATACAGGAAGAAGAAAAAACGGATGAAGGAAACGAGCAGCGCGATGGTTTGATGGAAGAGACCGGTGAAAAGACAGGTAGAGGACATACAGTTGAAGATGAAAACGAGGGAGAGATTAAGGCCGAGGACGGGTCTGACACAAAAGAAGATGAGGGAAAGGCTGAAAAAGATGAAGATAATGCAGAAAACGAAGTAAATGAACCTACTGACAAGGATGAGGCAGAAGAAGAAAATGATGATGAGGATATTCCAAAAAGACACAGAGGCTGGATATGGTTGGTTATTTTGCTTTTACTTGCGCTTTTGGCTGCTGCCGCCTACTATTTCAAGGATCAGTTGAAAGAACTGTATAACAAGTATTTCGGACAAACCACGGAGGTTGTGGTGGAAAATACACCTGTGGTGACGGATTCGGCAGTGGCCGCACCAGACACCCTTGTGGTAGATAGCTTGGCACTCAACCAGGATTCCCTTAGCATGGTTGAGAACACTGAAGAAATTGACGATATCACAACCGAAACAACGCCGAGCATACAGCAAAGACAGGCACCCAATACAGGCCAATTGCCCGATGGTGAGAAATTCTTCATTAATTTCGAACAAGGGAAACATTATGTTATTGTAGGCAGTTTCCGGAATGAGAATGAGGTTCGCCAGCACATCAAACAGCGCAAGTTGGAGCAATACAATCCCAAGGTGGTTTTGCAGCCCAACTCAAAGCAAATGCGTATATGCATTGGCGTTTTCGACACCGAAGCCGCTGCTGACAATTACGGCCGCAATACAGGCTTAAATTACTGGGTGTTGAATTAGAAAAAAAACAAGCATCAAAAAAACGCACCCCTTCAAGGTGCGTTTTTTTTTGATTATCAATGCCGTGTCACTTTCTGAAACGAAAGCAATCACCATTAATACTCGTCCTCGTGGAAGAAAAAGTCGTCTTTAGTAGGATAATCGGGCCAGAGATCCTCGATATTGTCATAAATCTCACCCTCATCCTCAATCTCATTCAAATTCTCAATCACTTCCATTGGAGCTCCGGAACGAAGGGCAAAATCTATCAATTCCTTCTTGGTTGCCGGCCACGGAGCGTCCTCTAATTTTGTGGCTAATTCAAGTGTCCAATACATAATTTGTCCTCCTTTTTTTGTGGCGGCAAAAATACTCTTTTTTTACAAAAAAGACACTTTTTTTCAATATTTTTTCACCCTTATTTCCAATATGTTACAAAAATATTTTTCTTTTTGTGACAATATTGTGCCAAAATAAAGAAATAATCGGAGAGACGATTTACCAACTTGAGAAGAGGTGAATAAGCCTCATCTTTTTCGGCTATTTTTACCACCAAGCGTTCGGCTCTGCGGCATACTGTACGGCACACATGAACATGCGCAATCAGCATGGAGCCCTGGGGCAAAATGAAGCCCTTGAAAGGCTCCAGTTCCGCACTCATGCGGTCAATCTCTTGCTCCACATTTTGCAGAAGCGCTTCTAAATCCGTATCAGGCCAGTACTTGCTCCAATTTTGTGTCTCGGTAGCCAACATGCCGCCCACCACGAAAAGCATCCGCTGTATGTCCGTCAGAAACGGCTCCGGCTCATCGGCAATCACCAGTCCAATATGGGCATTCAACTCATCGATGGTACCGTATGCATCCAGCAGGGTATCATATTTTTTTACTCTTTTACCTCCAACTAATGAGGTCTCTCCTTTGTCTCCGGTTTTAGTGTAGATTTTCATATTTTTTTGTTTTTATGCGGCAGTTGCGGCTCCGCCGCAGATTAAATTCATCGTTCAAAATCACCACCCCACCCTTCGGGCACCCATTGGAGGCTGAGCCTCCGATTATTCTCAAGGTACGGCTTCGCCGTAATACTTGCGTCACTACCCCGCCCTTCGGGCACCCCTTCTAACAGAAGGGGAATTTCAACTATCAACTATCAACTATCAATTATCAATTATCAATTGTCAACTATAAACTCCTCTCCTGTCAAGGTTTCCAGAAAGGCCTTCAGGTCTGCGATTTGGGTCGGGGTAAGCAACACTCCCCCATCGTTCACATGATGCATCAGAGGGCTCACGTACGGCGAATTCTGTAAACCAGTATTGTAAAACTCCAGTACTTCATCCAAGGTTTTAAAGCGCCCGTCATGCATATAAGGTGCTGTCAAAGCAATATTGCGCAAGGTCGGTGCCTTGTATGCCCCGTGGTCCATTGGGTCTCCGGTCACAAAGAAACGGTCATGCGGGTCATTGAAAACATTGTCCAAACCATTATTATAGCACAGATTCGTGGTAAACAACGGCGTACCGCCACCGCCATGGCAGTGGAAGCAATCCGCCCCCTCCTCTGTAGTAAAAAGCACGTAACCATTGAGTTCCTGTGGAGTCAATTGCACCTGTCCACGCAAATATTTGTCGAACTTGGAATCCGCACTGATCAAAGTCCGCACATACTGTGCTATAGCCTTGGCAATGCGGTCAATGGTAACCTCCGGTGTGCCAAAAGCCTTCTCAAACATCGGCGGATAGGCACTGTTTGACTGAATGGCCGCCACCACACTTGCATAGTTGCTATTCATCTCTGCAGGGTCAGTAAAAGTAGCCAGCACAATATCTTCTATGCTTGTAGTCGCCCCATTCCACAAATAGCCCTTACTGTTGAACACCAGGTTAATCAAGGGCAGCGGCACATGGTGTGTGGCTTGTCCCGACAGACCGACAGGCTGTCCACCAGGGAAGCGGGGATTGTCGGTGCCTATGTCAAAGCCATGCTGCGGATCATGGCAAGTGGCACAACTCATTTGCAGTGCTTCATCACTGCCCGTATAACCGCACAAATGCCCATCGTAGAAAAGCTTTTTGCCCAGTGCCACACCTTCTACCGTCATGGGATTATCCGCAGGAATATTCAGAATTGTGGGAAAATGCAGCGGTATTTGTATTTCGTAGGGTGTGGCTTTGAATTCAGGCTTCTTGCAGGATGCCAACAGGAAAATAATACATAGTAAATAACATATTCGTTTAGGCATGGCTTTAATTCAGAATTCAGAATTCAGAATTCAAAGTTCAAAATATACTACCCCGCCCTTCGGGCACCCCTTCTAATAGAAGGGGAATTTCAATTTCGGCCTTCGGGCATCTGTTGGAGGCTGCGCCTCCTTCTCCTCCTCGCTCGGCAAAGCCAAAGTTACTTTGGCTCTACACTCGCTCCTTCGTCGAATCAAACAGAAGGGAAAATAACTATCAACTATTAATTATTAATTGTTAACTATTAACTGTTTAGAACAAACTCAACTGTTCCCCCATGTCTTCTCCTGGTGTCTTTTTCTCTTTGCCGTCAGTCTGTCCTTCCTCCGCATGATCGAAAATCTCTTTCGCCACCTGCATGTCAATATCATTATCAACCACTTCTGTTTCAACGTCATCAACTTCAGCTTCTTCCTCCACTTCTTCCGGTTCATCGTAAGGTAGCGGATCAATGAATTTCACATTTTTGATGGTGCCGAAATTCAAACGCTTTCCTTTGGCCTTCACACCCATCACCTCCACAAACTCAGCACAGTTAACGATTTCCTTCTCCAACTCCTTCGGATTTTTGGTATAGTATGTAATCTCTATCTGAGGCAGGAAATCAATGCTGACACACACCAATTTCACATTCTTCTCCTGCGGGACAAAGTCAATTCTCTTCGGTGTGTTCTCAGGATTGAAACGTTTCAACATGTATTTTCCCTCCTTGCTATTACAATATACCGCCGTCAGTATCTGATTCTTTTTCAGTTTCTTGATAATCTGCAAATTATCTTCAAAATGAGTAGATAAATCGAAGCCTACTATCTTATAATAGCCTTCACCATAGACCGTGATGATCTTGTCATCCTCTTTGAAGGAGCCCAGGTGTACACCACGTTCTTCGGTATTCAGACGGGTAACAATATCATCAAAATAAATGTTAATTGCCGACAAAGTGGAGACTCCCTTCTGGCACAGTTCGACCTTGCGTACCGGATTACGGGACAAAATGTTACCCATAGAAGCACGTCCCTTGATAGCCAAGTTGGAAAAGTCGAAATCGAACTGTGTCTTCTTCAGTTTGGCTTTTTGTTTCAGGAACACACGCACTTTCTCGGCTTCTCCGTTGGGGTTGGAAGTCAGGTACAGCACCTTGCTTCCCTGTTTGCCCTTGGTGAGCACATACTCCTTGTCGCGCGTCACGCCGCCGATAGCGAAGCGCTTCACCATGGCTGTGCCAAACAAACCATCAGAGTAGATCATGTTGTAGATGGTTCGGTCATCATTACGCTTAAACACCTCTACCAGAATGATATCCTTGCCGAAGAACTGCTTGTCGCTGACTTTGCTCACCGTAAAAGTGCCATTCTCCTTGAAGACAATGACTTCGTCGATATCGGAACAATCGCATACGTATTCCACATTCTCGTCGCGCTGCTTGAGTCCGGTGCCCACAAAGCCCTCCACACGGTCAACATACAATTTCTGGTTAGCCACTGCCACCGTTGCGGCCACAATATTGTCGAAACTTCTGATTTCGGTCTTACGTTCCCTACCCTTGCCGTATTTTTTCTTCAACTGTTTGAAATAATTGATGGCATAATCAATCAGATGGTCCAGATGATTCTTCACTTCATCGATATTCGCTTCAATATCAGCTATTTTATCAGTAGCTTCCTTTATGTCGAACTTGGAGATTTTCCTTACGGGTTTCTCACAAAGATGCAGCACATCCTCACGGGTGATTTCTTTGACAAATAGCTTCCGATACGGATTGAAAGCCTTTTCAATGGCACTAATCTGGTCATCCCAGCTGGCCGCATCCTTTTCCAATTGCTTGTACAAGCCTTTCTCGAAGAAAATCTTCTCCAATGAAATCTTATGCCACTGGTCACCCAATTCTTCCAAAGCAATTTCCAGCTCGCGGCGAAGCAGATTAACGGTATTGTTCGTATTAATTCGCAGGATTTCCTTCACAGACATCAGGCAGGGCTTGCCATTGAAAATCACACAGGCATTGGGCGAATACGACATGCTACAGTCCGTGAAAGCATACAGAGCGTCTATCGTCTGGTCGGGTGAAACACCTGGATACAGATGCAGCAGAATTTCGGCCTGGCTGGCGGTATTGTCATCGATTTTCTTGATTTTCAGCTTTCCTTTTTCGATCTGAGGAGTGATAGACTGAATCAGGTCAGAAGTGTTGGTACCGTATGGTATCTCAGTGATTACCAATGTTTTCTTATCCAGAATTGAAATTTTGGCACGATTCATGATCTTACCGTTCACTCCTTCGTTGTACTTATTCACATCGATATAGCCACCTGTCGGGAAATCGGGATAAATCTCAAAATCCTTGCCTTCCAGTATAGCCACAGAAGCATCCAAGAGCTCATTGAAATTATGCGGCAATATCTTGGTGGCGATACTCACGCCAATACCTTCCGTGCCCTGTGCCAACAGCAAGGGGAATTTAACCGGCAGTGTGATAGGCTCTTTGTTACGGCCATCGTACGAGAGCTGCCATTCGGTGGTTTTATGATTGAAAACGACATCAATAGCGAATTTTGAGAGACGTGCCTCAATATATCGAGGAGCGGCGGCCTCGTCACCTGTAAGGATATTACCCCAGTTACCCTGGGTGTCAATCAGCAGTCCTTTCTGTCCCAACTGCACCAAGGCGTCACCAATGGAAGCGTCGCCGTGCGGATGATATTTCATGGTGTTACCAATGATATTGGCCACCTTGTTGTAGCGGCCATCCTCCAGTTCATCCATGGAATGCAGGATACGGCGTTGCACGGGTTTCAGACCGTCAATCACCTCCGGAATGGCACGGTTCAAGTTTACATACGAAGCATAATCCAGAAAATAATTCTCGAAGATGGAGCCCACATGAACCACATTCTTCATGTTGACATCCACTTCTTTGTTTTCCTCAGCATTTTGGACTTCTTCGGCAGTTTGTTCTGTTTCCTGAGTGTCAATAAAATCTTTATCTTCAGCCATCTAATATATATTTATACGTTGGCAAATATACAATATTTGACAGACTTTTTCCAGTGCCAGGCGAAGAATTTCTGCACGGCAGGATGTTAATTTCAGGGGGACAGATTGCTGCAATTAACAATTAACAATTAATAGTTAATAGTTATAAATTTTGAATTTTGAATTCTGAGTTTTGAATTCTGAATCACTACCCCGCCCTTCGGGCACCCTGTTGGAGGCTACGCCTCCTTCTCCTCTTCGCTCGGCATAGCCCAAGCAAGCTTTGCCTCTGCTCTCGCTCATTCGTCGAATCTATAAGAAGGGGAATTACGTGCTTCCTCTAGACTTCATCATTGCGTCACTCAAATTAGGTGATGCAAAATATATAAACAATTTATAATCAAATTGTTGTGATCACACTCAAAATAAGAGTGACGAAGTCAGGAAAAAAACAATTAGCACATTAACCAATTCCATTGGCACATTAGCACATTGTTAATTAGCACATTAACTAATTTGCTAATTGTCTAATTCTGTTTCTTCTTCCTTTTCTTAAGAATCAGTATGGCGATAATATAAGCCACGGAAATGCCCAGAATACCACAGATTTGGATGATGAATTTGTCATCTATCTCCATGAAGTAGGTCGGCACGAGAAACACCGCATAAAGGAGGAAGAGTCGAAAGATATGTTCCATAACAATTGACAATTTACAATTAAAAATCAACAATTATACATTGTTCATTATTAATTATTAATTGCTGCAATCTGCTCTTTCAGCAACTTGATTTTGGCTTCGGCATCGGCTTGCTTTTTGCGTTCGACAGCAACCACCTGTTCGGGGGCGTTCTGCACAAAGCGTTCGTTGGCCAATTTCTTCAACACCGACTGCAAGAAGCGCTCCGCGTAGGCTAATTCATCGTTCAGTTTCTTTAACTCAGCCTCCTTGTCGATATTGTCAGCAAAAGGCACGAAATATTCCACATTCTGCTCGATGAACAGTACGGCGCCGGGAACCTTCTCGCTTACATATTCCACCTTGGGGATATTGCACAGCTTCTCAATCACGCAATCCATCTCGAAATCATCATCTTTCTTGGCACGCTGCACAAACAGGTTCACAGGGTTCTTGGGGGCTATATTCTTCTCCGAGCGGATACGGCGTACATTTTCAATTACTTTCTGGGTATTGGCAAAGCGGACAAGGAGCTGCTGGTCATCAGCAGCGATTTCCGGTTCCGGCATGGCGGCCACCATAATGGATTCGCCTTCGCCACGTTCCTGCAAGCCATGCCACAATTCTTCAGTAATGAAAGGCATAAACGGATGCAGAACACGCAGCAGTTTATCGAAAATAGCGATAATCTCACCATAGGTTTTGCCGTCAATCGGCTTCAGATAAGCAGGTTTCACCACTTCGAGGAAGCAGGAGCAGAAGTCGTCCCACACCAATTTATAGACAGCCATCAGCGCATCCGACAGACGGTACTTGTCGAAGTGGTCGTTCATCTCGGCCAACACCTCATTCAGGCGCATGTTGAACCACTTGACAGCGGTTGTGCATGCCTGTGGCTGAGCCAAATTCTCATCCACCTGCCAGCCTTTGATCAGACGGAAGGCGTTCCAAATCTTGTTATTGAAGTTTCTACCCTGCTCGCACAATGACTCGTCGAACAGCAGGTCGTTGCCAGCGGGAGAGCTCAGCAACATGCCCATACGCACACCATCGGCGCCGAATTGCTCCATCAGCATGATGGGATCGGGTGAGTTGCCCAACTGCTTGGACATCTTGCGGCCCAACTTGTCGCGAACCACACCTGTGAAATATACGTGGCGGAAAGGCACCGCATGACGATATTCCATACCGGCCATGATCATACGTGCCACCCAGAAGAAGATGATGTCGGGAGCCGTGATAAGGTCGGATGTGGGATAATAGTAATTGATTTCCTCGTTGTCGGGATTGTTGATACCGTCGAATAGACTGATGGGCCACAACCAAGAGCTGAACCAGGTATCGAGGGCATCCTCGTCCTGACGCATTGCGCCAGTGTAGTTGTATTTCTCCTTGGCAATTTTTTGGGCTTCTTCCTCGTTGACAGCCACCACGATTTCCTCTTTGCCGTCCACCTCGATGTACCAAGCAGGAATACGGTGGCCCCACCAAAGCTGACGTGAGATACACCAGTCCTGAATATTCTCCAGCCACTGGCGGTAGGTATTCTTGTACTTATCGGGATAAAACTTGATTTCGTCGGTCATGACGGGCGGCAGGGCGATGTCGGCGAAGTGCTTCATCTTGAGGAACCACTGCAGCGAGAGACGTGGCTCGATAGCGGTGTCAGGATTACGCTGCGAATACCCTACTTTGTTGGTATAATCCTCTACCCTCTCCATAAGGCCGGCAGCCTCCAGGTCTTTGGCAATCTGCTTGCGGCAGGCAAAGCGGTCCATGCCGACATAGAGAGGCGACTGTTCGGAAATGGTGCCATCGTTGTTGAAGATGTCGATGGTTTCCAGGTTGTGAGTTTTGCCGAGATTGTAGTCATTGACATCGTGTGCGGGAGTCACCTTCAGACAGCCCGTACCGAACTCGATATCGACGTAGCGGTCTTCGATAACCTTCACCTCGCGGCCCACGAGGGGCACAATGACGCGACGGCCACGGAGCCACTGATTCTTGGGGTCTTTTGGGTTAATGCACATGGCCGTGTCGCCCATGATGGTCTCGGGACGCGTTGTGGCGACCACAGCGTAGTAACCCTTTTCATCACGGTGGATAATATTGCCATCGGCTTCCAATGCTGCTTGGTTTTCCAATGTCTCTAACCCAACCACGTAATATTTGAGGTAATAGAGCTTCGAGCTTTCCTCCTTGTATTCCACCTCTTCGGTCGAGAGGGCGGTGAGGGCCTTGGGATCCCAGTTGATCATGCGGAGGCCACGGTAGATGAGGCCTTTGTTGTAGAGGTCAACAAATACCTTGGTGACACTCTCGCTACGCTTCTCGTCCATGGTGAACGCCGTACGGTCCCAGTCGCAAGAAGCTCCGAGTTTACGGAGCTGCTGCAAGATAATGCCGCCATGTTTGTGAGTCCATGCCCAGGCATGTTCCAGGAACTGCTCGCGGGTCAGGTCGCGCTTCTTGATATCCTGCTCAGCAAGGCTCTTCACCACCTTGGCTTCGGTAGCGATGGAGGCATGGTCGGTACCCGGCACCCAGACAGCGTTGAAACCACGCATACGTGCACGGCGTACCAGCACATCCTGGATGGTATTGTTCAGCATGTGGCCCATGTGCAGCACACCCGTCACATTGGGGGGTGGAATCACGATGGTGAAAGGTTTTCTATTGTCGGGATGTGAGGCAAAGAGATGATGGTCGTTCCAGAACTGGTACCATTTGTCCTCGATGCTTTTCGGGTCGTACTTGGTAGCAATCTCCATAGTTTTATTCTTAAGTTTTAAATTTCAGACATTCAAAAACATTGATTTTCAATTATTTAAATTAAAAATCAAACCATATAACAATAAGGTGCAAATTTACAAAAAAACTCTAACGAAAAAACTATTATACAAAAGATTCTTTAATCATTCATTATGCTGAAATTCTTCATCACACCCGAATAAGGCAAATGCATTCCCGCTGCATAAACATCAGGATTTTCAAGAATATGATAAAAATGCTTTCTTGTTTCCACCGCCTTTTCAGGGTCTTTGTCGTAGATGGCGCAATATTCCGGATGAGGAATCTGCAATATTGCCGCATGAATCAAATCACCGATAACATACAGTTCACCCACCTTATACACGGTATGTCCCGGCGTATGTCCTGACGCGTCAAAGGTCTCAACACTACCCGCTATAGTATCCCCAAACATAAAGGGATGAATACGGGAATTATACGCCTTCTGCAACTTTTTCACATTTTCATCCTGCCAAAAGGCCTCCAGTTCAGGAGCCGAAAGCCACAATTCGGCCTTAGGGAAGACGGCAGTATCGCGGGCCATCAGACCACCAATATGGTCACGGTGACAATGGGTAATACAAATCACATCAATATCTTCAGGGGTAAGATGTATGGATGCCAGATTGTCCAACAATGCACCACCAGACTCAGTTCCCAAGCCCGCATCGAACAGAATATACTGGTCATTCATACGAATCAAAAACACATTGATGGCAGATTCCGCATCACCTTTGGGCATTAGTCTGTGGAGGAGATTGCTATCCACATCAGGAAACAAATCCGCCGACATACGGGACTTCACATCCCGCAAAGTCCACAACTCAAAATTTTGAAAATCAAAATGACAGACACCATCAATATTATCTAATTCTGTCTGTTTAACGATTTTTTCATCCGTTTGCTGTTCAATTTGTTGTTCAGTCTGTTGTTTAGTCTGACAGGCCATCAGCAAAAGCACAATTGTACATAAGGGAAAGAGAAGATTTTTCATATCTTTTTTGGAGACAAAAATACAATTTTTTTTCGATTTGCCCATTTTTTATTATTATATTTTCGACCACCTCTATAACTTTCCAAGTTGAACTTATCTTAGTTTATCCCGAGGTAGTGGTGTAAGGTCGCATATCTCCGATATGCTGGATATGCCGCGTCCTTCTGTCACCACACTACGCTTCGCTTGTGTGGTGTTAATTGCGCCTGGCGGCACGTCTCATACCACGCATACCGTCATAGCCGATGCAAAAAAAAGGTAGCCGTGACGTATGTCATGGCTACCGAATATTTTGTCAAACAGCAAAGAAGTCTGTTGTCAGAACTTTATTTCTCGCACCAGCATGCCGGGATAGAAACCGGAGCCGGACACCACCTCGAAAGTGGTGTAATTCAGGTTAGCATTCACAGCTTCTTCCTCCACAGCCATATAGCGGTTATCCCAGATTTTGTTGACCACTGGTTTAATGACACCTTTTCGCTGATAACTTATATTACCCTCAGCATCTTCCACACGCTCTAACACTTCGTATTTTGAATTGGCACTCACTCCCTCTTTCAAACCAATCTGAACAAGAACATCACTATTCTGCACTTGGTACACAGGAACCACCACCTTGAAAACATCAAATTCCTTTTGCAGAGCCACGATGTTTTTGTCGATGGCACGCGCCAATACTTTACGAAAAACCTCTTCATCATTTTTCACACCACGCATCACAGTTTTGTCGCTGGTAGCCTTGTACGAGCCAATATATTTCAGTTTGAAAGTTTTTTCATCAGCCTCGTAAGCTGATTTCTTATCCTCATCAATATTTTGCGCATCGTAATAATATTGACTGTAGAATGTGCTGGCGGTAGCATCATCCCATACCAACTGGAATAGGTGGCTTTCTATTTTCACTGTAAAGCCAGCCACCATATCACTTATGCTTCCACCCAGATCAGAAATATTTTTTGCCAAATCTGCCCCACTCCCAACGCCACCTCCAATTCCAGAAGCCGCGCCTGCCACAGCACCCAAAACCTGAAAAAACGCGGCGGCATTCTCAGCCCTTTCCTGCTTATCCACGTAAGTCACATCACTCACCACAATAAAAGTATTGGGTATCAGTTGTTCGCCGGCATCTGCCAACATAGCTTGTCCGCGGACGGTTTTCAATGCAAGGTTCAAATCAGCTTGGGAAGCATTGTAATAACCCCTGTCAGCCACCAAATTGATTTCAAAAGCCCCTGTCTCCTTGTCACGGTTAAACCATTTGGATACCATACGCTTAGCCACCTGGTTCTCGGCGAAAAACTTGGCCATATCCTCTTCGAATTTTCCCGCATCCTTGCTGTCAGCGGCATTCACTATACGCAAACTCAGGCAATGGTCGTTGAATTTGTCCGGCACCGGCAGCTCCCACAAGGCGGTAAATATTTCGTCAAACATCTTGGTTCCAGGATGTGTGACATATAAAGGATAGATAGAGCTTCTGTTATATGGCTTATGCTGATTATCTTGTCCTGAAACGGTCGAAACGAACATCAGTATTGCCAAACTCAATATAATATATCTTTTCTTTTTCATACGCAGTTGTTGTTTAGAAATCCCACAAGGCGTCAGGAATGACATCTGTGATTTTATATACAATTTTCACGCCACGGGCAATAACTTTTCCATCTTGGTCTATCCAGCTGTTACCCAGTTGGGGATGAGTAAGATAGCTGAATATTTTTGTGGAGGTTTTAAACTGTGACACACCGAAACGCTGAGAAGATCCGGCATACACTGTTCTGGCAATTTCTTTACCCTGGGTGTTCACCAAACCGATTTGCCCTGCTTTGGAAAAGACGGCAGCCACATTATTATAGAAAGGCATCACTTTGATATAGCGGGGTTGTAACAATATCTCCCCTTTGCCATTAATCAGTCCAAACAAAGACTCGTCATTTTTTACCCATGCCACATTCTCTACAAATCCGCTATAATCAATATACACAAAATCAGTCAGCAGATGCCCTTTCTGATCAGACAAGGCATATTTGCCGTTTTTTTCAAGCCATACCACCTTATTGTTATAGCAATCAGACACACTTTCATATTGACAGTCAATGGTCAGTTCTCCCTTATTGTTAATCAACCCATATTGTTTGTTTTTGACCACCCAGGCAGCTCCATTATAGAAATTGCCAACTTTGTCATATTCAGCAGAAACAACAAGTTTTCCGGTACGAACATCCACGTACCCCCACTTGCCTCCCTGCATATTATTGTCTGACATCACACCTCCCACATTCACAGCCACCAGTTCTTCAGAAGGCATAGCCACAAAATCGTACTCTAACGGACATACAAGTTCTCCCTTTTCATTGATCATGCCCCATTTTCCGCCAACAGGCAGATTATTTTTTTTCACCTTACCGCCACGATTCACCCATGCGTATGCACCAATAAAATCGCCTACGGCATCATACTGAGGTGCCACCACAAAAGAGTCCCGTTCATTGACAAAGCCCCATTGCTTTCCCTCTTTTTTTGCTGTAAGGGACTGTCCAACGACAGTCCCCACAAGCAATAATAACACTGAAAAAGATAATATTTTTCTCATCTCACAATATTATTTCACGATATCCCAAACCACGGCAGGAACATCTCCATCATAAGAAATTGCCATTTTCTCATTGACTTCACCACCATCCACAATCTTCTTCACCTGTTTCACAAATTTCTTGGTATCGATGATATTTATATTTTCAGGAATAACAAAGTTCTTACCATCTATTTGGACCTCAGTCATTTTCAGAATGTTTTCCGTAGAGGTCAAGAACTCATTGGACAAATTACGTTGGATACAGAACGACTGATAATCGGCATGGGCATAACCTTCTACCGGGAATTTGACACAAAGCACTCCTTTATACGTAACAGTATCAACCATTTCACCTCCGACATCTTCATATTTGAATAAATTATAGGCAGGAATACAAGTAATGCCATTGATTTTCTTCGCATCTTTTGTGGGATCCACAAAATGATTAACCGTAAACATTTCCTTGATACTTTCATTGGCAGCATACTCCACTTTACATCCAATGCCCAATTTCGGATACATGATATAATCCTTGCCTTCTCCCGGGAAACGGACAATGACTCTTCCTAATTCAGGACAGAAAGAAACCCAACGATTGTTTTTACCATCAATCCACAGATATTGGGTAAACTTTCCATCAGGGAAAGAGGTGATGTGTTGTTCTGTTTCTTGACGGGTGACATAATTCTTTACCAGTGCTTTAGCCATCATCTTTGCCATTGCTTTGGAAGCGGCCGGAATTTCAGGATTTTTATCCACATTGGCTTTAAATTGTTCAACCATCTTGTCCTGATCAGTTTCATACTTGAAGGAGTATTTTCCTTTGTAGGTGCCTTCAAAAACTTGGGCATTCAATCCATAACAGAAAAGCAATACAATTGCCAGTGATAAAAGTTTTTTCATAATGATATTTTAAGGTTAATAATATAAGTTGAAAAGTTGTTTTCTTACTATCGTAACAGCCAGTTCACATAATTGCTGATGGGCTGCTGGTGGTTGCCGTATGCAACACCCACATCGCGCCATGCTTTGATGCGTTCTTTCTCTATATCCACACCGTCCTGGTAAATTTTCATCACGAACTTCCAGTCATCCAACACTTTATCCTTAATTTCGCGATACAGATCCATACCTTCTTTGTAGCATTTGGCGTCAGGATAGATGTTGGAAAGGTATTCGCCGGCTTTTTGTGCACCTGACGAGTTCTGTTCCGCAGCCCACACCGTACGTGCTTTAGCCAGGTTCACATCGCACAGATAATCAATATATTGCTGATAGATTTCCGCTGTCGCTTCCAAAGTACGGTCGTAACAGTTGCATACATCAGGGATGGCTGTGAGCTCACACAAGGCGGCCTCATAGTTTTTCTGCTTGGCCAATGACTGTGCCTTCTTGATGATATTGTCACATTGAGCTTCGTAATATGCGATGATTTTGGCTTTCCCTGTCTCCGCCAGTTCCTTGAATTGTTTTGAATTGGCGTTGATATGTTTCACCGCGTCGATGTACGCTTTGGTTTCATTGGCACCCACACCCTTGGTATTCAGCGAAGTGGTGGCAAAGATTTTCTGATCGATGCCGTCCGCAATATACAAAGTAATCTCCAGATTCTGGGCGATTTGCTGAGGAGGTCCCGCCACAATATCCCGGGTCAGCGGGGTAATTACTGCTGTTATGAAGAACCTGGAATAGCCTTCCTCTGCTGCCAGTCCGTTCTGGGCGGCTGCCTGTTTCAGTTTGTTGACCAGGTATGTTTCCGCCCCTGACGGCAGAGGATTGGCCTGTTCTGGCAATGCAATGGACAGGGCAATACGGGATTCCCCGTCCTTGAAATCATTTTGCGCTGACAGCCTGCCCACACCGAGCAAAGCCATGACAGCAATGATAATAAAAATGTTTTTTTTCATATTTTTTGTTGTTTATTTTTCACCAATCACCAAAATAGCCCGGCCCAAGCCTCGTGTCATCACCTTGGACTGGATCTGATATTCCTGACGCAGATAAGTTCTCAGATTACGGACAAAAGACTCCGCATCCATGGTGGCGCCGTTGGTCTTGTACAACGGAATTCTGACCTGCTCGTACTGGATGTAGTTCTCGCTGGCGTCAGACTTGTTGAAAATATGGCTCACCGTATTGGCATTCATCCACTCGTCGATGATCTCCGTCAGCTCTACCCCATTGAATTCTGTTTCCAGGTCCATCTCGCCCGTGTCAAACACTCTGACATCCACAGACACCTCGCGTCCTTTGGCCACCAAATTGTCGAAATAGCTTTGCAGCTGAAAGCAGAAATTGTCCATGTGGGTCACCACCGCTTCTTGCAACAAAACAGGGGTTTCGGCCGTAAACGACGGATCTCCAGTGCCTTGCGCTCCGGCTATCTGCTTGTCGGTATAGGAATCGATACCTTGCAGATTGTAAGTGATGGATTTTTTCGGCCCAGTGGTATTCACCGTCCAGGTAATCTGCATGATAATGTCGGCTTTGGCGGTACGGCGCAAACGGTCGAGTGGTGACTCGGCCAGTTCCGCTCCTGAAGTCTTGCTCACGGTCATATTATCCTCAGCCATACGCTGTTCAATGGATTTAAGGGTGGATTCCAGATTTTTCAAAGGGAATCCCCTGTCGGCCATCAGCGTATTAATGGCACCTATCACCAGCAAAAGATCCGCATCGCTTTGCAGAGCGGTCTTGTAATCCGGCACCTTTTGCACGCTACCCTGATTGTCAAAAGTGGTCATGTAGCCATGCTGATTGCACCATACATCACTTGGCACCACCATAATGGTGGGTTTTTTCTCTTGGGCTGACAAGCCCAGAATAAAACAGAATAGAATTATCGACAATATTGATTTTCTCATATCAGGAAATTTAAAATTCATAACCTATTTTAAATAAGATACCACTGCCGAAATCGGTATCATCAGGCTCGTAATTAATAACTTGACCCATAAAGTTGGCACTCATCACAAAGTTGTTGCGTTTGGCGCCCACTCTGAAACCGACACCTGCGTCAAAGAAGAAATTGTCGAGGATAGCATAGCCTATGTCGGCATTCCAGAAAGGCACACACATACGTGACTTTTGACTAATGATGTTGCCTCTTGCATTGACAAACAGCGGTATACTCATTGGAGCCTGGATATTATGCAACTGGCGGTATATCGCATAATCGTTGTCATGATTCAGATTATACCGGGCTCCAATACCCACACCGATTTTCAGGTATTCTGAAAAACGATAGCCGTTGGTAAATGTCAGTGCAAAAGCACCCATGGCATGGTCGTCATACCACAAACCGGCGGCATGGGCTTCCACAGCGCACCACCACCCTTTGTCCAGATCGGAATAATCGACATATTTTCCTTTGGGTTCTTTTGGCGTTTTCACCTCAGAATTGCCGATCTGCACTTCGCGGACTTCCGCTTTACGGTAGGTCAGGGTCTCCCCGCTTTTCACCACCACCGACACCTCGTCGGTGTTTTTCACCACTTTCCCCTTCACCACGTTACCATTGTTCAAATAAATCACATCCTGAGCGTTCAGGACAGCCGCAAACATAAAGCAGCAAGTAAAAAGCAATAAAACATGTTTCATATCGTCAAGGTTTAATAATTTTGTCATCTATCAGTCTTTGCTGCAACTCGGCACGAAGCACCCGCACTGTCACACCATATTTCACCTGTGTTTTGGTGTTTTCTTTTTTATTGGTCATTGGGCGGCGGTCCTCCATCGAAACATACTGTCTGTAGTCACCGTCATCTTTGAAAAACGCATTAAAATAATATTGGTATTTTTCTTCGGCGTTCACCTCATAGACGAGCGGACGCATATTGCACTCTTTGCTACCATTGCGAATACCCTTGAAAATCACTTCCCTGACCGCGTTTTTCTTGGCCTGCTCAAGGGCGTCAACTTTATTACGGCCCAAAGCCCAAACGCGTAATGTTTGGGAGCCGTCGCCCTCAACTCCCATGCATTCAATTTCCGGAAGAGAGTAATCACCTGATTGCCCAAATGATACTAATAATCCCATTAGCAATACCATCAATGTTAAACATTTCTTTGCCATGTCCAATCTGTTTTATTTATTTAAATTTCATTAAAAACCCAACGCTTTAATAATGCCCGCCTTCTCCAAATCTTTTCGGAGCATGTCTTTTTTCACCGAAACCACCTTGGTCACCTTGTACTCCCGTTTGCCTACCTTGGCAACTTCCAAACCGGTGTTCTGGTCCACAATCACATACTTTTCATAATCACCCGACGCACTGAAAAACTTGTCAAAAAAGGACTTGTTCTCATTTTCCACTTCAGCCCTGCCAGCAAGGGGCTTCTGCGTACATTTACCGCTAATACCCTTGAACAGGACCCCGTGCAACGCATCTTTCTTCATCTGGGCCAATGCCGCGTCAACCGTCTTACCATAGCTGGTCACTTCTACCAGATAGGTACCCTGAACACCGGTTCCTGCACAAGTTATTTCATAATGCCATTCCTGTGAAAAAAGATTTGAAGATAATGTTACTATTATGCATGTGAATAACAAGATCTTCTTTTTAATAAACAAGTGTCCCATGATATTCTCTTTTTCTTCCTGCAAAATTCGTCATTATTATTATTAAAAAAAGGGTTTTGTGAAACATTTTCACTAATTTGTTAAAATAAATAACAGGTGTACAACAATATATGCGAATAATGTACCTTTGCAATGTTTTAATAAAATGGTCATGCAAGACATTCATTTAGGTATGCTGGTCGAGCAGAAAATGAAGGAGCGCAATATCTCAATCAATGAGTTTGCGCAGGCCATCCATTGTGACCGTACCAATGTGTACAGCATTTTCAAACGCAAAAGCATGGATGTGCAACTTATTGTGCGAATCAGCAACGCGCTTGATTATGATTTCCTACAATATTATCATCAGGAAGTAAAAAACAAAAACGATGACAACCTGAGACTGGAAATCATCGTGCAAAAGAAGGGAAACAAATGGGTGGTAGAAGAAATCAGGAGTATTTAACCATCTGGTCGCAATAAGGGCAATTGATCTCGCCTTTGGGGATTTTCGCACCGCAAATATGGCAGTGGTTACGGATAGCTTTCAGACCGATTTGCCACAGTTTAACATTGAAGGCGATGAACAACACACTCAGCACGTATGAGAGGCCAGACATTTCACCATACATTTCCATGGTGAAACACAAGGTATCATACAAGCCATGTGCCAAAACCGGGCAGAGGAACGCCATCCAAAGCAGACGGCCACGGTGCATCGGAGTAAAGCGGGCACGGGAAAAGAAATAGCCCATGATGACCGCGAAGAGAAAGTGTCCTGGCACAGCCAATACGGCTCTTACAATTCCTGTCTCAAAGCCACCGGAAAAGACATAAAGGATGTTTTCAACACAAGCAAAACCCATCGACACAAAAACCGCATACACAATGCCGTCGAAATGCTCGTTAAACTCCTTGTTGTTCCATATCAGCCAATATAGAAACAGGAATTTCAAGCCTTCCTCAGGGATAGCGGCTTGGAAAAAACTCTTCAACACAGCCGAATCCTCAGCGAACTCGGTAAGATGGATACCGATAATACCTTCGATAAAACTCCAAAGAAGAATAAGCACAGCCACCAAACAGCCACAGAAAAAAGCCTTTAGCAGCAAGCCCAAGGGTTCTCTTTCATTTTTATCGTTAAGATATATATATCCCAAAAGTATAATAACAGGCAAAACCGATATCATTAACAGAGGATCCATACGAGTAATTTTTTTGCAAAAATAAAAAAATCCCACTGAATTTCAGCGGGATTTCTTAAATTTTGTATTGAACCGTTTGGAAATGGCCAATTATCTGGATGCCAATTCTTTGTCAAACATATAGAAAGCAGCCTTGTCGGTGCCGATACACTTCATGGCATCGATCAGTTCCTGAGCATTGGCTTCTTCTTCAACCTGCTCATTCACAAACCATTGCAGCATATTGGAAGTGGCATAGTCTTTTTCCTTGGCAGCCAAGTCACAAAGTTTGTGAATCAGGCCGGTCACCACTTTCTCATGAGCCAGAGTCTCGTCGAACATCTCGGCAACATTCTTCCATGAGGTTTTGAATTTTTCGATGGGTTTCAGTTCCACACGTGCCATTTGTTCTTCAAGGTAATGCACGAAACGGAAAGCGTGTTCCATTTCTTCCTCATATTGTTTGCGGTACCAATGGGCCACACCCTTGATTCCTTTGTCTGTTGCATCCATTGACATTGCCAAATAAAGGTATGCTGACCACATTTCGGCATTGATTTGGGCATTGATAGCCTCTTGCATTTTTTTACTAATCATAGCAAATTGTTTTTTTGGGTTGTTTTAAAATAATGATTTTGCAAATTTACATAAAAATCTCGAAATTGACACAGACGAATATATTTTTCTCATCCATGTTTAATTCGAGAATTTTATTGTATCTTTGCAGCGTCATGTACAATTAATAATTATTATCATTCAGGTTCTTTGAAATATGCAGTCACTGAGGTTCTTTCATCAGAAAGATTAAAATGGGAATTGTGTGAAAATCACGAGCTGTCGCGCAACTGTAAGCTCATTGAATGTTGTATGCTTGAAGCCACTGAAGTAGTTCGGGAAGGCGTATGCAACGAGCGAGCCAGGAGACCTGCCTCAGATGATTTGGCAATGCTTTCGCGTAAAAAAAGCAGTGTCAAGTAGCAGTTCTACTGGTCTTATGATTATTACATCAAAGTCTATCTAATTCCTACTTTCCGGACAATACGGTTATTACATCGGTTTTCCCCACTTCTTCTGTATTTCTCCCACCAAGCATCAAAAAGCCTGGCGAGGAAATTCACGCAAAGGCATTTCCCTTGTGCATTTGCCTATTTTCATTTTTTCATATTAACACTTAAAATTAAAAATTATGATGACTAAAGAGCAGTACATTGAAAGCCTTCGCAAGATGAACCTCAAAGTTTATCTTATGGGCGAGAAAATTGAAAACCCTGTTGACCATCCAATGATTCGCCCCTCGATGAATTCTGTGGCGATGACATACGAATTGGCCGAAAAGGAGGAGTACAAAGATATTATGACAGCCACCTCCAACCTTACGGGTAAGACCATCAACCGATTCTGCCACTTGCACCAGAGCACTGAAGACCTTATCAAAAAGGTGAAGATGCAGCGGCTTTGCGGACAGAAAACCGGAGCCTGCTTCCAGCGTTGCGTTGGCATGGATGCCTTCAACGCCATTTTCTCCACCACATACGAGATGGACCAAAAATATGGCACAGAGTATCATAAGCGTTTCACTGAATATTTGAAATGGGTGCAGGACAACGACTTGACAGTTGACGGTGCCATGACTGACCCTAAAGGAGACCGTTCACTTTCCCCTTCTCAGCAGCCCGACCCAGACCATTATCTTCATATTGTTGAGGTTCGACCTGACGGCATAGTAGTTCGTGGCGCAAAGGCCCATCAGACAGGAGCTGTAAACTCGCACGAACACCTTGTCATGCCCACTGTTGCCATGAGAGAGGATGACAAGGACTATGCTGTCTCTTTTGCTGTGCCATCTGATGCCGAAGGGGTGCTGATGATATATGGCCGTCAATCGTGTGACACCCGTAAATTAGAGAAAGGAGCCGATATGGATCTTGGAAACTCCCAATTTGGCGGTCACGAGGCCTTGGTGGTATTTGAAGATGTTTTTGTTCCCAATGAACGCGTGTTCATGTGCAAGGAGTGGGATTTCGCAGGCATGATGGTTGAGCGGTTTGCGGGTTACCACCGTCAGTCGTATGGCGGCTGCAAAGTTGGTGTGGGCGATGTATTGATAGGTGCCGCAGCCCTTGCCGCCGACTACAATGGGGTTCCCAAGGCCAGTCATATCAAAGACAAACTCATTGAGATGATACACCTGAACGAGACCCTTTATGCCTGCGGTATCGCCTGTTCGTGCGAAGGCTGTAAAATGGCCGCCGGCAATTACCAAATCAATCTTCTTTTGGCCAATGTATGCAAGCAGAATGTCACCCGTATGCCTTACGAGATAGCCCGTCTTGCAGAAGACATCGCCGGAGGCCTGATGGTGACTATGCCCTCTCAACAAGATTTGCACAGCCCTGAAATAGGAAAATATGTGAAGAAATATTTCAAGGGGGCACGCAACACTTCGACAGAAAACCGCCTCAGAGTGCTGCGTCTAATTGAAAATCTGACTCTTGGAACGGCAGCCGTTGGCTATCGCACCGAGTCGATGCATGGAGCAGGCTCTCCTCAGGCACAACGAATCATGATATCTCGCCAAGGTCAGCTTGAAAGCAAGAAAAACTTAGCTAAAATAATCGCAAAACTTGATGAATCAAAAAACATATAATTTTATGAATTGGAAGGATATATATATAAGTCGTGTTTCTTCCGCCGCAAACGCCATCAAGGCGATAAAAGATAATGACTATGTGGTGTTCACCGAAACCGCGGGAGCCCCACAATTGATAGCCAAAACTTTGGCCATGCATAAGGAAGATTATCACAATGTACATATTTACCACATGCTTTCTTTAGGCGACGCTCCCTATATGGCCCCGAAGTGTTATGGTCATTTCCGACATATCACCAACTTTGTGGGAGCCAATTCGCGACAGGCCATCTTAGACCATCAGGCCGACTATATTCCCTGTTTTTTCAAAGATGTGCCCGCAATGTTGGGTAATGCTTTCCCTGTGGATGTGGCAGTAATTACAGTCTCCATTCCCGACGAAGAAGGATATTGCAGTTTTGGAGTGTCGTGCGACTACTCCAAGGCCGCCTCCCAAAAAGCGAAAGTGGTCATTGCCGAGATGAATGAAATGACTCCTTTCACGTACGGTCCACTGAATAAAATTCACGTTTCAGAAATAGACCACATCGTTCCTTGCGCATACCTGCTTCCAGAAATCCCTGCCGCAAATTTAGGTGATGTGGAGCGTAGCATTGGACAATATTGCGCCTCATTGATCAAAAACGGAGCGACTTTACAACTCGGCATAGGAGCCATCCCTGATGCAGTATTGCAATCTTTGGGTGATAAGAAAAATCTCGGGATACACACCGAAATGTTCTCCGATGGGGTTGTCGATTTGGTCAATGCCGGTGTTATTACCAACACTTTGAAAAACATCAATCATGGCAAAATGATTTCCACCTTCATCATGGGCACACGCAAAGTTTACGACTTTATCGACCATAATCCCTATGTGGAATTATATCCCGTGGATTATGTGAACAACCCATGGATAATCGGGCAACACGACAATATGGTTTCCATCAACTCATGTATCGAAGTTGATTTAATGGGACAAGTCGCATCAGAGAGTTTTGGACTAAAACAGTTCAGCGGAACAGGCGGCCAAGTTGACTTTGTGCGTGGCGCAGCCTTGTCTAAAGGAGGCATTTCCATTATGGCCATGCCTTCTACCGCCGCAAAAGGCAAAATTTCCCGTATTGTGCCCTTCTTGGCGCAAGGCGCAGCTGTGACCACCTCGCGCAACGATGTGGACTATGTGGTCACTGAATACGGTATTGCCAAGCTAAAAGGGAAAAGTCTGCGTGAACGTGCTACAAGTCTCATAAAAATAGCTCATCCTGATTTCAGAGACACATTGACAAAAGAGTTTTCAACCAGATTTGAATCATAAAAACAAAAAATTATGTTTACAGTTAAAACAAACATTAGCAGTTTTCAGACGTTCGGCGAATTTGCAAAAGCATTCGCCATATCTGACAATGATTTGGTAATCACACAGTCATTCCTTTATGAGCCGTTCATGAAGCACCTTAACCTTCCTTGCTCTTTCATAATGCAGGAAAAATACGGCAATGGGGAACCGTCTGACGAGATGATCAACAATATCTTACAAGATGTAAAAAAAATATCTTTTAACCGTATCATCGGAATTGGCGGCGGTACCGTAATTGACATTTCCAAACTATTTGTTATCAAGAATTTGACCAACGTCACCGATGCCTTTGAACATAAAATACCCATTGTAAAGGAAAAACAGCTGGTCATTGTGCCGACCACTTGTGGAACAGGCAGTGAGGTGACCAACATATCCATAGCCGAAATCAAATCCAAACACACGAAGATGGGATTAGCAGATAATGCCATCTTGGCTGACGATGCGGTTCTAATCCCCGAATTGTTGAACGGACTTCCCTTCAAATTTTATGCTTACAGCGCCATTGACGCGCTAATCCACGCAATAGAATCGTACCTTTCTCCGAAAGCTGATGCCTTCACTCAATTGTTCTCGGAAAATGCCATAGCAACAATACTGACAGTTTTCAAAGGAATAGCCGAAAACGGTGAGAATTATCGCTTCAACCATTTTGAGGAGATGCTTACCGCCAGCACTTTTGCCGGTATAGCATTCGGGAATGCAGGAGTTGGAGCTGTCCATGCCCTGTCTTACCCATTGGGAGCCCGCTATCATGTACCACATGGCGAAGCCAACTACCAGTTTCTAACAGAGGTTTTAAAAATCTATCTTGACAAAAACCCATACGGAAGCATAAGGGAACTGAACAAAATTCTTATTAAGAATTTAGAAGCCAACAGAGATACTTGCATAGCCAATCCCAGGATTCTGTATCATAAGCTGGATGAGTTATTAGGCAAATTAGTTCCTAAAAAACAACTTCATCTTTATGGTATGAAACCCACTGAGATTGCAGAATTCACGAACAGCGTACTTCAGTCACAACAACGCTTGCTGGCCAATAACTATGCACATATAAACAAAGAAGACATTAAAAGAACATATCAGTTATTATATTAAAAAATAAAAAAAAATGACAACAATTGAAGAAGTAAAAGCAATGATTGACAAAGCACGCAAGGCCCAGTCCATTTATAGCACATGCTTTGATCAGGATGATGTGGACAACACCGTAAAATTAGCCACTCGCGCCATTTTTGAAAACGCCGAGGAACTCGCCAAAATGGCTGTGGAAGAAACACAAATGGGGGTTTATGAGGACAAGGTGTCCAAAAACCGAAACAAATCCAAAGGGGTATGGTACGATTTAAGGGACAAGAAATCAATGGGTATTCTGAGCATCAATGAATATACTGGATTGATCGAAATTGCAAAACCAATCGGTGTCGTGGCAGGTGTAGTTCCCATGACCAATCCAATTGTTACTCCGATGTCAAAAATTTCATTTGCTCTGAAAACAAAGAACGCCATCATCATATCTCCTCACCCTAAGGCCAAAAAATGTACGACAGCCGCAGTAAAAATTATAATGGAAGCCATCAAGGAAATGGAAGTTCCTGAAGGCATGGTGCAGATCATGGAAGAGCCCACTTTGGAGAAAACCCAGACTTTAATGGCATTTTGTGATGTGACCGTAGCAACAGGAGGTATGCCCATGGTGAAATCCGCCTACTCTTCCGGCAAGCCATCCTTTGGTGTGGGAGCCGGCAATGTACAAGTCATTCTTGACAGAAACATAGAATATCCTTTAGCCATCAGTAAGATTGTTACCGGACGCTCATTCGACAACGGTATTATCTGTTCGGGCGAGCAAAGCGTGATTTACCCGCAAGAGGCACATGATGAAATCATGGAGGCGTTCAGGAACAACAAAGCTTATGTGGCAAGTCCTGAAGAACGTGAGAAATTGATAGAAGCGATCTTTGAGGATGGACACACCGCAAGAGATGTTGTCGGTCAATCCGCACAATACATTGCCATGAAAGCAGGTATTAAAATCCCTAAAGACACCAAAGTGATTGTAATCGAATCTAATGGAAGTTTTGGGTCAGACGATCCTGTCAGCAAAGAAAAAATGTGTCCAGTGTTGGGAGCATTTCCATACCAGTATTTCGATCAGGCCATTGAAATCGCACAAACAAACCTTTCTTTCGAAGGCAATGGACATACGGCGGGTTTGCATTCCAACAACCAAGCTAATATTATCAAGGCTGGCACAGAATTATCCGTTTCCCGTCTTATTGTGAATGCTGTCTGCGCCACCACCGCCGGAGGATCCATCCAGAATGGTCTTCCTGTAACCAACACCCTTGGTTGTGGCAGCTGGGGCAACAACTCCATTTCTGAGAATTTCACGTACAAACATTTGCTCAACATCACACGCATCGCACCACTTTCTGTTAGAATCCAGATTCCTTCCGACAAGGAGATCTGGCGTTAAAAAAATTCCTGTCAACCATATTAAATTCAAAAACAAGCCCATGTTCGGTAAAATCAGCCTTGTCGATATTTTCAGTTCTTTTATTGTGATGTTTGCCATTATAGACATCTTAGGATCAATACCTATCTTTATGACTATCAAGGGAAAAAGTCAAAATATCAGAGCGGGACAAGCTTGTCTGACGGCTTTGGGCTTGTTTTTGCTTTTTTTCTTTGCCGGCGATGCTCTGTTCAAACTCTTTGGCATCAACGAGGCCTCTTTCGCAGTGGCAGGTGCTTTTGTGCTTTTTGTACTGGCCGTCGAAATGGTTTTGGGACGTGATATCATCAAGAACGAACCCAGTAGTGGTGGCGCAAGTATTGTGCCTGTGGCTTTCCCACTAATAGCAGGACCTGGAGCTATCACTGCCCTACTCTCTCTCCGGGCCGACTATGCCATGATCAACATCTTGTTAGGGCTGCTGGGAAATATTGTCATTGACTACATTGTTATCCATTACTTGGATAAAATTCAACAATGGTTGGGGAATAACCTGATATTCATCATACGGAAATTCTTTGGTGTCATACTATTGGCAATAGCTATCAACATGTTCGTGAACAACATTTTAGTAATTATTTATCAGGTGTCAAAATAAGATTTGAAACAATTTGACAAAGAGCCATTGTAAATAGCAAATTGGTGAATTGGTTGATTTGTCAATGTGTTAATTCAAATTTTTGTCGTAATTTTGCCCTCTATAAATGAAGAGAATATGTTTTTAGAAGTTTGCTGCGGAAACCGACAATCCGCCATCAATGCGGCAGAGGCTGGTGCCAAGCGCATTGAACTGTGCCATGACCTGCATTTAGGCGGCCTAACTCCCTCATACGATGACATTTTGTATTGTCATGAGCATCTGTCTCTGCAAACCTTTGTGCTGATTCGTCCCCGTGGCGGTGATTTTTGCTATACCAACGAAGAATTCCAGACTATCCTGTCCGACATTGCATTCTGCCGTGAATATGGCATTCCGGGTGTGGTTATCGGTTTTCTCAAGTCTGATTTAAGCATTGATGTGGAAAAATGCCACGCCGCCAGGCAAGCTGCGGGTGCCATGCAAGTGACCTTTCACCGCGCATTTGACCGCTGCAAGGACTGGCAAGTAGCGCTGGAACAAATCATCGACTGCGGCTTCCATCGCATTCTCACCTCCGGACAGCAACCCACGGCCCCACAAGGAGCTGACACAATAGCTGAAATCGTAAAACAAGCCCACCAGCGCATCACCATCCTGGCTGGCAGCGGCATCGCCAGCGACAATGTGGAAGAACTTGTCCGTCGCAGCCATGTGGACGAAGTACATGCCAGCTGCAAACTGAACGGCGACGTGAGCCAAGTTGGGGAAATCAAGCTAATAATTAGCAAATTAGCAAATTAGTTAATTAGCAAATTAGTTAATCAGTTAATGTGCTAATAAGAATGTATGACAAGGGAGGAATGTGCTAATGTGCCAATGTGCTAATGAAACTGAAAGTGGAAAGTTGAAAACTGGAAGTTTTTTAATATGCTAATTATCAATGTGCTAATTAATAATGTATAACGAGGAAGATATGAAGAAGTCTCTGCAACACAATGCCTCGAAGAGGCAATATCTCGGTAACCCCAGACGGAAGTCTGGGGTGATGGGCAGATACTACGCACCTCAGAGCCTCGAAGAGGCGACACCTTGCCGCACTACCAATGGCAAGTCACTGACTGTCGGGACGCTATGCTCTGTCGTCTTTCGCATCCCTTTCGCGGCAGGCAGGTGTCATCATCTATGCAAGCGATACTCGTGCCGCGAGGAGAGTAGATCATGCATCTCAGCCCCCACACTCCCGTGTGGGGTTAATGAGACCCGGCCTCTTCGAGGCCGTAATAACGGGAAACTGTGGATTAAAAATTTAACACTATGATAAAGAAACTATTATTTGGAATTGTAACAGTTTTATTATTCGCTTCTTGCGGAAAGCATTTCATCAGTGACAGGGACTACCGCGAGCAGGTACACAAAGATTTCAAGCAACGCAAGGAGCTGGCACAAGGCCGCAGCGATGCGTTATTCAGCGTTTTCAAGCAAGCCAACCGCGAAGAGAAAGAAGCCCTCGAATTTCTATACGCCTACATGCCGTTGAGCGATTTGGCGGATTACGATGGTGACTTTTTCCTGCAGCAGGTGCGAGGCGCACTCAAAGCCCGTGAGACTTTCAGCTGGGGAAGCTCCATTCCCGAAGACATATTCCGCCATTTTGTGCTGGTTTACCGCGTGAACAACGAAAACCTGGACAGTGCCCGCCAAGTATTTTTCAACGAGTTGAAACCACGTATCGAGAACATGACGATGTACGATGCCGCTTTGGAAGTGAACCACTGGTGCCACGAGAAGGTGGCCTACCGTCCCTCCGACAGCCGCACCTCTGCCCCGCTCGCCACCGTACGCACCGCTTTGGGACGCTGTGGTGAAGAATCCACCTTCACCGTCACTGCTTTACGTGCTGTTGGCATCCCTGCCCGCCAATGCTATACCCCCCGCTGGGCACACACCGACGACAACCATGCCTGGGTGGAAGTATGGGTTGACGGCAAATGGCATTTCCTCGGTGCCTGCGAGCCCGATCCCGAATTGGACATGGGCTGGTTCGCCATCCCTTCCACACGCACCATGATGGTCCACTCAAACGCTTTCGGCAAGTACAGCGGAGACGAGGAAGTCACCCACAGCACCAACCTGTTCTCACGCATCAACATGATTTCAAATTATGCTGATACTAAACGGATTACAGTAAAAGTGATAGATCACGACATGCATGACGTGGAAGGCGCAGAAGTAAAATTCAAACTCTACAACTATTCCGAATATTACCCCATCGCCACACAAACCACCGACAAAAATGGCCTTGCCCATCTGACCACTGGTCTTGGCGACTTACTCATTTGGGCCACAGATGGTTATCATTACAATTATGACAAAATAGATGTACGCCAACAAGACTCCATAATAATTATTATAGATCGTTTGCCTGGCGAAAGCTATACGGAACAATACACCATGGTTCCTCCTTCAGGCAATAGCAATGTCACCATCGCTGACAAGAAGAAAACCGACAAAAATGCCCAGCGCCTGCAATATGAGGACTCACTCCGTAATGCCTACATGGCTACCTTCAAAACAGAGACAGACGCCGCTGACTTCACCAATGAAAATCTGACCACAGAGCAAATAGGCCTCTTCCTCAAGAAAAGCGAGGGCAACTATGCCGAACTGACAGACTTCCTCAATACGTACTCCAAAGAAGACCGATATTTATATCTTTACGATTTTCTCAATTCATTATCAGACAAAGATTTAAGAGATTTTACTAAGGAAACACTTGAAGACCATCTGACATACTACGGAGACAAAAAATCACCCTATTCCCTATTTATTTATAAGCAAGGCATCATCTCTCCCCGTATTGCCAACGAAGGACTAAGACCATGGAGAAAGTATCTGAAAGAGGGTCTCACTGCCGATTTGGGGGTAAACGCGACACCCAACAATGTGAAAAACTGGATTGAAAAACACATCCAGATTGATGACGATGCCAACTATTTCAACTGCCCTATCTCACCCCGTGGTGTTTATGATTTGCGCTGGGCGGACTCCCACTCTCGTGATATCTTTTTTGTGGCGGCCTGCCGTGCCTTGGACATTCCCGCCTACATGGATAATGCTACAGGACAGATATTTGCGTATAACAACAGCCAGTGGAACCTTGTCCGCTTTGAGGAAGGCAGAAAAGTTCTGCCCAACGGCACTTTGGTTATTAATTACGACAAAAAGCAAAGCCTGAAACCTGTTTATTGGACCAATTTCACCCTTGCCAAGTATGAAGACGGGGATTTCGTCACCTTCGACTATGAAAACGACCCGCGTGTTGGCACATTCCCCATCACTCTGGAACTGGAACAAGGTTATTACATGCTTTCCACCGGCAACCGATACACCGATGGCACCGCATTGTCGCGTATCGAATATTTCGGCATAATGCCCGGTCAAACGACAAGCAAAGATTTAATTATCAGAAGTTTGGATGAGAAAATCAGTAATTATGGCCAAATTGACCTTCAATTCAAAGTGCCTTCACAAGACAAAAAAACAGTCAAAACTCTGACCCAAGGCCATCCTCTCCTACTCTGCTTCATCGATCCTAGCCGCGAGCCCAGCAAACACTTGCTGAAAGACATCGCCGCCCATGCACGTGAGTTCGAGGAAAGAAATTACAGTGTCGTTTTCGTCCTGCCACAAGACAAAAAAACTCCCGATTTCAATTTCGACAAGTGGAGATTGCCAGTACAAAGCATCTTGGTGGAAGATGAAGGCAACCTGTGGCTTAACAATGTGATAACACACACTAAATCAACATTCAGCGACAATTTCCCCTTGGTGATTTTTGCCGACAAAACCGGAAACATCCTGTTCAAAAGCGAAGGCTACCGGATCGGTACTGGCAGTCAGATCTTGCAGAAAAAGTAATGTGGAGACATTATGATAAAATATTTTCGTCTGTGTGTATTTCGAGAAATTTATGTAACTTTGCAAGATGTTTCGGTAATTATCATCGATAATAAAACACTGATATGAAAAATTTGGGCATATTTATCTTAATGATTCTTTGTTTTGCCTACAATGTGTGTGCACAAACAGACGAATCACTTGTCATCGAACAAACCGCCCAAATCATAGCTGTTGACCCTCAAGGCAATATTTACGCTGTTAATAACGCAAGTTTGTACAAATACGCGCCAAACGGAACATTATTATATAGCTATACCCAGAATCTGGATGGGAACATCACCTCCATTGATGTGGACAATCCATTGAAAATCATGCTTTTTTACCGCGATGCCGGCACCATTTTGTTTCTCAACGACAAGTTGTCTCCTATCGGCGACGCCATTGACTTGTTTGCCAAAGGACTGACAACCATCAATTTAGCCACCTATTCCACGAAAAATCAAATCATCTTATACGACGAAGCCAATACCGACCTGATTATCCTGGATTTTTATTTTAACGAAAAAGAACGCATCCACTATAATTTTAACGACTTCAATCCCGTTATATTGAAAGATATCAATGAGCAAAAAATCTATATGCAAGATCAACAGAATGGCATTTATTTTTTTGACAGCTTCGGTACTTACGACAAAAGTATCGCAATACTGTCCGGATTCCCCGTACAAGTCTCCAAAGATGTAATTTTCTTCGTAAAGAATAATCAACTATACAGCTACAATTACTTGAATTTAGAAGCCCACACGTTGACAGACCTCCCCGAAGAGACCCAACAGGTACTTGTATATCAAAACAAGATTATACTTTCAAACGGTAAAACAATATCAATCAACAAATTAAAATAAACAGCTATGAAAAAAACAGGCATTATTATCGGAATCATTGCATGTATTGCAACGGTAGCAGCCGTATGGCTGGCCGGCCACTACTTTTACAAAACCAAAGGTCCCGCCAAAACCATGTCAGTCATTGGTTTAGCGGAAAAGGACTTCGAATCTGACCTGATTGTATGGGACTTAAGCTATTCCGTCCGCAACATGAACATGAAAGATGCTTACAGTGTTATCAAAGACCAAAACAATGTGGTGAAAGAATACTTGAAAAGCAAGGGTATTGATGAGAAAGAGGTGATTTTCAACGCTGTAACCCATTATGCCGACAACGAATGGGAATGGAATGAGACTGCACGCCGCAGTTTCGAAGTCTTCAAGGGCTATGTCTTGACCCAGAGCATCCGTGTGGAATCCACCGATGTGGAGAAAATCGAAAAAATCTCACGCGAGGCAAGCGACCTTTTGGATCAAGGCATTCAAATCAGCACAAATGATGTCTCTTATTACTACACAAAACTGGCTGACCTGAAGATTGAAATGTTGGCCAATGCCACCAAAGACGCACGCAACCGTGCAGAAACCATCGCCAAAAATGCCGGCGCCAACCTCGGTGGTCTCAAAACCGCCAATATGGGTGTTTTCCAGATTACCGCTCCCAACTCCTCCAACGAAGATTATTCATGGGGAGGCACTTTCAACACCAGCTCCAAACAGAAAAGAGCAAGCATCAATATGCGACTGACTTACTATGTGAAATAAAAACAAGTCGCTATATTTCACACAAACAATTCATCATCAGGTAATTAACAAAAAAAAAATATTATAAACTTTAGAACAGAAAACATGACAAACTTAGAACCTAAAATTGTATTTGATTTCTTTGACGAGATTTGCAAAGTTCCCCGTCCCTCCAAAAAAGAGGAAAAAATATCTGCATGGTTGGTTGAAACCGGCAAAAAATTAGGTTTGGAGACCAAACGTGACAAAATTGGCAACGTATTGATCAGCAAGCCAGCCACACCAGGCCGGGAAAATGTCACTCCTATCATTTTCCAAGCTCACATGGATATGGTGTGCGAAAAAAACAATGACACCAAATTCGACTTTGAGAAAGACGCCATCCAATCGTATGTTGACGGCGAATGGATGAAGGCCAAAGGCACCACCCTCGGCGCAGACGACGGCATCGGCATGGCCATGGCCTTGGCCATCTTGGCCTCCAAAGACCTGGAACACGGTCCCGTTGAATGCCTCTTCACCGTAGATGAAGAGACTGGTTTGACCGGTGCCTTCGCACTTGAACCCGGCTTTATGAAAGGCAAAATGCTGCTCAATCTCGATTCCGAGGATGAAGGCCAGTTCTTTATCGGCTGTGCCGGCGGCAAAGATACGGTAGCCACTTTTGACTGCGAATGGGATACTGAAATCGACAAGAACAGTGTGGCATACAACGTGACGGTCAAGGGTTTGCAAGGCGGCCACTCTGGCGATGATATCAACAAAGGCCGCGGCAACGCCGTCAAATTGCTCAACCGCCTGCTCTGGAATGGCTATCAGGAATATGGTTTACGCATTGCCGACATCAAGGCTGGCAACTTGCGTAACGCCATTGCCCGTGAAGGCTCTGCCCTCGTGGTAATCTCAAAAACCGATGCCAAAGATTTCGAACAATATCTTAAAACAATGAACGAGGCATACAAAAACGAGTATCTCGTTACCGACCCCAGTGTGGAAGTATGCTTCGAAAGCACTACCATGCCGAAAAAAGTGTTGGACGAGGGATTGCAAGTGGATCTGATGAATTGCCTCTATGCTTGTCCTCACGGAGTTCTGGCCATGTCACAGAACATCAAAGACTTCGTAGAGACCTCCACCAACCTGGCATCTGTCAAGATTGAAGGCGAGAAAATTATCGTCACCACCAGCCAGCGCAGCTCTGTGGAATCCAAAAAGCAGGATGCGGTAGATATGGTAACTGCCACATTCTGGGGTACTGGCGCCAACGACGTAACCAGCAGCGACGGCTATCCCGGCTGGACACCCAATCCTGACTCCAAAGTGCTTGAAGTACTGGTACAGGCATACAAGAACCTGTTCAAGAAAGAGCCACAGGTATTGGCTATTCACGCCGGATTGGAATGCGGACTCTTCTCCGAGAAATATCCTGGTTTGGACATGGTGTCCTACGGTCCTACCCTTCGCGGTGTCCACTCTCCCGACGAGAAGCTGGAAATCAAGACCGTGAAGATGTGCTGGGACTTGACCGTTGAATTCATGAAGATACTGAAATAATGTGCTAATTAGCCAATGTGCTAATGTGCTAATTGAATTTAGAATTCAAAAAAAATAGAGCTAAGGGTATTACATTCTTAGCTCTTTTCTTTATATCTTTCAACTGTCAACTTTCAGTTTTCAATTTTCAACTTTCAGTTTATTTTGGTCCAGTACATGCTCTTGCCGAAAGCGGGTGCACCGATATACCCCCGCACCTTCAACTTGGTGTCACTCTCGAAATTCAGACGGCACTTGTACGTTTTACCATGACAGGGGTCGTAGATTTCTCCGCCCACCCACATATCCTTGTCGGCATCGTAGGTAAAGCCCCACATCAGCACTATCTGGTCACCAGGGGTATTCCGCTTTTTGGGGTCAGGATTCAGAATATCCCGTTTGGGTGTGCCATCTTTCATGGTAGGCTTGGCCAACCAAATCACCTGACCTTTGTACTTGCCATCGGCAGTCTTGAAAATCTTCACCTTGGAATCCTCTTTGGTTTCTGGTTCCACCACACGGTAAGTGCCCACCAAACGATCCCCTTTGTTGACCTGAGCTTTCAATGGCACCACCGCCAAAAGAAGAAGCATCAAAAAACTGTATTTCAATATTTTGTCAAATCTCATAACCACAATAATTAATAGTTAATAGTTGTTTTCTACTGATTGTTCATTATTCATATACATTATTCATTGTTCATTATTCATTATTCATTGTTCATTGTTCCTACCCGTTTCAGGCAATGTTCCTGCGACATGTCATTCGGGTTAGTACCCATAACTCCTTGTGGGATAGGTTCTCCCAGCAAATCAAACAATTCCACCCAATAAGGGGGGAATGTGCCATCGGCAGACTTGAAATTCATCGGAGACTCACTGAAAATGTACTCACCTGTGCTGGTTGTATAGCTATTACGCACCAACTCGCTGCAATACTGGGCCTCATTGTCGGGGAGAAAGTGCATATCATACTCACGTCCACAGTATGTTTTGGCATTTTCCACAAACTTATTCACATTTGCATTATCTTGCAAGCGCATCACCACCATTTCCGGACGGCTTCCGTCATTCAAAGTGAAGTCACTGGCAAAAACGCTGAATGGATGGCGATCAACCCCATGTTTGATGGTGGCGTCGATAACCCACAGACTGTCGTTTTCATCCACCTCCAGAATAGCCACATGTATGTAGTTCACAGCATTTTCCTGCCCTGTTGCAGCAGTAATAGCCTCATCCATACTGGCAGTATCCACAATATGATAATCCAGTGGCAATCCCACAAAAAGCAAGTCGCCGTTCTGAACAGTCACATCGCCCACGGTCACCGAATGGATATTCTTTATCGCAGGACGGCAGGAAACCAGCATTATAACGGCAATACAGCACAATAAAAAAAGTAATGATTTTAGTTTCTTCATAGTCTCGAAATTTTTGGCAAAGGTACAAAAAAACGGGGTAGCAAAGCCACCCCGTTTTTTTATTGTAAAAATATGGAAATTATCTCTTGACAACCTTGGCGGTACCTACCAGTTCACCATCTTTCAGCAGACGGAGGAAGTAGCTGCCGGCACTCATGCTTTGCAAAGAAACCATATTGGTATTCTGCATGCTCTGAGAAGCGACTTTCTTGCCATTGATATCATAAATTTCCACATCGGTAGCCTCGATGTCATTCACGGTGACAAAAGCGGTTGTCGGGTTCGGATAAACAGCAATCTTCATTTTGCCATAATCCTGAACACCAGTCATGCCTGTCATATCAGCGGAGAAACGGGGAACAATGTAGTATCTGTATGGCAGACCTGATCCTTCTCCAGAGCCAGAGCCAGAAATTGTAGTGGTGGAGAAATTAAATCCAGTGATATCCTGAGAAACACCTGTAGGAATATTCTGAGAAATATAATCAGCAGATCTGAAATAGGGGAATAAGGCAGGAGCAGTCACACTTCCCTGCTGCAGATCATAACGACTCTTTATAGCAAAAGCGCCCGTGGATGTAATCGTCACATTTTCCAACTTGATTAATTCGGCCTGATGTTGAATCATAAAATCGTTATCATTCAACTGTTCAAGAGTAATAACCATAGGATCAACATCTTGCAAGTAATCCACCAATTGTTCGTACGGACGAGTGGGAACAAGTTCCAAGAAACCGTAATAGTTGGTCAGTGTGCAATAAACGCCGCTGATTTCATCACCCAAATCCATAGAGCCTAATACACCGTTTTGGTCATACACCAAAATAGCGCCAGTCTCATCTTGGAGAACTTTCTGATTGTTGTATGGATCGGTTGCCACAACAATCACATTGCTGGCCAACTTATACTCCACTGAATCTCTGATATTGCCAGCATTGCTAGTAAAGTCAACTTTACTTCTCAGAACAGCAATATTTTCGCATACAAACTCGTCCAGAATACCGTAGGTCAAAGTGAAAGACTCACTACCTTCCATCACATTGCCGGCCACATCCTCCACATTCTGCACGGAGAAAGTGAAAGGAACACCATTGGCAAATGCAGGAGAAACCGTCAATGTCACCACGTTAAAATTCAAAGTGGCAGATGACACGGTATAACCACCTTCAAACACATAGTTAGCGGTGTTGGTGGCACTTGTGTTGTCGAGTTCCTCATTGAAATCGATGTTCACAGTATTGGAAGAAGTCGCCGTAGCGTTCAAAATGTATGGAGCATAAACATCTGGTCCTTCCGGATTTGCAGTAAATTTGACATTATCCAAACGGACATTGCCAGAACCACTTGAGCAACCATCGACAGTAAGTCTCAAATAGACATTTTCCTTGTCGTTCAATGCGGTTACGCCAGACATATCCACAGTCTCCAACTGATGCGGAGAAACAGATGCGTTATATGATTTGGTAGTAGCAACAGTATAATTGGTGCCATCTGTACTATATTCCCATACACAACTATTAAAACCTGTTCCTGTTCTTCTGAATGCGTATGAAAGCACCATACCTTGGAAACCCGTTGTGGAAAGATTAAATACAACAGATTTACCGTTGGCAGTGGAATTTCTCAAAGCGAGATCACGGCCATAGGGAACATTTTCCAACGCATTGACAGAACTTCCGGCAAAGCTATTAAGTTCGGTAGCCGCAGTCCAAGAGGAAGAGCCATTAGTACCATCAAGATACATGGTTGCGGTACCCATTTGAAGACCTCCATCAGACATAATCAGGGTTTGGGTGTTTGGAGCAGAGTCAAGTTGATTGAACGAGTAAAAAGCCAAGGTTTGCACCTGTGCATGCAAACCGAAACTTGCCACTAACGCAAGTATTAATAATAATATCTTTTTCATACCAAATAAATATATAACATTAATTATTTATACGAAAGGGGACTTAATTACTTTGTTTATCCCCGTCGAATTGCAAGATTCGCACTTCTACTGTCGCCACCCCAAGTAGCTGCACATCATACGTCATCACGTAAGTCAGGTGATCTTTCTGTGTAAAGTCCGCTTTAATTTTCACATTGGTGATAGCTTCTGAGGCATTCTGGCCAACACCAATTGTTTGTAAAAGTTGCTTCATGAGATCAGCCTGCATTTCCGAACTTTGAAAAACTCCATCAGAAACCTTGGACAATGAAAGAATGTAATACAATTGAATACTTGCATCTGTCAATTGAGAGACCGGAACGGTTTTGCCTTTCTTCACGGAGTCCGGAGTAGAAATAGAACCATTCTGTTTGAAGAAAGTGTAAGTACCTGTGTACTTTCCACCATAGCTGCTGTTCTTATTGCAAGAGGTGAAAGAGAACACCAATGCAATCGCTGCGATAATAAATAAACTTTTTTTCATGATAAAAAAATTTAAGTGTTAATAATATAGTTTAAAGTCTTATTTTTGCAATTCAAATGCAAAAATACAGAATTTTCACATTCATGCGTCAATTGTTAATAAAATATATTAAAAAACACTGATAATCAACAAGATAAGTAGTTATTTATCATTGTTGATAAGCTATAATATTGAATCAAAACAAATTGCGGATACAATCCTCGGAAAATGGCATTTTTCTATATACAAACATTTTTAAAAATCAAGAGTAGATATTTATTTTTTCTAACTTTTTTTTGTTGATTTTTGTATCATCAAAAAACGAAGATGTTATTCATGTTAATATCTTCAAACACAACAAAGTAGAACTTTTATAAATTACACAGAATCGATGAACACTGTAACGAAGGATTTTAAAGCGGTTTGGGAAAATTGTTTGGCAATCATCAAAGACAATGTTGATGAGACCGCTTTCAAGACGTGGTTTGTTCCCATCGTGCCTGTAGCTCTTGAGAACTCGACACTGATCATCCAACTTCCCAGCCACCTGTTCTACGAATGGTTAGAGGAACATTATGTCAATTTACTGAAAAAAGTCATCAAGAGAGAGCTTGGTGTCACAGGAAAACTCCAATACAAGGTGCTGATGGAGAAACAAGCTGCCGCAGAGCAGTCCAAGACCATCACCCTACCCTCAAGCTACCGTCCCGCCGTCAATAATCCCGCCGTCAAGCCGCCGATAGACGTTTACAACACCCCCAACAAGGTCATCCCGAACCCCTTTGTGGCACCGGGACTGAAAAAACAGAAAATCAACTCCAACCTGATTGAGTCGTTGAATTTCGACAATTACATTGAGGGCGACTGTAACCGGCTGGCCCGTTCCGCCGGTTGGGCCATTGCCAAGAACCCTGGAGGAACAGCTTTCAACCCCCTGTTCATCTATTCAGATGTGGGACTCGGCAAAACCCATCTGGCTCACGCCATCGGACTGCAAACCAAGGTAAACCATCCGGACAAGACCGTTTTGTATGTCAACTCCGACCTGTTTTTCCAACAATATATAGAGTCCGTCAAAAACGGCAACATCCAGGACTTTATCTTCTTCTATCAGTCTGTGGACGTGTTAATTATCGATGACATCCAGTTTATCGCTGGCGGAAAAGGGAAAACCCAGGAGGCCTTCTTCCATATTTTCAACCATCTGCACCAAAAAGGCAAACAGATAGTCATCACCGCCGACAAATCGCCGGTAGAAATCGCCGGTTTTGAGCCGCGACTTTTATCCCGTTTCAAATGGGGATTGACCGCCGACTTGCAGGTGCCGGACTTGGAGACCCGTATAGCCATCCTTCGTAAAAAACTGGAGAACAACGGCATAGAATTCCCCGACGAGGTCGTCGATTATCTTGCCTTGCGCATCACCTCCAACACCAGGGAGCTGGAAGGCGCCATGATCGCCATCCTGGCACAAGCATCGCTCAACCGCAAGGCCATCACTGTGGATTTGGCCAAGGAAATGATTGACAAATACGTCAAAAGCACCGCCAAGGAAATCTCTATCGAGTACATCCAAAAGGTGATTTGCGACCATTTCCACATTTCCATCGACATGATCAACGCCAAAACACGCAAGCGCGAGATTGTGCAAGCCCGTCAGCTGAGCATGTATTTCGCCAAGAAATACACCAAGCTACCGCTCTCTACCATAGGCGCTTACTGCGGAAACAAGGACCACGCCACGGTGTTGCACGCCTGCAGAACCATCAACAATTTGTACGATACTGACAAGAAAATCAAACTCGCCATCGATGAGATTGAAAAGAAGATGAAATTATAATTCCCTTTTCATTTTTTAAAATTAAAAAAAATTGTAATTCGGTTATTCTTATTCAAAAAATTTTGTATATTTGCAATCTTAAAATAAATATACAAACAATGAATAAGAGATGGATAGCTGCTACTCCCCCTGATGATAAGCTTGCGGACGAGCTAAGCCATAGTCTATCTATTGAGAAACCCTTGGCAAAGCTGCTGATTGCGCGCGGCATCACCAGTGTCGAACTGGCAAATGAATTTTTCAACCCTGACATCTCCAAGTTGCACGACCCTTTCCTTATGAAAGACATGGACAAGGCCGTGGAAAGGCTTTCGCAAGCCATCATCAACAACGAGAAAATCATGGTATATGGTGACTACGACGTGGACGGCACCTCCGCTGTCGCGCTGCTTTACTCCTTTTTGTGCGAAATCATCGGTGCGGAAGCATCCAAGTTCGTGGACTTCTATATCCCCGACCGCTATCTTGAGGGCTACGGCATCTCTGAAGAAGGTGTGGAATATTGCTACGAAAGAGGGATCAACCTGCTCATCTCTTTAGACTGCGGCATCAAGGCCAACGACAAAGTCGATATCGCCAACAAATACGGTATTGACGTCATCATCTGCGACCACCATCTCGAAGGCGACGCCCTACCCAACGCGGTGGCCGTACTTGACCCCAAACGCAAAGACTGTCCATACCCATACAAGGAATTGTCCGGTTGCGGTGTCGGCTTCAAACTCATCCAGGGCTACTGCAAACGCTTCGACCTGCCCGACGAGTTATGGCTTTCCCGCATGGACCTTGTGGCCATCAGCATCGCCTCAGATATTGTGGCCATCACCGGCGAAAACAGAATCCTGGCACATTTCGGACTCGAAATGATCAACAAGTTCCCGCGTATGGGCATCAAGTCCATTTTGGAACAAGCAGGCATCAAAATACATTTCCCCCTGAAAGAAGACACCATCTTCAGCCGCGTTATATCCATCTCAGACCTGGTGTTTTATGTGGGACCGCGTATCAACGCCGCAGGAAGAATGAAAAGCGGGAAAGAGTCTGTACGTCTGTTCATCGTTGAGGATGAGGACAAATCCGCCGACATCGGCAATACCATCAACACGCAAAACGAAGCAAGAAAAGAAAAAGACCGCAACGCCACCGAAGAGGCTATCCAGACCATCAAAACCAGCCACGAGTACGAGAAACGCAAAAGTATCGTTATCTATAACCCCAACTGGTTCAAGGGCATTATCGGAATTGTGGCCTCACGCCTTGTGGAAGAGTTCTACAAACCCACCATCGTGCTTACCCGTTCCTCTAACGGACTGATCACAGGCTCCGCCCGTTCCGTAAAGGAATTCAACATCTACGACGGTATCGACAGCTGCTCGGATCTGCTGGAAGACTTTGGCGGACACAAATTTGCCGCCGGCCTATCCATGAAAGAGGAAAATCTGGAAGAATTCACCGAGCGCTTTGAACAATATGTGGCCGAGAACCTGGAAGAAGACGCCTATATTCCGGAAATCAACGTTGATTTACCACTCGACCTGTCGGACATCACCCCTAACTTCGTTGCCAATCTCAACCGCTTCGCTCCTTTCGGACCTGGCAACATGGCGCCCGTGTTCCAAACCAATGGCGTGGTGGAAGACGGCAGCGGCAAGGTCGTCGGCAACAAAGGCAAGCATATCAAGATGCGCGTGCTGTACCCCGACAGGGCTACCCCACCCTTTGATGGAATCGGCTACAACTTATACGAGAAATTCAACCTGATAACCAACAACAAAAAATTCGACATTGTTTATCACGTCGAAGAAAACACGTGGAACAACAAAACCACCATACAGCTGAATATCAAAGATATTCGGGCTAACGAGATGTAAAAAGCACTTCCATGCCCCAACTCCGCCTCTTACGACAACTGATTCGAATAAAGTAAAGACTCACTCTGTGTATGAAAGCTGTTTATACTATTGTACTGCTCATCATTTCCAACATCTTCATGACCTTCGCCTGGTATGGTCACCTTAAGCTGAAAGACTTCAGCTGGTTCAGCAATTTGGGTTTGCCCCTCATCATTCTCATCAGCTGGGGCATCGCACTCTTTGAATATTGTTTTCAAGTTCCTGCCAACAAAATCGGTTTTATCGAGAACGGTGGACCGTTCACGATATGGCAGTTGAAGGTTATACAGGAAGTGATAACCCTGACCGTTTTTTCCATTTTTTCCATATTACTATTTAAGAATCAGCAATTTACATACAATCATCTGCTTGGATTCATCTGTCTGATTCTGGCCGTTTATTTCATTTTTAAATCGTGAAAATTATTTTCTAAAATAGTGGGAAATCTCACAAAATATTCCTAAATTTGCACACGCAAAAATTAAACACAAACCATTTAAAAAATAATATTATGGATCTTAAAAAATTAGTAGCCGACGTAACGGCAAAAAATCCCGGACAACCTCTGTATATCCAGGCTGCTACCGAAGTTTTGGAAACCATTTGCGATTTCGTGAATGAACACCCCAAGTACGATCAATACAAGATCGTTGAAAGAATTCTCGAACCCGAAAGAATTGTGAAATTCAAAGTTACCTGGGTTGATGACAAGGGCGAAATCCAAGTTAACCGTGGTTACCGTGTACAGCACAACATGGCTATCGGACCCTACAAAGGTGGTATCCGTTTCCATCCGACCGTAACTGAAGACACCATGAAATTCTTGGCTTTTGAGCAGACTTTCAAAAACTCACTGACTACTCTGCCTATGGGCGGTGGTAAAGGTGGTTCTGACTTCGACCCCAAAGGCAAATCAGAAGGCGAAGTTATGCGTTTCTGCCAGGCATTCATGACCGAACTGCAGAAATACATCGGAGCCGACACTGACGTTCCCGCTGGTGATATCGGCGTTGGTGGCCGTGAAATCGGTTTCATGTATGGCCAATACAAGAGACTCCGTGGCGAACACGTTGGCGTTCTCACTGGTAAAGGTCTGGAATGGGGTGGCTCTCTGATCCGTCCCGAAGCTACCGGTTTCGGTGCTGTTTATTTCTTGGAAGGCATGTTGGCAGCTAAGAAAGACAAACTGGCTGGCAAACGCTGCATCATCTCCGGTTTCGGTAATGTGGCTTGGGGTACAGCTCTGAAATTGGCTGAACTCGGTGCTAAATTGGTTGCTATTTCAGGTCCTGATGGTTACATCATCGACGAGGAAGGCATCACCACTCCCGAAAAAATCGCTTACATGGACGAACTGAACGCTACCCGTAACAACGTTGTTGAACCTTTCGCTAAGAAATTCAAATCAGCTAAATTCGTGAAGGGTAAAAAAGTTTGGGAAGTTCCTTGTGAAATTGCTATGACTTGCGCTATCCAGAATGAGCTGAATGGTGACGATGCTAAGAAACTGATTGAAAACAAAGTTAAATACGTTGTTGAAGTTTCTAACATGGGTTGCACCGCTGACGCTGTTGCCGCTCTGCAGAAGAAGAAAGTTTCATTCGCTCCTGGCAAGGCTGCTAACGCTGGTGGTGTTGCTACTTCAGGTCTCGAAATGAGCCAGAACGCAATGCACCTGTCATGGACTCGCGAAGAAGTTGACGAAAAACTGCATGGCATCATGAACAGCATCCATGCTAACTGCGTGAAATATGGTACTGAAAAGAATGGTTACATCAACTATGTCAAGGGTGCCAACATCGCCGGTTTCATCAAGGTTGCTGACGCTATGATCGCTCAAGGCATTGCCTACTAATCTTCAGATTCATATCTGATCAAGAAAACGGGAACTCTTCGGGGTTCCCGTTTTCATTTTAACACAAAAAGACTCGAAATGGAATTATGAAAAATGGAAAACAAGTAATCAACTTTCTTTTTGTGTATGGTTTTGCTTATCAATATTCTCATCAACAATGTCGAACTCCTCTGAAGCTTCATTCTCATTACTCGAAACACTGATAACTTTAAGCTCGTGGCCCTCCTTTTTGCCATCTTCCTCTCGAACATGTTGCAACGCGTTTACCATCTCGTCCGCTAAATCCATCAACACCTTGTACGACTCTATCATATCCAAGCACTTTTCCTTGGCTATAGGCGACTTTACCAATGCAGACAACATATACATACCCTTCTCGGAAAACATCAGATCATCCCTTTTGTCATTCTTCACCCTGTAAGAATAACCATGAGGGAATCTGTCACTGTACTGTTCGACTAACTCAACGATTTCCTTCGGTTCAACCTTGAAAATTTTGGCTACTTCTTCTACCGACAGCACCCTTTGCGCTTTAATAGTGAACATCTCACTTTTCATTTCAAAATTACTTTTCATATTCATTTGTTTTATTTGTTTACACAAAAGTACAACAAAGAACAATGTGGAAAACTATAGAATGGAAATTTATTCTAATTGATTATTAATAATTTATACAAATAGGCTGATATTTTTAACAAAAATATCAAAGAATGAGCGAAGGAATTTTACATTCGGCTGGAAATAACCGTATAAACATAGCCTTTATCCACACCGTCATGCACCTTAATAGTATATGGTGCTTGGTATAAACCTGACAAAACCTGAGGCAGTTCATCGACAATGCCAGTACCCTTCAACTTCAACAAAGCCTCTTTTGCCGTCCAATAAAATGCGAACTCCCTTGCAGGATTATTTGAAGCCTTAATTCCCATAATTTCCAAATCGTTCATGGTCTTTTTCAGCAATGAATCCTCCGCATGACGATAGCATTCAATGTCTATCCCAACAGCTTGAGATGCCAAAACAACAACAATTCCTTTTTGGCAATGACTGATACTGAAATCGACACCTTTAATTTCCATTCCCGTATTAATGTCCTGCATAAAAGGTTTACCGTGTTCATTATATACGAACAAACCGTTCCACCCCATCAAATCACTCTTGAATATTTCATTCTCAGCATCATCAGCCATCACATCCGATACGCATTGTTTAAGCATCACGTATGATTTCAGGCAAGCGAATTGTCCAAACAGATGTTTGAAACGCAGAGCTTGCTCACGCCGCTGCTCACTCACCAAAGGTAACAAACGCTTCACTTCCGCCTCGGTGCATTGGGACATATCATCGAATAAAGAGATTTTCATTGGGACAGGGAATAAAAAGATAGTTAATAGTTAATAGTTGATAGTTGACAGTTGACAGTTTTAGTTTTAGTTTTTGCAGCAATTAGGTAACGAACATTAACCATTAACCACCAACCATTAACTATTAATTATTAATTGTTAATTGTCAATTGTCAACTGTTTCCGTTTATTTTCCAATACAAAAATGGCCGAAGATAGTGTTGAGGATGTCGTCGGTGGCGATTTCGCCCGTTACCATGCCCAGATAATGCAAAGCCTCTCGCACATCAATGGCCACCAAATCTGTGGGCACAGCATCAGCCAAGCCTTTTTCAACATTTTCTATGGAAGTTCTGATTTTCAGGAAAATATCATAATGACGCACATTGGTCAACATGGCACAATCGGATATTTTATGTTGTGCGGCCCATGCCAATAACAAATCTGTGACAGCCTCAATATTCACCTTTCTTTTTGCGGAGATATAGACATGGTCATAATCCTTTAGTTTCCTGATTTGACGCGGCATTTCGGTCAGACTGTCAATTTTATTGGCGACAATAATCAGTTTTTTATCCGACATATCCACTTCTTCTTTCAGGAAATTGATTTCTTCCTGAATTTCTTCCACAGAAGTGTTGGCGGCATCCACCAGATAGAGAATCAAATCCGCTTTTGCCACAGCCTGATACGTCCTTTCGATACCAAAATTCTCAATTACATCCTCCGAGTTTCTGATTCCTGCCGTGTCAATAAAACGGAAAGTGACACCATCAATATTCAACACATCCTCGATGGTATCGCGGGTAGTGCCAGGAATATTAGAAACGATAGCACGCTCATCCTGCAGCAAGGTGTTCAATAAAGTTGACTTGCCCACATTAGGTTTGCCGATAATCACCACAGGAATGCCACTTTTGATAGCATTACCCATTTTAAAACTGTCAATCAGACTGTTTACTTCATTCTTCAGGGCTGTCAACAAAGCCGAGAGACGGTCTCTGTTGGCAAACTGCACATCCTCCCCGCTAAAATCAAGTTCCAGTTCCAATAAAGAGGCAAATTCCACAAACTGCGCACGCAATTCCTTTATTTTAGCGGAGAATTGGCCTTTCAACTGGTTTACAGCCAAATGATGAGAGGCTTCGGATTGAGATTCAATCAAATCGCCCACAGCCTCAGCTTGTGGCAAATCCATCTTGCCATTCATAAACGCCCGCATGGTATATTCGCCAGGATTAGCCATACGGCAACCGTGTTCCAGCAACAATTCCATGATTTTCCGCTGTATATAGGTGGAACCATGACAAGAAATTTCCACCATATCCTCACCCGTATAAGAATGAGGGGCTGCATATTTCAGCACCATTACCTGGTCCACAAGTTGCTCTCCATCCAATAATTCCGCATACTTGGCTTCATACGGATGCAAACTGGTGAAATCGAATTTGAACAACTGTTGCGCGATAGAATATGACTGAGAACCAGACATTCTCACAATAGCGATAGCGCCGATGCCCTGAGGTGTGGAAATGGAACAAATGGTGTCGGAGGTATTCATGATGGCAGGTATTTTTTTGCAAAATTACATAAAATCCTCAAATTAAACACAGACGTGCAAATTTAACAACCAATTTTATATCTGGTTCAGCCAGTGCACAGCGGATTTGACCGTAGGTACGCCATGAATGGTGAGTACAGCCTTTTGGTTGTGTTCCTGGATTTGCACCTTGGGATGATTTTTCTGCATGAAAGCCAACACTCGGGTAAACAATTCCGACTGATAAAATGGAGAATTGATGGACGGGGCAAAATAGGCCATCAGCTTGCCGTTTTTCATGGAGATTTTCTCCAGATGCATCTCCGCGCCTTTGCGTCGTAAGGGAATGGTGCGCAGCAACTCTTGGGCCTCCTCAGGCACAGGGCCGAACATATCCGCTAATTTCTTGCGGAAGGCCTCCACTTCCTCTTCTTTCTTCATGCCTTGTAATTCCTTATACAGACTCATACGCTCGCTCACACTGCTGACATAATCGGTAGGCAACATGGCACGGACATCGGTTTCCAAAAGGCAGTCTCGCAAGAGCAAAGCCGAGTTGTCGGCCATATCCAACTCGATGGGATTTGTATCGTGCAGTTCCAGAATCGCCTCATTCAGAATCTTTTGGTACATTTCAAAGCCGATTTCACTGATAAAGCCGCTCTGGTCGGCACCCAAAATGTCACCAGCACCACGGATATCCAAGTCGCGCATGGCAATCTGCAAGCCACTTCCAATATCCGAGAAATCCTCGATGGCCTGCAAACGCTTGCGTGCCTGTTCATTCAGTTCCTCAAACGAACGCACCAGCATATAGCAGAAGGCCTTTTTGTTGTTGCGCCCTACTCTGCCCCTCAGCTGATGCAGCACATTCAGGGCAAAATTCTGAGCATCATTGATAATCATGGTGTTGGCGTTGGTCACATCCAGGCCCGACTCCACAATGGTGGTTGATACCAGCACATCGTAGTCACCCGCCAAGAATTTCAGCATAATTTCCTCTAACTGGGCACCCTCCATTTGTCCATGCCCCACGGCAATGCGGGCATCAGGTACCAGCCGTTGCACCAGACCAGCCACCTCGTAGATGTTCTGCACCTTGTTGTGCACAAAAAACACTTGTCCGCCTCGACTAATTTCGTAGGATACGGCATCCCTAATCAACTCTTCATCAAAGAGATGCACTTCTGTCTGGATCGGATAACGGTTTGGTGGAGGGGTAGTGATAACCGAAATATCACGGGCACCCATCAGCGAAAACTGCAAGGTACGCGGAATAGGCGTGGCCGACATCGTCAGCGTGTCCACATCGTATTTGATTTCACGCAGTTTTTCCTTGGCTCCCACACCGAATTTTTGTTCCTCATCAATAATCAGCAAACCTAAATCCTTGAATTCCACATCCTTGCTCAACAGACGATGGGTTCCAATGATGATGTCTATATTGCCCTCTTTCAGTTTCTTCAAAGTTTCCTTGATTTGTTTGGCACTTTTGAAACGGTTGACATACTCGACCGTACATGGCATGCCCGATAAACGCTCTGAAAAGGTGGTATAATGCTGTAAAGCCAGCACCGTGGTCGGCACCAAAACAGCCACCTGCTTACTATCGGCCACTGCTTTGAAAGCCGCACGGATAGCTATTTCCGTCTTGCCAAAGCCCACATCCCCGCATATCAAACGGTCCATGGGATGCTGGCTTTCCATATCGTTTTTCACCTCGTTCAGTGATTTCACCTGGTCGGGGGTATCTTCGTATATGAACGACGCCTCCAGCTCATTCTGCAAGTAGCTGTCGGGCGAAAATGCAAAGCCATCCTTGGCCTTGCGCTTGGCATACAGCTGAATCAGGTCTATAGCCAGCTCTTTCACCCGCTTCTTGGTTCTCTCTTTCACCCGCTCCCACGTACCGGAACCCAAGCGGTGCAACTTGGGCGGCATGCCATCTTTTCCTACATACTTGCTGATTTTATGTAACGAGTGAATGCTGATATAGAGCAGATCACCATCCTTGTACGAGAGTTTGATGACTTCCTGTTCCTTGCCATTCACATCCATCTTCTGCAAGCCCTCGTAAATGCCGATGCCATGGTCGATATGAACCACATAGTCACCCGGTTGCAAGTCATAAATCTCCTTCAGCGTGAATTGCTCGCTCTTCTTATAACGATCACGAATCGAAAAACGATGGTATTTCTCAAAAAACTGATGGTCTGTATAAACACACAGTCCCGAATGGACATCTGTAAAGCCTTCATGCAATACAAAATTACATGGCGTATATAGCTGACCAATAGTGTATTCCGTTTTCTTCGCCGCATTATACTTGTCCAACAGCTCGTGCATCACCATTTCCACACGGCCCAGCTGGTTCTCATTCTCCGACAAGAAAAGTGTCTGATAGCCATGTTCCAGATTCTCTATCCATTCTGCCAAGAGCAGGTCGAAATTCTTGCCGAAAGAATTTTGCGGTTTAATGTCAAAATCAAGCGTTAAGCAACAGTTTTCCAGTGTATTGGAATTTATCTCAGCACAGCTGTATTTTGCCAGTTCTTCACAAAGATTATCGCCATCAATATAAAAATCAGTCGGATTAAGCACAGTAGTTTTTCCGTCATCAGCCAGGAACTCCTCTTCCATCTTATGGAAATTAGCATTCAACTGACTGCGGACATCCCGTATGTTTTTCAGCCAACATACCGTATCCTTGCCCAAGAATTCCATCATAGGAACCCGCTGTTCCATGGTTTCCACAGAAGAGAGATACGGCATAATATGCAGTTTATCCACTTCTTTTACAGATAATTGCGTATTAGTGTCGAACTGACGGATAGAATCAACCTGTTCACCAGCCAGCTCAATACGGTATGGATATTCCTCGGAATATGAATACACATCGAAAATACCGCCACGCCATGCAAATTGTCCCGGTTCAAAGACAAATTCCTCTTGCTTGTATCCGTATTCAAACAAAAAATCGAGGAAAGTCTCCACTGGCAAAATTTCATTCTTAGTAACTGTAAAAGAGTTACTTTTGATATATTTTTTGGAGAGGATTTTCTCCGCGATAGCTTCCGGATAGGAGACAATAATGTAATGCCCATCTTCTTGTGTCAACTTGTTGACAATCTCCGAACGCAACTTCACATTGGCATTATCAATCTCCTCATATTTTGAAGCTCTACGATAGGATGCGGGCAAGTAATGTATTTTCTTCTCTTGCAATGTTTTATCCTGATCATGCAAGAGAAATTCCAAATCATGATAGAAGAAAGCGGCAGATTCCCGCTCCGGGAAAATAAACAATTGGTGTTGCCTCAGATGTTCGAAAAGCGAGGCGGTAAGCAAAGCCAACGAGGTTTCATTCAGGCCACATAAAGAAATGTTTCTCAATTCTTTAGATTGAAGAAACACTTCCGCAATCTGTGCTTTTTCCTGCGGGCAAAAGGCCTGAATCAGTTCATCGGGAGTCATACAGTTAATTTCGTTTTAGTATGGTCGTCTGCACAAACATAGTTTGAGCAAAGTCTGTTCTTTGTGATGGTCATACACTCAATTTCGGTTTAGTCAAATCGTCCGCCACCACATCAATCAGAAGATGTGAAACGGGATGTTCAAAGACAAGCCGATGGGCTTGCAAGCTGATGGAGCCTTCGGGATTGGAGCGTTTCGCGCCATATTTCAAATCCCCTTTGATGCAGTGTCCCATAGCGGACAATTGCACCCTTATCTGATGATGGCGGCCGGTCTGCAGTTCCACTTCCAGCAATGAATAGTGATCGTATTTTTCAACAATTTTATACGACAGCACCGCTTTCCGTGCGCCCTCGACATGTTCATCCACACAAAAACTCTTATTCAATTTCTCGTTTTTTCGCAGAAAATCCGTCAGAGTACCCTCTTCTTGTTCAGGGCACCCTTCCACCAATGCCCAGTAAATCTTACGGATCAGGTGATTCTTCACCATCTCGTTCATACGGGCCAGAGCCTTGGATGTTTTGGCAAAAATCACAGCCCCCCCCACAGGGCGGTCGATACGATGCACCAAGCCGCAGAACACATTTCCCGGCTTGTTATAAGTTACTCTGATGTATTCGCGTACTGCTTCTACCAAGGGAAGATCTCCAGTTTTGTCACCTTGCACAATCTCTCCTGGCAGTTTGTTGACAATAATCAGATGATTATCCTCATATAGAATCCGTTCATTTATACTGTTACTTTTCATTCTGAAAATCCACAGTTTCTGTGTTTATTGACAATAATCAGAGGACAGTCTTCGGATGGGATTCGCTCATTAATACTGTTCTTTATCATTGGGGAAATCCACCGCTTTCACATCACTGATATAATGGGAAACAGCATTGATAATTTCCTCACCCAAAGAATGATAGCGGCGCAGAAAACGCGGCGAGAACTGCTGTGTGATGCCCATCATGTCGTGGAATACCAGCACCTGGCCTGATGTGGCCGCACCTGCACCAATACCGATGGTCGGGACAGAAACGCTTTCAGTGACACGTTTGGCCAAATCAGCGGGAATCTTTTCCAGTACAATGGCGAAACAGCCGTGTTCTTCCAGCACCTTGGCGTCAGAAATCAGTTTTTCGGCTTCCTTCTCTTCGGTAGCACGAACGGCGTATGTACCGAACTTGTTGATTGACTGTGGAGTAAGTCCAAGGTGCCCCATCACGGGAATGCCAGCGGACAAGATACGGTCGATAGAATCGGAGATTTCGACACCACCTTCCATTTTCACGGCATCGGCACCAGATTCCTTCATGATACGGATAGCGGAATGCAGGGCCTCCTTGGAGTTGCCCTGATAGGTGCCAAAGGGCATATCCACCACCACCAGGGCACGCGAAACAGCACGCACCACAGAAGAGGCGTGGTAAATCATATTGTCGAGGGTGATGGGCAAGGTCGTGGAGTAACCGGCCATCACATTGGCGGCGGAATCACCCACCAGAATCACATCGATTTTGGCCATGTCCAACAACTTCGCAGTGGAATAGTCGTAAGCGGTAAGCATAGCGATTTTCTCCCCCTCATTGCGCATACGCTGCAAAATATTGGTGGTCACCTTATTCACATTACTGTACAGATACGCTGACATAACAAACTTAAAATTAGTTAAATCAATATCGTTAAATAAATCAAATGCTATTAAAAAAGATTAAAAAAGGCTGATGGAAAGACCCAACGACATGGGGAACTCAGCAGGGCCTGTACCATTATTGAAGAGCTTGTTGATATGCACGCCATAAAAGACCGCAAAGGCCTTCCAGCCGATACGCGTATAAGCTTCAACACTGATTCTCTGCGTATTATATATCTCACGGTTCTTGTACCATCTGTCCATTGAGCCGCCTTCGGGATCCGCGCCCTTATAGTTCTGTGACACTTCGGCAATCAGACCCACACGCACGCCAATAGAGAACTTGAATCCGCTTTGTCTATGGCGGTATCTGAACTCAATTGGCAGGTTGCAATTCATGTAATTGATACGGTTCAACTTATACTTGATGTCACTGTTGATGACATAGTACTTCATTATCCAGCCATCGCTGATTTTCAACAAGGAGTTGGTAAATTGCGAAAAATAAGAGAAGCCCAGACCGACGCCAAAGGAGACAGGACTTTTCTTGGAGACCTTGAAATCCCAAAGGGCGGACACCGAGAAGCCCGGATCGAACTTCAGATGTTTCACTTCCTGTGGCATTCCCATCCAGAAAGAATGATAGATGTCGATGTTCAGCCTGTCGCGCACAATCTCGGGTTTTTCTTCCCCATTCGGATTAAAAACCTTCTCGACTTTTTCTTTCACCTTAGTTTTTTTCACTTTGGCTATAGTATCCTGATTTTCCTGCGCATACGCACAAACGCATGTCGCAACAATCAGAATGAGAGCAAAAAGTTTCTTTTTCATACCAATACATTAGAATTTGCAAAGATACAAAATATTTTAATGTGCCAATTTGTAAATGTGCTAATGTGCCAATTATTTTCTCAGGAAAATATAATGGGATGGTGTGGAATTTTGCGGTGGAACCGCATACCTCGCATAGGAGATGAAGATGATTACAGGACGAATTTTTTGCGGTGGAACCGCAACCCTCGCATAGGAGATGAAGATGATTACAGGATTAATTTTTTGCGGTGGAACCGCATACCTCGCATAGGAGATGAAGATGATTACAGGATTAATTTTTTGCGGTGGAACCGCAACCCTCGCATAGGACAAATATATTTTTTTATATCGTACAATAATCAAACAAAAATATATGTTATTATTATAAAAACAAATAATTAAAAATAATGTATTATGAAAGAATTTATCACAAAACCAAACACATTTACAAGCATCTACATCCATACTGTATTCTCCGTAAAAAACAGAGAATCCCTAATATCCAATCTATGGAAAAACAACCTATATGCATATATCACTTCTATAATCACAAATAATGGGGATAACGTAATAGCGATAGGAGGAATGCCTGACCATGTACATATTTTTATGAGCATCCACAATACCACAAAACCACTATCAGACCTAATGCGAGCTGTAAAAGGTGACAGTTCAAGATGGATTAATGAAAATAAAATATCAGTCCGAAGGTTCGGATGGCAATCAGGATACGGTGCATTTTCGTGTGGTCCAAAGGATATTGATGCTATTGCAAATTATATTAGAAATCAAGAAGAACATCATTCCAACAAAAAATTTATTGATGAATACAAACAATTATTGATTCGTGAGGGGATAGAATTTGACGAAAAACACATTTTTCAACCTGTTGATTAACATGCGGACATAAACAACGTGCCACCCTATGCGTGGACTGCGGTTTCACCGCAATATGCGGGCGGACATAAACAACGTGCCACCCTATGCGTGGACTGCGGTTTCACCGCAATATGCGGGCGGACATAAACAACGTGCCATCCTATGCGTGGACTGCGGTTTCACCGCAATATGCGTGCGGACATAAACAACGTGCCACCCTATGCGTGGACTGCGGTTTCACCGCAATATGCGGGCGGACATAAACAACGTGCTACCCTATGCGTGGACTGCGGTTTCACCGCAATATGCGGGCGGACATAAACAACGTGCTACCCTATGCGTGGACTGCGGTTTCACCGCAATATGCGGGCGGACATAAACAACGTGCTACCCTATGCGTGGACTGCGGTTTCACCGCAATATGCGGGCGGACATAAACAACGTGCTACCCTATGCGTGGACTGCGGTTTCACCGCAATATGCGTGTGGACATAAACAACGTGCCATCCTATGCGTGGACTGCGGTTTCACCGCAATATGCGTGTGGACATAAACAACGTGCCATCCTATGCGTGGACTGCGGTTTCACCGCAATATGCGGGCGGACATAAACAACGTGCCACCCTATGCGTGGACTGCGGTTTCACCGCAATATGCGGACGGACATAAACGATACAAAATCCGACCTCTCAAGGTCATAAATTACGGCAGGTAGTCATTGCTGAAAGAGAAAGGCAGCAGGTCGCTGATGCTCTTCAGCACATAGACTTCACCCTCTTCTCCGGCGAGCAGGACCTCGATACGCTGCTTGAATTTCTGTTCATACTCGAGCAATGCCTGGCGGCAACTGCCACAGGGAGACACTGGCTTGGTAAGTTTTTCCTTAGGATTGATGGCAGTGATGGCCAGTTTGTTGAATGGCACCTCCGGAAATTGGGCGGAGGCATAGAATATGGCTGTACGCTCCGCACACAAGCCTGAAGGATAAGCGGCATTCTCCTGGTTATTGCCAGTTATGATCTCGCCATTATTCAACAAAAGAGCCGCTCCCACCTTGAAATTGGAATAGGGAGAATAGGCTTTCTTGGCCGCCTCATGCGCCTTGTCCAACAAGTCCTGCCATTCTATCGGCAATTCCGAATGGTCCTCGTAAACTGTAATCCGGGAAATCAAATCAAGCGTTTTCATAATGATTCAGATTAAAACCATATAATAAAATCGAGTTCATGATGGCAAACAAGGTCAATCCCGCCTGCGTTTCCAGCGTGTCCTCGGTAAACATCGAGCCCACCAAAATAATGAAGAAGGCCACATATACAAAAGTGATTTTTTTCTTTTGTTCTATAAAAGGATAAATCAGCAAAACAAGGAAAGTCAGAGGCACCGCGACACCGCCCATCAGCCAAAATGTAAGCCATTGGTTATGACACCCTATCCTTTCTTTCCAACACATGCAACTACCTTCTTGTTTCAGCTGCTCACTGACAGCGGTTTTATGATTGCCCAACCCCACTCCAAGGCCCCAATTACGTTGTATCAGATGCCATGCCGCACGCATATACTCCACACGTTGCAGCAAGGTAGAATTCTGCACATCACCCGAACTTCTGTACAATTCAATACTGAAGAAAATCGGGTATAAGGCGCGTTTAATACCAAACCCGCTGGTATAATCCACATTGGCAATACCCCGCTCAATATTATACACATCTCTATCTGACAAAGCCATCACACCTGCACTGTCTTTTCGCAAATGACAGGAATTCAGATAGCGCACCAAGGTCGCCTTGTCCACAGCATTACTCAAATCCTTATCGCTACGTGATGCCCATGCCCTCTCCATTTCCTCCTCGCATACATACATGCCTATCGGAGAGCCGTTTTCCACCATGGAATTCATGTTATGCTCATACGGATTACCATTTACCGTCAGGGCATCCACGACCAAATATTGGGACTCCTCCACATGAAAATAGCGCCAGGTAGCACTTCCCACAAACACCATAAAGACTGCCAAAAGATAAAACATGCCTGCGGCAGCCCAACGGTAAGTTTTTTCTTTCCAATGACAGAACAACACATACAACAAATAGACCACAGCCACCAACAATAACAGGACAATACCCGTAAGTGTTTGTGCAATAAAAAGATATATTATCAACCAAGCACAGGTCATCGAAGCCAATATTTTTCCAAAGACAGGCCAATTCTTATCTTTGAACCATATCGGCACAAACATCATCACACTCAACACTACGGCGGAGAATCTTCCCAACGCAGGATTTGACCAATGTTTTTCCTTAAAGACATAATACACGAGTATCACTATTGCCACATCAATACACAAACTGAAACGGATATGGGAAATAAATACCGATATCTCACGTATATCCTGCACCTCATGGTTCACATAATAAACAGTGGAATATACCGTGGCGAACAGCACACTCAGTACATAACAGAACAAAATGAAACTCAATTCTTTATGATTGAGACGCTGCGAACTGGCCACCATCACAGGAGCCATAAATAGCGGCAGTTTTGTAACCCAATAATCCAAGGCCACTGCAAAATCATCGGCACGGACGAAGCCGAGGCAGAACACCACCATGAACAACAGGGCGAGCAAGGCTGAACGATTCTCTTTCAGTCGCTGCCACTTGGCCTTGAAATCCCATTCAATCAGCCAGTTGGCCATAAGGAAAATCAGCATCATACTCATCATGTAGTTGGACAGAGGCATGGCCACGCACAAAGCCGCCGTCAACAAGACATAAATGCTGTGATGAATCTGAAGTCGCTTCAAAACGCTTATTTTTGACCTAAAATAGATTTATAACGGACTTGATTTAACAGCAAATCTTTTGCCGCGGTGATTTCCGGATCGCAACGCAGCATATCCACATATTTTCCTTTCTGATAATAATATCTGCTGATAATCTCCGAAGCCAGATAGTCGGAAATTTCCGCCTTATACTTTTGTAATTCAGTACTTTTCTCTTCTTCAATCTTCTTCTTCATGCTATCATACAAAGCGGAAATATCCTTGAAATATCGCTCATCTTCAGCCACCTCTTTCAGTTCTTCCATAACCTTTTCAGTTTCAGTAGTGTAGGTATATTCCTTATCTTTCAGAAAATGAACGAAATCATTATAAATCTCATCATTTACCCTGAAATCCTTGGCTTCAGGAATAGTGGCATGGGTAGCACGGTACTGGGTAGCATAATCAAAGATAAGATTGTTCAGCACCAAAGCGAGAAGCAGGTTGCTGGCAACCGTGTCCGGTGAAATCACATCGGGCTCCACCCCACCCTTGTCATACACCGTTCTGCCGTTCTTGGTCTTGTAAGCCACTGCCAAAGAGTCCGGGATCTTGGTACGTGACGGAGTTATCGTATCATTCTTGAAATACTCGATATTCTGCACACAACGACCACTGGGGATGTAATATTTGGCAATGGTGATTTTCAAAGACGTATTGTAGCTCAATGGTAAAACATTCTGAACCAATCCTTTACCAAAAGTCTTGTGTCCCATAATCACACCGCGGTCCAAATCCTGGAAAGCACCGGAAACAATCTCCGAGGCGGAAGCACTGTATTCGTTGACCAGCACCACAACCGGTATGGATTTATCTGTTACGGGGAAGCGGGTTTTATACACATTATGCTGGGATTCCAGCTTGCCTTTGGTTTCGGAAATCATGGTGCCCTGGTCCACAAAAATATTCATGATATTCACCGCTTCCTGCAGCAGACCACCACCATTGTTACGCAAGTCGAAAATCAGGTATTTCATGCCCTGCTCCTTCAATTTGATGAAGGCCTCTTTCACCTCAATGCTGGCCTTTTCGGTAAACTGGTCGAGTTTGATGTAACCCACCTCGTCACTCACCATGCCCGAATAAGGCACACTTGGGAATTTGATTTCCTTACGCGTCACATCAAACGACAATGGTTTGGACTGGCCATAGCGTTCCACCTCGATATTGATTTTGGTGCCCGGCTGCCCCTTCAGGTATTCGCTTACATCGGAGGAGCTACGGTTTTTCATGCTCTGTTTGTTGACACTCAGGATGCGGTCACCTGCCATAAGTCCAGCCTGCTGTGCCGGACAGTCCTCGTAGGGTTCAGAAATGACGATATAGTCGCCATGCTGCTGAATAAGCGCACCGATGCCACCGTACTGGCCTTTGGTCATCATCTTGTAGTCCTCTATCTGCGACTCCGGGTAATAGACCGTATATGGATCCAAACTCGACAACATCGCATCGATAGCCGTTTTGGTCAAGTCACCAGGGGAAATCTCGTCGGCATATTTCGCATTCAATTCTTTTAGAATCGAAACAAAAATATCAACATTTTTAGCGATTTCAAAATCATGTTGTGCATTACAAACATTTGAAAATGAAAATATTATCAAAAAAGAAAATAAAAGAGCACACAGTTTTTTTCTCATATACGATTTCTTAGAAATATAACTTGCAAAGTTACGATTTTTTCTCAAACGAAAAAACAGGGATTTTATTGCTTTAGTTGACAATTGACAATTGATAATTGACAGTTGATAATTGACAATTGATAATTGACAGTTGATAATTGACAATTGATAATTGACAGTTGATAGTTAGTGAAATCTAAAACCTGACCACCAACCACTAACCACTGACCACTGACCACTGACCACTAAAACCTAAAACCTAACCCCTATTTCACAATGAAGTGCAGGCGGTTGAAGACATTGGTTTCGGAGGTGCCGGAATCGAAATCAAGGGAAAGGATATTCATTTTGGGATAGATTTTCTTCACTCGTTTTTCTATACCTTTGGAAATCACATGGTTGGCAATACAACCGAAGGGTTGGAAGCTGAGCACATTATTCACCCCGTTCTCGGCAAAATTGGCGATTTCAGCGGGAATCAGCCAGCCTTCGCCAAAATTGGCAGCCAGGTTAATGATTTTCTCCGCAGCCTTGGCATCTTTGAACAAATCGGCAAAGGGACGGTAATAGCGATAACGGCTACAGATACGGTCAAACTTGCGGGTGTAGAAACGCACCAGCTTGTACAAAGCGTCGCTCATCCAAAGCGGCATACCTGGTTTCTTGATATTTTGTTTTTTGTTGATATGATTATTGACAAAACTGTTAATGAAGAAGTTATACATGGAAGGAGCCACCACCTCAATATGGCGGTCGGCCAGCCAATCCAGTATATGACGATTGCTGAACGCATTGTATTTCAAGTATATCTCCCCTACTACACCCATCACCGGAATATTGTCATTTTCTTCTGTGATTTCGGCAAAATCCGTCACAGCGTGGTCTAATATGCGGTACAATTCAGAAGGACGGTTTTGTTCGATAGCCTGCCCTGCATGGCGCAAGTAGGCAGCATGGAGACGCTTGGCGGCTCCCTTTTCTTTTTCCCTTGCCACTGCCGGATAATATAATTTGCCAAGGCAGTCGCCAAACAGGAGCATCAGCAGAGCTTTACGCATCACCTTGGCCCAGGGCAAGTCAAAACCGGGTTGCTCGTTGCTGATGTCATCGCCGAAAGCCACCGACACCACAGGCACCTTCTCGAAACCAGCCGCCACCATAGCGTTCTTTATCAAGGCGATATAATTTGAGGCACGGCACTGTCCGCCCGTTTGTGTAATCGCCACCGCCGTTTTGTCCAAATCGTACTGACCGCTCTTCAAAGCGGTGAGAATACTGCCCGTCACGATAGTGGCAGGATAACACACCTCATTGTTGGCATAGCGCAAACCCTGCTCCGTGGATTCCGTCGTAGGAAGCGGCAAATTGACCAAATTATAGCCCATGTGCTTGAACACCGAGGGTAATAACTCCGAGTATCCTTCCGCAAAATATGGTGCCAAAATGGTACGCTGCCTATCCTCCGGCATGAACAATTTGGTAGTAACCCTTGGTCGTTTGTTCAACTCAGAAGATTTGAACTGCAAACTTTCCACTAAAGAACGGATGCGAAGACGTAAGGAGCCGATGTTGTTCACATCATCTATCTTCAAGATAGTTAGATTTTTACCACTACGATTCAGAATTTCCTTCACCTCATCAATGATGAACGAATCGGGACCACAGCCAAAGGATGTAAGTTGGACAATATGAATATTGTCCTGACTTTCAGCCACATAATGCGCCGCCTTAAAAATACGGTTGGGGTAAGCCCACTGCGACACCCCGTGCATTTGCCCATACACTTCATTATCAGAATGATAGGTAACATTCTCTGTAATCACATCAATGCCCATATCACTGATACTGTCGGAGATTTTATGCTGAATCAGCGGGTCGATATGATACGGACGGCCAGCCAACAGAATGACCATACGCTGCTCTGTTCGGGCCTTGTCCACTATCTCTATCGCACGCTCATGCAAACGATCCATATAGGCCTTCTGACTTTGCAAGGCTTTGTCTATCGCATTCTTAATCAAATTTTTAGGAACGCCTATCGACAACAGATACTCCGTACAGCTTTTACGTAGCAGTTTCTCATCGTTGAAAGACATGACCGGTGAGTCCAAGGGCAGTTGGAAACGCTCTTCCGGATCAATGGAACTCTTGATTACATCCGAGTAACCAGCCACAATCGGGCAATTATAGCTGTTGCGGGAATTAGGGTCTTCTTTCTGCTCATAAATCACGTAAGGATAGAAAATCCTATCCACTTTCTGTTCTATCAGACTATAAATATGTCCATGCATCACCTTGGCCGGAAAGCAGATATTGTCGGCCATGATGGAACGGATGCCTTTCTCGTAAATCTTGTTGGTGGAAGGCGGTGAAAGCACCACCTGGATGCCACAATTGGTGAAGAGCTCATGCCAGAAGGGATAATTCTCGTAAATACCCAAAGCACGCGGAATGCCGATACGCATACGGGCCTGTTCTTTAGGAACTATCGGGCGTTTGAACAACAAATCCAGCTTCTCGCGATGCTGATTAATGCCTTTGACAAAAGAATCGGACTTGTTGGAATAGATTTTCTCGCAGTTATTACCTGTATAAAAAGTATTTCCATTGGAGAACACCAGTTTTTTCACCTGGCAATGATTCTCGCAGCCCGAGCATGTTTCCATCTCCACAGCAGAGGTCTGGGTAGCAATCATGTCGGCCAGCGAAAGCACCTTGCTGTCAGTTTGGCGGTTTCTGGCATACAAAGCCGCGCCGTATGCTCCCATCAGCTCTGGCACATTCGAGAAGAACACACTCTTGCCCGACATCAGTTCCAGGGCACGCACAATGGACAGATTCTTGAACGTTCCTCCCTGCACCACTATATGCTCGCCCAATTCACTGATATTCTTTATTTTAAGAACTTTGTACAAGCAATTTTTCACCACTGAATAGGAAAAACCCGCAGCAATATCCGCCACATCGGCACCTTCCTGCATAGCCTGCTTCACCTTGGAATTCATAAAGACAGTACAGCGTGTACCCAGGTCGTAAGGATGGTTTGCCAGACAAGAGATACGGGCAAACTCAGCCACAGGATATTTCAAGATATTGGCGAAATTCTCGATAAAGGAACCGCAGCCCGAAGAACAGGCCTCGTTGATTTCGAGCCGTGTAATGCTCTTATTCTCAACATAAATGGCCTTCATGTCCTGGCCACCGATATCGAGCACAAACGACACTTCCGGGTCGATGGTGCGGGCGGCCAAATAATGTGCCATGGTTTCCACCACGCCATCGTGCAGATTATATGCTGTTTTAATCAGATTCTCGCCATAACCCGTAGCGGCACTGCCCACCACATTTATCTTCTTATGATGTTTCTCTGCTTCCTCTTTCAAACGGGCTAAAGCCTCACCAAAAGCCTTGAAACTGTCACCTTTGTTGCGGCTATAATCCGAGAAAATGATGCGACCTTCTTTGTCCACCAGCACCAATTTGGTCGTAGTGGAGCCCGAGTCAACACCCAAGTAACAGTCCTCGGATTCAAGATTCTCCCAGTCGATGGTAGGAATAAAAGTAATGCTCTTCTGTTTTTTCCAATTTTCCAGATCCTCTTCCGACGCAAACAGAGCCGGCAGGCAGCCGACATGCTCTTGCTGTTTCTGTTCCTGCTGATGATCGCGGAACAGGCGCACAAAATCGGACAAGGTGATGCTCTGTTCTATATCCTCCATGGCGATGAGTGCACTGCCCCATGCGGGAATCAGCTCTGGACGCTCAGGCATAAGCACATCCTCTTCCTTCAGTTTCAGCAGGCGTATAAAGGCCTCCTTCAGTTCTGACAGGAAGGCGAAGGGACCGCCACAGAAAAACACCTTTGGCAAAATATCGTTTCCACGGGCCAACGAGCTGATAACCTGAATAGCTACCGCATTGAAGACCGACTTGGCGATATCGTTGCGGCTCACATTGCGGCTGGCCAGGTTCTGAATATCGGTTTTGGAAAACACGCCGCAACGCGAAGCAATAGGATACACATTATCAGCACTTTGCGCCAGTGTGTTCAGTTCTTTGGTCTCAATCTCCAGCAAAGCGGCGGTCTGGTCGATAAACGCACCAGTTCCGCCAGCACAGCTACCATTCATACGGATATCGGGAATCTTGCCTTCCTCGAAGAAAATCATCTTGCTGTCCTCACCGCCCATATCTATGAAAGTGCGCACTTCAGCATGTTTTCGCTTCACATACTCGGCGGCGGCAATGACTTCCTGTGCGAAGCGGATACCTAACTGCTTTGTATAGCCCATAGCAATGGAGCCCGTCATCACCACCTTCACATTGCACTGTCCCAAGGCCTTGTACAACTCCTTGTAAATCAAGTAGCCTGTCTGTAGAATTGCCGTATTGTGGCGTTTGTAGGACGAAAAAACGAGTTCTCCCTGTTCGTCCAGCACCACCAGTTTGAAGGTCGTCGAGCCTATATCAATACCTACGGAGTATGTCGGGTCTGTCATACGTGTTTTTCTTTGGGGCCGCAAAGATACAAAATTTAAAGTTGCACTCATACCATAAATTTAAACAAATCTGTTTCCACAGTTCATCCGTCTTCCACATTTGATAATGCAAAAATAAGGCGATTAAAACAGACAAAAAAGAGTAAGAAAAAATATAAATTGAGCAATTTCGACTATAAAAACAGAAATTTCATTATCTTTGCACCTTAAAATTGGTCAGAAACAAATCCGCTTTAAAAACTCTCACACTATGCGGAGACAGATAGATTTTCATAACAAGATGCAATGTATGCATCCGAAAAAAACAGCAGAAATATGCCAACTAAGAATTTGTTTTCACAAACATCTGTAGGAATTGTATTCTGCACAGCAGGTGAAATGGACGTAATATTGAATGAACAGCCATACAAGATTGTCAGGGGTTCATACTTTCTCATCAGTCCATTGGTAAAAAAAACGGTTATTTATCGCAGTGATGACTACCAAGAACTGGAAATACGGGAGAATGTGGAACGCTTTCACCGCATCTTACACCGGATGAGCAGCGTCTTAGGAAAGCTTTCCATACCGGACCATCCGCTCATGCAGGCAGATGAGGCCACACTAAAGCTGATGATTGAGCATCACGACAAGATTCTCCACTACCGCAAACAGCTCAGCGACAGCACTGAAGAGACAGGCAGTATTTTATACGAAATACTTTTGGAGCATGCCATTCAGGGGCTTTGGTTGAAAGCCATCGAATACTATTACCAGCACCATGAGCACACTCAAAATCCAAAAAGGCATTATTCTCACGTCACCACCTCTTTTTTCATGCTTGTCAACCAAGAATTCAGAGAACATCGGAGTGTAAGATACTATGCGGAAAGCGCACGGCTTTCCACCGGCTATTTTTCCCATATCATCAAAAGCGAGACTGGTTATACACCCATGCAATTAATCATTTTGGTCACCATCAACAACGCCAAATTGCTTTTAAGCAACACCACGATGAGCATAAAAGAAATCGCCGACGAGTTGGGTTTTCCCGAACAATTCACATTCAGGAAATATTTCAAGCAACATACCGGCATCTCCCCAAAAAGTTTCAGAAAACAAGTGGAAGCATACCGATAAAGCTGTATTGCATCAGGGCAAGAAGCCTACCCTTCATAACGCTTCCGCCTCGTCATGTCGGCATTGCCTCCACACACACAGCATCATGGTTTGAAACAAAAACTTGTGACTTGCAATTACGCATCACCGTATGGCACGCTATCTTCCGCCGCCATAGGCAATGTCTCTTCGTGTGTCGAATATAAATGGATAACTGGAGAGGATGGCATCTCCGCTCCCTCATCAATTCTATTCTTCTTGAAATTCTCCGCTTGCTCGAAGATAGCATTGTATGCCTTATCTCTCGGGTCTTTGGGAGGGAAGTCGTATTTTGCAAGAGTAAGAATAATTTGAACTTTTAAAGCCGCCTTCGTATCGGCTTTCTTGTTCCAATCAATAAAACGAGTCTTATCGTCTACAACTTCCTTAACATCTTTTGCCATACTAACATACTGCTCCTCAGTATATTTGTTCACAAAATCATATTGCTCTGCCACCGATTTCAAAATATCGTAGAAAGCCTTCACTTCAATATCCGGAATGCCGTCCGGCAAAACGCTGTCTTTCTTGATTTCTTCGAACAAATCGGCCAGCTGTTTGGCGACTTCGGTCACGATTTCGTCGGCCAGCACGATGTCGTCGGAGCGGTCGTTGTAGATGTCGATGATTTCGTTCAGACGCTCAGTGAAGCTGATTGCCTTCACCTTGTTTACCTTCTTCACGCTGTCAATCACACGCTTGAGAAGCTGTTCCATCAGTTTGACTTTCGTGTTCTTATACGGCAGATTTTTCAACTTGTCCATATACTGTGATGCCAGCAGGTCGATCTGCTTGGCATCGTTGAGCTGCAGGTTGTTGATGGCCACCACCTCTTCCGAAATCAAGGCCTCGTTGACCAACTTCAGCACATGGCGGTTCATCTGCGTGGCATCGAGCGACACACCCGTGGTGGTCTTGAATATGATGGAACGAACAGCCGTGAAAAAATGCACATCGTCAATCTCCTCCTTTGTGATTCGTTCGTCATTATTGCACATATTGTAAGCCGACTTCATGATAAGGGTGTGCTTCATAAAGCGCTTCTCGGTCTCTTCGGTTTGCTGGATGTATTCGGCAGACATCTGCAGGGCATTCAATTGTTCCAACGGTGTACCCATAAAGAACCTGCTGTACTCAAAACCCGTAAACATACGTCTGAGCAAGTCCAACTCGTCCTTGAACAGCTTCACGGCATTGTCGATGGTTTCCACCGGTGTCTCGTTCTGTCCGCCGTTGGCATATTTTTTCATCGCCTGGTTGAACTTTTTCTTAATGCCTAAATAATCGACAATCAAACCTTTATCCTTGCCCGGATAATTGCGGTTCACACGGCTCACAGTCTGTATCAGCGTGTGCATCTGCAACGGCTTGTAGCAATACATCATGTCCAAACAAGGCACATCGAAGCCTGTAATCCACATATCCACTACGATAGCAATCTTGAAGTTCGACTTCTCTTCCTTGAACTGCAAATCAAGTTTCTTGCGTTCCTCATCCGTGCCCAACAAGTTATACAGCTCAGGGGAATCGTCCTTCTGTCGGACACACACCAGCTTGATTTTCTCAATGGGTTTGATTTTCTCTGCCTCTTCTTTGGTCAGTTCTTCCCCGTCGCCACAAATTCTCACCTCTGCCCATTCCGGTCGCATGGCGATAATTTCCTTATAAATGGCGAAACCTATCTCTCGGGTGGCACAGACAATCATGGCCTTGCCCTTGACGGTACTGCCTTCTTCCACGCGCCGTTCGTAGTGCTGCACAAAATCCACCGCCAGACGGTGAATGAGGTCAGGACTGTTGAGCAAAATGCTCATTTGCGTCATCGCCCGCTTGCTCTCCTCAATTTGGTATTCCGACGAGCCCTCTTCCGCGCATTGGTCGTAGTAGGCCTCGATTTGCTTGATGAGCTCGCTGTCCGCAATAACACGCGACGCACGGCCTTCGTAGAGAATGGATTTGGTGATGCCGTCCTCCACGGCTTCTATCATTGAATATTCATCCACGACAGCGCCAAAGACCTCCATCGTAGAATCTATCAGCGTGCCTGTGAAGCCAACATAGGTGGCATTCGGCAACGAATCGCGCAGATATCTGGCAAAACCATACGAACGTTTCACACCTGCCTCCGTAATGGCCAACTTTTCCTCCAAATTGGTCTGCGTACGGTGCGCTTCATCGCTGATGCAGATGATGTTGGCACGGTTGGACAGCAGATTGATGTCCTTCGAGAATTTCTGTATGGTGGTAAGGAACACACCTCCGCTGGTGCGGCCTTGCAGTTTGGCTTTCAGGTCCTCGCGGCTCTCCACCTGCTCTATCACGCTGTCGCCCACAAACTGCTTGGCGTTGAGCAGCAGACGCGAGAGCTGGTCGTCAAGGTCGGTACGGTCGGTGATGAGAATGATGGTAGGACTGCACAGAGCCTTGCTCTTCATCAGCAATCGCGACAGGAAGAGCATCGTCAGCGACTTTCCGCAACCCGTAGCGCCGAAATAGGTGCCGCCTTTGCCGTCGCCTCCCGCGGTGAGTTTGCTGTGGTTCAATATATTCTGAAAGAGCGAGCGGGCGGCGAAATATTGCGGATAACGACAGATGAACTTCTTTTCGTTTTTGGAGGTGTCAGGGAAATAGACAAAGTTGTGAATCACATCGATAAGCCGGTCTTTGCGGAACATTCCGGCAATCATCGTCTTGAGCGAGTTGATGCCGTCGCAGGCCTTGTCTTTGGCATTCACTTTGCGCCAGGCATAGAAGAACTCGTATGGGGTGTAGAGGGTACCGAATTTGCTGTTCACACCATCAGAGACCACAAGGAAAGCCGTGTATTTGAACAAGGAAGGTATGTCGCGGCGGTAGCGGATGGTGAGCTGTTTGTAAGCATCCTCGATAGTGGTGTCCTGCTTGGTGGCACTCTTCAACTCGAACACCACCACGGGCAGACCGTTGACGAAGATGATGATGTCGGGTATGCGGTGCTCGATTTCGGTGATGTCGAACTGGTTCACCACCTTGAAGATGTTGTGTTTCTGGTTGGCTTCGTCGAAAGCGATGGGATAGATGTACAGGTTCTGCTTGACGGGGTCTTCGCGTTTCAGCGAAAAGCCGTCCATCAGCAGGTTGAGGGTGTGTTTGTTCTCAGCGTAGAGCGTGCCGCCCTGCTTCTGCGTGATGATGCGGATGGCATTCTCCACCTCTTGGTCGGTGATGCCGTCATTCTTGTAACGGTTGTGCAGATACGCCGCCAGATCATCGCGCAGCACTACCTCGTCGAGGTCGCGGGTGATGTCCTCGCCCTTGACATAATCATAACCCTGCTCTTTCAGCAGGGAGATGACGGATTGTTCCAATAGGCTTTCGTTGAATAGAAACATAGACTATTTCACATTTTAAACACTTTATACACGTACGAATAAGATTGTTCTTTCAAAACACCGTTAGCATCGGCTGTCTTAATGTTTTTCTCTGCTCGTTTGATGGCCAAGTATAGTTTCCCATTCGCACATAAGTCCCTAACCCAACTGGAATTCTCCAAATATTGACGACTCTTCAACACTTTGAACAAATCAACGTCTCTATTGGAGAAATATGACATCATATAAGGTTTTAGCATTTTGGTCATTTCCCCACAAGTTTTCACTAAACGAGTTGTATTTTTGAAATGTAGCATAAACCAGTACTCAAAACTTGGCATACTTGGACATAAAACGACATTACCTGCATCAACATAAGGTTGTATCAGCTTTACAAAACTAACATACTTTGCCTTGTTTGTTTTGTTTTCATAAATGGTGTCCCAATCAAAAACGCAAAAGATTTGCGCATCAGGGGTGTCTTTCAAGATCTTCTTGATTCTATCAGGAAAGATTTCGGTATAGCCCGACTCCATCCCAAAATATTCGGGAAAGACATTAAACTTATAACTAGTGGTGTCAGAAATATGACGGAAATAGTAGCGTTCGGTATTCTTGCCCCCACTGATGACAAACGGGAATAATGGCCGCAAAGTGCGACTCCCTTTGTTTTCAAAAAAAGTCGTTTCGTGCGAAAAATAGGTCTGCCGAGTATCACCTGCGCTTTCTATAATATTCCTTTTGCCCGCCATTCTTGTCAATTATTTCATTGTGGCACCGAATCGTCCTAATCTATATGCAGATCTAATCGAAGACAGTCTATTCAATCCTCTAAAATCAGTCAAACGATACAAATCGGAAGTTCCTGATTCTTTTTTTTCCGTAAACCAAATGGAGTCTTTTCTTACAAGATCGTCAACCAAATCCAAAAGACTGTCGTCATGGATAGTCACCAACATTTGCGACTGGCTTTTATTTTTGAAGTATTCAAACAGCAACTTTTCCAAGAATTTTGGATGAAGGGATGCTTCAATCTCATCCACTAGGAGAAATCCATTCTTCTTTTGAATATTGTAAATAGCAGTTGCAAGACCGAAAATTCGTCTTGTGCCGTATGACTCTAAATAAATAGGCAGTTTGTATTTTTCATATGCCTGCCCATTGTTTACCAAATGTTCAAAGAGTGTGCGATATGATTTAATGGTCACTTTTGCTGACAAATTGATTCCCTTAAACGGGATATCTACAGGTGAATTCTCCGACACCTGCGTTTCGATGTCAGATATATCAAATTTAGCATTTTGAAAATAATTTACAAGATATTCTCTTAATGAAACATCTTCAGAAAGATTTGCCTCCGCTGACTCTGTTAACGACAGTGTGGGGTCAATCATTTTTTCAAAATATGAAACCATCCACTGTCTAACTGCATACAAATCAGGTAAATTGACATTCACCTTTCCAAGTGCCGCAAAAAAAGACATGTTTTTCAGGCACTCCAAGGAAATCTTCTCTTTTTCCGTCATACTCAACTTAATAACAGACGGATTGTAAGTGATTTCAGATTTACCATCTTTGAATTTCCTCACAAAAAGCATAGTCGGCTGAACACTCTTGTAATAACAGAGTTTTTCCAAAGACACTTGATTTTCATCCAATTCCAGCAGATAGTGGTGTTTAACACCTCCAACATAGAAAAACATTTCAAACCGTGAAGGTTCAGCCGGAGTTGCCCGATCAAAAAGAAAGGGAATAATCCCTGTGGACTCTTCTACACTATTTGTTTGTTTCCGCCAAAAAGCACGCAGGAACTCAAAAGCTTTCAACAAATTCGTTTTTCCCGACGCATTGGCTCCATATACCATAGCGAAACGCAACAGTCTCACACCCGGCACCACTTCCACCACCTGATATTCTTCGGCAAAAGTGTCCTTTGTCGCCTCAAAACTGAACGTAACCTCGTCCTTGAACGACAGGAAATTTCTCACTTTAAGTTCTTGTATCATACCTTAATGTTTTGATATGCAAAAATACAAAAAAATCAATACACTTTGATTTTATTTTTAAAATTCACTCGCCTTATGCAAAAAAACAAAATAAAATTTGACTGTTATCGAATTTCATTAAAACATGGCACAAGGAGATATTTTATATTGGTTTTTCTCTTTTTGCTTCAATAGGGTTTGTAACTTTGTCTATTCGCCGTGGAGTATGTATTCGTCAAAATTAACATACTTGCCGGTCATAGTCTCTACGATGTTTTTATTCTCCGTATTTAGATGCAATTTCCTTATAAACAATGGCTTTCTCCAAAAACCAATGGTATGCTTTTGTCCAATTTTCACGCTTTTGTGGGTTGATATTGGCCGAGATGAATATGCGACATGCTTTCTTTGCCTCTCGCCATTCAACTTCGCTGTTTAGCATTCTTGAAATCTCATCCTGATGTTTCCTGAATTTCTCAAAAAGCTCTTTATTATCATCGATGTAAAGATCTGCGCCAATATTTTGCTTTTGAGTGTTGATGGTCAAAGCCACATGATACTCAGAGCTGCCGATACTCAAATCATACCAATGGTGAGGCGCGGCTTTGCGCAAACGGAAATGGCGAACGAAGTCAGTGTTATTGCTCATCTCATCGTTGAAGCCAGACCAAAAATCAAGCTTCATCAACTTTGTGTCAGAAAGGCCTTCTATGGTCTTCATTGTTTTAGACCAGTCATTTGGCTTTTCAACGATATTGAAGCGCGGAGCTTTCTCGGAATCACCTATTTGCCACAACTCAATCTCCAACAAAAAGAAACCAATATTGGCATCCGTGTGTTGGTTCAGCCATTCTATGGCTTGTCTATGCTCATCACGCGCACGCTTTACAACCCAGACGATTACTTCAGCACCTTTGCCAGCGGCGTATGTAATCAATTTGCCAAGATGGTCATGATTGGTGTCTTCCAACTGGTTTTCAATAATCACACGGCGATCCGTGCCAACTTCTTTGGCAAAGAGATCCACATTGAAGCTGCCCACTGAAGATTCTCGCTCTTCCAGTTCCAATTCAACATTTATCGTGTCACTCAATAGTGCCAAATTTTCCTCTTGCGCCAACCATTTCGTGAAATCATTTGCCTCATGAGGCCATACCGATCTTAAATCGGTAATTTTTATCATTTTGCCTAATTTACTCATATAACAAGTTTTTATTACATTCTGAGAGACAATTACTGGTCAATATCAAAAGCCACGATACCGAACATGTTTGTCATGTTCAGATTGATCATATATCCCATCTTGGTGACAATGAGGACAGAAAAATTCGCCATAATATTTACTCATTTGGATCAATCTTTTGTCCTTATCCCAACAAGTTGAACAATAAAAGAAGTCATCTGTATCATCTTTTAATGTTAAGTAAAGAAGTTGATGGCGTTGAATTCGCTCTTCCAAATCCTGTTTTTTCTTAAGTTCGGCATTTTCCATTGTCAATTGATTGATCTTGTTTTGCATTTCCAAAGCCTGTTCGCATAAATCAAGCAACTGACGATACAATTCTATATTATCAGCTTGCTGTACGATTCTTGCAACATCTTTTATTCCTTCGTAGAGTCCCATATTTTTGTTTTTTGCATTATTTTTTATTTCGATGTTTCAATACTATTAAGCAATCCACGTCAATAAAAAAAGAGATTACATTAATAAATACTATCAACTAAAAAGCCGTACAACATAATAAGCAATAATACTAGATAACACGCCTACTACAAGAGCAGTAATAATAGTTAAAAAGATGAATCTTTTAAGTTTATTTAATTTTTCAATTCGTTTTAATTGTTCTCCTATGGCAAAAAAACACTCAGGAAAAAAATAATAGACTATTTTTTCAATAATAACCATAGAAATAAACATACAAAAAGCTGATACTCCCTGTAACACCAGAATATTATACACTCTGTTAACTGGATCTGTGTTATCTACATGATGAAAATAAAAGATTGCCGACAAAAAATACAATAGCAAACCTGTAATCCAATAAAATGCCGATTTATGAAGCCACCAATAAGGGGCCCTTATCCGTTTCACAAACTCTTCTACTCTTTGAGAATAATAACATAGTTCTGTTTCTTCCAATTGAATAATCTCCAATTCACATGATTTTGAGAATACAGATTTATCCAATAGTGAAACGGACATGTTGGGATACATAAAACTTTCTCCTTTTTTCTTATTCCCTTTGATGCAAATCCTTTGAATTTTTCTGTCATCAGGATTACTAAAGTTTAGGACTTCTTCCAAACTATCAAGTGTGTATCTTGCACCGTCTTTGGTGTTAATATTATACTGTAATTCATCAAATCCTGAATACAACAAGTCTGACAACGACTTCAAATCTTCAGTAGTAACAATTATTGGAAAATCATAACTTTTATTTAAATTCCCTATCATTTTCTTTCATCTTTTTATTTCCCCATCCTCGCCAATAGCAAAGACTGTAATTCAGTTAATTTCTCGTTCTCTTGTTCGCGTAGTTCTATTGAATTATCAATAATTTCAACCTCCTCATGGAACTCTTGCATTATTTGATTTGAAGGTATAAGGATTTGTAGGTCTTCCATATCGGGAACGGTTAATTGACTTTGAACAGACCCAGAACCTTTAATGCTCGATGAATCCAAGTAATAATATAGATATTGAGTCATCACCTCGTTATTTGGAATTATTACAATGAGCCTAACAATAGGAACATATGGCTGTTTCCTAAAGAAACAATAGCCAATTGTACCACGAGCCGATATTGTGATGCTCTTTTTCTTGACAACAGGTTTGGACGTGTATCCAAATATACCTTTGTTTTCTATTCCATTTGCATAAACAGGAATGTTATATATATCCGTTTTCTTCTCCGAGAACTCTTTAGGCTTATCACCTCCAGCTTTGATAACTGCCACTTCTCCCAACTTTCCCCTTCTCCACCCTTCCGGCAGATTCTCCTTGTCAATCCCATCCACAAACATCTTGCGGTAAAGCGCTTGCGCGGTCTCTTCCAGCTTGGCAATCATCTGCTCGTTGAGGCGGATGCGGCGCGTCAGTGTCTCGTATTCCGCCACAATCTCGCGCTGGCGGGCGAGGGTGGGAACATCGATTATTGTATCGCACAACTCGTCCCAACCATATCCCCCTCTAATTGCTGAGTCTGATTTAAAATCGGCATAACGGTCAAATTCGGGGCGACAAAACCACATCATCAGGTATTCTGGCATTAATGTGTTTTTGTCAATTACTTCAAAGGTGTGATATGCGGGCGAAACAATGATTGGTTCGTCAGTGTTGTTGATGGCAATAGGAACTTTATGTACACGAATCACCGACATTGTGTCGAACACAAAAATGTTCTTGCTGACTATCTTGTAATTGCTCAAATCTGTTCCAACAACGTTAGATGTTGAAGGTCTAAATTTCTTTGTCATACTGATCCCCATCAAGTTCGTCACCCTCAACTCGCGGTTGCGGACATTCACCTCTCTGATATAGTCGCCTATACGCTTATAGTCGTTCATTGTTCAGTCCTCCATTTTTCTCAGCTCTTCCTCAATCTCTTCTGTGGAGGGCAAGGAAGACTTAAAGTCGGCAGTCAATTGTTCGTAAATCTGCATGGACGACACTCCGATAGGCGAATTGACGCCCTGCAAAGTGTATTCAGCCAACACATCGTTCTTGTCCTTGCAAATCAACAGCCCGATCGTCGGGTTGTCGCCATCCATACGCATCAGGTTGTTTACGGCATTCACGTAAAAATTGAGTTGCCCGATATGCTCCGGCTTGAAAGCTGCCGCCTTAAGTTCCACTACCACATAGCAATGCAACCGCACATGATAGAAGAGTTGGTCGATATAAAAATCCTCATTCCCCACTTTCAGATGCACCTGATGGCCATAATAGGTAAAGCCTTTGCCCAACTCCAATAGATATTGCGAGATGTGCTTATCCAGATGCGCTTCGAGTTCACGTTCTTGCATCGCCTGCCTAACGCCCATGATGTCAATGATATAAGGATCTTTGGTGATTTGCTGCGCGAGGTCGCTCTGCGGTTCGGGGAGGGTGTGCGTAAAATTGCTCACCGCCTTTCCCTGCCGTTCAAAGAGATTGCTGTCCATCTGCCAATCCAGAACCGAGCGGCTCCAATTGTTCTCCACAGTCTGATGGATGTAGAACAGTGCTTTGTCCAAGTCCTTGCAGCGCTGCATGATGAGGACATGATGGCCCCACGGAACAGAAAAAAAATCTTTTTCCAATTGCGGCACAACTTGTGCCCGAATTTCACTTCCCAATTGCGAAACAAGTTGTTTCCCTTTTTCAAATTCATTATTGCCATCAAGTTGTTGGCGGTTCTCTCTCTCCATTTGCGAAACAAGTTGTTTCGCATTTACAAACCCTTGATTATAAAACTCATACCATTTACAAATCAATTGCAAATTCCTGACAGAGAACCCTTTCATTTCAGTAAACTCAGCCATCAAATCTGCGCTGAGTTGTTTCAAAAAACCGTCGCCCCATCGGGCATTTTGTTGTTTCTCCGCAATCTCACCACCCAACTGCCAATAGAGTTGCAACAACTCGGTGTTCACCTTGACCGCCGCCTTAATCTGGCTCTGACGAATTCGTTGCTTCAGTTCGCCAATCCAATTCTTGTATTCCGGTGTGGCAATTTGTCTGTTCTGCTCGTCTCTTGTAGTTGCTCCCATTAGTTCTTCCTTTTTCAGTTTATTTTTTCTTTTCTTTGCCTGCGGAGATTCACCTCCCTGATATAGTCGCCTAAACGTTTATAGTCGCTCATCCTCTGTCCTCCTGTTCGTAATAGTATGAATAGTCGATACCTTTCATGAAAATTTCACGATCGTCAATGCGGTCGGTAAGAGCACCGCGAAGCAGTTCGCGTATTTTGGTGCTGTCCGTATGGCTTGCTATCATTGCATCAAGGTATTCCTTTTTATCTATCTTGCTCCAATCCACACACACTCCCAAACGTTTTTTGAAAATGAGGTCAAGCCAGATGCGCGTGGAACGGCCGTTTCCCTCCATAAAGGGATGCGCCACGTTCATCTCCACATATTTATCCACAATCTCATCGAACGTGGTCTCCGGCATCATTTCAATCGTATGCAAGTTCTGGTGCAAATATTCAGCCAGACAAAACAGTGTGTTGTCTTTGGCTATGGTCTTCGAACGAATTTTTCCCGCAAAATCATACAAACCGCCGAAGAGATAGGCGTGAATCTGCTGCAGGGCTTTCACCTTGCCGACATCCTTGTCAGCTACAAGATTACTTTCCCAAAGGGTGTAAGCCTTCTTGCGGCTTTGTCCGTCGATGGTGTTCTCGCTGTATTTGAACCAGTCGAGAAAAGCCATTGCCTGGCTGTTCGGAATGGTTTTTGCCAATTGCTCCACGCCTGCCAGACTGATGACATCGGTGTTGTACTTTTTCCCGTCAGCAGCCGTAAGCTTCAGTTGGGTAGTGGCACTAACCAACTCGTTCTGCTCTTTCTTCAGCTTAGTCTTGAGATACTTCCAATAGTTACGGTTTTTCGTATGGTCGTCTTGCTCATTGACAGCACCTATAACATCAAGTACGGAAAACCACCACTGGTTGAGCTCCTCATCCCATACGGCACGCACTACGTGATTTTTGTAAAATCGAATTGACATTTTGCTCATAATTTATATCCCAATTTCTCAAATAGTTCCTCCAACGCCTGTTTGCTTTCTTCTTCCTGCTGCAACAAATCACGCATTTCAGTTTGCAACTCCCGCATTTTCGCGTCGTAATCGATCTGCTCGTCGCGGTTGCGGAACTCGATGTACTTGCTGGGCACCAAACTCCAGCCCTTCTGCCGTATTTAGTCTAACGTGGCGGAATAGCAGTATTCGGGCTCGTTGTGGTAGTTCTCCTCAAAACCTTCCTGCTGCCAGTTGTGGTAGGTGCGGGTCACCGCGTCACGCGTGTCTGGGTCGAGCTCCACATATTTCTTCTCAAAAGGAATGCCTTTTTGGCGGAGATCCATGAAGAGCACCTCCCCTTCGCGGTCGCGGTAGTGGATTTCCTGTCCGTTTTTGGTCACCACCCGCGCTTTCTTGTTGTTGTTCAGAATCCACAACGTCATGCTGATATCGGTGGAGTAGAAAAGGTTTCTCGGCAGAATGAGAATGGCCTCCACTTTGTCATTCTCAAGGAGTTTCTTCCGGATGGCAAGCTCCGTACCGTCCGCACTCAAAGCTCCGTTGGCCAACAAGAAACCCGCCACGCCGTTGGTGGAGAGCTTGGCGAGGATGTTCAATATCCAGCCGTAGTTGGCGTTGGAGGTCGGCGGCGTGTCGTAACCGCTCCAACGGGCGTCATCGGCGAGCTCGTTCTCCTCGCGCCATGCCTTCTGGTTGAACGGAGGATTGGCCATGATGTAGTCGGCCTTGAGATCCTTGTGCTGGTCGTTGTGGAAGGTGTCGCCCTGCCGGATGTCGGCCGAAATGCCACGGATGGCGAGGTTCATGCGCGCCAGCTTGAAGGTGGTGTTGGTGTTCTCCTGCCCATACACGCTCACGTTCTTCTGGTTGCCGTGATGCGCCTTCACAAACTTCACCGACTGCACAAACATGCCGCCGGAGCCGCAACAGGGGTCATATATTTTGCCATCGTATGGTTCAATGAGTTCGGCGATAAGATTCACGATAGACTTCGGCGTGTAATATTCCCCCTTGCCCTTGCCTTCCGCGATGGCGAACTTGCCCAAGAAATACTCATACACCCGACCAATCAGGTCGTTCTCCGAATCCGCAATGGTGTCCAGCTTGTTGATTTCGTCTAACAACGAGGCGAACTTGGTTTTATCCAACCCAAGGTTAGAGTAGTAGTTATTGGGCAACGCGCCCGCCAGCTGTTTGTTTTTCTTCTCGATGTTGGAAAGCGCGTCATCGATAATCTGGAAGATGTTAGGCTGTTTGGCGTTTTGCATAATGTACGACCATCGGCAGTGCTCGGGCAGATAGAACACATTCTCCGCCGTGTAGAACTCCACCGTATCGACATACTCTTTCAGTCCCTGGTCCATCAGCTCCTGTTTACGCTGCTCGAAGCGGTCGCCGGCATACTTGAGGAAGATGAGCGACAGCACGACGTGCTTATATTCGGCTGGTTCCACAGCACCACGCAGTTTGTTGGCCGACTCCCACAGGGCCGATTCCATGGATTTCTCCTGTTTCTTATTAGGTTTAAATGTTTTTATCATAATGATTAAATTGGTGGTTCCATATCGAAAATTACTGGATATGGTCGATTTCATTTGTCATTTCTTATGCTCATAATCAACCGCATGAAAGAAACTACAAATATACGCTTTTTATCTGAAAAAACACAAAACAAAAACAAAAATATTTTAAAAACAGATGATAAAGCATTTATATACAAAGCATTTTGAAATATTACTACAGGTGAGGCGTTCAGCTATAGCCACACCCTTCCGCAGCGGGACAATTCCGTTCTGCGGGGCAAACGACACCCGCGCTGCGGACGTAATGTATGACAATGCCTGGTTCTATTGATATGGAATCCCTGACGGGATTCTGTGGTGATGTGCACCCTTATTCCCCAGGGCGATGCCCTGGGCTACCGAGCCCTGCAGGCCTATGGCCTGCAGACATTGGCGATATACAAACTTATGCAACATTAGCCCATTGACGAATAAGTTCTGGAAATGCCGATACACAGAGCGGACGCGATGAATCGCGTCCCTACAGTTCAACGTATGCATTCGTCCGACAATTCTCAGTAACTAAGCCCTGTTGCCGCGTGCGGAGGCCTTGCCGACGGTTGAGGCTGTCCGAGAACTAAATTATTCCTCAACGAGAATCGCATATTTGACTTCAGCCTCGTATAGGGATACGAATAAAAAAACCTCGTTTTCTAGTTCTCGGACAGCCTGGGTTGGGGGGAGCGGGCTTGTGCGGCTGCACTTACCGTCGGCTTGATCTTTTTTGGTTACTTTTCGATCAAGCGAAAAGTAACAGAAAAGAAATTTACTTAATAAAATTCCGAAATCCCAGTTCCTCTCTTCCCTATTTCAACTTGGACTCCAAGAAATTCACCACCTATTTTTTTGCAACTTCTCGCTCAATTTTGTCCACATTTTGGTCAGAAAGTGCAATTTGTCAAAATATTGATTTTTAATAAATTAACACATTATTACCCTTGATTTTAAGATTCAAATATCGTAACTTTGTGGGCAAAAAAAACTTATGGCAAAGGATAAAGACAAGAAAGAACAACATGATATCAAACCGGTCGCAAACCGTAACCAGTCTATTCAACCTGTCACTAATTTTGACAAGCTAGAACAAAACAACAACATAATTGGTCAAAGTGATATAGAAGGCCTTATACTTACTTATAGGGGGCATCAGGTATTGATTGACAGAGATTTGGCAGAACTTTTTGGAGTAAAAACAAAACGTTTAAACGAACAGGTGAAACGTAATATAGAAAGATTTCCTTCTGATTTTTGCTTTCAATTAAACGATCTGGAATTCGAGAATTGGAGGTCGCAATTTGCGACTTCCAATTCCGATAAAATGGGAGTACGACGAGCTCCCTATGCTTTTACGGAACAAGGAGTAGCTATGCTAGCTTCAATTCTGAAAAGCGAAACAGCCATAATGGCAAGTATAAAAATCATGAGGGCTTTCGTTGCAATGCGTCGATTCATCTTTCAAAATGCTAACATTTTCAGGAGGATAGACCACCTGGAAAGACACCAAATTGAGACCGATGTAAAGATCGATGCTATTCTTGACAAAATGGATCAAAAATCTTCCAAGCAACTTCCCGAACAAATCTTCCCCACGGGCTGCGTATGGGACGCCTGGACCTTTGTTTCAGATTTGGTTCGCAGTGCCAAAAGCCGAATCATCCTAATTGACAATTTCGTTGATGACCGTGTGCTCTCCATGCTTACCAAGCGTTCCGATGGCGTTACAGCTACCATCCATACCCGCTACAACGAACAATTCCTCACCGACCTCAGAAAACACAACGAGCAATACCCTTCGATTGAGTTCATCCAGCTCCCTCATCGCAATCACGACCGCTTCCTCATCATCGACAACAAGGTTCTTTTCCTCGGTGCCAGCGTAAAGGACATGGGCACAGGCCTCTGTGCCGTTACTGAGATGGAAATTACTCCTGAAACCATACTGGGGTTGTTGAAATAATTAGAAAAAATCGTATCTTTGCCATTTAAATCATATTTAGACTTATTATATATAAACAACTGACAATCACACTTATATGGCAGAAGAAAAAAATACAGAAAAACGAAATAATCCCAAATTCCATCATAAAAACAACAGAAGACCATGGGATAAATCCAGGGGTCAGGAGCCAGGAGTCAGGGATCAGGAATCAGGGGTCAGTGATCAGGGAAACAATGCAAGCCAAAACTCACGTTCTGAAAACAAGGTGGAATCCAAGAAGGTGGAGACTAGGACAGTGGAGACGAACAAGCCAGAGACAGATAAGATGGAAGCGGGAAAAAAGGAAACCAGGACGGTGGAGGCAAGAAAAACCGAGACGGATAAGATGAATGCAGAAAAGACGGAAACGGGGAAGGTGAAAACGAACAAGCCCGAAACGGGTAAGATGGAAACGAACAAGCCCGAAACAGGTAAGCTGGAAACAAAAAAAATGAATACAGAGGTGGATAATTCCGAGCCCAATACCGCCAAGCTTGAAAACGAAAAAGCCCCTAAGGCCAATGAGCCCGTAAGCGCTGACAAGGAAGAAAAAACTGAAACCAGCAAGATAGAGTCCAAAGTCAAAGAGCAGTTCTCCGACAAAGACCATTCGCAGGTGGAGAATTTGGACCAGTACTTGGATATGGACATCCGTACGGGCAGCAACCCCGAAGCGGATGCCATCGCCGCCAACATTTTCCTGACCCGTGGACTGAACGAGAAACCTGATGTGGAGACTCCTCACTGCCGCGAATACCGCTACAACTGCTGTAAATTAGCCACCTACGACTGGATAGAGCAGATGGATATCGCCACGGATTATCTGGACTTCAACATCGCAGAAGTACGCTTCAAAAACAGCCACAAGGATTTCTACATCCTGCCCGAGGAAGGAGTCTTTCGTGTAGGCGACATTGTCGCGGTGGAAGCCTCTCCCGGACACGACATCGGCATCATCTCCATGCTGGGCTTATCAGTCAAGAAACAACTGGAACACAAGCGTTTAAAACCCGAGGATGTCACCAAAAAGCTGTACCGTATTGCCCGTGTCAGCGATATCGACAAGTGGATTTCCACGGTTGACCTGGAACACACCACCATGCTGTCATCCCGCTACATTGCTTGGGACCTGGACCTCAAAATGAAGGTCAACGATGTGGAATACCAAGGCGATGGCACCAAAGCCATTTTCTACTATTCCGCCGAAGAGCGTGTGGATTTCCGAGAGCTCATCAAGATTCTGGCCGAGCAATTCCGCATCCGCATCGAGATGCGACAGATTGGCGTCCGCCAGGAGGCTGCCCGTCTGGGCGGCATCGGCACCTGCGGCCGCGAGCTATGCTGCTCCGCCTGGCTCACCAACTTCCAGTCAGTATCCACCAACACCGCCCGTACCCAACAGCTGTCGCTCAACCCGCAAAAGCTGGCCGGCATGTGCGGCAAACTGAAATGCTGCCTCAACTTCGAGCAATCAACATACATCGAGGAATCGAAAGGCTTCCCAGCTCCCAACGTGCATCTGAAAACCAAAAAAGGCAAGTGTTTCTACAACAAAATCGACATTTTCAAGAAAATCGTATGGTATTCGTATGCTGACGACAACAGCAAAATTTTCGCCATCCCCTTGGATAAAGTCAACGAAATCATCAAGATGAACTCCGAAGGCAAATATCCCGAGACACTGGAAGAATTTGCCATCGTCAACCAAGCGAAAGTCGAGGAAGGTGTCAGCTACAGTATGGATGAACTTAAACGTATTGAGGACAAATAACGATGAAAAAACTGCTGTTTTTCCTATTGGCCGCCACCTTGCTCTGCTCCTGCGGACCAAAACGTTACTACGAAGAAATCTTGTCCGTCGATAAAGACGGATGGCATCAGGACTCCCTGCTTACTTTCAGCATCGACATTACCGATTCCACCCAGTACTACGACATGTATCTTTTTGTCCGCAACACCACCGACTACGCCATGCAGAATTTCTACGTGTTTTTCACCACAGAATTTCCCAATGGGGTTTCGGCCCAGGACACCTTGGGCTTTGTACTGTGTGACAAATATGGCAGATGGACTGGCAAGGGACATGGCTACATGAAAGAGAACCAGTTCCTGTTCAGGCCATATATCCGTTTTGCCCGCTGCGGCACTTACACTTTCAGAGTGCAGCAGGCTATGCGTGAGGAAAAGCTGGAAGGGATTTCGGACTTTGGCATCGCCCTATATCTCCATAAAATAAAAAAGTAAAACAGGCAGAATCACAATCAATAGCTGAGACTCACAGCAACGTGTCTCCATAAAACACAAAAACATGAAAAAGTTGTTCCCCATAATCATCCTCCTGTTATGCTGCTTTGCCGCCACTGCCCAGAATGACAACAATAAAGTCTCCAGACAGCATAGCAACGTACGGGGAGGTGTGCGTATCGGCCTGACCACCTCTCAGATATCCGGCGACGACCTCAGGGGCTACCATCAGTTCGGAGGCTACGCCGGCCTGTATGTCACCTTTCCGCTCACACAGAACTGGAAATGGATGATTCAGCCAGAGCTGAACTTTAACATGAAAGGCAGTCACACTTACTTCCCAAAGGGATTACAAGAAGGGCAACAGACCTATTCGCTCAGTTTATATTATATTGAAATACCACTTTTCATACGATGGAATATATATAAAGGGCTGATTGTTGAGGCAGGTCCTTCCTTTAACATCAACGTGTTCCACAGAGAGAAGTTCGACGGGGATGCTGACCGCCATGTGCAACCATTCCGATGGTATGAAGTGGCTTTCTTTGCCGGTGTAAACTACTTGTTCAAAGACCACTATGGCATTTTCTTCCGATACACCCACTCTATTGTCCCAGTAAGAATTCCAAACAATGTGACTAACCGTCTCATCAGCAAACAACGCAACGACGCCATGATGATAGGTTTTTATTATCAATTCTAATTTTTTTTATATTTTTGCAGAGAAATTATTGTAAACCACAATGATGAAACAAACGGTAAGAAATATCATCTACTTTTTAACGCTGGTGCTGTTTTTGATTTATTCTTCAGGATTGAAGATTACCATTCATCATTGCTGCCATAAACATCACCATGAGGCCAACGACCATCGTCACTGCACCGAGAACACCTACGTCTTCAAAATCACCGACCAGTTCAAGAACTGCGAGACAAAGCACGTTGCTCCGGTTCAGCCTTTGAACCTGATTGGCGACAGTGATTTACCACGTTTGACAAACATTGCAAAACCTTGCCATAGTTTGGATGCAGACGTGTGTTATTGTCTGTTTCATCTGCCAGGCCGATGTATATTCAGTCTAATATCTCATTTTCTTTTATGATTTTTTCGGAATAACTTGTTTTGCATTCATTCGCAAACGAGAGATTGTATCGATGAAAAAACTGTTTTTTCATCCAAAATCTGTTTTCACATTCACGAAAAAAACATAAAATGAAGAAAATACCAGCATTAATTATTGTATTCTTGAGCATCATAAACATACATGCCCAAGTATTGACTGGCACAGTCAAAGAAATTGACAACAACCAGCAAGAAAACGCCGTAATGGGAGCCATTTTGCAATGGAAAGGCACAGATATAGGTGCCATCACCGATGCAGAAGGGCATTTCTCAATAAACAGAAGTCCCCGTACAGACACACTTCTCGTCGTATATCAGGCCTACGACAACGACACGATTTTCATTCCAAAGAGCCAAAAAGAGCTTAATATCATACTTTCCAACGCCCACAACCTGGATGCGGTGAATGTCAGTGCCCATGATGGTTCCTACGTTTCCATCAAGCCAATCCTCACCACTGTCATCACCACGCAAGGGCTACGCAAAGCGGCCTGTTGCAATCTGGCTGAAAGCTTCGAAAACACTGTGGCTGTGGATGTTGAATACTCTGACGCCATCACGGGAGCCAAACAAATCTCCATGCTCGGATTAGCAGGCATCTATTCACAGATACTGTTGGAAAATGTACCCTACATCCGTCTGTTAGCCAATCAGTTCGGCCTGGCCTTTGTGCCCGGAACCTGGATGGAGAGCATCAGTGTCTCGAAGGGTGTTGCCTCAGTGACCAACGGCTACGAGGCCATCACAGGTCAGATTGACGTGGAATACAAAAAGCCCGAAACCAACCGTGAGCGCCTGTTTATCAACCTGTTTGGCAGCACGATGGGCAAAGGAGAGCTCAACCTGAACAGCCGCTTCGATGTGGGCAAGTCGGGACACGCCTCCAGCATGATACTGGCACATGGTGAAGGACAATTCGCCAAGATGGACATGAACAAGGACGGCTTTCTGGACGTGCCCAAGAACTATCAAATCAACCTGATGAACCGATGGGATTATGATGTACCCGACAAAATGGAAGGCCGCACCTGGATTTCCTATCTGTGGGAAGACCGTATCGGCGGGCAGATGAGCTATAATCCAAAAAAATCTTTTGATGAGACAGTCCGTTTCAATATCTGGGGTCTGCGTATCAAAACTCACAAACTGGACATCACCACTAAAAACGGCATCTTGCTGCCCGGTGAGCATGAAAGCATCGGAACCATTGCCTCTTTCACCTTCCACGACAACCAATCGCAATACGGTGACCGTTTATACAACGCCCGTCAGTACAGCGGTTATGTCAACATTTTATATTCCAACCGTTTCGGAGCAAAAGAACGCAGCAAACTCACCGCTGGTGGAAGCTTCCAGATGGACTTTGTAAACGAACAACTGGGTAAGCATATACTCCAAGGCTTACACCTAATGGATGCAAACCCATACGCTACCGACATCCGTCGCAAAGAGCTGGTACCCGGCATCTTCGCCGAATATTCCTACTCTATTGACGAAAAATTCATTGTGATGGCAGGCATGAGACTGGACTACAACTTCGCATACAACCAGTTGTTTTGGACACCCAGACTCCACCTCAAATGGCAAGCCGCGGAAAACACTTCTATAAGAGTTTCGGCTGGCAAAGGCTACCGCATCTCCAATGTACTCACCGAAAACCAGTCGCTACTCATCAGCAACCGTGAATTTTTCTTCGCTGACAATGTCTTCACGAACGGCGCAATGCCCTTGAACCAGGGCTTACGTCCCGAGGAAGCCTACAACACAGGTATCAGCTTTGTGCAAGGCTTCAAGATGCCCGGTGGCAAATCCACCTTCAGCGTGGACTATTACTACACCCATTTCATCAACCAGACCATCATCGACATGGATTATGACATACATAGTATTTATGTATATAATCTTAACGGAAGTTTCAACGGCTATAAAAACAAAGCCTACTCCCACTCCACCCAGGCGGAACTTATCATGAATCCCGTGAAAGGTTTTGAAATCATTTTGGCTTACCGTTTCAACTACGTGATGCAGACTACCAACAGAATTTTACAAGAAAAGGCACTGATCAGTCCGCACAAAGCTTTGCTGAGTCTGAGTTACGCCACCAAATTCGACAAGTGGAAATTCAATGTCAGCCTGCAATACCATAGTAAGATGCGTTTGCCCGACATGTCGTCCAATCCCATAGAATACCAACCCACACCCTCCAAAGGTTATTTCATGCTGAACGCCCAGATCACCAAGAAATACAAAGGATGGGAATTCTACATTGGCGGTGAGAACTTAGCCAACCAAAAGCAAGCCAACCCCATTTTGTCTGCTGACCAGCCCTACGGAGAATTTTTTGATGCCTCCATTATACATAGCCCGATTTCGGGAGTCATGGGATATATTGGCTTTAGATATTCGATGAAATAGGATTCAGGATTCAGGGGTCAGGAATCAGGATTCAGGGATCAGGAATCAGGGGACAGGAGGCAGATAATTCCCCTTCTTTTAGATTCGACGAATGAACGAGAGCAGAGGCAAAGCTTGCTTTGGCTATGCCGAGCGAAGAGGAGAAGGAGGCGTAGCCTCCAACGGGTGCCCGAAGGACGGGATAGTAATAAATATAATTCAAAATTCAATTTAATATTCATCAAAACAAATTATCATGAAAAAATTAGCAATTTTAATTTTAGTGGCGCTGATAGGTTTCAGTGCCGAAGCACAAACGACAAAAACAAGCGCTGATTCCAAGAGCACAAGCAAGCAAGTGACACTCAGTGCCCCACATGCCAAACAGGCCACAACTCCTGTCATCCAGAAAGTGGTTATCCAGACCAACGGCGTATGTTCAAAATGCGAGGCTCTTTTCAAAGAGAACGTGCCATTTTTCAAAGGAGTGAAAGACTACACATACGACCCGAAAACTTCCAAAATGACCATCTCCTACGATGCCAAGAAAACCAATCCCGACCTGTTGCGCCAGCAAATCAGCAAATTGGGTTATAATGCCGACAATGTCAAAGCGGATCCTGCTGCCAGAGCCAAACTGCCAGCATGCTGCCAAGTTGACAAAAAGCCCGGACAAGCTGCCGGATGCTGCGATCACGGTTCCAAAAGCGGCTGCAGCGGTCATAACCACGGCCAATGCAAAGAAAGCAAAAGCCCTGACGAAAAACACTAAAATTCGTTAAAAACGACAGACCTAAAAATATAAAAAAAAGTTAAAATGCCCTTAGGGGCATTTTTTTTTTGTTTTTTTCTTTCAAAACTGTTGATATTATTCAAAAAAATATTATTTTTGCATCATATTTATAGTTCTTTTAACCATTAAAAATTTTAGACTATGAACAAAGCTGAATTAATTAGCGCTATCGCTGAAAAAGCCGGTTTGACAAAAGTTGACGCTGGCAAAGCATTGGAAGCCATGATGGACACCACTATCGACACCTTGAAAAAAGGTGACAAAGTGACTTTAATTGGTTTTGGCACATTCTCAGTTACTGAACGTGCTGCAAGAAAAGGACGCAATCCTCGTACCAACAAAACCATCAAGATTCCTGCTAAGAAAGTCGCTAAATTCAAAGCTGGTGCCAAGATGGCTCTCTAATTGAGAAAATCAAAGCACAAAAAAAAGAACTGCAAATTTGCAGTTCTTTTTTTTGTGCCCAGAACAGGAATCGAACCTGCACATCTTTCGATATACGCACCTGAAACGTACGCGTCTACCAATTCCGCCACCTGGGCTTAAATGCGTTTGCAAAAATACAATTTTTTTTGTTATGACAGCCTTGTCCGAAATATTTTTTTCAAACTGATTATCAATCATTTCAGCACAAAACCCATAAAGACATCCGGGCAGAAACGCCTATCTTCGTCACAAACATGACACAATTATCAAATCATACCACTTGTTTTCTGCCTACAAATTCTGTTCGACAGACTTCTTCGGCGGAAACAAAAGCGATAGCACCACGCTTGACACCAATATACCGATAATCACCATCATGGACGCAAAAGTGCCGACATGGATGCCCACCAAAGGCAATAGCATTTTCACACCGATAAAAGTCAACAATACCGACAAGCCGATCTTCAGATAAGCGAACTTGTCCATCACACTCTCCAGCATGAAGAACAAGGAACGGAGTCCCATAATGGCAAAGATATTGGAGAAAAACACGATATACTGATCTTGCGTGATAGAGAAAATAGCCGGAATGGAGTCAAAAGCGAAGATAATGTCCGAAAATTCAATGATTAACAGCACCACAAACAAAGGTGTCAGCAACCAGCGGCCATCTTTCTTGAAGAAGAAATCGTGCCCATGGAATTCCGAAGTCGATAAATTGCGTTTCGAGAGGAATTTCACCACCGGATGATGGGCCACATCGATAGTTTCTTTCTTGTTTCGGTTTACAAACATTTTAATACCCGTATAAATCAATACCGCGCCAAAAACAAAGAGAATCCAATGGAAACGCTGAATCAGCGCACCAGCAGCAAAAATAAAGGTGAAACGCAATACAATAGCACCTAAAATACCATAAAACAACACTCTGTGATAATATTTCTTCTCCACCCCAAAACTCATGAAAATCATAATCATCACAAAAATATTGTCAATAGACAGCGATTCTTCCACCAGATAACCGGTAAAATACTCCATCGCCATCGCCTTGCGGTACAGCTTAATATTATATTCCAGCCCTTGTCCCCAGTCGAATTTCAGTTCATGTCCATGCAACTGGTCAATGGCTATCAATTGCTCCTGCGTATGCACGCCATGTATCAATTCTCCTGTCAGAAGAATGAACACACCAAAGGCAACAGCCAAAAGCACCCAAAGACAGGTCCATCCGGCAGCTTCCTTGAACGTGACCACATGGTCATCCTTATGAAAAACACCTAAATCGAGCAACAGCAGTGTTAGCACCACTGCAAAAAAAATCAACAAAAAGAGGCCTTGAGACATATTATTTTTTTTTTGTTTTTTTCAAGAAATCAAAATTTAATTACTACCTGTTTTGACATGCCAGAAGCGAAGGAGGCAGATTTCAGCGATAATACATAACAGAGCGAGGAGCACAAAATAGCGCCACAAGGGAGTGCCGTTGAAGCTATCGGAGATATTCTTTGTCAGGTCTTTAGTCTGAGCGTCAATCAATTGCAAATTGTCACCGCCAAAAGCTTTCAGATCATCCGCATCATAATAATCCAAGTCTGATTCATTTCTATTATAATTGAAAGCCAAAGAAGTGATTTTCACATCATCCAAGAAGACGTCGTACAAGCCAGCTTTGTCAATCTGTGAATGGAAATACAGCATCACCTCGTTTCCAGCTAAGCGTTGTTCAGGAATGAGGTCCATAGACTTGTCTTGAGCTTTCAGCTTGTAAACTTTTTCAGCCGAAGTGGATTTGTTGGATACCGAGGCGAATTCATCCACGCCAATAGTATTGTATAAGCGGCTTTGTTTCACATTCATAATGGCCACATTGTGCAAGGGAACAAAGAACAGGGCATTTCGGTGGGCATCACCAAAACTGTCGTCCAAAGGCACTGCCGAGAGCATCACCCTACCCTGTCCGCAGGAATACACGGTCAGGAAAGGACTTCCGTTCTCCAGCTGCATCACCTGTTCCGAAGCGGTCGCAGCCGATGGCGGCAAAATCGGAAAATAACGGTTTACCTGTGGCAAAGTCACCTTTTCTGTATTTTTCTGTACCGCATCGCTGAAATACACACTCTCATAATTGATGGTACCCACTTTCAGATTGCTCTGTACCGGCTCGCCATAGCGACCTGCCTCCAGCGTATTCAGCAGGGAGTTCAGGGCTGACAAGTTCGTCTCCTCACCAGGGAATACCAAAAGCGTTCCCCCACCATTCACATATTTCACAATTTCCGAGGCCAAGCCTGATGAGATTTCTTTCAACTGATCCAGAACCAAAAGATTACACTGCTTAAACTGTGAGTAATTCACTTGCTTTTCAAGCATTTCCTGATACACAAACAGCGAATCCATGCCATACATGGCCTTCAAGTAGCGATTGTCTTTCGATTTGACCACAACAATATTATTATTTGTAGCAACCTGATATACAAAGTATAACTCGTCATCGAAGGTAATTGGCGAATCCTCAATTTTCACGACACCACACTGAACGCCATCGTCCGTGATAGTATAATTCAACTGATAATCCGCATAACTCTCTGCCTTGACATCCACAGCGGCAATGGCCTTCTGCTCATTGTTAATATACAGTCGCACAGGCAATTTATTAACATCCGTAGTGCCATAGTTATGAATTCTGACCGTCAGCGTCACCTGCTGGCCCACATTGAATACCGGGGTAAGGAACCAACAGCTGTCCACCGATACATTATCGGTATGCTTCACCTCTATCGGTATCAGGGAGTTCACCTGTGCCGTATCATTTCCGAAGTTTGCTCCATTCAAAGAATTCTTCTGAAAATCAGAAATATAATAATTAATATGGTTGGTTTTTTGTGAATATGCGGCAGTATTCCGTGCAAAAGCCCTTATTTCGGACATAGAACGACTATGAGGTGACACATTTATATCATCCAAGAGGGACAGAATCTCATCTTTGTTCAGAATATGCGACTGTTTGGCAGAGAAATCATGCGTTGTCAGGATAAAATCATCAGAATACGAGAAAGCATTCACCACATTTTTGGCAGCATCCACTGCATCATACAACAGGTTGCCGTCTTTGGCATTGGCATCCATGGAAAAGGAATTATCCACAAAAATGGAAACCACATTGCCGTTACGGGTATTGATTTTGTTTTTGGGGATATACGGCTGGGCAAAAGCGAATACCAATGCGGCAATGGCCAAGATTCTCAGTGCCAGTACAAGATACTGCAACAGACGGGACTCTTTCTTGGTCTTCAGCAATACCTCTTCCAGCATCTTCACATTAGAGAAATAAACAGTCTTATATCTTCTGAAATTGAAGAGATGGATGATGATAGGTATCAAAATTGCTGATAATGCTATAAGAAATAACGGATTAGCAAATTTCATTCTTTGTTCATTTTACTTTATACTTGCGTCACTACCCTGCTCTTCGGGCACCCCTTCTAAGAAGGGGAATTTAAATTCTTCACGTCTTAACGCCTTAACGTCTTGACGTCCATTATCACTCCACACACAGCGCCATGCCCTTCAGATAGCTGCCTTCGGGATGGAAGATACTGACTGGATGGTCAAGTGCATGTTGCAAGTGTTTGACAATACGAATATTTTTATGCTCCATGGCAGCTGCGGAGAAGACTATGGTCTGGAAGTCTTCCTTCGAAATGGCTTGGGAACATGAAAAAGTGAAAATCATACCGCCGGGTTTCAGTTTTTCCATCGCCTTGCGGTTGATATTCCGATAACCTTTGATGCCCTGCTCTTTCACCTTGTGATGCTTGGCAAAAGCTGGCGGGTCAACGATAATCACGTCATAAAAACGCGCCGGCATTTCCTCGATAAAATCGAAGACATTGGCAGCAAAAGCCTCATGATTTTTAGCCAACGGGCCCAACAACGCCATGTTGGCTTCGGTTTGCTCAATGGCACGTTTAGAAATATCCACCGAGTGCACCAGTTCAGCACCACCTTGCAGGGCATACGCCGAAAAACCGCCAGTATAGCAGAACAAGTTTAGGACTTTCTTACCACGGCAGAAATCTCCTACCATTTTCCGGTTATCACGCTGGTCAATAAAGAAGCCCGTTTTCTGTCCCTGCGGAATATCGACATAAAAAGGAACACCATTTTCATGCACCAGAATTTCATTCTCCAACTGTCCGTATAACAGTTCATTAGCCGGCACAAAAGCATTGGTTTCAGAAAGTGTCGTTGCACTTTTGTTATAAATAGATTTCAATCTGTCAGACAGTAATTCCCTGAAAATGTCCGTCAACATTTCACGCATCAGATACATGCCATACGAGTGGAATTGCAGCACCAAGTGGCCATTGTACCAATCGGCAATGAGGCCTGGCATACCATCGCCTTCACCATTCACCAGGCGAAAGAGCGTAGTATTTTCATTATCAAACAGATAAATCAACTTACGATAATCGATAGCCTGTTCGATTTTCTTTTTCCAAAAAGCATAATCCGGATTCACCTGCTCGAAACTGAAAACACGAACACTGATAGAGCTGGTATGATAATGTCCCATCGCCAGGAAATTGTCGTAGGCGTCATAGACCTCCACAATCTCCCCTTCAGCAATATGACTGTCCTTACGGGCTATAGCGCCAGAAAACACCCAAGGATGAAAACGCTGCAGCGACTTCTCCTTACCCTTCTGAATCACAACTTTCTTCATCATTAGCGGTTATGCGGTTATACGGTTATGCGGTTATGTTTTTATATTCACGTCACTACCCCGCCCTACGGGCACTGTTTGAGGTGGAGGCCTATATTGGCTTCTCTCCTGCGGCTGCCACAATGTGACAGCCCTACTTGCCCCGCCCTACGGGCACCCCTTCTAACAGAAGGGGAATTATCGTTTCCCCGAACGAACGCAGTTAAGACGAAATCCGTATCCACGTCTCCACGCCTTAACGTCTTAACGTTTCTGTGCCACGGCGGCGTGCATCAAGCCCATGAAAAGAGGATGTGGACGATTGGGACGTGACTTGAATTCCGGATGGAACTGACAAGCAACAAACCATGGATGGTCTGGCAATTCTATCATTTCCACGATACTGTCATTCGGAGAAGTACCACAGAAAATCATGCCATTTTGAGCCAGAACGTCGCGATATTCGTTGTTCACCTCGTAACGGTGACGATGACGTTCTGAAATCATCCCTTCTTTATACACACCGTATGCCTTGGAATCTTTTTTCAGTTTACAAGGATATTTGCCCAAGCGAAGGGTACCGCCCAGCATACTGTATTCATTCTGGCCAGGCAGGAAGTCGATTACCGGATAAGGTGTTGACGGATCAATTTCCTTACTGTTGGCTTTGTCAAGCTTACAGACATTCCTTGCATATTCAATGATTGCGATTTGCATACCCAGACACAGTCCGAGATAAGGCACTTTGTTCTCGCGCGCATAGCGGGCCGCATTGATTTTGCCCTCGATACCGCGTGAGCCAAAGCCACCGGGGATAATGATGCCGTCCGCGCTTTTCAACAAGGTACCCGCCGTTTTTTCCGTAATATCCTCCGAGTCTATCCATTTGATTTCCAATTTTGTATCATTATAGATAGACGCATGTTTCAGGGCTTCCACCACACTGATATAAGCATCTTGCAATTCGATATATTTACCCACCAAGGCAATTTGTGTGCGATGACTTAACTTCTTGCTACGCAGCACCATGTCCTCCCAGTCGTGCATATCTTTCTCCTTGCACTGAATCTTGAGACGTTTGATGACCTGCTCTGCCAAACCTTCCTCCTCCAATGCCAGCGGTACTTCATACAGAGATGGCATATTGGTGTTCTCGATTACACAATCCAACTTCACATTGCAGAAGAGTGACAATTTTTGTTTGATTTCCTTACCCAGCGGACGGTCGCAGCGGCACACCAGAATATCGGGTTGGATACCCAAACTCAGCAATTCTTTGACGCTGTGCTGGGCAGGTTTGGTTTTCAGCTCGTTACTGGGAGTGATGAAAGGTATCAGCGCCACATGTATATACATGCAATTGGCGTAACCTTCTTCGATCGTGAACTGGCGGATAGCTTCCAGAAACGGCAAACTTTCATAGTCACCCACCGTACCACCAATCTCGACGATAGCCACTTCTGCCTCATTGGTTTCCGCATTCAGGCGGATTTTATCCTTAATCATATTGGTAATATGCGGAATCATCTGGATGGTAGAGCCCGCATACACGCCATTCCTCTCATTTTCAATAACCTGATAATAAACCTTTCCCGCTGTAACATTACAGTACTTGTTCAGGCTTTCGTCAATAAAACGTTCATAATGGCCTATATCCAAATCTGTTTCGCCACCATCTTCGGTAACAAACACTTCTCCATGCTGATACGGATTCATCGTACCCGGGTCAACATTCAGATAAGGATCCAATTTTTGCATGGTCACTTTGACCCCGCGTGATTTGAGCAAACGACCCAAAGATGCCGCAGTGATACCCTTTCCTAAACCGGAAACCACACCGCCTGAAACGAACACATATTTAGTAGCCATAATATTAAAAATTTAATCAGCAAAGATACTGATTTTTTAGATACGGTGGACTTTTTTTGTTGAAAAAATTTGATGTTTTTTTCTTTTTTTCTGAAACTTGATTTCAACAAAAATAAAATATGTATTTTTGCCGATTGAAAGATAACACTACTCCAAAATGGGCCTCCACACAGCACATTTACAAAAAGTCAAAAAAGGCTGTTGTTGTAGAAACACACTGTACAGTTTACTATTATTATTGGTAGCGTTAACACTTACCAGTTGCCGCGATGAGGAAAGAGACCATAAAGTTTACGACAAAATGTTCCTTGAAAGCCGCGAACGGGTCATGTTTGTCGGCAACGACTTAGCTGAAAAAGATGCAAAAGAGATTCTTAACTATGCTGAGCAGCACAACAGTCGCTACGGCAAGGTTTTAGCATATATGAGTCTGGCAAATCTTGCAGCCCAGCGTGCGAACTTTGAAGACATGGCACGCTACATGGAAATAGCACAAGCTTCTTTGGATTTCAAGGATCCTCCTTTTCTCCAGGGCTATGCGTATTTTGTTGATGGAACCGTAAACTACTGCACCCATCTGGTTTTGAATTCACTGATATGCTACGACAAAGCCTTACACTATTTTCTTCCATTGCGCGACTCGCTGATGATAGCAAGCTGTTACATCAACAAATTCAACTGCTACTGCATGTTCAACAACTTGGAGGCGGCCACATCCTGCCTTGAAAGCGCAAAGGAATGGGCTCCTGCCTCATTCCAATTCAACATCCGATTGTATTTCGCCATGTTGCACAACGATCTCTCCCAGTCACAGGAGGCTATAAAGTCTTTCGCATCTCTGATAGAAGACGCAAGAAAAGACAGTAGCTCCCATTCATACCCCTCCCAAAACAACGCCAGATTCTGGACCTTGTTGTACTCCAATTACATTTTTGCTCTCATTGGGGCCAATGAAATAGATAAAGCGGAGGAACAATGCAACATCATGGAGAAAACTGCCGCCAACAATGGTACATGTTTCGACAGCACTATACAACGACTTATGACCGCCTGGGTGGCATTTGCACAAAACGAAACAGACAAAACACTTGAGATATGTCATGACATTTATGCCAATTACCATAGCGACCATACCTATACCGTACAGCAACAAGTCTTAAATCTTCTCGTCCAATGTTACAACGAACTCGGCAATTATAAGCTGGCGTTTGAATATAACAACAAGCTCACCCAGATCACTTACAACCAGAAGTTTAACGCACAAATTATCAAGGAGATTGTTGAAAGACAACAGACTTACGAGACACAGATACACAAGTTGGAAATGGGGAGAATGCGAACACGAATATGGCTATTGTTGGTAGGTTCCATGCTCACCATCACCATCATAGCTTTTCTGCTTTACCGAAAAGACCGTCATCTGAAGGAACGTCAGACACGCATCCGCGAACTTGAGCAAGAACACATGCTGACACTTAAGCAAAATGAGATAGACAGCACAAAAATGGCACATGCCACCACCCAAGAGCAGATGGAAAGTTTTGCCAACGAGATGAGACGTATTTCCTCCGAAATGCCCAAAAACCTGCGTATCAAACTGATAAATGGCATCAACCGTATTGAGGAATATCGCGAACAAGACCAATGGGACAATTTCGAGCATAGCTTCAGTCGCCAGCACAACGGCTTTATTGAACAACTTTTGCAAAAACACCCAAGCCTCTCACCCATTGAGGTAAAAATATGCATGCTCATTCGTGTCGGTCTGACCAACCGGGAAATCTCCGATACACTACATTTGGCAGACAACACGGTCCGCACCTACCGCACGCGAATGCGCAAGAAACTCAACCTCACAGAAAATGATGATCTAAACAAATATATTTCTGCCATTTAACACAATACGGCTTATTTTTATTCTTCTAATAACAAGGATATTAAAAGGAAAATATCCTTAAAATATCCATTTCCATATCACCCATATCTTTCATATATATATGCACATGTGTACGGGCATAGACGCATGTTTTGTAATTTTGCATTGATTTTTAATTCCCCAAAAACAATCAAAACACAAGAAACATGAGAAAACTTATTTTTTCCCTCATGATGCTACTGTTAGCATCCGCATTAATGTCTCAGGAACTTAGTGACTATAGCGTAACAGTGGACTACACCACTTACACTTCCATTGCTTCCACAGGAACACAACTGACCAATGTATATGGTGATTATGCTAATCAGACCTTCTCCCTACCCTTTTCTTTCGAGTTTGGCACCAAGAGCATAGCCCGCGGCACCAACATGTGTGTACGCTCTGACGGACATGTGCTCATAAACCTCAGTGGAACATACAGCGGCAGCGACTATGGCTATAATTACTGGCCTGTCAGCTCAAGCTATAATTACTGTGCCATAGTGCCTTACACCAACGATGACGGATATATGCCCAGCAACACCTCCGCCGTTTACTGGCAGGTGGAAGAAAGCAATACAGGAGACAGTATTTTGGTAGTGGAATTTGTAGATGTGGAGCACTATATTGACAATGGAGAAGCTTTCAATTACCAGCTGCGTATTTACCAAAACGGAGATATTTCGGTAACATACGGCGCCATGACAGGCAGCAGCAGCTATGCCAATTTCATGATGACTGCCAATGACACCTACGACCGTGTTTTGCTGGCAGGTTCATGGAGTGCCCCTACCCCCGCTTGTCCTCCACAGATGACCTATCTCAATGGAGCACCCACCGAAGGGACGGTCATCACCTATGTTCGCCCGACTGACTACTGTGCGAGACCCGCGTCACTTGCGGTCTCGGCAGTCACCTCAAACGAAGCAACAGTCTCGTGGATTGGCAACGATGATGCCATTGTTTATACCTACGAATATGACTTGGTTGATTTTGTTCCCGGCTCTGGAACACACAATGAAGGCAGCACAAACTACAACAGCATTGACCTGACGGGTCTGTCCGCTCAAACCAACTATTATTTTTACGTCAAGAGTGAATGCAATAATGGAGAAGAAAGTAGCTATGCCAGCATCACCTTCCGCACAGACTGTGGCGAAGTGACCGATATTCCCTGGGTTGAGGGTTTTGAAGACGCTTCCAGTATCAATTGTTGGACACTCTTGGATCATAACAACTCCATCAACGACAACTGGACACGATACTCAAGTTACAGTCACTCGGGAAACTACAGTATGCGAAGCAGTTACAATTCCAGTGCTGCCGCCAACGAGTGGCTCATCACACCACCCATAGTGATTCCATCCGATGCCGAAGGAATGATACTAAGATGGTTTGTACGTGGCAGCTCCTATTCTAACAATATCGCACATTACACCGTTCGTGTTTCCACCACAGGCAACACCACCGCTGATTTCACGGATTCACTGTTCGCAGAGAGCTACAGCAACAGCACATACGTGGAACGCACGGTAAATCTTGACAATTATGCAGGTGAGACTGTCTATATTGCCTTCATACACGACAGCTACAATGACAATGGACTTTATTTAGATGACATATCTGTTTACAGCACCCTACCTCCCGTTGTGAGCATTTCAGGCCCCACATTAGTCAGCGAAGGGGAAGATGCCGTTTTCCATGCAACCATGAGTGAGGGCTCTGAAAACGGACTCCAATACACATGGACCTCTTCAATGGCCAATAACGGTTATGCCTACCTTATGGAAGACGGAGACTCTGTTACTGTGACTTATACCGCTGGAGGCTTGGACACAATACAAGTCACAGCCACCAACAATTACGGCAGTGCAACCGCCACTTATATTGTCCGCGTATGCGGTATCCTTACCACATTCCCCTGGGAAGAGAATTTCGACAATGCCGACGCCCTAGAATGTTGGAGCATTTTGGACTTCAACAACTCCACATACGACAATTGGACACGATACTCGGGCAGCAGTTACAGCCATTCTGGAAGTTACAGTATGAAAAGTTCTTTCAACTCCAATGCCAATGCCAACGAATGGCTCATCACCCCACCCATTTCTGTTCCCTTTGATGCAGAAGGAATGACACTGAAATGGTATGTTCGAGGCAGCACATACAACTCTAACATCGCCCACTACACCGTTCTGATATCCACAGCCGGCAACAATGCGGAAGATTTCACCGACACACTATATGCGGAAACGTATGGTGACAACACCTACGTGGAGCGCATGGCAAGTCTCAACACCTACGCTGGTGAGACCATATTTATTGCTTTCATACATGACAGCTATAATGACAGTGGAATCTATTTGGATGACATATCCATTTACAGCGCACTGCCACCAACGGTCAGCATCAGCGGACCCACCATAGCATACGATGGAGTCGATATACTTTATACTGCCAGCATCGCAGAAGGATCTGACAATGGTATTTATTATGAATGGACATCCACCATGGCCAACAACGGGACAGCGATCTTGACAGACAATGGTGAAACCGCCATGCTTTATTACTATTTTGGTGGTATCGACACGATCCAAGTAGTGGCCTATAATATTTATGGCAGCGACACAGCATATATGATAGTTCAAGTATGCGGTACCATCATTGATTTTCCATGGGAAGAAAACTTTGACAATGCTGATATCACTTGTTGGACCATTCTGGACCTCAACAACTCCAACAACGACAATTGGGCTCGTTACTTAAGCAGTAATTACAGTCATTCAGGCAGCTATAGCATGAGAAGCAATTACAACTCAAATGCGACACCCAATGACTGGCTCATCACACCACCTATAGTAATTCCTTCCGACGCTGAGGGACTTACCTTGAAATGGTTTGTCCGTGGCAGCACTTACTCCGGCAACACGGCACACTATACCGTACGCCTATCCACCACTGGCAATAACGCCGCCGATTTCACCAACACTCTTTTTGCGGAAGATTATGGCAACAGCACCTACGAGGCACGCATGGTGAATCTTGACAGCTATGCTGGTGAAACCGTCTATATCGCCTTCATTCACGACAGCTATAATGACAACGGACTATATCTTGACGACATTTCTGTTTATTATTCACTGCCACCTGTGGTAAACATCACAGGACCCACACAAGCCTACGAAGGGGTGGAAACCATCTTTCAAGCCATTCTGAATGAAGGTTCGGAAAATGGCATCCAGTATGACTGGACTTCCACCATGGAGGCCGCCGGGAACGCTATCCTTGTACCAAATAACAACTCTGCAAGCATCACATACAATTCTGGAGGCACAGACACCATTCAACTTATCGCATCCAATATGTATGGCAGCGATACAACATACCATGTGGTATTTGTCTGCGGAACCATTACTGACATCCCATGGGTGGAAAGCTTTGAAAATGCAGCCAACCTTGATTGCTGGACCATTCTGGACCTTGACGGTTCGTCCAACGACAACTGGAGCCGGTACTATAGCAGCTACAGCAGTCATACCGGCACATACTCCATGCGGAGCTATTACAATTCCAGTTCAGCGGCCAACGATTGGCTGATAACCCCAGCTGTAGAGATTCCCACAAATGCAGAAGGGCTGGTATTGACATGGTTCGTCAAGGGCAGCACTTTCTCGTCGAATGTGTCGCACTACAGTGTTAAAATTTCCACCACAGGCAACAATGTCGCCGATTTCACCACCACACTTTTTGAGGAAAGCTACGGCGAAGACTATACCAATCGGTCGGCGAGCCTTGAAAACTACGCAGGAGAGAGAATTTATATAGCCTTCATCCACGACAGTTACAACGACAATGGGATCTACCTTGATGACATCGCTGTCCGAAGTGCCTTGGTACCAGTAGTGACACTCACAGCTCCTGCCACCGCCATGATAGGAGAAAATATTACACTAACAGCCAACCTCACAGAAGGTTCGAGCAATGGTTTGACATACAGTTGGAGCAACACACTCAACAGCACCTTAACACCTGCAGGCAACAATGCCACAGTTGTTTACAACACTAGCGGCACCGATTATATCCAGGTGATTGCCAGCAATGCATACGGTGCCGACACTGCATACGCCACCATTACTGTTCTCGACTGCAATCCCGTAACCACTTTCCCCTGGTCAGAAAATTTCGAGAGTGGCGTGGATGCAATTCAATGCTGGACAATCATCGACAACAACAACTATACCGATGATAACTGGATTGTCATCAGCAATGGAACAGACAGCTATTCGTACGAAGGCGACTACTGCCTTGCCGGGCCATATCACGAATACGGCAGTTGTGACGACTACATCATTTCTCCTGCCATTGTCATTCCATCCAATGCGAATGACCTATGGCTCTCTTATTACATCAGAGGTGGCGAATACGATGGCAATGCGACATCTTACCGCACACTCATCTCGACATCCGGAACTGCCATTAACAACTTTACCGACATCCTCATCAACGAAACCTACGCCGGCGGTTACGTGCAACGCAGTTTCCCACTTGCGGCATACGCAGGCCAAACCATCCACTTCGCTTTCCATCAGACATCCTACGATGCGAACAACATGTTCATCGACAATATCTTCATCGAACATGTTCAGACTCCCGTAGAATGCAACGCTCCCAGCATCATCAACGCAAGCGCCAGTGACAGCACCGTAACCATTACCTGGACCGGCGATGCCGACAGCTACATGGTGGCCATTATGGCCGGCAACTGGTCAGAGCCCATCTCTGGCACCAATACCACAGGGTTCACCCACACCTTCACGGGACTCACAGCAAGTACACAATATAGTTTCGGCATCCGAAGCAATTGTGCGGATGGACAAACCAGTTCATGGGTTACCCAACAAATTACCACAAGCTCAACGACTCCTCCCATTGGAATTGCAGGCTATGGTGAAATGGAAGTGAAAATATACCCCAACCCGGCTTCCAACAACGTCACAATTGAAACCCAAGGACTTAAACAGCTTGAGCTGATGGATAATAGTGGACGAATCATATTGTCGGAAACTTCCATTGACCGTGACAAACATCAGGTGGATGTCAGCAATATTGCATCCGGAATATATTTCATTCGACTGAAAACCGACAATTTTACAACTATACGCAAACTTGTGATTGAAAAATAGCACTTCCTCATATCTTATAATATTTTTTTGGAGACGGAACACATCTGTAGAACAAACAGTACATGTGTTCCGTTCTTCTATTTCACTGGAATCATCCCCGACTTTTCATTGAAACTTTTATAAGTTTAATTGAAGAAAAAACACATTTCATTGAAATTCACCGTTTATAGTCAATAATTTCATTAAATTTTAGTACTTTTGCAAATTAAAAATATTTAAACATAAATTATTGATACTCAAATAGATAATTATATCAATATGATTAATCAACTGAAAAAACTAACCAAAAGCAGTCTGATAGCAGCTGTGATTTTGTTTTCCACATCAATCACTTTCGCACAAAATCAAAAGGATTCTGTACATATCGACCTGAAAAAGGCGATTGAAATCGGTCTTAGCGAGAGTCCTTCGATGCGTATTGCCGACCGCGACATACAAATCAAGCAGCAGTATAAAAAAGAGCAGATTGTTTCCCTTTTCCCTGACGTATCCCTCAGTGGCTCATACCAATACACCATCCTAAAGCAGAGTATGGCCATGAGCATGGGCGGCCAGGACATGAATATCAAGGTGGGCAAGGACCACAACTATTCCGTTGGAGCGAGCCTGTCGCTGCCGCTGATCGTGCCCTCCCTCTGGTCAAGCCTGAAGCTGTCGCAAATGGACATAGAGCTGGCTATGGAGAACGCCCGTTCCTCCAAACTGGAGCTGATAAACCAAATCAAGCAGGCCTATTACACCTACTTGGTAGCCCAGCAAGCTTACGATGTTCTACAGCAGAGTTACGCCAACACACAGGCATCCAACGAATTGGTTAACAAGCAATACCAACAGGGACTGGTATCAAGTTTCGAGAAACTGCGTTCGGATGTGTCCTTGCAGAACCTGCGTCCCGATGTGACTTCCGCCGCCAAGACAGCCAATCTGGCATACATGCGACTGAAAATCATCTTGGGTCTGGACATTAACGAACCCGTGATTTTCGATGGCCACTTAGACGATTATGAAAACGAGGTTCTGAATGCCAAAGTCCCCACCCTGAACGACATCAATTTGGAGGAGAACTCTTCATTAAAGCAGTTGGACATGGGAATACAGCAACTGCAACAGTCCAAGAAAATCATCAAAGGTTCCTCTTGTCCCAGTCTGGCCTTAAGCGGTAGCCTGATGTATAATGGAATGGGCGACACCGGCGGTAGTTTCAACAACTTCCCCTACTCTGTCATCGGCCTTGGACTGTCAGTTCCCATTGTTTCGTGGGCAGGTACTTCATACAAGCTGAAACAAGCTGACCTGAATATCGAAAACATGCAGGATCAGCGAGTTGACATCGAACGCAACCTGCGTTTAGGCGCCCAAAGCTACCTGAACGACATGCAACAGGCCATCGAAAACCTCGCCTCTGACAAGGAAACGATGCTGCAGGCCGAAGAAGCATACAACATCGCCAAAAAGCAGTACGAAGTGGGCATGAACACCTGGCTCGACCTCAACACTACCGAGCTCATGTTGACCAGCACCCGACTCACCTACTGCCAGTCACTCTTCAACTACCTCACTGCCAAAGCCTCACTCGACGCCCTGGTGGGACAGAATTAACAATTAACAATTAATAATTAATAGTTAATAGTTGTTCATCAACATGAAATAACTAACAGCGAAGCTCACTAACACGAAGTAACTAACATGAAATAATCAACAGCGAAGCTCATCAACACGAAGTCACCAACATGAAATTAATAAACATCAAAATAAAATGAAAAACATCAACAGCATCTTATGCACTTTTATGGGACTCATGCTTATCGTAAGCGCATGTACCTCAAAAGAAAAAGAAACCACACAAAATCAGGAAAAATTAAAAATCAAAGTTCAGCAAGTCTCCACTCAAGAAGTTGAGCAATTGTACGAATATACGGCAACCGTTGAAGCCGAAGCGGTCAACAATATCGCTCCGCTGACAGGTGGCCGTATCGACAAGATTTACGTGGAAGTGGGCGACCGCGTTCACAAAGGCCAGGTGTTGGTTCAGATGAACGAAGCCAACCTGAAACAGACCAAAAGCCAGTTAGACAACCTCGAGCTCAGCTTCAAGCGTATCGACGAGCTGTACAAAGTGGGTGGCGTGTCAAAATCAGACTGGGATGCCATGAAGACCAATCTGGATGTGACTCGCACCTCTTACGAGAACCTGCTGGAAAACACCCAGCTGCTCAGCCCGCTGAACGGTGTGGTTACCGCCAGAAACTACGACAGCGGCGACTTATTCGGTGGACTGCCCGTGGTGCAGGTGCAGCAAATCAACCCTGTAAAAATGCTCATCAACATATCCGAGATGTTGTTCTCCAAAGTGAAAGTCGGCATGCCCGTTGACATCGCCATTGACGCTTACGAAGGTGAAGTTTTCAAGGGCAAGGTAAGTCTGATTTATCCCACCATTGACGGTACTACCCATACTTTCCCTGTGGAGATCCAGCTACCCAACGCCAACAGCAAAGTACGTCCCGGCATGTACGCCCGCGTCACCATCAACTTCGGCATGAATAATCATGTTGTGGTACCCGACGAGGCCATTTACAGACAGCAAGGTTCCGGTAACCGCTACGTATATGTATATGACAATGGCAGAGTTTTCTTCAAGCAAGTGCAGTTGGGCCGCCATTTGGACACTTACTACGAACTGCTGAACGAGGATATTCCTGACGGCGCCTTCGTGGCCACCTCCGGCCTGCCGCGACTCAAAGACAGCCTTGAAGTGGAAATTGCAAAATAAGGGGTCAGGTTTCAGGGACCAGGAGTCAGAAATTTAAAGTTGACAACTGAAAACTGAAAGTTCAATCACTACCCCGGCCTTCGGCCACCCCTTCTGGAAGAAGGGGAATTTAGACTCCCCTCGAGCACGAAGTGCGAGACTCCCCTTGGGTGAAACCCAACTCCCCTTGAGCAAAGCGAAACTCCCCCATATAATCTCCCAAAAACATCAACATTATAACTCTTACATTATAATCCCCGAAAAAAAAGAAAAATGAGTTTATACCAAAAATCTGTTAGCCGTCCGATTATGACCGGTCTGATTTATGTGGCCGTCATCATTATCGGTATTTTCTCACTGACCAAGTTACCGGTGGACTTGTTTCCGCACATGGACAGCAACACCATTATGGTGTTCACCGTATATCCTGGAGCAAGTGCCGAAGATATAGAAGACAATGTTTCCAAGCCCTTGGAGAATGTGCTGAACACGCTGAGCGACATGAAGCATATCACCTCCAATTCAAAAGAAAACTATTCCATCGTTTATTTGGAATTTGAATGGGGTGTGGATATTGACGAAAAAACCAATGACGTACGTGACAAGCTGGACATGGTTTCGTCATCACTGCCTGACGGTGCCAACCAGCCCTTCCTGTTCAAGTTCAGCGCCGACGACATGCCCATCATGCTGTTATCCATTGAATCTGACCAAAGCACCCAGGCTTTGTACAAGATTCTCGACGACAAAGTGGCTTCTCCTTTGAGCCGTATCAGCGGTGTAGGAGCAGTGTCTATCTCCGGTGCCCCACAACGTGAAATCCAGGTATATTGCGACCCCTACAAATTGGAGGCCTACAATATGACCATCGAGGGGATTGCCAGCATTCTGGGTGCCGAAAACAGAAATGTGTCCTTGGGTATCATGGATGTGGGTTCCAAAACGTACACACTGCGTGTGGATGGCGAATTTGAAGATGCTTACGAAATGGAAGATGTGGTAGTGGGCAGCTATGCCAACAAGAACATCTATCTGCGCGATGTGGCTACTGTCAAGGACACCCTGCAGGAACGTATGCAAGAGGTCTATACCAACGGTTCCCGCGGTGCCATGATCGTCATCCAGAAACAAACCGATGCCAACACTGTACAAATCGCCAAAAAGGTTAAGGAGCAGTTACCCGACATCAAGAAGAATCTGCCTGCAGATGTCAAATTAGATATTCTGGTGGATAACTCTGAGAACATTACCAACACCATCGCCAGCTTGGAAGAGACCATCTTAATCATCCTCTTGCTGGTAGTCGTTGTGGTACTCTTCTTCTTAGGCCGATGGAGGGCCACCGTTATCATCGCCATTGTGGTGCCCGTCTCCCTGATTGGTGCGTTCATATACCTGCTATTAACAGGCAATACACTGAATATCATTTCTTTATCCTCACTAAGTATCGCCATCGGTATGGTGGTCGATGACTCCATCGTGGTATTGGAAAACATCACCACCCATATTGAAAGGGGTTCAAAACCCAAGTCTGCCGCCATCTTCGCCACCAGCGAGGTCTCCCTGTCCATCATTGCTTCCACCTTGGTAATTGTAGCGGTATTCTTGCCTTTGACCTTTATCACCGGTATGTCGGGTGTGTTGTTCAAACAGTTAGGTTGGATTGTTACCATTGTGATTGCCATCTCCCTATTAGCGGCTATGACCTTGACACCTATGTTGTGTTCTCTCATGTTGAAAAAAAATCCCAAGAAAAGCAAATGGTTCGCTTTCATCTATGCTCCAGTGGAAAGATTCCTGACATGGCTGGATAATGCTTACGCACGCCTGTTAAACTGGTGTGTAAACCATAGAAAAACAGTTGTAACAATTGCAACGCTCATCTTCCTGGGAAGCTTAAGTCTTATTTTGGTAATCCCCACCGAATTTTTCCCGACCATGGATAACGCCCGATTGGGAGCCACTGTCAAATTGCCTATGGGTACCCGTGTGGAAACCACCAAAGCCTTGGGCGATGAGTTGGTAAGAGAGATTATGGAAAAATATCCCAACGAAATCAAACGTATCAACTACTCTGTCGGACAGCCCGATGAAGACAACACTTGGAGCTTGATGCGTGACAATGGTACTCACCTGCTCTCTTTCAACATCCGTCTGGTCAAGAAGACCGAACGCGACAAACCCATCAACGAGATTGCGGACGGCATCCGTAACATCATGCGTAAACATATAGAAATCAACACATACTCTGTCAATACTGGTCAAGGTGGCATGGGGGGACAATCAACCGTGGATATTGAGTTGTACTGTTATGACTTCAACACCACCGACGAATTTGCCATGAAAGTTGCCGAACGCATGAGACAGGTACCAGGTTGTTCAGAAGTGGTCATCAGTCGTGACGAATACACGCCCGAATTGCAAGTGCTCTTAGACCGTACCAAACTGGCCGAGAACGGACTGAACTCCACCACCGCCGCCACGTATGTACGTGACCGTTTCAACGGCTACACTGCCTCCCACTTCCGCGAGGATGGCGACGAATACAACATCCGTGTGCGTTATGCCCCCGAATTCCGAGAAGACACCCGCGCTATTGAGCACATTCTGATATACAACAACCAAGGCAAGGGTATCCGTGTGGGTGATGTCGGAAAAGTGGTGGAAAGTTTCACCCCTCCGACCATCGTTCGTAAGGACCGTGAGCGTATGGTCAAGGTATCGTGCGTGGTGGGCAAGGATGGTGTGTTGAGCGACATTGTGGCAGCTGCCCAGAATGAGTTAGACCAGATGGAAATCCCCAACACCCTCGACTATAAGATTGCCGGTACTTGGGAAGACCAGCAGGATGCGTTCAAAGACATCATCACCCTGATGTTGCTGATAGTCATGTTGGTATATGTTGTGATGGCTGCCCAGTTCGAATCATTCACCTACCCCTTCGTCATCATGTTCTCCATTCCTTTCGCCCTTACTGGTGTATTTATCGGCTTGGCTGTCACCAACACCGCCTTGGGTATCATGGCCTTGATTGGTGCCATGATGTTGATTGGTATTGTGGTGAAGAACGGTATTGTGCTGGTCGATTACACCAGTTTGTGCCGTGAGCGTGGCATGAGCATTAAAGACGCCGTTGTCACTGGCGGTCGTTCCCGTCTCCGTCCCATCCTGATGACCACCCTGACTACCGTATTGGGTATGATTCCGTTGGCTCTCGACAAGGGAGAAGGTGCCGAAATGTGGAACTCCATGGGTATGGTCGTGGCCTGGGGTCTTTCCGTATCCACTTTGGTAACTTTGATTTTGATTCCTATCCTTTACAGTTTATTTGCTGATTTCGGAGCAAGAAGAAAGGCCAAGAAAGCCGCCAAGGCGGAATTACAGCCCGTGACCATCAACGACGAAGAATAAAACAATGTGAATCAAACATTTAAAATTGAAAACAATGAAAGCAGTCTTCATATCATTTTACCAAGCCTTTTACGATGAAGTCATCGAGATATTAGACAAATTGGAAATCCATGGTTTTACCTTCTGGCAGGAGGTGCAAGGACGTGGCTCCAACGACGGCGAGCCGCATTACGGCACGCACGCCTGGCCCACCCTCAACTCGGCAATGTTCATCTTCTTACCCGACGAGAAAGTGGAGCCCTTGCTGAAGGAAATCCATCTCTTGGACGAAAGCGCCCCCCAGCAGGGTATTCATGCCTTTGTGATGCCCGCAGAAGAGAAGTGATCAGGGGTCAGGATTCAGGGGTCAGTGATTGGGGGTTAGGCGTTATAAACTGAAAACTGAAAACTGAAAACTGAAAATTGAAAGTTTTTAATGTGCTAAATTAGCACAGCCATCAGTTTTTTTTCGTAATTTTGCAAGATATTTTGACCACTGACCACTGACCACTGACCACTGACCACTGACCACTGACCACTGACCACTGACCACTGACCACTGACCACTGACCACTGACCACTGACCACTGACCACTGACCACTGACCACTATTAACTATTAATTATTAACTATAAACTGTCAATTATAATGAACATCACACACATCGAACACATCGGCATTGCCGTGAAAGATTTAAGCCAAGCCATCCCCTATTATGAAAATGTACTGGGACTGAAATGCTACAACATTGAGGAAGTGGCAGACCAGAAAGTAAAAACTGCCTTTTTCAAGGTAGGTCAGACCAAGATTGAACTGTTGGAACCCACTTGCGAAGAGAGCACCATCGCCAAGTTCATCGCCAACAAGGGCGAAGGCATTCACCATATCGCCTTCAACGTAGATAAGGTGGCCGAATCACTGACCGAAGTTGAGGAGAAAGGCGTTCGCCTTATTGACAAGGCTCCCCGCAAAGGCGCCGAGAACCTGATGATTGGCTTTTTGCACCCGAAATCAACCTGCAGCGTGCTGACCGAGCTGTGCCAACAACCGGAATAGGGATTAGGTTATAGGTATCAGGTATTAGTAAAAAGAGGAAGTTGAATTCAACTTCCTCTTTTTTTGAATTCAAAATTCAGGATTCAAGATATAGGGACGCATCGAATGCGTCCGCTTCTTGTAGGGCTGTCACATCATGGCAGCCGCATAAAGGGAACAGAGGCTCAGTCCCAACGAATAGTCAAAGGCCAAGATTTAAATTCCCCTTCTGTTAGAAGGGGTGGCCGAAGGCCGGGGTAGTGACGCAAACATCACGGCGAAGCCGTACATTTAAAGGAATCAGAGGCGTAACCTTCAATGCAATGATGTTCCTATCATACTGTCTAACACCTTGTAAAAATTTCGCCGATTAGGCGGAGGCAAGCGAAAAAAGTTGTATTTTTGCAGCGGAAAGTTGCCGGAGTGGTCGAACGGGGCAGACTCGAAATCTGTTGAACCCTTCGGGGTTCCGGGGGTTCGAATCCCTCACTTTCCGCAAGAAAAAAAGGCAATGCGTAGCGTTGCCTTTTTTTGTGTGCCGGAATCCGGTGACCGCTTGCGGGCACAAGGATGAAGGCATGCAGAAAGAATGGTATTGCGCAGCAATGTCTTTTTCTTGCAAGGACGCCCGCGGCAGCGCAAGGGATCTCCAATCCCTCACTTTGAGCAACTGATAATTGTTATTTCAACCCCGTCAGGTTGATACGAAAGGTCAGGTCTTCGTTGCTGTCGTGCTGGAAAAACATCAGCATATAGATGGGCAGATAGACTAACCGGGGTTTTGTCTGAACATTATCTTGGCAGAAGACAAACGCCTTCGGGATGGAGTATTCGTCGTTATCCATAATGTTGCTCAGTGCACGGTGCCGCTCGAAATCCTTCCCCGACTTCACCTCAATGGGCAGCACTTCACCCTGGTATTCTACCACAAAGTCGAGTTCTCCCTGCTTTTTGCTATTAAAATAGAACAGGTCGTTGTCGATGGCGAAACCGTGGGCGTATAGTTCCTGGGCAACGAGGTTTTCGAAGGCCGCGCCATAGTTGACATTCGTGCTACTCAAAAGACGGACTTGAATGTCACCCCCATACATGGCTGCCAGCAGCCCCACATCGTTGAGGAACAGCTTGAAGAGGTTACGTTGTTTGTTCAGCAAAAGAGGCATCTGTGGCGCTTCCACGTTATAAGCCGGAATGGCGACGCCCGCATCCTTAAGCCAAAGGAAACCGCTCTCATAGCGAGCTAAGCGGGCTTTCTCTTTCAACTCCTTCAGGATGAAGCGTTTGTTTTTGGCATTCAATTCCGACGGAATCAAATTATAGATTTCTTCAATTTGAAGTTTACGTCCTTTGTCATACTTCGTGATATCACGTTTGTAGGTCCGGATGATGTCGCGCTGCTCGTTGAGGACAACCTTCAAATTATTGGTGTCCAAGTATTTTTGTACAGCAGCGGGCATTCCGCCAACAATCATGTAGAGCGTGACCACCTCTAGCATCTTTTGGTGGACAAACTCATCAACCGGGATTTGCTTGTCATAACACTCTTTAAGATGGCTGATTACTTCATCGCTGATTTCCAAAGCTTTGGAAAATTCTTCCAGATCAAGTGGGTACATCTCCAGTTCCCCCATATAGCCCACAGGAACACTACGTAAATCTTTCAGTTCAACACCCAGAAGGGAACCACTCATGACATACCGGTAGCTTCCCTCATCCACGAGAAACTTGATGGCTGTCACGATTTCATCGCATTCCTGAATCTCATCGAAGAAAATAAGCGTTTGGCCGGGGACCAACTTCCTGCGTGTGAAAGCCGATATGCGCATCAGCAAATCCTTTGCGCTCTGCGGACTACGGAACATTTCCACGGCATTAGGTTGCTCAATGAAATTGATTTCAACAATGTGCTCAAATAGCTCTTTGCCGATCGTCCGAATGGCAAAGGTCTTGCCAACTTGTCTTGCCCCAGTCACCAACAATGCGCGTTTGTCGTTGGAAAAAAAATCTCTCAAAAAATGATATGCTTTTCTATTAATCATAACACTCAGTATTTCAGATTGCAAAGATAATATTTTTTTCATTATCCAAGAAAAAAACTATCTATTTTTGACACTTTTCCAAGGTTGTTTGATATCATTTCTGACACTTTTCCAATAATAATCTCTCACAGGTCACCTTCCGCTCCGCCTCCGACGTGCAGCCGTCGGGGCTCGTGACCGTGAGGACAACTCGATAGACCCCAGCTTTGCGGGCCTGAGCTCAACATTCGGGACGTAAACTTCCTCTTTTGGGGAAACTTACACTTTGACCGTGTTTTTGTTTACCTTAACTCCGCGACAACGATTGAAGCGGTTACAAGCCGCACAGCGGCGCAGTTCGAGTGGATAACGTGCTCAGTCGACCAATGACTTAAAAAGAACCTCCTAACGCGATATAATACTCATACGTCTCTTTAATGCTTTTTATTTGTGCGTCAGTTAAGGTTTTTGTATTGTAGTATTGTCTACCATTTAATCTAACTTTCACAGTTTTAGCACCTGCAATTTTTTTTATAAAATCTTCTGTTATTAGGTATTCTGTATTTCCACCTATTACCATTTCATCACACCACTCCCAAATCATTCCTCCGTCTCCACAATCAGTTTCCATATCTGGAACTATTGTCAAATTTTCTCCATCAATATTAAAAATCATGTTTTTTATAAAGAGCCAATCATCTGCATAATATTGAAAGACAAAACAAAAAATTACAGGCTTGATTATCTTTCATTGAAAAATAGCAGTAAGCTCCATTTCTATTTCTATATTTTGGTGCTGATTTCGGAGTTACCCATGTTAGATTCTTAAATTCATCGGTTTTCAAATCATAGGATTTTTCACATTTTTTTATTGTTTCAACCTTAAAAATGGAATCCTGTAAAAATTGTTCTCTTGCAATAGAATCTTCAATTATTTTTTGTTGAGCTATAGAATCTTCTATAAACTTTTGTCTTTCAGTATCAACTTGATTCTGATTATTTTTTGTGTTTTGACATGATACAAAAGCCAAAACAGCACTTAAAAAAAAACAATCCAATGTATTTTCTCATAATTACAATTTTTAGTTTATTATATTGCTGCAAAACTACAAAATTTTTCAATTCCCAACTCTCGCAGGAACAAAATTCCCGTTTTTTTCTTTCAGACCACCCCCGAACTTCGTCCACACAATCTTGTCGGCAGCGTCTGAGAAGTGGGTTGCCTCCTCCGGCAGCACACCGGAAGTCTTCCTCTCACTGCTTTTGTCCTTTTGCAGTTTTCCGTCCACGTCCTTTATCATGGCGTTGTTCATGGAGATAAGAGTAAACCTGCATTTATCCCCGTTGAACCGCACCAAAGGCAGGTTTTCCCGCTCCTCACGCAGTATCAGCCCCCACAGCAGGTATTTGTCCGACTGCGGCGGGTCTGCTCAAAAGCGAACCGCCATCCAAAGCCGCAGCTCTTCCCTTTAGCAGCTTTCGCAGCTCATATTCCAGCTTGGCGGCGGCGAACTTGGCGGTGGTGCAGCGGAAATGGCGTATCAGGGCACTGTTTTTGGTGTGCCTGTCCAATATCGCCACTCCCTCCGAGTAGTCCTTGCCGCTGGCCAGCCATTGCAGAATGTCTTCCATATCTTTGTCTTTTTGGGGCAAAGATAGGAGGTTATAAACGGAAAATATAGGACAGGAAAAAGAAAAACACGGTCTTGCTGTTTGACCGTGTTTTTATTTACCTTAACTCCGCGACAACGATTGAAGCGGTTATGAGGACGCAAGGACGAAATTCGAGCGGAAAGCGTGCCCGGTCGCCCTAAAGTATCAGATATTCATAAAAGATAATACACAATAATGATTATTTGGATGATACTAAAATAATCCAACAATCATCTTTACCACCTCCATTATATTTGGTTTCCTTATAATTAAGTTGGTAATAATAAACCCGATAACATTCCAAACCTGTACAGTCACCGTTTCCGCTAGCCCACGGATCAAATTTGGTTTCATAAGAATACGCAGCTCCACTACCATCTATCTGAAATTTTAGTAATTCTAAATTTTCAGAAATTGCTTTTAACTCATCTATTGATGGCAACCGCCAAGTATTCCTGCCTCCTGCATATGCCCTATTAAGGAGTTCAGCTTTTTCTACCGCTCCAGTGTAAGTGCCTTTCCCCAAATATTCTGGATAAACATATAAATAACCTTGAATACAAGGAATAGAAGATGCGGTTAATTTCTGACTTAGTTGACCTGCCAAGTTAGGCATTAGACTACGATATGTTTGATTACCACTTTTCGTCACACCTGCAGTTGATACTATCCTACTTGTATTAACATCAACAATACGAACATCAATATTATACTCTCCTTCCATAAAACCAGGATCTGGAGAATTTCCTGTTGCTATGAAATTCACTATTCCAACTAATACGTAGTCCACCTTGAGGTATTTCCCCATCCTTGTCAATTCAGTAACAGATAAATTTTTCCCTTGTTGATACCCCAACTCCTGAAGAGCATAATTAATCTGACTTCGCTCGACTATATCAAAATTTCCTGTTTCATATAATGAATTAATAAGCATGTCAGACAAACCACTAACATTCGTTGTTGTATTAGAACCTGATTGAAAATCCATTACAGCTATAGAAATTTGAGCAAAAGTTACTTGAAAAAACAATAATGATATGATACAAATAAAGAACTTTTTCATAATTTTAACACTTTAAATTAACTATACCTTGCAAAAATACGATAAATTTTCGGCGCTATCTATCTATCTATCCATCTATCTATCTATCCATCTATCTATCAGCGAGATAATTTATCAACAATTTATCAACAAAAAAAGCCGTTACAAAATGCAACGGCTTTCGGAAACTAATCAAATCAGACTTTGCGAAATGTCCTATGGGTTGATTACATCATCAATCTCGGTGGACTGGCCGATGAGGGAGTCCATATTACCCGTGTAGATTTGGGCAGTGGGGGTGTCATTGACAAAAGAGAGGTTCGCGACGTTGTTTCACATGCAAAACCACAAACAAATCCACTCCTTTCCCTATTGAATAACAAACATTTTCTAATGGACTTATAATCGATGCTGAGCCACTCCACCACGCCCGCGGCAGCGCAAGGGATCTCCAATCCCTCACTTTGAGCACCTTCGTTGGCAGCTTACTGTTTTTTACCAAAACAACAAAAACTCTTTTCTTCAACTCTTAAACATTTCCGAGATTCTTTCTGCTTGAAAAGAAAAAACACAAAAAAACCGCGACAACAACAGACGCGGTTAGATGCACTTGAGGCGCTGTTCGAACGAATAGCACGCTCAATCTTCCTAATTATAATGAATAGTACTAATTTAATTACAAAGAAAGCTGCACTTCAATTCCTACCACGACATCTGCTCCCATTCTGAAGCTGGAACGCTGATATGGAAACTTACCGTCTGGTTTCCTATCTTGCCATTAACCTTGTAGGTAAAAAGGTCGTCAGTACGGCTGATTGTCAAGGTACCACTTTCGAGGTCGGGACCCATTTCAAAATCCCAATTGGAATCATGGATGTTCCAATAGATGACTTCCTCACCTGTCGTGGGAAGAGGGAAAGTGTATGTTTTATTCAGGGTGTTCAGCTCCACATCGGCAATGATGGTAAACAGTGGGTTGTCCTCGGCATCGTCCTCGATTGTCTCTGCATCGGCATAGCTTCGACCATTTGAATCAATACCGTAGTCACTATCCAAATGATAAGTGGTTCCGTTGAGCACCAGCGTATTGGCCGCAGCCTCGGTAGGAGTTGGGGTATCATTCCCACCATTGTTGGGCTGTGGTTTGTCCTTCTTGCAGGCTGTCAGCAGCATTGCTGCCGAAACCATCAGGGTGATTCCCAAGAAAAAAATTCTTTTCATGATAAATTGGTTTTGAAGTTTATAAAATGATCAAATTGCATACAATCACAAATTTAGGTTGCAAATATACAAAAAAAGACTATCTTTGCAAAAAAAAGCCCAAAAAAGGCAAAAACGGAAGAAACTTATGGTAATCTTATTCAATAAACCCTACGGTGTGCTGAGCCAATTTACCCCTGAGGCAGGACATCGGGCTCTTGACGAGTTCGGCTTTCCTCCCGGAGTGTATGCCGCGGGGCGGTTGGACCATGACAGTGAGGGAGCCCTGCTGCTGACAGACGACGGACGGCTGATCAAGCGGCTGCTGGACCCGAAGAATGCCCATCCGCGCACCTACCTTGCGCAAGTCGATGGAGAGATTACCGACGAGGCCTTGCGAATGTTGTCGAAAGGTGTCGTCATCAAAGGCTACCACACTCGCCCCTGCAAAGCGGAAAGGGCACTGCCACCTGAGAACCTCTGGGAGCGCGTGCCTCCCATCCGTTATCGTGCCAACATCCCTACCAGTTGGATCCGCCTTACCCTCACCGAAGGCAAGAACCGACAGGTGCGCCACATGACCGCCGCGGTCGGCTTCCCTACCCTACGGCTCATCCGTGTTCAAATCGGTGATCTTAGTTTGGGCTCACTCCAGCCCGGAGAGTGGAAGATTGTCAAATAGAGCTGTCGCACAAATTGGCAAGGCCGTCAGGGAATATACCCCACCCTACCCAAGATTTTATTCATTTTTTACGTTATAATATAATAAATCATCCTTAATTAATACCATTATGAAAAAGATCGTATTCCTGCTCACAACAGTCCTACTATTCTGTGTTTCAGTAATTTTCGCACAAAATAATGTTCCCAAAAATTACCAAAAAAAATACACTTTGTCCAATATGGAACAATGGACAGAAGGACAATATATTGACAAAGAGCAGATTAAGAATATAGATTGGCTGGAATACCAGTATTGGCTGGAGAAGGTTTTCGGGAAAGAATCGCCGGAATACAAAGCTGCCATTCCTGACCGAAGAGTCCTTTTTCAGCAGCTTCCGGAAATGATGGCCAAAAACTATGCCGAGAGTCCCGCCTACCGGCAGCAGCCCGTTTTGGGAGTATCGATTGAGCAGGCTGTCGCCTACTGTCGCTGGCGCACCGACCGTGTGGCGGAACAGATGCTGGTCAAGATGAAACTCCTGAAATACAACCCGAACCAAACGAGAGATGACTATTTCAGTCTTGACAAATACCAGGCTCCCGAAGGTATGCAATTCCAGCGTTTCAGTCTGCCCACCCCAATCAGCGAAACACGCTATGGTTTCCGCTGCACGGCAGCGTGGAAATAATATCACAGCTGACTATCAGAAATTTACCGCGGCATTTTTTTCATACAATTTAAGCTGGTAAAAAATCTGAAAAAATTATTGATTCATAGGGCCATGAATCCAAAAAAAACACGTATTTTTGCATCCAAATTTTTAACACTATGGATGATAAAACCGATGCGTTGTGCAAACTGCTTATTAACAAGGGAGAATTAAAACAAAACATCTTCCAGGAAACCTTAAATGCCATGCTGATGTTTAAGGAAGCAGCCAAAGAATTTGACGAGGCCTACCGCGACCAATACGAGGAGGACCATGACAAGGTAACTGTTCATTACACCAACCGCAACCAATACGAGTTCCAACTCAAATTTGCCGGCGACATATTGGTGTTTATCATGCACACCAACATCTTCGAGTTTTCGCGCGATCATGAGGTGATGCGCACCCCTTATATCAAAGAGGACAAAGACCGCTCCTATTGCGGTGTTATTCAAGTGTTTAACTTCCTGGCAGATTCCTTCAAATATAACCGTATCAACGACCTTGGTTATATGATTGGCAGAATCATGATCAACAAGGAAGGCCACTACTACGTGGAAGGCAAACGCGAGTTGGCACAGGTGTTCAACAATTTCAGCACTAACAAAATTACGCCTGAAAACGTGCACAGCATCCTCCGCTCCGCTATCGAATACACCATAAATTTCGACCTGTTGCTCCCAAATTATGACGAAATGAAGATCATTACCGTCAACGATATGCTGCAATTCGAGGATCAAAACATCACCTTGCAGACTGGTAAACGCTTGGGATTCAGGTTTGAACAAGACACTATGGACGAAAAAAAATAAATTTTTGCGAAACTGCTTTTTATATCAAAAAAAGTTGTACTTTTGCAATCACAAAAATAAACCTGATGCCGTATTCGTCTAGTAGGCCCAGGACGCCAGGTTTTCATCCTGGAAATCGGGGGTTCGAATCCCCCATACGGTACAAAAAAAAAGTCAGCGATGTGCTGACTTTTTTTGTTTTTACAGGTTCCTCTCCAGACTTGCACAACACCAAGTGCATCGTAGGAACAATACTGGAAATGTAATACTAAGGCGTAATTTCATGAAAAATACTCTTGCATAAAAATTCAAGCAGTAAAATAATATGAATTTTTTCGTATCTTTGCCGATTATTTTTCCTTGCTTTTCCTAAGGAAATATTACATTGAAAAAATTATAAAAAGAAAAGAAATATGAAGATACAACCCCTGAAATGGTTAAGCTTGATTGGCATAGCAATCAGTATGATATCTTGCGGAATTGACATGCCTGAAGAAAAAAAGACATCATACGAAACAATGACAATTGAAAAACAGGACATCACAGTACCCATAAGGTTCAGTGCCAAACTGAAGGGACAGTCGGACGTTGTCATTTCGCCCCAGGTGAGTGGTCAGCTGATGCAGATATGCGTAAGCGAAGGTCAGCAGGTGAAGAAGGGCACGATACTGTTTATCATCGATTCGCGCAACGCACAGTTGGAGCTGGAGGCGGCACAGGCAAACCTGCAGGCTGCCGAAGCATCGGCAAACAGTGCGAAATTAGAGTACGAATCTAACAAGAACCTGTTTGAAAAGAACATCGTGAGCCGTTACATGCTGGACAATTCCGAGAATGCGTACAAGCAGGCACAGGCAGCAGTAAGCCAGGCAAATGCCGCTGTAAGCCGTGCAAAGGTCAACTTGGGCTTTTGTACCATCACCTCACCTGTAGAAGGTATCATTGGCGAAATCCCCGTCTCCGAAGGCATCCAAATATCGCCCGGCACCCAACTGACTATTGTCAGCGGCAATACAAAGATGGAGGCTGTGTTCTCTGTGCCCGAGTCGGTGCTGGAGGAAGCTGTTGCCGAAGGTTATGAGGGAAAGGTTGGGGATGCACTGAAGGTGTTCCCTGATGTGACATTTATGATGAAAAACGGTACAGAATATTCGCACAAAGGACGCATTACCAGCGCCACCGGTGTGGTAAACGCCGCTACTGGTACTATTGCCTGCAAGGCCACCTTCCCCAATCCTGACGGCCAACTGTACAGCGGCATTCAGGGCTCCATTATTTTGCCATACAATAACGAGAATGTGATAGTGATTCCGCAATACGCCGTGGTGCGACTGCAAGACAAAGCATTAGTATATAAGGTTAAGGACGACAATACCGCCACTGCTGTTACCGTAACCATAGAAGACACAGGTAATGGTAAGGATTTTATCGTGACAAGCGGTTTGAATGTCGGTGACAAGATTGTGACCGTGGGAGCAAATAATGTACAGGATGGAGAACAAGTGTTGTTCCCAGAAGCATCGAAAAACGAATAGTAAGCCATGAAGGGAAACATTTTTATCAACAAATATGTGATGGCATGCGCGATAGCGATTGTCATCGCATTGGTGGGCTTCATCTGCATCATCACCCTGCCCATCGAGCAATACCCAAACATCGCGCCGCCAACAGTGCGTGTTTCAACCTCATATACCGGTGCCGATGCAAACACCATCATGAAGTCGGTGATACAACCGATAGAGGAAAACATTAACGGTGTGCCTGGCATGACCTACATTACCAGCTCGGCATCATCCTCTGGCGAAGTATCCATTCAGGTGTATTTCGAGCAGGGAACCGACCCCGACCTTGCCGCAGTGAACGTGCAGAACCGCGTCAGCAGAGCTACGGCACTGTTGCCCGCAGAAGTAACCAAAGTGGGCGTACAGGTAATGAAGCAGCAGAACAACATTCTTCACATCGGTGCACTGAAGAGCGTTGATGGCAAGTACGATGCCGACTTTATTTCCAACTACATTGACATCAACGTGCGTCCCCGTTTAATGCGTATTACCGGTGTGGGTGATGTAATGTCACTCGGTAACACCTACGCCCTGCGTATCTGGCTGAAACCGGATGTGATGGCGCAATACGGACTGGAACCGAATGATGTGTTTGCAGCCATTGGCGGACAGAGTTTCGTCACCGCCACAGGTTCTTTAGGCGAGCAGAGTGAGAATGCTTACCAGTACTCAATGGAATACAAAGGCACGCTGAAAACCGTCGAGGAATTCAACGACATTGTGCTGCGCACGAGCGACGGCGGACACATGATGCACCTGAGCGATGTGGCAGATGTGGAAATCGGTGCTGTGAGCTATAACTACTCCTCTAACATTGATGGTAAACCCGGTACCATATACATGGTGTTCCAAGCTCCGGGCGCCAATGCGACGGAAGTGAACGCCCGTATCAACAAGTTGTATGAGGAGCTGAAGCCGACGATGCCCGCCGGACTGGAATTCGAGATTTTGGAAACCAGCGATGACTTCCTCTTCGCTGCCATCCATAATGTGGTGGAAACACTGGTCATCGCTATCATTCTCGTTATTTTAGTTGTTTATTTCTTCCTGCAGAGCTTCAAGGCAACAGTGATCCCCTCGATATCCATCATCGTGTCACTGCTGGGTACTTTCGCTATTGTGAAGGTTGCAGGTTTCTCACTGAACATATTGACCTTATTCGCTTTGGTGCTCGCCATCGGAACGGTGGTGGATGACGCTATTGTAGTGGTCGAAGCAGTGATGGCGAAGATGGAGGGCGGTATATCTGACGCCCGCGAAGCCACACGCCAAGCCATGAGCGATGTATCCATAGCCGTTATCTCATGTACGCTGGTCTTTATGGCCGTGTTCATTCCTGTGGCTTTTATGCCTGGCACCTCAGGTAGTTTCTTCATGCAGTTCGGTGTGACGCTGGCATCTGCCGTCGGTTTGTCATGTGTATCGGCATTGACACTCTGTCCCGCTTTGTGCGGTATCATGATGCGTTTTGACCCGAATGAAAGCGAAAAGAAAGACTTGAACTACTATGTCAAGAAAGCCTATACTGTCAGCTATAACGCCATTCTTAACAAATACAAAACTGGTGTAAGCAAGTTTATCAAACGCCCGTGGGTTGCGGGAGCATTGCTTGCAGGCGCTGCCGTATTGCTCATCTTTGCTATGCGTGGTCTGCCGTCAGGTCTTGTTCCGCAGGAAGACCAAGGCGTATTCTTCGCTGAGGTCCGTGCCCCGGAAGGATGCACTCTGCATGAGACTGAGGAAATTGTCAAGAAAGTTGAAGAGAAAGTGAAAAAAATTCCAGAGCTGGAGAGCTATGCGGTAGTTAGCGGTTATGGCATGATGGCTGGTAACGCAGGCAGCTGCTATGCCACCCTCATCATACGTCTCAAAAACTGGGACGACCGTCCTGGCATGAACCATAACATCATTCTCGTATATACGCGTTTCGCGTTGGATTGTCAGGAGATCAAAAACGCCCAGGTCATCCCATTTCAGATGCCGCAGGTACCGGGTTACGGCTCAAGCAGCAGCGTGAATCTGGTGCTGCAGGATTTGCAGGACCGCCCCATGTCGGAGTTCAACGCCGATGCCATGAAGTTTCTTGCCAAGCTGAACGAGCGTCCAGAGATCATGATGGCCATGTCCTCCTATTCAGAGCGGTTCCCGAAATATGAGGTGAATATCGATGCACCGCAGTGTGACCGTGCCGGTGTTTCACCCGCAGCGGTTTTGAATACTCTTGGCGCCTATTGTGGTGGCGCTTACGTAGGCAACTTCAATCAGTTCGGCAAGGTCTATCGTATCATGGCAAACGCCGCACCGGAGTATCGTCTCGAACCCTCCGCTCTGAACAATATCTTTGTCCGTGTACGCGGCGACAAGATGGCGCCTATTTCAGAATTTGTGACCCTTAAGGAAACTGTCGGTTCAGCATCTGTTGAACATTTCAACTTGTTCCAAAGCATCACCTGTGGTGTGATGGCCAACAGTGGTTTCTCCGAAGGACAAGCACATAAGGCTATCGCAGAGGTATTCAAGGAGACGATGCCCACCGGCTATGGCTACGAATATGGCGGCATGTCGCGCGAGGTAGAGGAAGCTGCCGGCTCTAACGCCACGGTGCTCATCTATGTCATCTGCGCCATCCTCATCTTCCTCATTTTGGCGTCGCTTTACAACTCATGGTTCACTCCTTGGGCAGTACTGCTCTCCGTTCCCTTCGGTCTGATGGGCTCTTTCGGTGTCGTATGGTTGGTATCATTGTTACACTTACCCGGCATGGAAAACAACATCTATCTGCAGACAGGTGTCATCATGCTTATCGGCTTGCTGGCCAAGACTGCCATTTTGATTACCGAGTTTGCCTCGGAGCGACGCGCACAGGGAATGAGCATCCGTGATGCTGCTTTCGCTGCCTGCGAAGAACGTCTGCGTCCTATTTTGATGACTGTCGTCACGATGATTGCAGGTATGATACCGCTCATCATCGCCGGTGGTGCGGGTGCTAACGGCAACCGCGTTCTCGCCCTCGGTGTCACCGCCGGTATGGCCGTCGGCACACTGGCCCTACTCTTTGTCGTCCCCGCCTTCTTCATTGTATTCCAGACGCTGCACGAAAAGTTCCAAGGAGCTCCTGTAGCAGCACAAGAAGAAGCTGTTGTTTCAGAGAATGATAACAAAAACATGTCAGAGCAATGAAAAGATTATTCATCATCATTGCCGTCAGCGTAATGTGTTTTACGTTCACTGGCTGCAAAATTTACAACAAATACACATCCCAATCGCAAGTTTCCTCCAACATATATGGCACCACGGAGGATGTGACAGCGGCACAAGCCGACCAATCCATTGCGGAACTTTCGTGGCGTGAATTCTTCACCGACCCGCTGCTGCAAAACCTTATCGATTCCGCCATAGCGAATAACACCGATCTCAATTCGGCGCGTATTGCTGTGGAACAGTCGCAGGCCTCTCTCAAAGCAGCCAAATTAGGCTACCTGCCATCCATTTCCTTCGCGCCTTCTGTCGGGGTTAATTCTTACTTGAACGAAGGAAGCATGGCATCCACCTTTACATACAATCTTCCATTGCAAATCGACTGGAATCTCGACATATTTGCTGTGAACACGAATCAGAAGCGCAAAGCGCAGGCTGTTCTTGCACAAGCCGAAGCTCATCAGCAACTTGTTCAGGCCAACATCATTTCTGCCGTCGCACAGCAGTATTGCATGTTGCAACTCCTTGACCGCCAATTGGAGATACTGGTCAACACCGACAGCCTCTGGAACACCTCACTGGAAACACAAAAATCCTTGTGGGAAAACGGCAAAGCTTTCTCAACAGCTGTCAATCAGATGGAAAATTCCTATCTGAATGTCAAAATACAAATTGTCGATGTCCGCCGCCGTATCCGCGGTGTTGAGAATGCCATCTGCCAACTGTTAGCCATCGCGCCACAACATATCGAGCGCACTCGTTGGAGTTCCTACGAGATGCCGCAACGCCTTAGCACAGGTGTGCCGGCACAGCTGCTGACCAACCGTCCAGACATTAAGATGGCTGACCACATGTTGGAAGAGGCATTTTACAACACACAAGCTGCCCGTGCGGAATTCTACCCCAAGGTTTCACTGCAAGGTTTGTTGGGATGGGGTAACAACTCCGGTATGATACCCAACCCGGGAACATTGCTACTGAATGCTCTTGCCTCCCTCACACAACCTATCTTTGCCCAAGGCAAGCTGAGAGCCAACCTAAAAATCAGCAAATTGTCTGAGGAAGATGTAGCACAAAAATACGTGCAGACGGTCATCAATGCCGGCAACCAAGTTAATGAAGCACTGGCAGATTGCCAAGCCGCCAGCGAGAAAGACAAATACTACAAACGTCAGTTAGATGTATTGCATGAAGCCTATTCTGGCACGCACGAACTGATGGATAACGGCAAGGCCAACTACCTCGAAGTGCTTACCGCACAGGAATCACTTCTCTCCGCACAAATCAACGAAGCCACCAACCTGTACGAAGGCTCACGTGCCCTCATCGCCCTGTACATCGCCCTTGGCGGCGGCACAAAATAACGGATATACGGAAACGCATATATAGTATCGGCTGCCACAATGTGGCAGCCTTTTTTTACGTAGGCGGCAGCCATAATATGACAGCCCTACATTTTTTGACGGGTACGGCTGCCATAGTATGACAGCCCTACATTTTTTGACGGGCACGGCTGCCATAGTATGACAGCCCTACAACATATACATTGGCACTTCAATTAACTAATTTGCTAATTTGCTAATTAAAACATTTTTTTCGTATCTTTGCATTTTAATTCAAAGCTGATATAATTATGGCAGAAATTGAAATTGGAAACAAGAAAATAGAACTGGATGGTGACGGTTTTATGGTTGACCCCACCCAGTGGAATGATGAGCTGGCAGTCGCTATCGCCAAAGCTGACGGCATTGAGGAACTGACCGAAAACCACTGGAAAGTGGTGCGCATAATCCGTAGCAATTTTGAGGAAAAAGGCTTGGCTCCCATGGTTCGCACCATCTGCAAAGAAACCGGCCTGAAACTGAAAGATATTTACGAACTCTTCCCCTTGGGACCCGCAAGAGGCGCTTGCCGTGTGGCTGGCCTGCCCAAACCGGACGGTTGCGTATAATAATCAGTAAAAAATTGATACCATGTTAGTTACTCAGATTATTGCCTTGATTGCCCTGGCAATCTGTTTTGTTTTGCTGCTCTCCCACTTCATCCGAATCATCCGTTTGGGAAAACCCAAGGATTTTTCCGAGAAAAGCGGCAGTGTAGCCAAAGGTGTGGCCTACGCCAACACTGTGGCCATGATGCCCCAAAACAAGGAATCCGCATACTTGCATATTCCATCCTACGCTTTGGGCATCTTGTTCCATATCGGCATTTTTACCAGCATATTGGTATTTTTCTTATCATTCTTTGACTTCTTCAACCAATGGCTTTGCAACGATAGCTGTATTCACTACCTGATACCTCTTGTAAGCGCAACAGGCACTGTCTCTGGTATTTGTTTATTCATCAAAAGATTGATTAACAGAAATTTACGCAATCTCACAAATCCCGACGATTACCTGTCTAATGGCTTTACCACCTTGTTTCAGTTAGCGACTACGCTTTATCTGCTCATGCCCGCATGCTTGTGTATGGTGAACACCTATTACATCATCACCGCAATACTCTTGCTGTACATGCCGGTTGGCAAACTCAAACACCTGGTATATTTCTTTTCCGCACGCTACCATTTAGGTTTCTTTTATGGATGGCGTAACGTATGGCCTCAGAAGAAAGACGCTGAATGATTCCTCAAAAAGATATACTGATTGAAGATTTCAACTATGAGCTGCCTGAAGAGAAAATAGCTTTTTTCCCAGTCAGCCAACGAGACCATTCCAAATTATTGGTCTATCAAAACGGACACATTACCGATGCCTGTTTTGCGGATTTGCCCGATTTTCTGACATCAGATTACCGATTGATTTTCAACGATTCGAAAGTCATCCATGCCCGACTGTTGGTACATAACGCCACGGGCGCGGCCATAGAAATCTTTTGTTTGGAGCCACTGCAGCCCACCACCGAAATTGCCAATGCCTTCACCCAAACGGGGCCCGTGGTGTGGAAATGCTTGGTAGGCAATGCCAAACGCTGGAAACAGCCGCTAAGTTTTCCCGTGGTTTTCGAAGATAAAACACTGATGATTACCGCCACCAAAGGTGAATGCAAAGACGGGGCTTTCGAGGTGACATTTTCCTGGCCAGATGAAAAGGTGACTTTGTCGGAATGGCTGGAGCAATACGGCAAGATGCCTCTCCCACCCTACATCAAACGAGCCGCAGAAAAAGATGATGAGCAACGCTATCAGACCGTTTATGCCCGCTATGATGGCTCTGTGGCAGCACCCACGGCGGGACTGCATTTCTCGAAGGAAGTCATCAAAGCACTCAACGACAAAGGCATCGCCACCGACTATGTCACCCTGCATGTCGGAGCTGGCACTTTCAAACCGGTTTCTTGCGAGCTCATCGGCGACCACTACATGCACCGCGAGCAAATTGTCATCAGTAAACAATTCATTGACAGCCTGTTAAATAATCCGCAGAAGAAAATTATCGCTGTTGGCACCACAGTCGCCCGAACCTTGGAATCTTTGTATCTGATCGGTGCCAAACTAAAGCTGCAACGCCCCAACGCCCTTGAAGTGGAGCAATGGGAAGCTTACGAGTACAAGGATTTGACTCAAGTGGAGGTGCAAGATGCGCTTCAAAGCATCAAGACATACATGGAGTTGCATAAGACCGATACACTATATGCTGCCACCCGACTGATGATAGTTCCCGACTATCAGCGTAAAATCACGCAGGCCATCATCACCAACTTCCATCAGCCCAAAAGCACGCTGCTGTTGCTGATTTCCTCATTTTTAGGCGACAAATGGAAAGAGGTTTATGCCCATGCGCTGAGCCATGGCTACCGTTTCCTGAGTTTTGGGGATTCGAACCTGTACCTGTAGCAATGCACAATGCACAATGCACAATTCACAATTCACAATGAATAATGAATAATGAATAATGAATCGTGCACACTCTAAGCGGAAAGGTACTAACGCTAATCATTATCCTCTAATTCATAACTACTATCTCCTGACCACTGACCACTGACCACTGACCACTGACCACTATTTCCTCTTTCCTACAAAAATATTTTCCATACTTAATATATTATTCGGAAATTTTTCGTATTTTTGCAGCCCAATTTGAAAGAGGCTCTTCAAATTGTGTTACAGACAGTTAACCTCATTGTAAAACCTAAAAAAAGACCTGCAACATTCAGGTCGTTAAAAAACAAAATGTCAGAAGAATTATTAGAAAACCAGGAACCCGTAGCAGAACAAGCTCCTGCTGCAGAAGAAAATCAAGTTGAACAAGCTCCCGTTGCAGAAGCTCAGGAAGAAAAGGCCCCTGTTGCCGAGGAACTTCCCGAAGTGGAAAAGAAACCTCGCACCATGCCCACTATCCAGAACGAATACGGCTCACTGGACAATTTTGATTGGTCCTCTTTGGACAAAAAAGGTCACAAGTATGATGACCAGGAAAAACAGAAACTGGAAGAAGCTTACACCAAGTCTTTCAAATCCATCGACGAACAGGCTGTCATCATGGGTACCGTTGTATCTATCAACAGCCGTGAAATCGTGGTGAACATCGGTTTCAAATCCGACGGTGTGATCGCAGCTTCCGAACTTCGTTACAACCCCGACCTCAAAATCGGTGACGAAATCGAAGTTTACGTAGAAAGCCAGGAAGATGCCAACGGTCAGTTGCAGCTCTCTCACAAGAAAGCCCGCATCCTCAAGTCATGGCAGCGTGTTAACGAAGCATACGACAATCAGGAAATCATCACCGGTTATGTCAAGAGCAGAACCAAAGGCGGCTTGATCGTTGACGTATTCGGCATCGAAGCCTTCTTGCCCGGTTCACAAATCGACGTTAAGCCCATCCGCGACTACGACGTATTTGTTGACAAAACCATGGAATTCAAGGTTGTCAAGATCAACCACGAGTACAAGAATGTGGTTGTTTCTCACAAAGCCCTCATCGAAGACGTTATCGAAGCCCAGAAAGCTCAGATTATCGCCGGCCTCGAAAAAGGTCAGATTCTGGAAGGAACTGTCAAGAACATCACCTCTTACGGTGTGTTCATCGACCTCGGTGGCGTAGATGGTTTGATCCACATCACCGACCTGTCATGGGGACGTATTATCCATCCCGAAGAAATCGTTCAGCTCGACCAGAAGATCAACGTGGTTATCCTCGACTTCGACGAGAACAAGAAACGTATCGCTCTCGGCTTGAAACAGCTGACTCCGCATCCTTGGGACGCTCTTGACCCGAACCTCAAAGTGGGTGACAAGGTTAAAGGCAAAGTGGTGGTTATCGCTGACTACGGCGCATTCGTTGAGATTCTGCCCGGCGTCGAAGGTCTGATCCACGTTTCTGAAATGTCATGGTCACAGCACCTGCGCACCGCTCACGACTTCCTGAAAGTCGGCGACGAAGTGGAAGCTGTTGTGTTGACCCTCGACCGCGAAGAGAGAAAGATGTCTCTCGGTATCAAACAGCTGATTCCGGATCCTTGGGCAGACATTCTGACCAAATATCCTGTTGGCTCAAAACATACCGCTACCGTTCGCAACTTCACCAACTTCGGTATCTTTGTTGAACTCGAGGAAGGTGTTGACGGTTTGATCCACATCTCCGACCTGTCATGGTCCAAGAAAATCAAACATCCCGCTGAATTCACCAAGATTGGCGAACCCATCGAGGTTGTTGTTCTTGAAGTGGACACTGAAAACCGCCGTCTGAGCTTGGGTCACAAACAACTCGAAGAGAATCCTTGGGATGTTTTCGAAACCGTATTCACCGTTGGTTCTATCCACGAAGGTACCATCACCAGCATGACCGACAAGGGTGCTATTGTTGCTCTGCCTTACGGTATCGAAGGTTTCGCTTTCAACCGTGGCCTGATGAAGGAAGACAAATCCACCGCTAAGGTTGACGAAGTTCTGCCTTTCAGAGTTATCGAATTCTCTAAGGAAGCCAAGAAGATCACCCTGTCTCATACCAAAGTATGGCAGGAAACCAAGGAAGACGAAGAGAAACGCATCAAGGCTGAAGAGAAGAAGAAACTGAAAGACATCAACAAAGTGAACGAAAGCAACGCTGAAAAGACCACTTTGGGTGACTTGAACATTCTTCAGTCCCTGAAAGAAGACTTAGAGAAAAACGAACAATAATCGTTGATTTCTCAAGATTTTTTCTAAACAAAAGAGACCGCTCCGAAAAGGGCGGTCTTTTTTTTTGTCGCCGTATACAGCGATATGGGTCAATCGTATCAAAGCACTAAACAAACAGCAACACTGCATAATTTCATCCAAAAACTTCCAAAATACCATACCTTCCTCTTGCAACTTTTGTCAAATCTCCAAACATACTTTCATCCATTTCTGCAACTTTTTACACAATTTTGTTCACTTTCTGAACGAAAGATATATTTTATCAACATATTGACTTTTAACAAATTGTCATAAATTTCACTCTTGATTTTATGATTTGAATATCGTAACTTTGCAGACAAAAACAACATATTAAGATAAAGGCATACGATAACATTTTGATATGAATGACAAAGAACTAATTATATACAACAACGAATCGTCAACTGCACAACTTCTTGAGGGTGAAATCATTTTCTACCAAGCCTCCGAAAATATCCGAATTGAGGTAAGGTTAGTGGATGAGACTGTGTGGCTAACCCAACAACAAATGGCCGAACTCTTCAACAAAGATCGAACTGACATCGGACGCCATATTCGCAACATATATAAAGAAGGGGAACTGGAAAAAAATATCACATGTGCAAAATTTGCACATATGGGTACCGAGGGCGACCAAAAGTACGAATACACAGCTTATAATCTAGATGTTATCATTTCTGTAGGCTATCGTGTAAAGTCCAAACGAGGCACAAAATTCCGTCAATGGGCAAACAAAGTGTTGAAAGAATATCTTTTACGTGGTTACGCTATCAACTCACGCATTGTTGCACTTGAGCGACATGCAGCTATACAGGATGATGCAATTCATAAACTGCAAGATACAGTGGATTTCTTCGTCCATACCTCCTTACCTCCCGTTGAAGGGATCTTCTACGACGGACAAGTTTTCGACGCCTATACTTTTGCGGCTGACTTGATTCGTTCAGCACAAAACCAAATCATTCTCATTGACAATTATGTGGACGATTCAGTATTAAAAACTCTCACCAAACGGAAAGAAGGAGTTAGTGCTACAATCATTACAAGGAAAATATCAGAGACTTTACAGGTAGATCTCGAACGCCACAATCGGCAATACTCACCAGTGGACATCAGCACTTCCAACCGTTACCATGACAGGTTCCTCATTGTTGACAACACAGTTTACCATCTCGGAGCATCCCTCAAGGATTTGGGCAAAAAGCTTTTTGCATTCAACAGAATGGAAATATCCGCAGAAGAAATTCTTTCGTTTTCCGCCTAAAATCCATCTACATAAAGAAATAATTTTCGGCATGCGGAAGTTCTGCCGATGATTGGAGAAACGGGAAAGGAAAACTACAAGTACACCTCCAACAACCTGCTCTTCCCTTCGGGAATGAGGTTCAGTTCGGGGGTGCAGGCGGGTACCAGCATCACCTCGCCGGTGCGCAGCTCAAACTGCTCGTCGTCGGTGAAGGCTTGCACATGGCCTTCTATACACATATAAATAATGAATGAATCTATCTCAGAATAGGTCTTCTTTAAGGGCTTTTCAAAATAGATTTCATTCAGATTGAAGAAAGATGAACGCAAAAGTTTGGTAGTAGCGTTAAATTGCTCATCGTATTCGATTTTTCCAGCGGGAATCAGACATTTTTCCTCTTCCTCTACTGTTTTTTGCGCATCTCCTGCTCCAACGTTTTTTTCAGGAGACGAGGAAGGCAAATTATTTTCAGGAGACGGGGCACGCCCCGTCTCAACAGGGGAAATAATGTCACCCTCGAAATGGATGGCATCGAAGGCTTCGTCAACGTGCAACTCACGGCTGTTGCCATTAGCATCTACCCTGTTCCAGTCGAAAATGCGATAGGTCACATCCGATGGTTGCTGGATTTCGGCCAGTAGCACTCCCCTGCCGATGGCATGGACTGTACCGGCGGGAATAAAGAACAAATCGCCTTTCTTTACTGGATAAAAGCGGAGAAGTTCATCTACAGTCCCCTCCTCCACGGCATCCCAATATTGGTCACGTGTCACGCCATCTTTGAAACCCACATATAGACCCGCACCTTCATCAGCCTGGATCACATACCACATCTCGGTTTTGCCGTTCATGCCATAGCGTTCCTGCGCCAATTTGTCGTCGGGGTGCACCTGCACCGACAAGTCATCAGTAGCGTCGATATACTTGATTAACAGCGGGAAACCTAATCCATATTTGTCATACACCTTGTCGCCCAAGAGTTCACCCATATACACCTCTATCAGCTCATTCAGGTCGTTGTCATCCGCAAAAAAACCGTTGGCGACCACCGACACATTATCCTCAATGGCTGAGATTTCCCAGCTTTCGCCACAATTTTTCATATCAGCAACAGGGCGATGCAGAATCTTCCTAATCTTGTCACCACCCCATATTTTTTCCTTAAAGAAGGGCTTGAATTTTAACGGATACAGCATAGTTTAGTTATTGGGAACGTATATTTTTCTTTTTTTCAGTTCATGATTCGGCATGGGCTTATCGGGATTACGCCGATTCACACTTTTGACAAACAGCCACTTGCCCTTGTCAATGACAAAACCCTGATTGAGACTGGATTCAGGCACCATAAAAGATGGCAAATTCGGCACCCCCTCACTCAGCGGCACCAGCTCGTCAAAAACTATCATCTTGGCATATACCTTGTCATAAATCACCTGCTTTGTCTTTGGGTCGCGCTTGCCAGAACCCACATTGTACGACTGGTACTCATAATTCAGGCTCATGGAAGCATCTTTCGAATAGCTGATAATGACACGATTGCATTTTTCAGTATATTTTTTAAAGATATTAGCCCCGAAGACTGGTGTCATATCATTCTTAAAATGAAGCACTTCGATAATTTTCTCATTGGTAAACAAATCATTGCCGTTCCAACCGAGCAAGGTGTAATAGGTCTTCTCGCCGCTTTCCACTGGAATCACCTTGTAATACACTGCTCCATACCAGCGGTTATGGTTGCCCACGTATGACTTTGGGTAATCGATGGAATAACGTTTGTCATATAGAGGAATGACCATATAATGCTTACGGGTGGAACTATACACCTGCATCAGGCCAAAATTTTCATAGCTATAATCATCTTTTATAATATACCAAGTGAAAATCTTGAACAGCTTGTCAGGTGAAGCGATGACGGAAAAGTTCTTCACCGAATCCCAGGCGAACTTAAACGAGCCTTCTTCTTGCAAAACATTCTCTAACAGATACATAAAATCCTCATTACGGCTTAGACGTTCCGTTTCCGAGGCACCATTCATCACCTTATCACGCAGATTGATCAGCGAGTCCTCCCAAAAACGGAAGTCAAAACCTTTCTTCTGCTTCTGTCCGAAGGAGACGAAACAGCAGAGTATCAAGCCGATAACGATAACATATCTACGCATTCCGATGCAAACAAATTGCAAAATTACATATTTTTTCAATAAGCTTCACTAATAAACGGGATTTTCATGGCAGTATTGTACACTTTTACACAATTGAGGGCAAAAACTTTTTGTTTTAAATGTTCTTCTGTTATTCGAGTAGAACCAATTTTGGTCTTAAAAGGTTAATCCCAAATAGTTTTCAAATTCATCCGAAAAAAGCTTTTATTCATCTATTGGCAAAAATTTTAAATTAAACAAATTCAAATTTTATTTCATTAATATTCAGCAAATTAAAGCAGCACCCATATATTATTTGGAAAATATATATATTTGCAAAAAAAACGAATGAGAAAATTTATTTATCATAGCATTGCTTGTTTAAACTATTGGCTGTAAGACCCAACAACTGGATTTCGAGGTCAACAGCAGCCTTACAAATCCTAGCTACAATATTGTCAATGACAAGCATATTGTGTATTGAAAACAATTAATTTAACAGATATAGTTATAATCCAATCTAATAGCAGGAAATGGGAGGACCTGCGAAAGCGGAAAGGGCGAGAGCCGCTACAGCCAAAAGAGTAGCCGAAAAAAACAATGTTTAATCCATAAATTAGAGAAACCATGAAAAAGAAGTTCAAAACAGTGCCTTTTGCGGCATTGATGGCACTCTCACTCCTGTTTCTATGGACAGGGTGCAAAAAACAGGAAAACATAAAACAAGAACGTTCATTACAGGAGTATCTGCAAGGAGTATGGGTAATTGATACAAACACCATTTTGTCCACGAATACTATAGCATTTCCCTTGGACGACACCATTAAGTTCACAAACAATACTGTTTATTTCAGTTGTGGAGAGACAGTCCTGAACTATACCGCACATGAAGAATCCATAACTATTTTTGCCACCTCTGGAGAAAGCCATGATTACCCTGTTGACCGCATTTCAGATAATCAAATAAGATTGTATGGTTATTCTCCTTGCCATGATTACACTCAGGTAGTGAAAAAGTCAGTGTTTAACAAAATAAATTAGATAGCGGTATGAAAAAGTTAATATTGTCATTGTTTTTAACTGTCCTTATGGTTGAGATTTTTGCCCAATCAGATGAACAAACTCGAATGGATGATTTTTATTATTATAATTCAAAAAAAATAGAACTTCCTATCAATCAACAGAAATTTTTAGTATATTTTGATATAGATGTGATGCGTTTAGAGGAAATTGAGATGAATTATAGTATCACCAAAACGATTTTTCTCTCTGATAGCAAGTCTCAAAACACTTTTTGCTGTGAAATATTGTCACCTAATGACAATTATAAAGCAACGCTTTCGACACTAAAAAGTAGAGAAGAAATAATCGATGTTGAGCCTGTTATCGGAGAAGAAGGAACCATTTGCGTATCGAATATGTTTTATGTGCAATTAACAGACATCAGTGATTATGAACGTATGGTCTTAATGGCGCAGAATACAAATACAACAGTGTTGTCAGCAATTCCATATTGCCATAATTGGTATGCGATAGAATGTTCCAAAGCGTCATCATCAAATGCGATAGGATTATCCAATATGTTTTATGAAAGTGGAATGTTTCAAAATGTTGATCCAGGATTCATATACGAAGTGACTTTCAACTGTGTTACCGATGACGAGTTTGGCTTACAATGGGGGATGCAGAGCATACGTGCCTGTGACGCATGGGTGATTACAAAAGGAAATACTTTCACTTCTGTGGCAATCATAGACCAAGGTGTAGATGTATCACACAATGAGTTTGAGAATATCAATGTTCCCTTATCCTTTGACGTTATAGACAGTACATCTCCAGCGATACTCTATGGGGAACACGGCACGCATTGCGCAGGAATCATTTTCTCAAACCATGACCAATATCAAATCGCAGGTATCGCACCACACGCCAGTCTGATGGACATCAGTCATCCCTTAAATGGCACCTATGAGGAATTTGTCAAGGATATGGCCGTGGCTATTAATTATGGGGCATTTAATGGTGCAGATATTCTCAGCAATTCCTGGGGATTTAAAAGAAGCGCAAGCATCGGATTGATCAATTCTCCTCTTTTAGAGACAGCCATACGCAATGCTATTGTCAATGGACGTGGAGGATTAGGAAGTGTGGTTGTATTTGCCTCTGGAAACACCAGATATGACGATCCATACTTAGATATCGCATATCCTGCTTGTTGTAATGACAGCATTTTGGTAGTTGGTGCTTTGGATCAAAATGGAATTCGAGCCTCATTTTCGAAACACGGAGAAGAATTGGATATTGTCGCTCCAGGAGTAAACGTATACTCCTGTTTGCCCAATAATAGATACTCTTCATGGAATGGAACATCAATGGCTTGTCCTCATGTCGCCGGAGTGGCAGCGTTAATTCTGTCTGTCGCCCCAAATCTCACATCACAGCAAGTCCGAAACATCATTGAAACAACAGCTCAGAAAATCAGACCAGATGTATACACATACTCGGTAGGATCCAATCACCCCAACGGCACGTGGAATAATGAAATGGGCTATGGCCTTGTTGACGCGTATGCGGCAGTGAGGAAGGCCTTGGATAGCGATTTGTACGTGCGTGACACCATTTCCGATAACGGCACAGAACCAAGTCAGGTGACCTACATGTGGCGTAGCCCGGACATCTGGATAGAGGACGCCGCAGGAAATGTGGTGGAACATCCACATGGAAATGCGGATTATAAAGTATGTGTTAAAATCCATAACCGGAAAGGAACCCCCTCCTCGGGACACGAAAAACTGCGACTCAACTGGGTGAAAGCGGGCATAGGCACACAATGGCCTTTGGATTGGACGGGAGAGACCATGTTTGACTGTTCGGGAACTCACGTACCCAAGGGTGGTTTTATTGGTGACTTTAACGGTGTCACTATTCCCAGCATTCCAGCATTGGGAAGCAGTGTCGTCAAAGTACCCTGGCATACCCCTCGTGCTGAGGATTACAACGAATGTTCCGATTTTGGTAGTGAGTTGTGGCATTTTTGCCTTCTCGCTCGTGTATATGACAGCGAAGAAATCATTGGTGACAATCTTTCCGGTTGCGATATGGGATGGATAACAATTCAGAATAATAATGTTGCCTGGAAAAACGTTACTTTGCTGAACAGTCGTTATAATAGATCTGTCATCTCCGTAGCCAATCCAGGTACTGTAGAACAGAAATTCAAGATTTTATTTAAAGCCCATCCCAATGTCAAGGGAGAATACATTACTGATTTCGCGGATGTGTATTGGATTCTGGATGAGGTATTGGTGAATTTATGGGAAGAACAAGGGAAACAAGCCGAAAACATAAAAGAAATCGACAGGAATATACTGAAGATGGAATCATATAACGCCTCATTAGATAATATGATCATTCCTCTTGAACGACATTATTCTTTGTCCACAAGTGTGGAATTTTATGCGAAAAAAAGGCCTCAGAACGACACCCTCTGCTTTGATATCATTCTCTGTGACGAAAAAGGAAATTACGTGGGAGGTGAACATTATAAGGCTATTAGAGATGCAAATAGGATGTTTTCCGCTATCGCACAAGAGAACCAAACTATTTTTAGAGGAGAAGACGCAAACTTTATTGCTTTGGACATTGGAGAAACCGCACATTATAAGTGGTATGATGCTCAAGGCGAGAAAATTGGTGAAGGCTTTGGGTTGAATGTCTCTCCACAACATTCGCAATATTATGTATTGGAAGTTACCGCGGATGCTGATGGTTATAAGGATTTTGATCAAGTGAGTGTAAATGTGACAACAGGAAAGATAGAACAAATCAATCCTAACCCCGCCACTCAACAAGTTACAATTGTTTATAGCCTTCTCGAAGAGACATCTCCTTGCCATCTTGAGATCCTGTCACAAATGGGACAAGTCGTGTTAAGTGAGTCTGTGTATCCAACTCAAAATCAAAAAATCATAGACATACATCAACTGCAAGTCGGATATTATGTGGTCAAGTTGGTCACACAAGATGGAACTGTTTTAGATGCAAAAAAACTAATTGTGCAATAAACTGAATACAGTTTTGGATTTTGCATTTTAGAGTCGTCACATGGTGGCGGCTCTATTTTTTTATCACGACATATAAAACATAACAAGAAAAGATGTATCGCATCCCTACAAAAAATTATTCGTCTGTGTGTAATTCGGGAAATTTATGTATATTTGCAGTTTCTATTTAAACTATCTAAAGTATGATTAATATTACATTATCTGACGGTTCCGTCAAACAGTACAACCAAGGAGTTACACCTTACGAGATTGCCAGCAGCATCAGCGAGGGATTAGCACGCAACGTATTGGCTGCCAATGTCAACAATCAGATTGTGGAACTCAGCCGCCCCATCAACGAGGATGCCGAGGTGAAGTTGCTGACATGGAATGACGAAGACGGCAAGGGCGTGTTCTGGCACAGCTCCGCCCACCTGATGGCAGCCGCCATTGAGAGCCTTTACCCCGGTGTCAAGTTCGGCATTGGTCCCCATATCGAAAATGGCTTCTATTATGACATCGATTTTATGGACTATTCCATTTCTTCCGACGATTTTCCAAAAATCGAGGCCAAAATGCAAGAACTGGCTTCGCAGAAAATCAAATTCTGCCGCCAAGAAGTTTCCAAAGCCGAGGCACTGGACTATTTCAAGAAAAAAGGTGACGAATATAAGGTGGAACTCATCAACGATTTGGAAGATGGCACCATCACCTTTTATGAAAGCGGGCCATTCACCGACCTTTGCCGCGGTCCACACCTGTACGACACCGCTTCCATCAAGGCTATCAAACTGCTGAAAACAGCAGGCGCCTATTGGCGTGGTGACGAGAAACGCAAACAGCTGACCCGTATTTACGCCATCACCTTCCCGAAGAAAAAAGAATTGGACGAATATCTCGTCCTACTGGAAGAGGCCGCCAAACGCGACCACCGCAAATTAGGTCGTGAGCTGGAATTGTTCACCTTCTCCCCACTTGTGGGTCAAGGGCTGCCATTGTGGCTGCCCAAAGGTGCCGCCCTGCGCGACCGCCTCGAACAATTTCTGCGTAAAGTGCAGAAAAAATATGGTTATCAGCAGGTTATCACCCCACACATCGGCAATGTGAACCTGTATAAAACTTCCGGCCACTATGCCAAATATGGCGCAGATTCTTTCCGTCCCATCACCACACCGCAAGAGGGCGAGGAATTTTTCCTCAAACCGATGAACTGCCCGCACCACTGCCAGATTTATGCCGCCCGACCCCGCTCATATAAGGAACTGCCCCTCCGTCTGGCAGAGTTCGGCACCGTATATCGTTATGAGCAGAGTGGCGAATTGCACGGGTTGACAAGGGTTAGAGGCTTTACACAGGACGACGCACACCTCTTTTGCACCTCCGACCAGATCAAAGAGGAATTCTGCAAGGTCATCGACATCATCCTTTATATCTTCAAGACCCTGAAGTTCGAGAACTATAAGGCACAGGTCTCATTGCGTGACCCCAACAACAAAGAAAAATATATCGGTACAGACGAAAATTGGGAGAAAGCACAAAACGCCATCATTGAGGCAGCCGCGGAAAAAGGGCTTAACACCATCGAGGTGGAAGGCGAAGCCGCCTTCTACGGTCCCAAACTCGACTTCATGGTGAAAGACGCCATTGGTCGTGAATGGCAGCTGGGAACCGTCCAGGTAGATTACAACCTGCCCGAACGTTTCGGCCTGGAATACACTGACGCCGATGGTCTGAAGAAACGTCCGGTGATGATTCACCGCGCCCCCTTCGGCTCCATGGAGCGTTTTGTGGCTGTGTTGTTGGAGCACACCGGTGGCAACTTCCCCTTGTGGCTCACTTCCGAGCAGGTCATCATCCTGCCTATCAGCGAGAAATATATGGACTATGCCCAGAAAGTTCAGGCTGCATTGGAAGAAAAAGACATCCGTGTCATCATCGACGACCGTAGCGAAAAAACCGGCCGTAAGATTCGTGACGCCGAGACCCGCAAGATCCCGTTCATGCTTATCGTAGGTGAGAAGGAAGAAGCTGATGGCACCGTCGCTGTCCGCCGCCACGGCAACATCGACAATGGAGTTATGCCGCTTGCCGACTTCGCGACACTTATCAACGATGCCATTAAGGCGGAATTGGAAAATTAATTTACTACCCCGCCCTTCGGGCACCCCTTCTAAAAGAAGGGGAATTTAAACTTCCCTCAAGCGAAGCGCGACTCCCCTTGAGGGCGTAGCCCGAAACTCCCCTGCGCAGCACTCCCCTATAAAACAACACATTGTTAATTAGCACATTAAAGAAATGTTTGAGAGTTTAACCGACAGATTAGAAAGAGCGTTTAAGATCATCAAAGGTCAGGGTTACATTACCGAAATCAATGTGGCCGAGACCATGAAGGAAGTGCGTAAGGCACTGTTGGACGCCGACGTTAGTTATAAGATAGCTAAGGAATTTACCGATACCGTGAAGCAGAAGGCATTGGGTATGAACGTGTTGAAATCCGTTTCCCCCAGCCAGCTAATGGTCAAGATCACTTACGACGAGTTGGTCAACCTGATGGGACATGACGCCATCGACATCAACCTCAAGAGTGACCCCTCCATCATTCTGATGGCCGGTCTGCAGGGTTCCGGTAAGACCACCCACGCCGCCAAGCTGGCCAATATGCTCAAGAAGAAGCGCAACAAGAAACCCTTGTTGGTGGCCTGCGACGTATATCGTCCCGCCGCTATCGACCAGTTGAAAGTGCTGGGCGAGCAAATCGAGGTGCCGGTATATACCGAGGAAGGCAGCAAGAAGCCCGTTGAAATTGCCAAGAATGCGGTCAAATACGCCAAGGAGTACGGCTATAACGTGGTACTTATCGATACCGCTGGCCGTTTGGCTGTGGATCAGGAGATGATGGACGAAATTGGCAATATCAAAGACGCCGTCAATCCGCATGAAATCCTCTTCGTGGTGGATGCCATGACTGGTCAGGATGCTGTCAACACGGCCAAAGCCTTCAACGACAAGCTGAACTTCGACGGTGTCATTCTGACCAAGATGGATGGTGACACCCGTGGTGGTGCCGCCCTGACCATCAAAGCTGTGGTGAATAAGCCTATCAAATTCATCGGCCAGGGTGAGAAAATGGAAGCCCTCGATGTCTTCCACCCCGACCGTCTGGCAGAGCGTATTTTAGGCATGGGTGATATTCGTTCCTTCGTGGAGAAAGCCCAGATGCAATACGATGAGGAAGAGGCCGCTAAATTACAGAAACGACTGGCTAAGAATCAATTCGACTTCAACGACTTCCTGAATCAGATTGCACAAATCAAGAAAATGGGCAACATCAAGGATCTGATGTCAATGATTCCCGGCATGGGGAAAGCCATCAAAGATATGGATATTGACGACAACGCATTCAAGAGCGTGGAAGCCATCATCCTGTCCATGACACCTTACGAACGCGAACATCCCGATGTACTTAACGGCTCCCGCAAAAAACGTATTGCCATGGGTAGCGGCACCGACATTTCCGAAGTGAACCGCTTGGTCAAGCAGTTTGACGAGACCCGCAAAGTGATGAAAATGGTGAACAACGGCAAAGCCAAAAACCTGATGCGGGCATTGAACGCTCCTGGAAGAAGATAAAGCTACAGAAAATAAAAAGTAAAATTTGTGCTTGATTCGTTGCTCCAACAGTCAAGCACAATTTGTTTTAAAACGTCACCCTGGTAATCCCCACAGGGTATTGCTGGTTCAGCAGGTCTTTGATTTTCTGATAATCAGCAGGATTCTGCACAAAGTCCAAATCACGGGCTTCCACAATCAAAATCGGAAGGTTGGGATGCTGTTTCAGATAGGTCATGTAGCTGTCCTGAATGTTATTGAGGTAATCGGCGGTAATTTCCTGCTCGTAACTGCGTCCTCGCTTGGCAATGTTCCGCAACAAGCGGTCGGCATTATTGTACAAATATATCAGCAAATCGGGCTTGGGCAAATAGGTAGAAATAATGTCGTACACCTTGGTATAGAGGTTGTACTCATCAGGCTGGAGGTTATTTTTGGAGAAGATAATACACTTGTCGATAAAATAGTCACTAATCACCAAATCCTTGAACATATCACGCTGCGACAGCAACTGTTTTAATTGCTGATAGCGGTCGGTAAGGAACGTCATTTCCACAGGGAAAGCATAATGCAGCGGGTCCTTGTAAAACTTAGGCAGGAAACTGTTGTCGGCAAAACGCTCCAGTACCAGCTCGGCGTTTAGGTCTTCCGCCAGCATCTCCGACAGGGTAGTTTTACCCGCCCCTATACAACCTTCTATGACGATATACTTATACATTATTTCGATGTGCTAATTTTCAGGTTACAGGTTACAGGGGTCAGGGGTCAGTGATTAGTGATTAGGGGTTAGGGGTTAGAATTCAATTTTCAATTTTCAATTTTCAACTTATCCAACAAATCAAGGATAAACGGACGCTCCTGGATTCTCGGGTGAGGGATAGTGAGTTCTGGCGTATTCATTTCAACATCTTCATAATACAGAATATCGATATCTATCGTTCTGTCCTTGTAATCCTGTGTTCCAGGCTTGGTTTTGCTTTCCGCCGGGCGTCCTAATGCCACCTCAATTTCTTTCAGCACCCGAAGCAATTCCATTGGTTCCAGCTCCGTCTCATATTCCACCACCTGATTCAGATAGTCGTGGGAATCATAGCCCCAGGATTTGGTTTCTATCACAGGCGACAGACGGGTAGGTTTCCCTACTCTCAGTTCCAATAATTGCCGTGCCGCCGCAAGGTAAAAATCGCGGTCACCGAGGTTGCTGCCCAATGATAAAATGACATGGTACATGTTGCTTGTCGATTATTTTGTCGAGACGGATTGCATCTCTGTTTTACGGCTGCCACAATGTGACAGCCCTACATATTTCAGAGGGGCATTTCCTGTCTCTACATTGGATTTATTGCAACAACTTCTGTCCCATTGCCATTCCCAGGTCAAATGCCTTCTGGTAATCGTCGGCAGAAACGCCCTGCTTGTTATCCACAGGATTGGACACCAACTCCCATTTCACAGCATCGGCAAAGGCGGTCAGCTTCTTCAATGCACCGCCAGCCCATGTACAGCTGCCCATCAAACCCAACGAGCGGTTCAAGATGCCGCGTTGCTCAATTTTGTGCATCAGGCTGTCCATCAGCGGATAAATCTCGTTCATATAGGTCGGGGCGGCCAAAATCACACCGTTGTATCTGAAAATATCAGCCAAAATGTAAGAGGCATCTGTCTTCGACACATCATACACCACCACATTCTTGAGACCGGCTGCCACAGCGCCCTCGGCAGCGGCTTCAGCCAACTGCTGGGTATTGCCATACATGGAGGCGTAGGCAATCACCAAGCCTTTTTCCTCAGCTTCGTAGCGACTCCACTTGTCAAACAAACCCACCACCTTAGCGATGTTTTGCTTCAGTACAGGACCATGAGTCGAGCAAATCAAGCGGATCTCCAAAGCACTCAGCTTCTTGATGGCTGCCTGGGTGGCTGTGCCAAACTTGCCCACAATGCAGGCATAATAACGGCGCATGTCATCCCAATACTTGTCCGTATTGATATTTTCATCGAGATAATCGCCATCCAGCGTGCCAAAAGTTCCGAAAGCATCGGCCGAAAACAGAATCTTGTCGGTATCCTCGTAGGCCACCATCACCTCCGGCCAGTGCACCATGGGAGCCATATAGAAGGTAAGTTTGCGTTTGCCTAAAGAAACACTTTCACCCTCCTTAACCACCAGTTGCCGGCAACCTGCCAGTTGTGGATAATAGCCGTTCAACATGCCGAAAGTCTTGGCATTACCGATAATGCATAAATCTGGGTACAGCTGTTTCAACAGACCGATAGAGCCGGCATGGTCAGGCTCCATGTGATTCACCACCAAGTAGTCAATCTTGCGCCCTTGCAAAACGGCTTCCAACTTGCCCATGAACAAGCCCACCATGGACACATCCACGGTGTCAATCAAGGTAACCTTTTCATCCAAAATCAAATATGAATTATAGGCCACCCCGTTAGGAATCGGAATATAGTTCTCAAACAGTTTTTTCTGACGGTCATTTACGCCGACATAATAGATATCTTTTACAAGTTCTCTTTTGTTGTACATTTTTAGGTTATAGGTTTTAGGGGTTAGGTTTTAGGGGTCAGGGGTCAGGAGTCAGTGATTAGGAGTCAGTGATTAGGGGTTAGTGATTAGGGGTTAGTTAATAGTTAATAGTTGAAAGTTGATAGTTATTGTTTTTTCAGTTTCATTTGCTAATTAACTAATTAACTAATTTGCAAATTTGCTAATTAATTAGCACATTGTTATTCTTGTGGTTCGAAGTCTTCTTTGCCAACGCCACAGAGGGGGCAGGACCAATCGTCTGGGATATCTTCAAAAGCGGTGCCAGGGGCAATGCCACTATCGGGATCACCTTTTTCAGGGTCATACACATAACCACACACAGAGCAAACATATTTTTTCATAGCTGTAGAATTTTGATTGTTATTAATTTGATTAGGTTTATTATTCTGATTTTCAATTGTTTCCATGGGTTTTGGAGCCCCGTGCGGTGCATTGGCAGGAGCCACACCCCTCTTCACCTCATGGTAATAAGCGTATGTCAACGGAGCCTCATTCAACGACAAGGTTTTCGCATCCAGCACTTCGCCGATGTATAAAATGTGACTGCCCACATCCAATTTATTCGTCAGTTTGCACTCAAACCAGGCCAGACATTCCTCCGTCACAATTGGGACACCCGTATTCTGTCCATAGATACAGTCATATTTAGCAAATTTGTCAATATCTCTGCCACTTTGGAAGCCGAAATTGCCCAACAAAGCAGGGGCGTATTCTCTTTTTACCACAGAAACAGAGAAGTTCCCGAATTTTTCAATAAATTCGGCAGTGTAATTGTTCTTATTGCAGGCTATTGCAATCTGCACAGGCTGCGAAGTCACCTGCACCGCCACCGTGGCGACAAAGGCGTTCTTTTCTTTCTCATTTCCCGAGGCTATAACATATACCCCGTAAGTTAGTTTGTTGAGTGCGTTAGTATCCATTTGGTTATTTTATTATTGAAAAAATTTGCGTCACGACCCCGCCCTTCGGGCACCCGTTAGAGGCCCAGACTGTCTTCTTTCATGCGGCTGCCACAATGTGACAGCCCTACGATCCTGCCCTTCGGGCACCCGTTGGAGGCTTCGCCTCCTTCTCTCTCAAATGTACGGCTGCGCCGTTATACTTACGTCACTACCCCGCCCTTCGGGCACCCCTTCTAATAGAAGGGGAATTATTTCCCCTGCAATATCATTATCATTGTTAATTGTTAATTGTCAATTGTCAATTGTCAATTGTCAATTGTCAACTTTCATTTTTCAATTTTCAGTTTTCAGTTTTCAGTTTTCAACTCCTCCCCCCTACCACAACGACAATTTCCCCCTTCACTTCCTTGTCCAACGGAAAATGGGCAATGGCATCAGCCAAGGTGCCTCTGAAGTTCTCCTCGTGGATTTTGGTCAGCTCACGGGAAATCGATATCGGTGTATCTTCTGCAAAGAAAGACTGCATCATCACCAAGGTTTTGGCCAAGCGGTGCGGGGACTCGTAAAAAACAACGGTCTCCTTCATTTCCGACAAACGACGCAAAGTACTCTCCTTGCCTTTTTTATGAGGCAGAAAGCCATTGAAATAGAAACTGTCGCATGGCAGTCCCGAGTTGACCACAGCCGGAATCAAGGCGGTAGCACCCGGCAGACACTCCACCTCAATACCCTCAGCAATACACTCTCGCAGGAGCAGGAAGCCAGGGTCTGAAATGCCTGGTGTACCGGCATCGGACACCAAAGCCACGCTCTGCGACAGCTTGATCTGGGCGATAATTTGTTTCAACTGCTGATGTTCATTATGAATATGATAGGCCATACAACGCTGTTCTATCTCGTAATGTTTCAGCAGATTCTTGGTCGTACGCGTATCTTCGCATAGCACGAAATCCACCTCCCTCAGGACCCTTAACGCCCTGAGGGTGATGTCTTCCATATTGCCTATCGGAGTCGGTACTAAAAAAAGCTTCATACTTAGCGGTTTAACACATCCCAACCCTGATTGTAGATGATGTCTCTCGGAATACCCGAATGGTTGATTTTATCCAAATCTTTCTGCAAATCATCTGAAACAGAGGCGTTTTCAGCAGTATATTGTTTAGCAAATTCAAAATCGCCTTCGCCCTGGGTCTTCAGAATCAAAGCACCCCAGTTGTAAATAGCGGATTTAGCTTTTTCAAAATCGATATGATAAGTACCATCAGCATTGCGGGTAAAAGCACCTTCGTCCTCGAAGAAGTTGTAGCACATCATATTTGCTTTGCCGTGAGCCTCGCCGGCACCGAAACGTACAGAGCGCAACAAACCTACGATGTATGTCGTAATGGCATCTTCTGCGGTAATATTGGTAATTTCGCCTTTCTCAATCAATGTGTTCACTAAGAACAGACCCAAGATGTCAGCTTTGGCTTCTTCCCAAGTCGATTTCTCGGTCTTCATAGCTTCATCCACACTACCCTTTCCGTTGATGGTCTGCTTGATACCCAAGCCATGAGCCACTTCGTGGAAAGTTACATTCCAGAAGAAAGCATCGAACTTAAGATATTGCTGCTGGGCAGGTTCCATAATCAACTCGCCGATAGGCATCATGATTTTGTCAAATTTAGCATGTTGTGCATTAGCTAATTGCAGACGACGGGCGCCTTTCTGAGCCTGTACACGGTCATCATTGGGCAGGTTAATGGCGATAGTCTTGCTACCGGCATTGCAGTCACCGGCATAATACACCACATTATATACATTCATATCGGAAGAAGTACCCGGCACAAAAGTTTTGTATTTGTCATCGCCAGGAAGCTGTTTCTGCAATTCGGGCAGCATAGCTACAAACTTCGCCAGATCATTACTCTTCTGGTCATCTTTAATCAATACAAAAGCTTCGTATGTGGCCTTGCCTTCGCGCAGCATATCATCATAGTTTTCGATAGGACCAACCACAAAATCCAATTTGCTGTTCTTCATGTCCATCCATACCATATCGCTGTTGAAATAATCATCGGTCTCGAAAGCTTTCTTGCGTTCAATCAGATAATTTTTCAAGCCTTCATCTTCGGCTAAAGCGATGGCCTTGTCCAGCAACTCACAAACCTTGGTCAATTCCTCTTTATACTCATCTTTGTACCAAACCACCTTTAAGGCGCCATTCTCATCTCTGCGGAGAACAGTGTAAAGGCTGTTCTTATCAGAATCTGCTAATGCGTCAAACTCTTCCAAAGTCATATCTTCGGGATAGTACTGGCAACCCAGCGGTTTCTCACCATAACCGGGCACAAAGCTCTTGTTGCTGTTCAATCTTTCCCATGGGCCATAGTTAATGGCCACAAAATCACGGGTCCACTGGTCTTGGATAGTGTCAAGGATGGTCTTGTCTCCGAAAGTCTGTTTCCAGAACAAATCGTCCATAATATCAGCGATTTCGATAAAGATCTGGACAATCTGCTTTTCGTTCTCAGTCAAATCCGACAAGTCAGCTGTCAAATCAACGGGTGCAAATTCTTCCACTTTCAGCTGCATTTCGCTTTTAGCTTCTGTTTTTTCTTCAGTTTTCTTTGATTTGCAAGCGGAAAACACCACCGACATACTCAGCACACAAGTGGCGATAACAATCATTGTTTTTTTCATATTTTATTTTTTTAGTTATAGGTTTTCAGGGGTCAGGGGTCAGGGGTCAGTGATTAGTGATTAGTGATTAGGGGTTAGGGGGCAGTTTAGTTAACAGTTAATAGTTAATAGTTAATAGTTAATAGTTGATAGTTGATCATTGGAATCAAATTTTCAGTTTTCAGTTTTCAACTTTCAACTTTCAGTTCGTTTCATTTGCACATTTGCAAATTAACTAATTTGCTAATTTTTCTTTTCCTTCTTGCCGAAGACCGTGACATTGATATACTTCTTCGGGTTGGCTTTCAGGTCTTTCAACAGTTCATCCAGGCTATGCAAGGAGTTTTCCAGATTGGAGTATAGCGTATCGTTGGTGACCAGCTGACCCAGTGTACCGTCACCCTTCTGGATTTTATTCACTATGAGCTGGACATCACCTATCGCCTGCTGGGCATCATTTATCAATTGGGTAACATTAGCTTTAGCTACCGAGTCAGATATCTTGTCCAGATTGTTCACAATAGTTTCCAATTGCGGACCAGCTTCTTGCAAATTATTGCTAAACTTCTCAAGATTGGTTACCAGCTTGCCCACTTTATCCTTATTATTACCCAGAATGGAATTCAAGTTGGCAGTTGTTGCCTCCAAATTAGCCAAGGTGCCTTTCAAGTCCTGTGCACCACCTTCCGGAGAGAGGACTTCTTTCAGCGACAAGGCAATAGTATCAACAGATGTCAGAATGCTGGCCAACTGGGCTTTCAGGCCGTCAATGCCATCGGTCATTTGAGGCACCACGTATGTTGCCATCGTATCTTTTGCCTGTAGCATGTGCGTGTCATTTCCGAAGAGGATATTCACCACCGTGCCGCCCAGCAAATCTTTGGGAGCCACTTGTACCTTGGAGTCTTTGGGAATATTCACGGGCTCGGTAATCATGAGCTCGGCACATAAGCGAACAGGATTATCGGAAAGCAACGACACCTTGGTCACTTGCCCTATCTTGTATCCATTGAGCATAACAGCATTGCTTTCCTGCAAACCGCCGGTATTCTCAAACACAGCATAGTAATACGTTTTCTTGCCAAAGGCGGAAATGCCTTTGAAAAAACAAGCGCCCAGATAGAAAATCACCACTGCCGCAATGCAGAAGATGCCGACTTTAAGTTTGCTTTTGTTATGGGAAGTATTGTCCTGCTTAACTTGTTCTTTTTCCATTATTTCTATTTAAGATATTCATATTAAGTATTAGCTTGCAAACTTACGGATTTTTTTTGAATATCGAACAAAAAATCTCGCATAGTTTACCACCTACAACCTGCCATCTTGCGCCTATTTCTTCACTGTCACCTGAGAGTCGTCATCAATTTTGATACGCTGGTTATTCTTGATAATCTCGCTCATATCCACGCCTGTGGCATCCTTCACCACATCAAAAGTCTGTTTCAGCACCACTGGAACGCTGTTAGTGACATTGGTTACGCCATTGCCATCGGAGGCATAAATGCTTAGATTATCAATAGCTTTTATAGGTTCTGCCGTTGCGCGTGCCATATCCGGCAGCACCTTCACCACCATATCGGTGATAGCGGCCTTACCGTATTTCTCGAAAGCCTCAGCCTTTTTCTGCATAGCCTCTGCTTCCGCCAAACCTTTTTGTTGAATAGCGTATGCTTCCGCCTCTCCCTGAGCCTTGATACCTTCTGCCTCCAGAATCATGGCAGTACGTTTAGCTTCCGCACGGGCAATTTCAGCTTTTGCGTCCATTTCAGCCGCGTATGCGTTAGCCTCTGCCGCTCTTTTCTGTTTCTCCAGTTCTGCGGCTGCGTCCACCTCCGTCTGATACTTCAAAGCATCAGCCTCCTTATTGACAGTAGCTCTCAGCTCATTCTCACGGATACGCACCTGCTCGGCGGTCAGTTCCTGCTCACGCTTGGTCTGCTCAATCTTGGCATTGATGGTCTCACGGTTCACCACGGCCTGCTGAATCTGCTGTTGGATAGCGTATGCCATATCCGCATCCGCCTGACGGGTGTCCTGTTCTATCTTCAACTCGGCTTTCTTCAGTGCCAATTGCTGCTGGCGTTCAGCAATAGACTGCTCGCTGGCCACCTCAGTATCATTGGCCTCTTTTCTGGCAATCGCCTGAGCCTGAGCTATTTCCTTTTCCGCATTAGCTTTGGTGATAGCGGCTGTTTTTTTGATGGCAAAAGTATTGTCAGCACCCAAGTCCACAATCAGACCATTGTCATCCACCACATTCTGGATATTGCATGAAAGAATCTCCAAACCTAATTTAGCCATATCTGGACTTGCTTTCTTGGCGATCTCATCAGAAAAACGGTCACGATCTATATTAATATCTTTCAAGGACATAGAACCAATAACTTCACGCATGTTACCTTCCAAGCTGTCCTGCACCTGCTCCGCCATTTTCTTGTCATCCATATTGATGAAGTTCTTGGCTGCCAGACGAATACCTTCCGGTGAAGGAATCACACGCAATTTGGTCACCGCATCTACCCGCACATTGATAAAGTCGTTAGTCGGCACACTGCGGCTGGTTTTCACATCCACAGTCACTTGTCCCAGAAACACCTTGTCGAGACGTTCGAAAAAAGGAATACGGATACCGCCCTTACCGATGTAGGTACGAGGCTGTTTGGACAATCCGCTTATTATATAAGCAATCTGTGGCGGGGCTTTGATATAGCTGATTAAAATAATGAAAAGCACTAAAATCACCACAACGACGATGATGGAAATAATACCGCTGGTACTCATGTCTGAAGATATTTTTAGGTTAAAAAAATAATAAAACTATTCATCTAATAATTTTGCAAAGTTACATATAATTCTTGAAAAAATTATATGCTGACACAAAAAAAACAAAATATAGATTCCGTTACAATGAAATTTATCTGTCCATGTGTAATTCAAGATTTTTATGTAAATTTGCAGTTTGAAAAAATTGAAATAACCTTAAAAATACAACATAATGGAAGAAGAAAAAGACCTCAATCTGACGCAAGAAGAGATTAAAATGCCTGACAATGCTTATACGGAGCTGAAAGAGGGCGAAGAGTACAAACCCATCCTGATGGGTACCAAAAAATATCCTGAAATCAACGCTTGGACCGTGATTTGGGGTATCATCATGGCTATCATTTTCTCAGCCGCCACTGCCTACGCCGGATTACGCTTCGGCCAAGTGTTCGAAGCCGCCATTCCCATAGCCATCATCGCTGTGGGTGCCTCTACCCTTGCCAAGCGTAAAAGTCCGCTGTCCGAAAATGTCATCATCCAGTCTATCGGTGCCAGCTCAGGCGTGATTGTGGCCGGTGCCATCTTCACCCTGCCCGCCATCTACATCATCCAGGAGACCAATCCTGATATCCAGATGAATGTCAACTTCTTCCAGATTTTCTTAGCCTCCCTCTTCGGCGGTTTCTTGGGAATTCTGTTCCTGATCCCCTTCCGCAAGTACTTTGTTTCCGATATGCATGGCAAATATCCCTTCCCCGAAGCAACAGCTACCACCGAGATTCTGGTATCGGGTGCCAAGGGCGGAAACCAAGCGAAATTATTGGTTATCAGTGGTTTGATTGGAGGTCTGTACGATTTCTGCATGACCACCTTCAACTTTTGGTCCGAAACCATCACTACCCGCATGGCCGCTTGGGGCGAGCAATTGGCGATGAACCACAAGTTCGTCTTCAAGATGAACGGCAGCGCCATCCTTTTGGGCACGGGCTACCTGATTGGCCTGAAATACGCCATGATTATCTGCGCAGGCTCTTTCCTGTCATGGTGGTTTATCGTTCCTTTGTTGGGACAATACGGTGTCACCCCTGACGGAGTACTGATGAGTACCATGGATCCGGACTTGATCTTCTCACAATATGTAAGATACATCGGCATCGGCGGTATCGCCATGGCGGGTATTTTAGGCGTTATCAAATCCGCCGGCGTCATCAAAACCTCGCTGAGTGTAGCCTTCAAAGCCAATAAAGGCAAGAGCGGCGAAGAGCAGCAAGTACTTCGTACCCAACGTGATATACCCATGAAGATAATCCTTTTCGGCTTCTTGGCTGTTATCATCATGATGGTGCTCTTCTTCATTTTCGGAGGTATGCAAATGAACCTGACACAAATTATCGTCGGCATTCTGGTGGTATTTTTGTTTGCCTTCCTGTTCACCACTGTGGCAGCTACTGCCATTGCTACCGTAGGCACCAACCCTGTTTCAGGTATGACCATGATGACCTTGATTCTCAGTTCTTTCATTCTGTCGGCAGTAGGTTTGCAAGGTGGCACCGGCATCATCACCGCCTTAGTAGTAGGCGGCATCGTTTGCTCCGCTTTGGCTATGGCCGGAGGTTTCATCACCGACCTGAAAATAGGTTACTGGATTGGAACATCCCCCTACAAACAACAGGGACTGAAATTCTTAGGAACATTAGTGTCAGCACTTACCGTAGGCGCTGTTATCATGTTGCTGTCCAAGACTTACGGCTACACTGGTGAAAACGCATTGGTAGCTCCACAAGCGAACGCCATGGCCGCCATCATCGAACCCTTGATGTTCGGTGGCCAGACTCCCTGGATTCTGTATATCATCGGGGCTATTTTGGCCATTGTGCTCGACCGCATTGGCGTTCCCGCCTTGGCCTTCTCTTTGGGTATGTTCATCCCCTTGCAGTTGAATATTCCCTTGCTGATTGGTGGTGCTTTGGCATGGTTCATCGGCAGCCGCAGCAAAGACGAGTCCGTTAACAAAGCTCGCAAAGAAAAAGGCACTTTGTTAGCTTCCGGTATGTTGGCCGGCGGTGCCATCATGGGTGTGGTAAGCGCCATCATGAAATACGCCGGGGCCGACGTGGCAATGCCTACCGATTACATCGGCTCTTCAGCCTACAACATCCTCGCCATCGTGATGTACGCCGCATTATGCGTGTATTTAGTGGTACATTCATTATCTAAAAAAACTGAAAATTGAAAACTGAAAACCGAAAATTAGCAAATTAGTTAATGAAACTGAAAGAAACAATAACTTTCAACTTTCAACTATTAACTATTAACTATTAACTTAACTGCCCCCTAATCACTAACCCCTGACCCCTAACACCTAACACCTAACACCTATGAAAAAGTTATTCCTTATCCTCATAATAGTGTCCTTGGGCTGGAGCTTGTCAGCCCAGGAGGACACTTTGTCATGGAAGCAGCAGTTGCAGCGGCACGACATCCAAATCGGCATTGGCGACCCCCTGCTACCTGCCTTTGTAACAGGACAAATATTCGGGCATGGTCGTCCAGATTATTATGAACAACTTCCAGCGGTCAATTGGTTCGGCGACGACAGCTATAAATGGAGAGCATGTACTCCCGCCATCAGTATCAGCTACAAATATCGTCTCACCAAATGGTTCTGGCTTGGCGCAACACTTTCATACACATGCTTTCTTGAGAACAGATACGACCGTGTAACCAATGTTAAAACCTCCTCAGAAAGAGACCATATCATCAGCATTATGCCATCGGTGCGATTTTCTTGGCTCAACAAGAAATATGTCACCCTATACTCTGGTCTGTCACTTGGTTATGCTGTCGATATCATTCAATATAAATCACAAACAGAAAAATATAGCACTGCAGAACACGGGGTCGGTTTCCAGCTCACTGCAGTAGGCGTTCATGTAGGCAGAAAGTGGTATGGATTCACTGAAATCGGCATAGGTATGCAGGGCTTTATCCAAGCCGGTTTCGGTTGTAATTTCAACAGCAAAAAGAAATAAACCGCAAATTCATTCTTTAAAAGAATAAGGATTATGAAAAAGTATATAATTATTATTATAGCGATTGCCTTGGTTTGCGTTGGTTGCTATCGTGAGCAACGCAGCAAACTCACCCAAAGAGGCAAGGAAATCCACGATTCATGGCTGATGTACTCCCAAGAGATGATTGAGAAAACAATTGTTCCCGTTTTTCAAATGGACGCCTGGATTGGTGGAAATGACAGTATCCGCCGAATCATAGAGGACAACTATTTCCCTTATTTGCGTGTCCGCGAAGAAGCCACCAATGAATTTGCCTTCTATGACGGAGCTCAGAAAATACTGACAGTAAACACCAATGGATATGCACTGGCAGACAATGGAGCATCATGGTTGGTCAGCATTAATAATGCCAGAACCTATGAAAGCGATTATGGCCAAATTCCCATGTTTCTGGCTTATCCATCGCAATGGCGACTGTTTATCAGCAAGACAGGAAACCAGCAATGGAATATCAGTTTAGACACCACCCGAAGCATGGGTAGCAAGTGCGACTGGAAACTCAGCTTGCCTGCCAACGACACTATTGTGTATTTCTCACAACAAGAATTCTCTCTTGCCGGTAACGGGACTTTCAAGTATGCCGGAGATGTTTATCTTCGTTATCATATTGATGAGACACTTCAACACCAAGGGAAGCAATATCCATGGAATCGTGGCGTTGTATCAATGATTGCCAGATTTATCGACCCTGAAACAAATGAGATACCCACAGACGATATTCACGTGAAAGCAGAATACACCGGAGATGGTATAAAAATCACCTACCGGAATATTACTGAGACATGGGAATTTGAGAAAAGACATTAAAAAAAAAGAGGGGCAAGCCCCTCTTTTTTTATCTCAAACTTTGTTTGTTCATCCTGTTGAGTGCTTCTTTGAAGACATCGATAAGGATGGCATTTTCTTTATACCCTGCCGCATCTCTGACACAGGATTCCACCAAAATCTCGTAAACCTTCGACTTGTCAATCATATACACCGAGCGGATAGTAAAAGTTTTATCCTTCTCAAGATAAATCTCCATGGTCTTTTTGCTCATATTCTGAATCACCATTGGTGAAATCTGATGAACAATCTTTTCGATGGCTGAAATTTGTTCTGAAGAAGCTCTTTTCTGCATCATGATCATTTTGCACTGGCTGACAAACGGCAATTCCACCTGATAGGTCAAATTAGTCATGCCGGTGATATAATTTTTTTCCCTCACATCCTTAAGATTCGAGCCAGAGGTTTCCACCTGTGACCATAAATAAAGCGCATCACCAATTTTGGGATTAATCTCACATTTAAATTTAGCAGTTGACGCAAGCTGCTCCTCAATGGTGTAACTATCAGTTTTCCAACCATCGTTACTCAACTTGGCAGCCATTTCCTTGAAATTATCAGCCTTGACAGGAGTCATCACATCTCCCCTTCCCTTTTTGTTTTGTCCAAACAATTGACCACCAGTCAATAAAAGAACCGCGCATACTACAGAAAGCGTTAATTTCAAATTTTTCATAGTCATTATGTTTTATTGTTATTATCTCATATAATTACAAACTGCAAAAATACAAAAATATTGTTGATTTGCGAAACACCGATATTGGCAAATTTCTTTTTTTCAAAAAAGCATCCATTTTTTTCCAAAAATCAAGTCTTAGACTCTTTTTGCCACTTTTTGATTAGTCAACAAAAAAATATTATTTACAGCACAATATCTGACAAAAACAGCATTTTTACAACAATTTGAATTTCAGAATTTTACAATAAATAGCACTTGATTTTTAAAGTTGCATGTAATATTTTTGAAAACAAAAAAAAGATGAAAGAGGAACTGCTTCAATACTTATGGCAGCATAAGATTTTCAACCATAACGGACTCAGGAGCACCGATGGAAGAGATATACATATCATCAGTCCGGGCATGATGCACCATGACGCCGGTCCAGACTTCAAACAAGCCGTTATCCGCATCAACGACATCATCTGGGCAGGAGATGTGGAGATACACGTGAACAGCTCGGACTGGTACAGACACCATCATCAGAAAGACGAGAAGTATAAGTCTGTCGTTCTGCATGTTGTCTATAATGCCGACATGGAAATCGTGCGCAATGACAAGGAATATATTCCCACCTTGGAGCTCAAGAATTATATTCCGGAGGATATGCTGGAAGAATACAAGAAGCTCACCTTGTCCACGAACGACATACCCTGCGGAAACAGTGTCACATCCATTCCTTCCTTAACAATGACTTCTATCCTATCAGCTATGGCAGTTGACAGGCTGCTAAGGAGGCAGGAGCAGCTTTTCCGACTGCTAAAAAAATGCGCAGACGATTGGAGCGAACTGACATACAGAACATTAGCTATCAATTTCGGGTTTAAGATCAACAGTACCGCTTTCGAAATGCTGGCACAGAGTCTGCCTTATAAAATCATACAGCGTCACGGGGACTCTCGCCTGCAAATATACGCTTTGATATTCGGCCAGGCAGGCCTGTTGCAATCCGACACTGAAACAGCACAAACACTTACAGATGAATATTTTACGAAGCTACACAATGAGTATGATTACTTGCGTTACAAGTACAAACTGACAGCGATACCGGCAGGATTATGGAATTTATTACGTTTAAGACCGAAAAATTTTCCAGGCATACGTTTGGCACAATTCAGCGAACTGTTATTTTCCTGTTCGGATTTATTCAATGAACTGATTCTCAATGAAAACATCAGCAACTTACACCATTTATTTCAAAACATCAGGCCTCATGAATACTGGCAGACCCATTTCCAACCCGGCAAAGCCACCCGGAATCACCCTGCCCAACTGGGCAAAGATTCCATCAATCTTCTGTATATCAACAGTATAGCTCCATTACTATTTGCTTTTGGTTCTTTCAGTGGCAATGAACAACTGAAAAGTCATGCCTTGGAGATTTTGGAGGACACTCCCGCTGAGAGCAACCACATCACAAGAAAATTTTGTGTTTATCCATTCCCCCATGACTCCGCAATATATTCGCAAGCCCTGTTGGAGTTGTATTCCAACTTCTGCAAAAAGAAAAAATGCTATTCCTGTCCTATTGGACAATACGTCGTCACAAACCTGTATGGCAGCAGGGCATCACCACCAGCATAGTCCACTCCTATTCTTGGCGTAATTTGCACCTGATTATCAGGAATTTGCAAACCTCTGTCTTCTATCCATATTTTATCTGACAAAAGAGAACAACCATTTAATTCCTTAGTGATACCAAGAGCTTTGGTGAGCTTACCAGGTCCATTGGTCAAGGCTGGTGACATTTTGTTTTTACGCAGGCGTTGCAGCATCAGTTCCTCGCCGTGAGTAGGAAAGACAGCCCTTATCAATACCGCTTCCGGTTCATTTTCCGCATTGGTCACCACATTGAACATATTGTGCATGCCATAACAGAAATACACGTATGCCACTCCCCCCGCATGATACATCATCTCATTTCGGGCCGTGCGACGACCTCCGTAACTATGACAGGCCTTGTCACCTATCCCCTTATACGCCTCCGCCTCTGTGATTATTCCGCCAGACAGCTGACCGTCAATACAGGTGAACAGATACTTGCCCAACAGGTCGCGAGCCAAGGCGACGACATCAGTATTCAGATAATAGGTTTGGGGAAGGAGCATGTCAGTGATTAGTGATTAGTGATTAGGGGTTAGGGGTCAGGGGTTAGAATTAATAGTTAATAGTTAATAGTTAATAGTTGACAGTTAATAGTTGACAGTTGACAATTCAAAATTCAATTGCGGTGGAACCGCAGCCTACGCATAGGGGTCATGGATCAGTGAGTAAATTTCAAAATTCAAAATTCAGAATTCAATTAAAAAAATTATTTTTGCAAAAATAAAAATTTTGGAGCAACAAAAAACAAAAAATATCGTCTTTAATCATGACAATAATGAAACAGAAATTGAAAGACCGGGATATTGTTGCGGGATGCAAAGCAGACAAACCACAGAGCCAGAGGCTGTTATATGACAAATACTGCCGTCTGGTGATGGGTATGGCTCTCCGTTACACCCAAAACATTTCTGACGCGGAAGATGTGACACAAGACGTTTTTGTCAAAATTTTCATGAATATCCATACACTACGCGATGAAAACACTTTGACTACATGGATAAAAACAATCACCACACATACAAGCTTGGACTTCCTGAAAGCCAGAAACAAAAACCTTATCACCACCAGCATTGATGACATTACCAACGAAATAAAAGACAACAACAAAATATATGATGGCATTCCTACAGAACAACTGCTGAAATTCGTCCAAGAACTCCCTGACGGCTATCGCACCGTCTTCAACCTTCATGCCATCGACGGTTACAAACACGAAGAAATTGCCCAAATGCTGGCCTGCTCCGAATCCAATGTAAGGTCGCAATATTTGAGAGCAAGAAAATTATTAAGAGAAAAAATCGAGAATTATGAATAACATAGACCAATTATACAAAGAACGGTTCGAGAATTTCGAAGCACCTGTTTCCGACGGACTATGGGACAAAATCGAGAATAATCCCACTTGGCAGCGACATCTGCTCCAACAGAAAACCAAAAACCTGGTTTTCTATTCCGCCATGGCCATCGTCGCCGTCGCAACCTGCACCGCCCTGCTCCTCCATACCCCAAAAAATGACACAGTTTCTATTGAAAAAGAAAACACTGAGGAAGTAGTTGACGAAGCAACAGCCACAAACACAGAAACAACTGATACAAAAACCGTTACAGGACAGGACAACATCACCGAGGAAATCATCAGCACAGTGAATGAGGTTTCAAGCGACAATACCGTTATGGCCACCGAAAACGTCATGGAAAACACTGTCGCACAGCCGTCTAACGATGTGGTGACAAACAACGAAAATGCCATCCCGAATACCGCAAATACTGTTTTACCGACAAAAACTGACAATAAAGAAAATGTCAACACAAAAACCGAGCCAGAACAGTCACAGCCAGCCCAAACCAACAACAAAAAAGAGCCAAACGCCGCCGAACCCACGCCTACCCAATCTCCTACTCCAGCCAGCAATGAAGCAATCAAATCCCTTTTTTCCATTCCCAACGCATTCACTCCCAATGGCGATGGATTAAACGACATCTTCAAGCCCGTTACCGCAGCTGAAATTGTTAATTACCAACTGGATATCTTTATGCTGAATGGTCAACATGTCTTTTCAAGCAAAGACATCAACTACGGATGGAACGGCGAGTTTCAAGGCAGCCTCCAAAATGGCGGAAACTACATCTATGTGATTAAGTACAAAGACATTGATGGCAAAGAACATATTGACAAAGGCCAGTTATTATTAATACGATAGATAATAGATTATATCCAAAATAATATGTATTTTTGCATTTAAAAAGAAAAATACATGTGCCAAGTGGATCGAAGCAAAGCTCCCGAAATCAAAGACTTCACGCTTTTCAAACCCCAAAAGCCCGAAGCCATTGTTTTAAATAATGGCATACCCATCAAAATTTTCAAAAACCCGCAATTAGACCTGCTTCACTTCACCATTAAAATCAAAGCAGGCAGCTTGTACGAAAGCAAAAAAAACGCTTCCGTATTTTGCTATTTGCTTCTTAAGGAAAGCTCAAAGCAGCACAGCAGCAGCGAAGTTGACGAATTTCTGGACTATTATGGTGTCAATTATACAGCCAGTCTCTCCATCGAATACGCAAGCATCAATCTGGTTATTCCCAAACAAAATTTCGCGAAAGTCATTCCGTACATCTTTGATTTTCTGGCACATCCGGTATTCAAAGAGCAGAACATAGAGATAATGCGCAAACGCAAACTCATGGATCTGGCATACAACCGCGGGAAGGTGTCCTATTGCGCCTCGCAACTGATGCTCCATCATATTTTCGGAAACAGCTGTAAAACTGGTAAAATATTGGATGAGAACGACATAAACAGCATTACCGCGGAAGATTTATACGAGCACCACCGCAAGACATTTTGTGCTGAGAACATCCGTATTTTCGCCGCAGGAAATATAGATGAAGAGAAATGCGGATTACTGTCCAATTTGTTTGAGACAATTCCTCATGGGACCGCATTGCCTATAGTTAGCTCCAACCTCACGGCGATACCATCTTCTGAACCCATTCTGGACATACACCAAGAATGCCTTCAATCTTCTTTCTACATTTGCCGGAAATCCTTGGGTTATAAAGAGTCTAACAGAATGGATTTCAACATCTTATCAACCATTTTAGGGGGGTATTTCGGTTCAAGACTGATGAGCAACCTGCGCGAGACAAATGGCTACACCTACGGAATCAGCTGTGACAGTCTATATTTTGAAGACTCTTCTGTCTTTTATATTGAAAGTGAAGTCAACGTGGATGTCACACGGCAGGCCATCGACGAGTGTTTCAAAGAGATGGAAAGATTATGCCACGAACCCGTGACCACAGAAGAACTACGTTTAGTGCAGAACTACATGGCTGGGCAATTATTGCGCAAAGTGGACAACAGCGTGTCCTATATGTCACAATACAGTCGCTGGGATGATGCAGGCAGTGATGAAAGTGAATTTGAGCGGCAGATGCAAAGCATCAAATCCTTCGACGAAGAGAAAGCCATGCATTTGGCCCAACAATTTCTGAAAAAAAATGATTTCACCACTATTATATCAGGAAATATTAATTGATTTTCCACGTTTAATAGGATGAATATGACGCTATGAAAAAAATATATACACTTATTCTGCTGGTTTGCATGACGATTACGCAAATGGTGGGTATTGAGCCGCCCACCTTGCAGTGTATCAACATGAACCACAATGCCACCGACTGCCAGGTATTCTGGAATCATCCGTCATTGTATGAGGGGATTGCCACAATAGAGGTATGGGTGAGCACCACAGCTACCGGACCCTTCACTTTAGGCGCCACCGTCAACGCCGGCGACACTGTTTGCTCTACACAATTCAACCTTAACACAGTACTTGGCCCAGACGTGGAAGATCTTTACTGCTACTTGATTGTCACCCCCGATGCAGCCCATGCGTCCGAAGGCACCGCCCAGTCTGCCACCATGCACAGCATGAAGCTGACGCTGACCGCAACGGGCAACAATCCAGACCAGAACAGCATGGCAATTTTGCAATGGAACAATCCCGAACCCTTTCCCACGACATGTAGCGGCCAGAACTATTCCATCTGGAGAAAAACCAGCTACAATTATGATTTTGTCCGTATCGCCCAAGTAAGCCAAAGCACAAACACCTACCGCGACACTATCGATGTTTGCGAGGATTTTGTCCAATATTACATTAGCATTTTTAACTACGCAGCAGATATCAATCCCGCTTGTCAATTCAAAACTCGTCCCAAAGGAGACACTTTTTCCGATGCCACACCCCCTGCCACCCCAACGCTTGACAGCGTGAGCGTAAATCCCGCCACCCAACAGATAGAGTTAGGCTGGTCACAGAATTCACCGGATGCCATCGGCTGTATCATTTACCACGCCACCAGTGCCGGAGGGCCATGGCCTGCCCTCGATACCGTTATCGGCACACATTGGACCGACACCCACCACCAAAGCAACTCAGTAAATTATTATCGTATCGCGGCCATTGACAGTTGTTTTGGAAGTGCCAGAACCATTGCCGGTAACATGACCACCTACGCACAAAACAACATGATTTTATCCGTGGCCAACATGGATGTCTGCCTCAAAAAAATCAAGTTGCAATGGAATGGCTATGAACACATGACCCATAACGTTGGAGAATATCGCATCTATTATGCGCAAGATAACGGAAACATGCAATACCTGGCAAGCGTCAATGGAAACACCATCATTTACGAATGCAACGGTTTGCCCACCAATCACCAGTACAAGTTCCTTGTTCAGGCAGTAAACACAAATGGACAAATCACCGCCAGCTCAAGTATTTATGCCGTCAACGACTACACCGAAGAAGCTGCCGATGATTTCTGCTACATAAGACATGTGTCTGTTGTCGAAAATCAATATGTTGAAGTAAGCGTATTGACCGATGGGGCAAACACTCCTTTCACGGAATTATACATTTACAGAAGTGAAAACAACACCCAGAATTTCGCCAAAATCGCCACCATCCCCTATCAAAACGGCTCTGCCAATTACAGCTACAACGACCAGGATGTGGACGTCATGAACAAGCTATACTATTACAGAGTCAGCCTGCGAAACGAATGCGGGGCCGAATCCGCCGCCTCAAATATCGCCCACACTATTTTGCTGAAAGGAGAAGGCACCGCCGCACAGGAGAATGCCCTGCAATGGAACAACTACAGCGAATTCAATGGGGGGACATTATCCTATAGCGTCTATCGCAAAGTGGAAACCAGTTCACTATTTACCGACGTAGAGGCAGGCCTGCCAGCAACTGAATTAAATGAATATAGTGACAATGTCGCCGAACTTTATGAAATGGGGTCACACTTCCAATATTATGTGGTTGCACAAGAAGGACTAAACGAATACGGTTTTGCCGATGAAAGTGTATCCAACATCATTGAAGTGGAACAATTCCCCAACACCTATATTCCTAACGCCTTCTGTCCTAACAGCAGTTTGGTAGAGAATCAAGTGTTCAAACCCGCCAACTCCTTTATGAGTACGGAAGGATATTGGTTTACCATATATTCGCGACAGGGAGAAATCGTCTTTATCACCAACGACATCACCTTGGGTTGGGATGGCACCGAGCAGAAAAGTGGCAAAGCTGTACCTCCTGGCATGTACATCTACCGCCTCGAATACCTCCGCCCCGACGGCGAAAAGGTTGTGAAAAACGGAACAGTAACCTTGATTTACTAGGTTTCAGGTTTCAGGGGTCAGTGATCAGGGGTCAGGGGTCAGTGATCAGAATATAGAGATTATAACTGTCAACTGTCAATTCGTCAACTGTCAATTCGTCAGGCAAGCGTCCAGGGCCTTGGTTATGGCTTCTTTGTCCATGTGTTGGCCGATGAAAACGAGTTTCTGCATTCTGTCACCATAATTCTCATCCCAATCACGGCGCAAGCCGGGCTCCCGTTCCATGGTTTCCTCTAACTCTTCGGGAGTCATTGTGGCAAACCACAAGCCTACATCTTTCAATGACAATTGTTTACCCGCTTGTTCAAACAAATAGCAGCGGTCATATTCATCCTTGAAATAGCAGATACCTTTGGCACGGATAATGCTCTTAGGCAAATGAGCGACAAACTCGTCAAAACGCCCTAAATTGAACGGACAGCGGCGGTAATACACGAAAGTCCCGATACCGTATTCCTCAGCCTCTCCCTCGTCATGATGGTGATGATGATGATGGTGGTGATGGCCATGTTCTTCATGATGATGCCCATGCTCCTCATCGTCATCTTCGTCATAATGGTGATGTTCATGATCATCGTCATCATCATGGTGATGTTCGTGGTGGTGTTCCTCACCATGACGGTGGTCTTCGTGATCTTCATCTTCCTCATCATCATGGTAAGTTTCGATTTCATGAATCCAAGTAGCGGAAGTGGCCACTTTTTCAAAATCGAACATATTGGTATTCAGTATTTTATCCAAATCCACATCACCATAATCACACTCAATGATTTGGGCTTGAGGCTGCAAGGCTATCACTATTTCTTTCAAACGATTCAGCTCAGAGCGGGATATTTCGGAGGCTTTGTTCAACAATACTATATTACAAAATTCAATTTGTTGAATCACCAGATTTTCAATATCATCTTCTTCAATATGCTTACGCAGCAAACTGTCACCGCAGGCAAACTCGCTTTGCATACGCAGAGCATCCACCACAGTAACCACACAATCCAAACGTGGCACACCATCCTTGGTATAAGGGCCACCCATTGATGGAATGGAACAGATAGTCTGGGCAATTGGATCGGGTTCGCAGATGCCGCTGGCCTCGATGACAATATAGTCGAAACGTTTCAGGCTGATGATTTCCGTGATTTGCTTCACCAAATCCATCTTCAGGGTGCAACAGATGCAGCCATTCTGCAGAGCTACCAAGCTATCGTCATTTTGTCCCACAATACCGCCTTTCTGTATCAGGTCGGCATCGATATTAACCTCGCCGATGTCATTGACAATAACGGCGAATTTAATGCCACGACGGTTGGAGAGAATTCGGTTTACCAAGGTTGTTTTACCACTGCCGAGGTAACCAGTCAGCAGTAATACAGGAGTTTGCATATTCATAGTCTTCAAATTTTCAGGAGTGCAAAGATAGTAAAAAAGTCTGTTTGTTTTATTGCCAATTTATCACTACCTTTGCCGTTGCTAAAATTTCAATCAATCAATTACACAAACAACTGATTGTCAGATTATTAATTTTCAATTTTCAACTTTCAACTTTCAACTTTTCATGGCATTTATTTCGACAAAAAATCTGAAAGGAGACATTTTCGGAGGCATCACGGCGGGTATTGTGGCTCTGCCGTTGGCATTGGCATTTGGTATTCAAGCCTTTGGCGGCATTGACGATCCCGCTGCCAGTTCTATGGGAGCTTTGGCGGGTCTGATTGGCGCCACCCTTTTGGGCTTCTTCGCCTCGTTGTTTGGCGGCACCCATTCACAAATCAGCGGTCCCACTGGACCCATGACGGTAATTACCGCCGCCCTCATCAGCGGCGTTTGGGCTTCACAACAGTCCATGAGCGCAGTGCTCATCAGTATGTCGCTGGCAGGACTCTTCTGTGGTCTCTTCCAGATTGTTTTCGGCATTATCAAGTTAGGAAAATACGTGCGCTACATCCCCTACCCTGTGTTGTCGGGCTTCATGAGCGGTATCGGTGTCATCATCATCTTGCAGCAGATTTACCCGCTGATAGGACTGAAATCGCCCGTGCTTGTAGTGGATATGATTACCCAGTTGCCCGAACGCATAGCCGGTGGCATCTCTCTTGCCGCCTTGTTCTTAGGTTTAGGCACAATTGCCATCATTTACCTGTTTCCACTGATTACCAAGAAAATCCCTTCCACATTGGTGGCACTTTTGGTGATGACCATTATTGCCCTGTTCTGCAACATGGATGAGAAGTTGCTTATCGGCAGCATTCCCGCAGGTTTTCCCATGCCCTTCTTCGCCAAGGAAGGCATTTCATTAAGCGGACTCAACTGGGGCGAGATACTCAAAGCCTCCATCATTCCTGGTCTCACTCTGGCAGGTTTGGGTTCCATCGACACACTGCTCACCTCTGTGGTGGCTGACAACATCACCAAGACGCATCATAACAGCAATCGCGAACTGGTAGGCCAAGGTATCGGCAATATGATCAGCGGCTTGTTCTGCGGCATTGCAGGTGCTGGCGCTACCATGCGTACTGTTGTCAACGTAAAGAGCGGTGGCCGTAGCCAAATCAGCGGTATGGTACACTCCCTGCTGTTATTGGCCGTCCTCTTGGGTTTAGGCCGTTTTGTACGCTATGTGCCGTTGTCAGTGTTGGCAGGCATTCTGATCACTGTCGGCTGGGGCATCATCGATTTCAAAGGCTTCAAAGACCTGCTCAAGATACCGAGAGCCGATGCTGTCGTGCTCATCATTGTGTTCCTGCTCACCGTTTTCGTTGACCTGCTTACCGCTGTCGGTATCGGCATGGTGATTGCCTGCGTGCTCTTCATGAAACGCGCCAGTGACCTGGTGGAAGGCGGCTACAGCTCCAGCGAGATGACCAATTTCGACAAGGAAAGCCCTTGGAGTGACGAAGGCGGCATTCCTGACGAAATGCGCCACAAAATCTATATCCAGCGACTGAATGGTCCCATTTTCTTCGGTACCATCACCAAATTCCAAAATGTGATGAACGATGTGCCGGAGGATGCCAAAATCGTCATTATCCGTATGCGACTGGTCAGCTTTATGGACCAGTCTGGCTTGTATGCCATGGAGACTGCCATTAAAGACTTACAGGACCGTGGTGTGATGGTGCTGATGACCATCATCCAACCCCAGCCCATGTACATGCTGAAGACCATGAACCTGATTCCTGACCTCGTGCCTGAGGACCATACCTTCAAGACATTCGAGGACTGCACGGAATTTCTAAAGAAACAGTAGAACCGGATATACGGGTATGCGGTGATGCGGTAAGAAGGGGCAGAATGCATTGTATGCTTGAGGAAAAACGTTCACCATTACCTGGCGAAAGAAGTAAGGATTCTTGAACGACACAGATGAAGCGATATTTGTACATAGTCTTCGGACTGATAGCAGTAGGTTTAGGAGCATTGGGTGTGGTAGTACCCGGACTACCTACCACTCCATTTCTACTGTTGGCCTCATGGCTTTTCTATCGTAGTTCGCCACGCTTACAGCAATGGTTACTAAACTCTTGGTTAGGCAAATACATCCGCGATTACCATCGGCTTGGCGGCATGACTTTTGCCCAGAAAGCCGGTGCCGTAGGCATCATGACCTTCATGGTGTTGCTCTCCACATTCGCCTTTATTCCCAAGGGTTCCGTAGCCCGCATCATTGTTCCGCTTGTAGGCCTCGTAGGTGATTTGGTGGTCATTTTCGCTGTACCTAATGCTAAAAAAGAAAGGCCTTCCTCCGACACACCTGATGTAAACCATTAATCGTAGATTGTTGGCCATCTTTGCAAAAACAATAAGAGGATAGGACATCATAAAAAATACGTTTAACTTTATAAGTTCAATTTAGAAAGTTATAGGGACAACTATTATCTGCACGCATATAATTCAAGAATTTCACTTAACTTTCCTCTATATTTTTCGGATGCGCTACGTGCGTCCCACAAAAATTTTATATGTCCGTGTATAATTCGAGGATTTTATGTAAATTTGCATGTTTAAACTCTAAAAACAATACACATGATTATCGATAAATTATACGAGCGAGTGGCCAAGAATGGCCACGTTTGTGTCGGCTTGGACACCGACTATTCCTATCTTCCTGAAACTTTTGCAGCACAATTCTCCAGTAAGGGGGAAGCTGTATATCAGTATAATAAGGCCCTGATCGATGCCACTCTGGATGTAGTGGCCTGCTATAAGGTTCAAATCGCCTATTACGAGGCTATGGGCTTGGAAGGCATGGAATGCTACCGCAAAACCCTCGCTTACCTGCGCGAGAAAGACGCCATCATCATTGCCGACATCAAGCGCGGCGACATCGCCAAGACCGCCGAAATGTACGCCAAAGGTCACTTTACCGGCGATTTCGAAGCCGATTTCATCACCGTAAGTCCCTACATGGGCTTGGACAGCATTTCTCCCTATCTTCCTTATATTCAAAATAACAACAAAGGACTATTCGTGCTAATCAGAACCTCTAACGAGGGTGCCAAAGACATTGAATATATTGAGGCCACTGATGGTCGCCACGTGTATAATATTGTGGGAGAGAAAATTAACGAGTTAGGAAAAACATACAAAGGAGCCTGTGGTTTCTCCGCCATCGGAGGTGTGATGGGTTGCACCCATGCCGATGAAGCCGCTGAAGTGCGTCGCCAGTTAGACAGCACCTTCTTCCTGATTCCCGGCTATGGTGCCCAAGGCGGCAAGGCTGAGGACATAGCCCTGTACCTGAAAGACGGCAACGGCGGTGTGGTCAACGCTTCCCGCTCCATTTTGCTGGCCTACCGCAAAGTGGAAAATGGTGCCGAGAACTTCGCCGAATGCTCCCGCAAAGAAGCCATCAGAATGAGAGACGACATCCGCAGAGCGATAGCTGGAAACTGAAAACGGAAAGTTGAAAATTCAGAATCACTACCCCGGCCTTCGGCCACCCCTTCTTCAAGAAGGGGAATATAAAACTCCCCTTGAGCACGTGGTGCGAAACTCCCCTTCATGCGAAGCATGACTCCCCTTGAGCGAAGCAAAACTCCCCCCTATCCCCTATTTCCTAACCCCTAAAACCCAATCACTAATGCAGTACACCAAACAAACCATAATCACCAACAAACGACTGATAGGAGACTTTTTCCTTCTCCAGGTCACCCGTCCCGAAGGAGAAGTAAAACCCGGACAGTTCTTCATGCTCAAGGCATGGGATGAGGAACTGAGCCTCATGCGCCCCATTAGTGTCTATCGCAACGACGAGGACAGTCTGTCGTTCATGTACCGTGTGGCAGGCAAGGGCACCCAATGGCTGAGCCAGCTCAAACGCAACGACAAAATCATGCTCTTGGGCGCTCTCGGCAACGGCTTCCCCTGTGAGGAAGTTCACGGACACATCGCCTTGGTAGGCGGCGGCATCGGCATTCCCCCACTCTATGAGACCGCCAAGAAACTTAACACATTAGGCAACAAAGTGGATATTTATTTAGGCTATAAAGACGCGCTTTTTGCCTTTGAGGAATTCGAGGATGTATGCGAGAATATCTTCATCTCTTCCGAACAGGGTTTTGAAGGCTACAAAGGCTTTATCACCGACCTGCTAAAACCAGCGCAATACGACGCCGTGTTCACCTGCGGTCCGCTGGTTATGATGAGCAAAATCATTGATATGTGCAAGGAGAGCAATACCCCGATATGGTGTTCGATGGAAAAACACATGGGCTGCGGCATCGGTGCCTGCCTCACCTGCAGCTGCAAGACCACCAACGGCATGAAACGCACCTGCAAGGATGGACCGGTGTTCAAAGGGGAAGAGCTGGTTTTTTAACTGAAAGTTGAAAACTGAAAACTGAAAACTGATAGTTAATGACGAATAAATTTTGTTATTTTCTACTGCACTTTGTTCCGAAGGAACGTACCCTCAATAACCCCATACAAGGGGCCGCAGGCCGCAGTGTAGGGTTACGAAAGTACGACATAGCTAATCGCAGCGCAGGTGTAACAAGCAATGTTGATTAAATGATTCCGCTGCGAAATGGACTGGTTTGCCAAGAGCATTCTCACTAAAAACAAAAAAAGAAAGAAACAATGAACAACAACAGACTAAACATCACCCTTCACGATAAAGAATTCAAGAATCCCTTGATTGCTGCTTCCGGTTCTTTCGGGTTCGGCAAAGAATACAACGAGCTCTACCCTATCGACTGCTGGGGCGGCATCAGCAGCAAAGGGCTGACCTTACATGGTCGCGAGGGCAATCCCGGCATCCGTATCACCGAGACTCCTGCCGGTATCATGAACAGTGTGGGTCTGCAGAATCCTGGTGTACGTGCCTTTATTGACGAGGAACTGCCTTGGATGAAGCAACACGACACTGTCATCCTCGCCAACCTCGGCGGCCATAGTACCGAAGATTACCTGACGGGCGTGGAGTGGCTGAACGACAGCGACATTGACATTCTGGAACTGAACATTTCCTGTCCCAATGTAAAAAGCGGCGGCATGGCTTTCGGTCTCAAAGCTAAAGTGGCACATGAAATTGTGAGCCAGGTACGCAAAGTTTGTCGTAAACCCCTAATGGTCAAGCTATCACCCAATGCCGAGAATATCATCGACATGGCCAAGGCCTGCCAAGACGCTGGTGCTGACTCCATTTCTTTGGTCAACACCTTCAAAGCCATGGCCATAGATATCCGCCGTCGGAAACCCGTTTTCGAGAACGTCTATGCCGGTTTGTCGGGCAAAGCCATCAAGCCCATCGCCTTGCGCATGGTACACGAAGTATGCAAAAACGTCAGCATTCCCGTAGTGGGCATCGGCGGCATCACCACCGCCGAGGATGTCATCGAGTTCATGATGGCTGGCTGCACCGCTGTGCAAATCGCCACCGGAAACTTCACCCACCCGCTACTCGGACAAGAGCTGCCCCTCAAACTCATTCAATTAATGGATGAGTTGAAGATTGAGCATATCAATGATATTAAGGGAGTATTATAATTAGCAAATTAGTAAATGTGCAAATTAGCAAATGAATTATATAATGTGCAAATATGCTAATTAACTAATTAACTAATTTGCTAATTAACTAATTAAACAAGTCGGTATAGGGTCTGAAATTCAGGTGCTTGGTCCATTGACCATGGGCAAGAGAATCTTCATTATGGTTTATCACATCTATTCTGAAACGGCGGTTATAATAGGTTCTTGATGCGAAGAATCCCAACGCCATATCATCATCCGCATGGATATTGGTATATTTCACCCGATCCTGAACAATGGATGAAGATGGCTGTGCGGTTTGATAATAGGTGTAATACACCTCGTCGCAAGTCCACAATTTGATATCAATACATTCGTAAGTGTCAGGATAACGCCAAACATTATCGTTCACAGCGATATTATCCTGCAAGATTTTGAAAATAACATTGGGCTTGAAAGAGGCTACATTACCAGCTATAAATCCAGGCGTAACACACACATTATCAATGGATTTATGCACAGTATCACCTGTCAGTTTATTTTTCTCGATGTAACGGAACGAGACGTATGCATCCACCGCGTATGCGTTGTCAGGCCATGAATTAACCTTGAAACCCACTTCCCAAGGATCATCTCTGTTGATATTTATAGTTGAAATAGACTGACTGGTACCCAGAGGGATATTAAAGGCCATATTGGCAATCGTCGTCGTTTCTGATGTAACCTTTCTTCCTGTCTTCTTATTGGTGATAACCAACTCATAGCGGCATCCTTCACTTATATCTATCGGTCTATGATTGGTAAGATTTACGGGTCGATACAGCACTTGTGTGGGACTTGAAAAAACTCCATAATTTTTTGAAACAGACATTACCGTATCCATGGGATAAGTCCTCACTTCGCCACTTGGCCGATGTTCTATCAATTGGACCTCAATATCATCATAATACGAAATATTGTCCAACTCGTTTGCCCAGACCAACGCATTATCTTTAGTCAGATAACCTTTATAGATTTTGATATAATGATTTTGGTCTTTCGGATTCAGCAGACCATACACCACTGTCATATCACGGTAATCGGAAGTAAGTTGCACATCTGGCTTACATGATGTCAGTGAAAGTGCGATAAAGGAAATCAAAGAGAGCAGTATAAAACTATTTTTTTTCATCAAAAAAAATCTTTTTCAATAAAATATTGGGTATTAATCGTTATAAATATCAGTTTTGCGGATCCATTTCACGCCCTGGCGCTGTCCATGCTTGTTTTCACGGGTATTTTCAACAAACTTCTCGTTGAACGAATAGACCAAACGTACAGAGAACATGTTATGGTATTGTTTTTTATATTCCGTACTCTGAGCCACATTGCTGTATTCTATCACGAAATTCCTGATAGGCCTTAAAGAGTATTGGAAACGGAATTCCAACTTCAACCCCTTATAAATCATAAATTTCAAGTCTGCCAGAATACTCCAATCGCTGGTTCTGTATGTTCCTGAATAAATGCTGGTGTTTCTTTTGAAACCGTTATACCATTCCTGGGCGCGCACCAGTCGTCCCCAGGCCACACCCAAGCCAATGGCACATCCACTATGCCAATCCTCGAAATGGAAGAGCACAGGCACTTCCACATAGTCAAGGTCTAATCGGCATTTGTATTTAGCGGAGGGATGGAAATCCACATTTCTGTTCACATCCAAGAACATTGCTGGAGCGTAGTTGGTAGTATCAAAGGCACGGGTACCGGCCGAACGGGAGCCTTTTTGCGTATAAAGCAGTTCGACAGTCATAAACCACTGCATTTTCTTGTCCAGAGCCACCATGACCGAGGCACCGCCCACGGCGCCAGGCTTCTTGTAACCACGCACATCGTCGCCTTCCACCTGTGAGACATTTGCACCCACAATCAAGGAGCCGATAAAACGTTGGCCATAGCCAACAGACACCAACAATGTGCAAAATATGATGAGAAACAATTTCTTCATGCTACAAAATATTGAGGTGCAAAGATACAAAAAAAACAATTAGCAAATGTGCTAATTAGTTAATTCGCTAATTGTTTTAGGGATTAGTGATTAGAAATTAGGGGTTAGTATTGGATTATGGATTTTGAATTTTGGGCTTTGAATTCTCATCTTTTCCGTTCAAAAAACTCCTTCAGCATAGCAGCGGATTCCGCTTCCATCACACCTTTTACAACTTCCGTTTTGGGATGTAGAAGCGGCTGTTTGATAAGCTGATAACCTTTTTTGGGGTCAGAGGCAGCATAAACCAAGCGTGACACCTGAGCCCAGGCGATAGCCCCGGCACACATCACGCAAGGTTCTAAAGTGACATACAAGGTACAATCTGTCAAATATTTGGCACCCAAATGGTTAGCAGCGGCAGTAATGGCCTGCATCTCCGCATGGGCAGTCACATCATTGAGCATACGGGTACGATTGTGGCCACGACCAATGATACGGCCATTTGAGACCACCACGGCACCCACGGGCACTTCATCTTCCTCGAAGGCATCCATCGCCTCGTCGAGGGCACATTGCATGTAGTATTCGTCGGACACGGGAATAGTTAATAATTAATAATTAATACTTAATAGTTGATGGTTGAATGTTCTGTTTGGGAATTTAATCAATTTGCACATTTTCTAATTAACTAATTTGCTAATTTACAAATTATTCTTGGCTTGTTTGATTTCTTCGGCAAGGTTGTCGAATTTGTAGCGGAAACCGGTGTCTTTGGTGGAAAAAAGGGCTAAGAACTCCACATTTTTATTTTTCTCGTACAAGGTGGAAACTGCGATATTATTCAAATAAAAACCATTGATTGTGGCTTGTGCCATCACTTTCTGAATGGCCACTTTGTACCCCTTCTCATCGGTAACAATGCCGCTGCGGTTCAAAAAAGACTGCCCCGCCTCGAACTGTGGCTTGACAAGCAGCATCAGCTGGGCATCGGACTTCATAAAAGTCTTGAAATAGGGGAAAATATATGTTAACGAGATAAAGGAAACATCCGACACAATCCAGTCGAAAGTGCGGTCTTGTATGTCTTCGGATGTCAATTCCCTAAAATCTTTGTTTTCAATAGATAGCACTTTTTCATTGTGGCGCAGCGACTCGTGCAATTGGTCCGTGCCCACATCCACCGCCACCACAAAAGCGGCTCCATGCTGCAAGGCACAGTCCGTAAAACCGCCCGTAGAGCTGCCCACATCCAAAACCTGACGGCCTTGAAAATCCAGGTTAAAAAACTCTATGGCTTTTTCTAACTTCAGTCCTCCCCTACTCACATACTTGTTGAATATGTCTATCAATTCCACCACATCGGTATCGGCAATGTCTTTGGAGGCTTTGGTCTCAATCTTGCCGTTCACCGACACGGTTTTCAGTTTAATAGCGTCCTGCGCACGCTCACGAGAGGTACACAAACCTTTGTCAACCAAGTATTTGTCTAAACGCATTTTCAGTAATCAGGGGTTAGGGGTCAGGAATCAGGGGTTATCAATGTAGGCAACTGCGTCTCGCAGTTGCGAGTAACAGAGAATAGGTTTCAGTAATCAGGGATTAGGGATCAAGGATTGTAGAATTAAAAATTCAAAAATTAGAATTCAGATTATTGCTAGTGTATTTGAGAGATTATGGTTTGAATTTTGAATCATGAATTTTGAATTAAAAAAATTAGGAGTTAAGAACCACCGGCCACTGACCACTATTCCCTAACTCCTAATTCTTATTCCCCTGAATTACTTCTTCTTCGGGGTGTTTTTCAGAACGTCAACGAGGAAATCCCAGAATTTGCCCACAGAATCGATGTTCACTCTTTCGTCGGGTGAGTGTGGGTGTTCGATGGTCGGGCCGAAGGAGATCATATCCCAATCGGGATAGCGTGAGCCGAAGAGGCCGCATTCCAGACCAGCGTGGATAGCCATGATGGCGGGATCCTTGCCGAATTTCTTCTTATACACGCTCATACAGGTCTTCATGATCGGAGATTCCATATTCGGATTCCAGCCAGGATAAGCACCTGTCAGCTCGATGTCAGCACCTGCCAACTCAGCGATAGCGGTCATCTTCTGTCCCAGTGCATCCTTAGCGGAGTTGACAGAGCTACGGAGCAAGCAGCAAACTCTGAGTTCGCCCTTCTCGGCATGGAAGATAGCCAAATTGTTTGAAGTCTCCACCAGGTCCTTCATGGAGTCGCTCATGCGCTGTACACCATTCGGAATAGCGAATACCATGTTCACGATGCGTTTCTGAGCATCGGCATCAATCATCTTCTTGGGAGTGTCAACGGCGGTCACCTTCAATTCCATATCAGGTTCCGTAGCGGCAAACTCAGCCTTGATGGTGTCGGCGAATTTCTTCACGAAACGTTTGTAAGCAGCCATCTTGTCTTCTGGAAGCACCACAACAGCAACAGCTTCGCGCGGGATAGCGTTACGTAAGCTACCACCCACAACAGAGCAGATATGAGCCTCGTATTTATCGATAGAACTCTTCAGCAGTCTGGTGATCAGCTTGTTGGCATTGGCACGGCCCAAGTTGATGTCCATACCTGAGTGACCGCCCTTCAGGCCGGTGAGGAAGAGCCGCAAAGCCTTCATGCCAGCGGGAACGGCTTTTTCTTTGTACTTCATGGTGAAGTTAGCATCGAGACCACCAGCGCAGCCTACGTAAAGTTCACCTTCGGTTTCAGAATCCAGGTTTATGAGGATTTTGCCATTGAGCACACCTGATTTCAGACCGAAAGCGCCAGTCATGCCAGTTTCCTCGTCAACGGTAGCCAACACTTCGATAGGGCCATGAGCCACATCTTTGGATACCAGAACAGCCAAAGCTGCGGAAGTACCTACACCATTGTCAGCACCCAGTGTAGTACCATTAGCTCTCACCCAACCCTTCTCAATACGGGTTTCGATAGGATCTTTGGTGAAATCATGTTTCTTGTCACTGTTGGCCTGGGGAACCATATCCACATGGCCTTGCAGGATAACGGGAACGCACTTCTCCATACCCTTAGTGGCGGGAGCACTGAAAATCAGGTTGCCAGTCTTGTCTTGTTTGCAATCGATCTTGTTCTTCTTAGCCCATTCTTTCAGAGCCTCTGTCAGTTGTTTCTCATGTTTTGAGGGATGGGGAACAGAGCAAATGTTGCTAAAGATTTCCCATAACTGTTTGGGATACAATTTTTTAATTTCTTCGTTCATAACTTTTATTTTTAATTAGAATATCAAATAATTATCATTTTGAAATTTGCCCGTCACGCAGTTCTATGCAGCGGTCGGACAATTTTGCCAATTCCTCATTATGAGTCACAATAATAAAAGTTTGATGAAAGCGGTCACGCAATTCAAAAAAGAGCTGGTGCAGTTTCTGGGCATTCTCGGTATCAAGATTTCCTGACGGCTCATCCGCCAGTATCAGGTCAGGGTTATTGGCCAGTGCACGAGCCACCGCCACACGCTGCTGCTCACCCCCCGACAATTCCGAAGGTTTGTGTCCTACTCTATCGCTCAACTTCAGGAAGTCCAACAGCTCCGCTGCCCGTTGTTGGGCCGACTGTTTAGGCTGGCCAGCAATCAGCATCGGCAACATCACATTCTCCATGGCGGTAAATTCCGGCAGGAGATGATGGAACTGAAAAACAAAACCGATATGTGAGCTACGGAAATCCGACAGTTGGTCATCATTCAGACCATGTACTTTGACGTCATCAATAATGATTTCCCCTTTGTCGGGCCTATCCAAAGTGCCTATCAAATGCAGGAGAGTGGATTTGCCCGCTCCTGAGGGGCCCACAATGGTCACCACTTGGGAAGACTGAACCTCTAAGGATATATCCTTCAGTACTTTCAGTGAGCCATAGCTTTTTTCCACATGATTGACCTGTATCATCGGAACACATTGATTTGAACTTGCAAATATACAAATTTTTTAAATGTGCGGATGAAATAACGTACTAAATTTTTAGGAATCTGACACAACTCCCACCTTAAGACGTGCATTGCATGCACTCGTGAAGACGCACACTGCGTGTGCTCGTAAAGACGAGAACCTCCACGTCTCCACGCCTTAACGTCTCCACATCTTAACGCTAATTGAAGAACTGCTTTACCCTGCTGAAAAAACCTTGGTCGCTCTTACCCGGCTTGGGTTTGAAATTCTCAGCATCCATAAGTTTCTCAATGGCAGTTTTTTCGTCCTTGGTCAGATTTTTCGGAGTCCATACATTGATATTGACAATCAGGTCACCGATGATACGGCTATTCAGTTCCGGCAGGCCTTTGCCTTGCAATCGCAAAATCTGCCCGCTCTGCGTACCTGCCGCAATCTTGATACGAGCTTTGCCCGTCAGCGTAGGCACTTCGACCGTTGCTCCCAAGGCCGCCTGTGGGAAGGAGATATAGTAATTCAGGTAGATGTTATTGCCATTACGTTCGAAGAGTTCGTGTTCCTGTTCCTCTATCAGTACCAACAAATCGCCATTAACACCACCATTGGGGGCTGCATTACCCTTGCCGCGCATGGTCAGCTGCATACCTTCTGCCACACCTGCCGGGATATTGACAGTCACCACTTCCTCGCCTTTCACAACGCCATTGCCGCCACAGTGAGAGCATTTGTCCTTGATAACCTCGCCTGTACCGCCACAAGTACCACATACTGTCACTTGCTGCATTACACCAAACATGGTACGTTGCTGCGACACCACCTGACCGCTACCCTTGCACGTGGGGCATGTTGTCACACCATTTTTATCTTTGGCGCCAGTGCCGCCGCAATGCTCACAAGGCACATACTTCTGGATTTTAATCTTTTTCTCGACACCCGTATTGATTTCCTCCAAAGTAAGTTTCACCTTGATACGGATATTGGTACCACGACGCACACGCTTGGCCTGGCCGCGTCCGCCGCCGCCAAAACCGCTGAAGCCAGAAAAGCCGCCTCCTGAAAAACCCGAGAAACCACCCCCGAACAAATCACCGAAACGTTCAAAGATGGTATTCAAGTCAAAATCGACATTATAGCTGCCACCGGCCCCGCTCATACCCGCATGGCCGAACTGGTCGTAACGGGCTTTCTTGTCCGGATTGCTCAGCACATCGTAGGCCTCCGCCGCCTCTTTGAACTTCTCTTCCGCCTCCTTGTCACCCGGGTTTCGGTCGGGATGGTACTGCATGGCTTTCTTACGATAAGCCTTTTTTATCTCGTCAGCTGTGGCCGTTTTCTCGACCCCCAGCACTTCATAATAATCTCTTTTTTCCATACTTTCAATCAGTTTTCAATCACCCTTCGCTATTTTCTTTCACTAATTGTCATTATTCAAGTTTCGTCACCAAAAAATTCTAATTAATTAGCCACTACCACTTTGGAATAACGAATCACCTTGTCTTTAATCTTGTAGCCTTTTTCCGTCACATCAATCACTTTGCCCTTGTCTTCCTCGTTTTGAGCCGGAAAATGGGTTACAGCTTCATGGAAATCAGTATTGAACTCCTCACCTTTTGCACTGATTTCTTCCACATCAAAACGTTTCAACAGCTGCAACAACTTATTATATATCAACACAAAACCTTCCTTGATAGCCGTCACATCCTCCGCTTTTTCGTTAGCTGCTATAGCTCTTTCGAAATCATCAATCACAGGAAGCAGACCCACAATAACTTTTTCAGAAGCTGTGGAGAGTAAATCCAATTTTTCCTTATTGGTACGTTTTTTATAATTATCAAATTCCGAATAAAGACGCAAAAATCTGTCGTTCAATTCTTTATATTTTATATCAGCTTCCTCCAATTGTTTTTTCAGCTCATCTTCCTTGGATTTGTTTCTGCCAAAGAAAGATTTTCCCTTCTTCTTTTCCTCTGTCTTTTCTGAAGAATTTTCCATTTTTTCCTGGTTTTCGTCCACTTTCTCTTCAAAATCTACATTTTCCGTCTGGTTCTTGTCAGTTTCACCCGACAAATTGTCATGTTCCCGCTGACATTCCTGTTCAACATTCACATCATCTTTAGGCTCAGCATTTTCTACTTCTTTCATAATATATTGATTTTTAATTTATTAGCAAGTAAAACAAAATATACATTGTGTTTATGAGCAATATCCGTGCCAAAATAGGGGTCAGGGGTTAGGGGTTAATAGTTAAAAGTTAAAAGTTAATAGTTAATAGTTAATAGTTGACAGTTGATAATTGACAGTTGATAATTGGTGATTAATTCAAATCTTTTGCAACTGCGAGATGCTGTTGCTTACATTGCCACTAACACCTGACACCTGACACCTGACACCTGACCACTGACCACTAACCACTGACCACTGACCACTAACCACTGACCACTGACCACTGACCACTAACCACTGACCACTAACCACTGACCACTAACCACTAACACCTGACCACTGACCACTGACCACTGACCACTAATTACTACTACCTAAAAACTTGCACTTCGTACTGAGGCATTCGCCGCAATGGATGCAGGTATGGTCAACTTTATCGTCATGAATGGCCGACATAGGGCATTTTTTTTCGCAGCGTTTGCAATGCTTGCACGAATCTTTGTCTATCCTGATACGACGCGCGCCAGGTATCAAAGAAACCAGATTCTGCATCAGTCCCGCAGGACAAAAAGCCTTACAAAAAGGTCTGTATATCAATAACGAAGATACTACCAACACGATAACAAGTATCCACATCAGCACACCACTTCCCAAAAATTGAGCCAATCCTTCATTCCAAAACAAACGGAAAACAGGCTTAAACGGGTCAATACGACAATATAGCGGCATCTGCTTCACAACCAGCACTACCATCAAGGCGATGAACGCCACGAACTGAATTCCTCGCATCACCAGCTGTGCGATTCGGGTTCTGAACATTTTGAATAACTTGCTATCCTTTAATTTCGGCCAACGGCCCAGAAAAATCAAATCTTGCAAAGCGCCCAATGGGCACAGCCAACCACACCATACCTTGCCATATATATAGGTCAGCACCAACAATACCACAAATGGGATAAAAAAAGCGATCATCACCTTCTTGCCCAGCAAGAAAAGTACGGCATTTTGGAAATAAGAGACCACACAAGGGCAGCCGCCACGCACAAAGCCAAGATACACCACCGAAGCCGCCAACAACACATAACGGGCTATCCGCATACCTCTGCTGCCAGCCCAGCGGGACGACATCAACAGGCTGATGACAGCCAGCAAAACAAAAAGAAAATTGATACCCACAGTAAATGGGAACATACGCATCCACCATGTCTCCGCAAAACTCTCTGGAGATACACTGTGTTCCACCAATAAAAAGACCAAGCTGCCAATCAATAAAGCCAAGGTCACAAATTGCAATAGATTCCGATTATTTTTCATTTTGAATATTATTTTTTCATTGCTTCGGCTGCCACGATGTGACAGCCCTACATTCTGCGGACGCACGCGGTGCGTCACTACCCCCTCAAAAAAATATTAATTATTAATTGTAAATTATTAATTGTCAAACATTTCCTTCTTAAAATTAATAAGGTACACCTTTTCTGTGGCACGTGTGACAGCAGTGTATAGCCAACGCAGGAACTCCTTGTCCAAAGCGTCGTCGGGCAAATAGCCCTGGTCCACAAGCACAATCTTCCACTGGCCGCCCTGGGTTTTGTGGCAAGTGAGCGAATAGGCAAATTTCACCTGCACCGCATTCAGGAAAGGGTCGTTTTTGATTTTCAGATAACGCAAACGCTTATTGGCGATATCCTGATAATCCATTGACACCTCCTGGTATAAACGATTGGCATCCTCTTGAGACAACGAAGCTGACTCACAATCCAAGCTTTCCAAAATCAATTTTATATCTATATTTGGATATTGGGGATAATCGCACAAGCGTACCGTCACATCCGCGAAATGGAAACCATACATCTCCTGTATCTTGTTGATAGCCAATATTTCCATAATATCACCATTGGCAATGAAGCCCACTTCAGAGCCTTCGTCCACCCAATAATAATTGTTTTTCACCGCCATCAGGTAATCACCTGCCGCGATCTGGCTTTCACGGAATAAAATACGGTTCCTGATTTCGCTATTGAACATGAAAGCCCTTTTGTTGGAACGTGTGATGGTCACAATCTCATCATGGTCGTGGCGACCGTAGAGAGTGTTCAGTTCCTCCTCCAAATCGCCACCTGCGATACGCCGGAAATCAGGAAATTCTTCCGCACTGAAATAGGGAAAACCATAATCCCCGGCTTTAAGTTTTCCACGCAACTGATTGGCATTGTACAAAATACCCGAATCCAAGGCCTGGCGTACCACATCGGTCAGCTGACAGGATGTCAACGACAGATTGAAAGAATGTTTCAGATACTCTATTTGCAAGGCGGGACTTTCATCCGAATGAACAGGGGGGAGCTGGGCGTCATCACCGATAAAGAGCAACTTGTTTTGTTCACCTTCAAACACATAATTAATCAGATCCTCCAGTACGCTACGGGAAGAGAACAAATCTGAACGTTGTTGTGAATCAGAAATCATGGACACTTCATCCACGATGAACAAAGTACGGTTTAATTTATTGTCTTTCCTGCTGAAATGTAGCATACCCTCTTGCATCTGCACCCTATAGATATGCTTATGGATGGTAAAAGCCTTATTGCCGGAATATACAGAAAAGACCTTGGCCGCACGGCCTGTCGGGGCCAGCAGCACCACCCGCTGGCTCAGTATATTCAATGTTCTAACCAATGCGCTCACCAGAGTGGTCTTACCCGTTCCGGCATAACCTTTCAGCACAAACAAGCCATTATGTTGCGGTGTGGTCACAAACTCAGACAACATATCGATAGCCGTTTCCTGGCCGGCAGTAGGCTCAAAAGGAATCTGTTGACGGAAAAGTGACTGAAAACCCTGTTTAGAAAGCATGACCGATAGCGAATTTAAAACCCTGAGCCCAGTACCACAATTTATCAATCTTGTTTTTCCCTTCCGTCCATTTTTTATTAATCCATGGTCCTCCGGCAAATTCCAGACGAGGATCGTAGAAGGGCACCGCATAATCGAGGCGGATAATAAAGAAGTTGAAATCCAGGCGGATACCCACACCGGCACACAGAGCCAATTCTTTATAGAAACGCTTGAAGTTAAACTCAGCGTTCTCCATACCCTCATATTTATGAGACATCCACACATTACCGGCATCTATAAAAATGCCATACTTGAAGGCCTTGTATATCGTACCCCTATATTCCAGATTCAACTCAAACTTGATATCACCGGTATATTCCACTCTTCGACCTCCATAATAAGCGCCGGGGCCTATTCTTCTGTAGGGGAAGCCACGCATACTGTTACTTCCGCCCAAGTAGTAGCCCAATTCATACGGGATGGTGCTTTCCGAGCCGATAGGCAACTTGAAGCCAGCATCCAAACGCATGGCAAAAGAGTTATTCTCGTTGATTGTTCTGATATACTTGAAAATGAATTCCAGGCTCTCGTAGCATACATACCTATATTTGCCCATCTTCCATCGCTCATTGGGCGAAAACAAAGCATTCAAACCCGTCAGCAGCAAGCCACTGGACTCAAACAACAGGGTAAAACGCATGCTGTTTTTCTGCTTATACTTTTTGAAAGGCACCACATAATTGAAAGAATATTTGAGAGAAAGCAAGAAAAACTGGTCGAAACGCGACAAATATTCATCGGTATAATGCTCCAGAAACAGCAGGCTTCGCGACCCGTCATTATTGACGGTCCTGAATTCAACAGGAGTGACTTCATGAGTGATATAACTGTTCGGACGAAGCGTGTAGAAATAACCAATATTAAACATCCACCTTTCGTACAAACCCGAATAAGTGGTTCCCAACATCAATGAAGTGGAATATTTCAATGCCTTAGGGTTCTCAAAATGCTTGAACAAAAACAAGCGCGGGAAATCTATTTTCACATTGGCGCCAAATTCAGGATACTGGTATTCTTTAGAGTAATAGAAATAACTGCCATAAATGTTGAAAGTGAAATTCTCAGCGCCTTTGAACAAATTCTTATTTCCGTATGTGAACGACAAGCCACTCTTGTCTGATCGCACATCCACCTGGCCGCCTATACTATGAACCTTTCTCCTGACCAAACGATATTCAGAATTCAGATAGCCCGTTTTGGTCACCGAATCACGTTTTGACAAGTCCTCTGTGAAAATAATCTCTATGTTGTTGAAATTATTCAAATCCGACAGGCCTTTTTTCGAGCGTGAATACAGGTCTTCGGAATATCTGGTGCCTTTTTTGCTGTATATCTTGTCCGTTAAAGTTCTATACTTGAAATCTTTCTTCAGTTTACCATTTTTATGATACCTGTTTTTCAATTTTGGAGTGATGAAGGCATAATTGGTGGAATCGCCTTTCAATCGATAGGAAAAGAACATTGTGGTATCATATTCCGCATTTTCCGGATAAGAAGGGTTATAATTAGGATGAATATTCACATTTTCGAAGTAGTAACGGTACTTGCTTTTCTCCACGGCCTGCACATCCGTAGTATCCATCACAAAAGTGAGTATCAATGTTTTATAACCTTTTTCATTCAGAAAATCCGCCGCATTGATAGTATCCACCTCGCAATAAAACAAGGAGGAATTCGCATAATAATACCCTTCATTTCTCAGCAATTTCACCATCCTGTCTATTTCCTGAGTGATCAGCTCCTCATCATAGCGGTCGCCACGCTTAATGGTGGTTTCCTTCATGTTGAGCACAAAAATCTTTCTGAACTCATAGACGGGGACGTTCATAGCGACCTTCCGCACATAATACGGGTCATTGGCTTTCACGAAATAATTCACCTGGGCTTTTTTCTTTTTGGGGAACACCACTTCGGAGCTCACCTCCGCATGGAAAAAGCCTTTTTGTTTCATCACTGTCTTGAGACGCTGTTCAGATTTGGCAATCTGCATGGAATCAAGTAATACAGGTGGTTCTCCCACACTTTCACGAAGCCATCTTCTTGCCTTGCTATCTTTCATCTCGCCCGTCTTCTTGTCCGGTTTAGGCTGGGCGGAAGCATATAACGAGGTTTTCAGATTGAAAATACCCATAAACTTGCTGTTGGGCAACGGCTGCACATAATTGACCATACCAGAGAACTCATCCCCTTTCACATCCTTCATCGTCACCGTATTCTTGACAAGCATATATTCATTGTCCTTCAGCACTTTGGTAGAGCTGCAAGCGGACAAGAACAATGCGAGGGTGAGGATGATTAAGGGGGTGTGTTTCATTCAGGGGTCAGGATTCAAAGGTTTGGAGGGTTAGGAGGGTTAGAAGATTAATTATTAATTATTAATTGTTAACTATCAACTATCTCATGTCATTGACGTCAACGTCTGGGTGTTTGGTCAGGTCGAAGACGAAAGAGGAGTCTTCCATGGGAGTGTTAGCCATAAATTTATCAATGTGATAGCTATAAATAGTGTTGTCTTTTTCGAAAGCCGAGATGCTCATAATTTCCTGTTTCGCCTTGTCGATAACCAGGCGGATTTTGTAGAAGGAGCTTGACTGTATCGGCATCAGGTCAATAATCTGGACAGTTTTGCCGTTTTCTGTATCTTCACGGATAAATTTCGCACGATATTCCTTATCCCATTCACTGAGAATTTTAGCAGGATTCAGCAGGTTGTCTTCTTCTTCAACATATTCAAAAATAGAAACCTCATTCACATCCTTTTGGTAGTTCCACAGTGTCTTGCCATCGCAGAAGCTGGTTTGGTTGCCGAAGACGAAAGTGTATTTATCACCTTTAATGGTCATCATTCCCGACTTGCTGTCCAGCACTTTGCCATTTTTTTCGCACTTATAAGTATAGTCAATTTTCATGGTCGTATAAGCCGCATACTTGGAAGCAAGCTTTTTCAAGATGGGCGTAGCCCCTCCGTCAACACTTTGTGCGCCAAGGCCGAATGTTGCCAAGACGATCGCGATTATCAGGCTTATTCTTTTCATTGCTGTTGAGTTTTTACAGGGTTAATTCAGATTTCTAAAAATTGCTGCAAATATACAATATATTTTACCTTAAGATAAAAGAAAATACAGCAAGTTTAAAGAATTCCCATTCGCTGAAGTATAACTTTCAGTTCCTCAGAAGTTTTCACTTTCACCTCACGAGGCTTACCGCTGCGTTCCGCAGGACCGACAATGCCAAATTCCTCCAGCTGGTCCATGATACGCCCTGCCCTATTATACCCCAATTTCATTTTTCGCTGAATGCTTGAGGTTGAGCCCTGCTGGGTTTGCACCACCAAGGTAGCTGCATCCATGAAGAGCGGGTCAATCTCATCTGAGTCGAAATCGTCACCACCGTCAGAGCCGCGGTCATCTGATGCTTCTTCCGCCACTTCAGGCAAGAGGAAGGGTTCGGGATAAGCCTGTTGTTCCTCGATAAAATTGACTACACGTTCCACTTCGGGGGTATCGACAAACGCGCATTGCAGACGAATAAGGTCGCTACCTGTGGAAATCAGCATATCACCCTTACCTATCAGCTGGTTGGCACCGCTACCATCGAGAATAGTACGGGAATCGACGACAGAGGTGACACGGAAAGCGATACGGGCCGGGAAGTTAGCCTTGATGATACCGGTGATGATGTTGACAGACGGACGCTGGGTAGCGATGACCAAGTGGATACCGATAGCACGTGCCAGCTGGGCCAGACGGGCGATAGGCATTTCCACCTCACGGCCTGCCGTCATGATCAGATCACCGAACTCATCTATAATCAACACGATATAAGGCAGATAGCGGTGGCCGAATGCGGGAGAAAGCTTGCGTGCGCAGAATTTCGCGTTGTATTCTTTGATATTTCTTGTTTTTGCGATTTTCAGCAGGTCGTAACGTTGGTCCATCTCCGCACAGAGCGAGTTGAGTGTACGCACCACCTTTTTAGTATCGGTGATGATGGCCTCTTCCACATCGGGAAGTTTGGCCAGATAATGATTTTCTATGGCTGAATAAAGGGTAAACTCCACTTTTTTGGGGTCAACCAGCACAAACTTCAATTCTGAAGGATGCTTGGTATAGAGCAAAGAGGTGATAATAGCATTCAAGCCCACAGACTTACCCTGACCGGTGGCACCGGCCATCAACACATGCGGCATTTTGGCCAAATCCACCACAAACGGCTCATCGCTGATGGTCTTACCCAAGGCAATGGGCAGCTCATACTTGTTGTTCTTGAACTTGTCGGAGGCCAGCACATCCTTCATGGACACAATATTCGGCGACTTGTTCGGCACTTCGATACCGATAGTACCACGACCCGGGATAGGAGCGATAATACGAATACCCAAGGCGGCGAGGCTAAGGGCGATATCATCTTCCAAATTCTTGATTTTGCTGATACGCACACCCTCTGCGGGAACAATTTCATACAAAGTCACTGTCGGTCCCACAGTGGCGGTAATATTCTTGATGCTGATACCGAAATTGTTAAGTGTCTGCTCGATACGTACTTTTTTCTCCGTCAACTCCCTACGCATCTGTTCCTCATTGGCTTCCTTGGCAGGATAATCATTCAACAGATCCAGGGTCGGGAATTGGTAGAACGACAAATCCTTTCTGGGATCATAGTCTTCCAGAGGTTCCTCAGGAACGCCTGTGATGGCATTTCCCGCATTCTCAGCAGTATCGGTTTCATTATCAACAGGTTCAACCGAATCCTCTTCTCCTGGGAAGAGCTCGTCCGCCGACTTGTCACCACCACCAATCTTAACTTCGAAAGGCACCTCCTCGTACTTCTTGGATTCTTTCTTATGCGACAGCAATTCAGCGAAACCGTCATCCTGTTTTGTATCGTTTAATTCATCAGCAGCCTCATCTGTCTGAGCACCAAGTTTTTCTGTTTTCTCAGGTCCGAAATGATATACATTCCCACGATATTCATCGCTCAGTTCATTCTTATTGGTGATATACAAATCCGACAACTTGGTATCCTCGGTCTGAGGTTCGAACTTGACATCTTCCTCATCATCCTTGTCGCGTCCAAACCATCTTCTTCTTTTTCTTCTATTCTGATTATCAACCATTTCTCCCGAATCATCACCTTCCGAATGTTCCCTTTTGGGCAAACGGAGCTTCAAGAAATAGTTCATGGAGAAATTATAGCAAAGTATGAGCAGTATCAGCAGTAAGGCAATCAGTATGAGGATTGCCACCCAGCGACCTGTGGCAGAAATCAGCAGATTAGAGAAATAAGTGCCGAAATTGCCTGCGAGAAATTCCTTGTCCGAGCTATAGACAAACACCCCCAAAGTCAATGACAGCCATGCCATGGTCAGTAGTGTAGCCACTGTGGTGCGGAACAACGGGAGTGGAGTTTTGGAGAAAGTGAGCCGGATACCATAGAGGAAAAACAGGAAGGCAAAACCGAGTGAGAAAATTCCCATGCAACGATCCACAAAGTAATAGGCCAAGTGAGCACCCACAGCACCTGCCACATTACCGGGGGGTATATGTCCAGACACATGCGAGAGGTCGGCCTCATGATGGAATAAATAAGAGACAAGAGACACCAGCAAGAGCACAGCAAAAAGCATCAGCAAGACACCGTACACCTGCATGGCACGAGGTCCAAAGATACCGCCTCCGGATGATGTTGAGGAGGATTTTTCTTTACTTTTTTTTGAAGTTTTCTTCTCTTTTTTACCTTTGCCTGAGGACTTTCGGGAAACAAGTTTGGACGTCTTCACCTTGTTCACCACCGGCTTCTGCTTTTTGTTAGCGTTATACATAAATCACAATTCTTCTAAAGTAAACAAATATCATACAAAAATACTTCATTTTATCATGGCAAAATATTTTGGCAAAAAGAGAATATTAACAATAATATGTTGGAAATTTCGTTATCCAATACAAAAGAAATTAGTGGAGTAATCGTATTTTTGTCAAAATTTTCACGACTATGAGTTATCTAACTTTATTACAAGCAGAAATTCCTGTCACCGAGGCTGTGACGGAGGCAACAGAACACCAACTCAGCATTTTCGAATTGGTATTTGATGTACACAGTTTATGGATTATGATACCTCTTATCATCATGCTGTGTTTGGCAATTTATATTTTTGTGGAGAGACTGTTAGCCATCAATAAGGCCAGTCAGGAAGACCGTAATTTCATGAACAACATCCGTGATTTTATCCATGACGGTAAGATCGAGTCAGCCGTGGCTTTATGCAAAGGCAACGACACCCCCTTGGCCCGCATGATTGAGAAAGGACTGTCACGTTTGGGCAAACCCCTCAACGACATTGCCACCGCCATTGAAAACACAGGCAAATTAGAGATCCAACGTCTGGAGAAGCGTGTATCCATTGTGGGCACCATTTCCGGTGCTGGTCCCATGTTGGGATTCTTGGGTACAGTGGTAGGTATGGTTATCGCCTTCCACAACATGGCTGCCAACCCCAACAATTTAGACGTAAGCACATTGTCTTCAGGTATTTACACAGCAATGATCACCACTGTAGGCGGTTTGATTGTAGGTATTATCGCATACTTCTTCTACAACATTCTGGTAAACAGAATTTCCAACGTTGTATATATGTTGGAGGCCAAATCAACAGAGTTCATGGATCTGTTGCACGAGCCCATGTAATCAATGTGCAAATTAGCAAATTAGTCAATTAGTTAATTATATAAAACACTGATTACCAATTTGCTAATTTACCAATTTGCTAATTTACTAATTTTATTAAGATGAATATTCAATTGCAAAATAAACAGAACGTACAGTTCAATTCGGCCTCCATGTCGGACTTGGTGTTCCTGTTGCTGATATTCTTCATGATCACCTCGACGCTGGTGGCTCCGAATGCCATCAACTTGTTGCTGCCTCGAAGCAATTCGGGCAAGCAACTGGCTTCACGCAATATCGAGGTGTATGTTGATGCCGACAAAAACTATTATGTGAATCCACAAAGTCATCAGTCGGCCCCAATCGCATACGAAGAGTTGTTGCCCGCCTTGCAAGATGCCGCTGCCAACGACAAATCGGAGAACAAATCCATCGTATTGCGCGCCGACAAGACCGTTCCTATTGAGAATGTGGTAGCCTTGATGGACGTGCTGAACCAGCTCAATGACGAATTTGAGGAAGCGGACAGGTATAAGATTGTGTTGGCCACGGAGGCGAAATAGTGGTTAGGGGTCAGTGGTTAGGGGTCAGTGATTAGGGGTCAGTGATTAGGTGGGAGGTGGAAGGTGGGAGTGATTAGGATTTAGGGATTGGTGATTAGGGATCAGGAGACAGTAGTCAGTGGACAGTAGGAATGCGGTTTATCGCGGCCGTCAAACGGATGAACAATAAGATTCTCCTATGGAGGAGAACATAGAAATAACAACAATGGACAACGAGAAGAAAAACAAAATCATATCGGCGGGGGTGACCGCAGGAGTCATGGCATTGCTGATGATATTCATGTGGAGTTGCGGTTTCACGGAGATCATTCCGCCGCCGCCCGCCAAGAAAGCCATCATGATTGAGCTGACCTCCGGAGGTGGTGGAGGTGGCGGAGTACAAGCCACACAGCAGAAGACACAACCCGCCAGTTCTTCTGTGCCTGTTGCTACCCAAAACGCCGAAGAAGCCCCTGTAATTTCCGGCACACACAAACCCAAAACCACCGCAGACAAAACTCCCGTGGTGGAGGAGCCCAAACCCGATGTAAATGCGGCCTACAGACCTGGTCGTGGTGGCGGTAGCGGCGGAGGCAGCGGCACAGGAAGCGGAAGTGGAACCGGCAGTGGTCTCGGTCCCGGGGAAGGAAGTGGCTATGGCGGAGGCATAGGCTATGGCACCGGCAACCGTGGTTATACCTACATGCCAGATTTGACCGTCTCGGAAACTGGACAAGTATATGTGGAAGTGCATGTTGACACAGAAGGAAATGTGATAGAAGCCCGTGTCATCAACAACAGCAAATATCCAACAACCATCACCAACAGCCGCATTCAGGCCGACTGCGTGGCCAAGGCCAAAACCGCCAAATATCGCAAAGGCAAAGAAGAATTGCGTATCATCGTTTTCAAGTAATCCGAAAAAATTTCTCAACACATAAAAGAACACCTAATTCATCTAAAGCAAGAGGAACTGGGTGTTTTTGTTTTCAAACAAAACTACTTTCACCATGTACAAATCACTGTTGGATAAGATTTTCCAAGCCTATCCAATGTATCATAAAATCGGCAGTGCCGCCTATAAGGAAGGGCTGGAAAACATTGAGGCCCTAATGGACATCACCGACCATCCCGAACGCAAATTCAAAGCTGTACACATTGCCGGCACCAATGGCAAAGGCTCTGTCGCTCACCTGCTGGCTTCCTATTTCCAGGAACGCGGCTGCAAAACAGGTTTGTTCACCTCGCCACACCTGGTGGATTTCCGTGAGCGCATCCGACTGAACGGAGAAATGATAAGAGAGGAGGCCGTAATGGCTTTCTTCAACAAATTCCAAGCTCAGTTTGACCAGCTTGAACCATCATTTTTCGAGATGACCACTGCCTTGGCTTTCCACTATTTTGCGGAACAGAAGGTAGATGTAGCCGTGATTGAAGTGGGTCTCGGCGGCCGACTGGACTCCACCAACGTGCTCTCTCCCCTACTCTCCGTCATCACCAACATCTCATTGGAACACACCCAGATGTTGGGCGACACCATCGCCAAAATCGCCAAAGAGAAAGCGGGCATCATCAAACCCAAAACTCCTGTGGTCATTGGCGAATTCCATCCTGAGAGTTTTCCTGTTTTCGAGGACATTGCCAACCAAAAAGACGCTCCCCTATTTTTAGCTGAGAACAATTACAGCGTCAGCGGTCCATTTGACGACCTTACCATCAAAGATGTGTTGGGGAGAACCCTTTATGAGCACATCCAGCTTCCGCTGACAGGTGAATACCAGCTCAAGAACCTCAAGACCTTTTTGCAGGCCACAGAAGTCATTGAAGAGCTATGGCCTGCGGAGAAAGATGTGGTGCCGCAAGCTATCCGCAACATGGTCAACAACACCGGTTTTCAGGGCCGCTGGCAGATTTTGCGCCGCGAGCCGCTGACCATCTGCGATGTTGGCCACAACCCTGGAGGCTTGAGGCTTACCATGCAGCAACTGAAACAATACACTTGCCGCCAGCTAAGAATGGTCTTCGGCATGGTGAAAGACAAAGATGTGGAACAAGTTATCGGCATGTTGCCCCAAGATGCCGAATATTATGTGTGTCAGGCACAGATTGAGCGCGCCATTCCCGCAGAAGAACTGGCAGAACGCATGATGCGGCATGGTTTGCGCTGCCGTGTAGCCGGCACCGTGGCCAACGCCTTTCGCCAAGCCAACGCCGACGCCGCCCCCGACGACCTTATTTTTGTGGGAGGAAGTTGTTTTGTGGTGGGGGAACTGTTAAAACTGAAAACTGAAAACTGAAAACTGAAAACTGAAAACCGAAAAACTGAAAAACTGAAAACCGAAAAACTGAAAACCGAAAAACTGAAAACCGAAAACCGAAAACTGAAAACTGACAGTTGAAAACTGACAGTTGAAAGTTGACAGTTATTGGTTGATTGTTGAAATCGCAAAAAAACTATCCACACACAGACATCTCTTCCGGATGATACAGCATGGCGCAGCGGTCAATAATTTCGTTGGCAGCCTCAAAACCTGCATCACAAACTTTTCTTTGTCTGTTGCCATCATAGCCCATACTCAGATGCATTGTATTGTATGCGATATTCAAGAACTGCAACAGTTTGCGATCACGTTTGGAGGCCTCGAGTTTATACTTTTCCACTGAAGGACGTCCTTTCCCCGTACGCACATGCAAGACAGCGTCAAGTGCAATCAGACAGCCTTTCCAGAGTATGTCTCCAACTGTCCTTACATATTTGTTATCCAGATACGACTTTGTTTCGGGATCATATTCAGCCTTCGCTATATTCTCTGCCGCATTGGCCACATAGCGGCGGGCCTCCTCAATGGGATTTTTTTTCTCTTTGCTTTTCATCATTCATTTGTTATATGTCGATGGCAAAGATACAACAAAATAAATTACCCAACACAACCCACTACTTGTACAAAAAAAAGCGACTGTCGTGATTTTTTTCAAAAAAATTGTTCTACAATCAAAAATTTTACGTAAGTTTGCGGATTATATGTATCCATTTTGGGAATTTAACAAATCAGAAAATCGCATGAAGCCTAAAATCATTGTCACCGGAGGGACTGGCTATATTGGTTCACATACCATTATCGAATTGATAAAAAGCGAGCAATTCGAGGCTGTGGCTGTGGACAGCTGTGTGCGTTCCACACCAGAGACCATCGACAGAATTGAGGAAATCACAGGAGTCCATGTCAAGCATTACAATGTGGATATATGCGACCGAAACGCGTTTTTTTCGGTGATTGAACAAGAAGCCCCTGTAGCAGGCATCATCCACTTCGCCGCCTTCAAGAGCGTGCCAGAATCGGTGGAAAAACCGCTGCTGTACTATCGCAACAACCTTGGTTCCTTGGAAAATGTACTTGAAGCCTGCGAATTATACCATATTCCCCGACTGATTTTCTCATCTTCCGCATCTATATATGGGGATGTAAAAGAACTTCCCGTTACCGAGAAAACACCTTTTGGCACACCTTTCTGCCCGTATGCCCACACCAAGCAAATCGGCGAGCAAATGATTCACTTTTTTGCCGACACACATCCTGACTTGCAAAGTGTTATTTTACGCTACTTCAATCCCGTCGGCAATGACATGAGCGGTTTGAACGGGGAGCTTTCGCCCGATAAACCTAACAACCTGATGCCCATCGTCACTCAGGTAGCCATTGGCAAAATGAAACAGCTGACGGTATTCGGCACCGATTACGACACCCGTGACGGTTCTTGCATCCGCGACTACATCCATGTTTGCGACATCGCCAACGCCCATGTGAAAGCCTTGCAATTTCTGATGGACAAGAAGAATGAAAGCAACTACGAAATCTTTAACTTGGGCAGTGGCAACGGCGTTTCAGTATTGGAAATCATCAATGCTTTTGAGAAAGTCAATCACATTAAGCTGAACTACACTATTGGTGGCCGACGTCCAGGGGATGTGCCCGCCATATACAGCAACAGTCAACGGGCCAACGCCCTACTCGACTGGCATTGCCGCTATGACATCAATGACATGGTGGAATCGGCATGGAAATGGGAAAAACATTTGAATCACCTACGTAAAACAGAATAAGTATCCTCGCACAACAACATGGAAATCAAAGAGATAACAAAAGGAAAAGACATTTGGGAGTTCATCAACTTCCCGAAAAAACTATACAAAGGATGTGAACACTACGTGCCACCATTGGACAATAGCGAGTACAACACCCTGACCCGACATCCTGCCTTGAACTTCTGTGACATACGTATGTGGCTGGCATACCAGGACAATCAAATTGTGGGGCGTATCGCCGGCATCATCAACCATAAATGCAATGAACTGAAACAGCAGAAACGTATCCGTTTCGGCTGGTTCGACACCATTGATGACATCAACGTGGCCAAAGCCCTGATTGACAAGGTTGAAGAATGGGGACGGGAGCAAATGCTGACAGAAATCTGCGGTCCTTCCCGCTACTCCAACATGGAAAGACAAGCCATGCTCGTTGAGGGCTTCGACCATACTCCCTCCATCAGCGCCGACTACAATTACGAATACTATCCGAAGCTGATAGAGCAAATAGGCTTTGAGAAAGAGGTGGACTATATTCAGTACAAAGTAAAGGTATCCAAAGAGTTACCGGAGAACTTCGAACGTCTAGCGGATATTCTTTCCCGCAAATACAAAGTTAGGCTTCGCCATCTCAAAAACCGGGATGAGTTAAAAAAATGCGGTATGGAATTCTTCCATGTGCTAAACCGAAGCTACGCCAACATCTTCAATTTCATACCTTTAACCGATGAGGAAATCCAGTGGACAATTGAAGAGGATTTCCAAGTGGCCGACACCCAACTGTCATCAGTCCTGGAGGATGAAAACGGCAGGATAGTGGGCTTTGCCTTTTGCCTACCCTCCTTAAGCCAGGCTCTCCGCAAAGCCAATGGCAGGCTGTTCCCCGGCGGAGGCTGGTACCATGTGGTCAAAGCCCTGCGAAAAAACAAATACGTGGACATGTACCTCACGGGAGTGTTGCCAGAATACATGCATACCGGCATTCATGTCTTATACCACAAGCAGTTGCATGAGAACTTCATTGCCAAAGGCTACGAATACGCTTTCACCGCCCAGCAGCTGGAGACCAATGTAGCCTCGCATATCTGGAAGAAATACGAGACAGAACCTTATTTTAGGAGAAGGTGCTACAGGAAAGATATTGACAATGCACAATGCACAATGCACAATTAATAATTAATAATTAATAGTTAATAGTTGGTAATTATTATGGGTGGGCGATATGCAGTGGTTACGGGGGCGAGCCGGGGTTTGGGTAAAGAGTTGGTTATAGCTCTAGCCCAACGGGGTGTTAGTTCCATTATGATTGGTACCAACGAGAATGTTGGCATTGTTTGTGCCGAAATCAATGCGAAATATGGTGTCCAATGTGTCTCTCTCATAGCCAACCTCTGTCAGAAAGAGGAGGTTATGGCTTTAGCGGAAAAAATCAACAGTCAATACGAGATTTTCATGCTGGTCAACAATGCCGGCATGGGTGGTAGCAAAGCTTTTTTAGAGGCGGATGCCGACTATATCGACCGCATCATACAGCTGAATGCAAGAGCCTCTGCCCTATTGATGCATGAGCTGTTGCCGAACCTTTTGAAACGGGAGCGCGCCTATATCCTCAATATCGGCAGCATGGCGGCCTTTACCGCCACTGGCTACAAGACCGTTTATCCTGCCAGCAAAGCCTTTCTGAAACATTTCTCCTACGGCATGAGAGAGGAGTTCAAAGGCACACCCGTCAGCATCAGCTACGCCTCACCAGGTGCCATGGCCACCAACCCCGAAGTGACCGCACGCATTGAGAAGCAAGGCTTTTTAGGCCGTTTCACCCTAAAAACGACCGAGAAAATCGCTCACAAATGTATCCGCCAAACATTACGAGGCAAAAAACACATCATCATCAATCCATTAAGCTACCTTTTTTCCGCCATCACCCCGGGATGCATCAAGAATGCGATCATGACTAAAATAGTAAAAAGAGAAGTTGTCCGATAAAGACATCCGACAACTTCCCAAACAATACTATTTAACAAAACCACAGGAGTTTACTCCCATTTCATATTAGTCACGCACACAGCGCACAGACATGCCATTTTGCTTAAAAGCCCCGTATTCTTCACTTGTAACCGTTGCCTCATAGTAACGCATCACACGGTCGATAGCTACCAGATCATTTTCTCCTGTGCCATTGCCATATTTAGTGGCGGTCCAGAAATAAGCACTACCGCCAAAATAATTCGGGGTTTGCTGGCATTCTCCCGCAGGAAGGGCATTAAAACCTGTAGCGTTATTTGAAGACTGATTATTACCCACAGAATTTGGAACAGAGCTTTGATCCCAGCCACTTGTTGAAGCCAAAGCTTTCGCGATATTGGCAGCACCGCCACTTTGGAAATTCGACTGAGTGCTCAGATAATCCGTTAGTTCCTTCCATTCCGCATCAGAAGGCAGATGCCATCCATTAGGACAAGCGCCCTGCACGCCACTTGGATTAGCGGTACTGCTACTAACTTTATTCGTAGCAGCTGAGAAATTATACAAATAGCCATAAGTACCGACGGTAGAGCTGTTATTGTCCGGATAATAACGATAAGGAGTGGAAGCACTGAGGTTGTGCATCATTTCTCCCAATGGTATAACTGTTCCATCTGCATAATGGGTAGTACGCAAATTAGAAGCCATCCAAACTTGTTTACCCAATTTAACAGCGTTGTACGTGTTGCCGTCATAATCCTGGACAGCATTTTGGATTAAACCGTCTCCTACTGGTTCCTGATTCTCTTCAATCTTTTCTTTTTTGCATGAAGATAAGGAAACAGCAAATAAAAAAGGAAGGGCGAAGCCCAAAACCAAAGCAAAGATTTTTTTCATAATATATTTATTTTAAGGTTGTTATATATTTTTCTTCCATCCTGAAAAATCATCTTCACATATTGAAGACGTATGAAAGCAGAAAAACGTTACAACACAAATAATTTTTTTTTACTTTTGCAAAGAAATAATACCGAAAAACAATATGACTCAAAGAAATTGCACTCTAATCTTTGCCTTACTTGGCATAGCCATACTTTGTATATCGTTAGCTTTTGTGCTGATGCTGCCTTCACGCCAAGCTTCAGCAGAACTGCCGAGCCCGTCTAAAAGAATGAATCAAAGCAGCATACAAAATCCCGATTCGATGATGGAGATTCCGCGCTACACGATTCAACGCAAAGGGAAACAGGTAATGCATACGGGATACACTGTAAATTTCAATCCCGAATGGCATATTCCGAATTGGGTGGCCTACGAGCTGACCGAAGAAGAGCTGGAAGGAGATATTCCCCGCGCACAGAACTTCGAGCCGGACCCGCAACTCAGCGACTGCACCCCTACCACTTTCGACTACTCCCGCTCCGGATACGACCGCGGTCACATGGCACCAGCTGTCAACATGAAATGGAGTCAACAAGCTATGAATGAAAGTTTTTACACTTCCAATATCTGTCCACAGAACCACAATCTCAACTCTGGAGTTTGGCAACAATTGGAGGAGCGTGTCAACATCTGGGCATGTTCCTACGGCAATATTTATGTGGTATGCGGACCTATTATGGGCGAGCAATATGAGACTATCGGAAGAGCTAAAGTCGCCGTTCCAGACGCCTTTTTCAAGGTGTTATTATGTCACATAAATGGTGAGTGGCAAGCCATCGGTTTCTATTTCAAGAATGAAGCCGGCACGAGACCTCTGCGCAGCTATGCCCGCAGCATAGATACCATTGAGAAAATGACCGGCATTGATTTCTTCCACCTGCTGGACGACAACATTGAGGACAAGATTGAGGCAAGGTATGAGTTGGAGGCGTGGGGGATGTGACAATGCACAATGCACAATGCACAATTAACAATTAACAATTAATAGTTAATAGTTTATTCATAGGGAGGGCATCGAATGCGTCTAAATCAAAAGATTCAGATATAAACAAAGAAGGCGACCCGTTGGGATCGCCTTTTTTGCATATATGAGATTCTATATTATGCGTTTTTTATAGCGGCTTGAGCGGCAGCCAAGCGAGCTACAGGCACGCGGAAGGGAGAGCAGGAAACGTAGGTCATGCCAGCTTTGTAGAAGAACTCTACAGAAGCGGGGTCACCACCATGCTCACCGCAGACACCGCACTTCAGGTTGGCGCGAGTGCTGCGACCGCGTTCCACACCTAATTTCACCAACTGGCCAACACCTTCTTGATCCAGCGTATTGAACGGATCAGCGGGGATGATCTTCTCATCAACATAGGTATGAACGATAGCGTTCACATCGTCACGGCTGAAGCCGAAGGTCATCTGAGTCAAGTCGTTGGTACCAAAGCTAAAGAACTGTGCCACCTCGGCAATCTTGTCGGCCACCAAAGTAGCTCTCGGGATCTCAATCATAGTTCCGAAGAGATAATCGATAGTTACGCCGAACTGAGCCTCAATTTCAGCTTTCACGCGGTTAGCGATAGTTTTCTGGTGCTCCAACTCCTTCACATTGATGGTGAGGGGAACCATGATTTCCAAACGGGGATCGTGGCCTTCCTTCATCAATTCAGCGGTAGCTTGGAACAAAGCGCGGAACTGAGTTTCAGTGATTTCTGGATAAACAATACCCAGACGGACACCACGGAGACCCATCATCGGGTTCACCTCGTGCAGTGCATCGATACGTTTCACCAGTTCTTCTTCGCTCATGCCACGTTCTTTGGCCAGTGCCTGGATTTTTTCTTTTTCAGAGGTCTTCGGAACGAATTCATGCAATGGAGGATCCATCAAACGGAAAGTCAGCGGTTTGCCATCCAAAACTTTCAAAGTACCTTTTGCAGACTCGCGGATATAGGGTTCCAGTTCCTTCAAAGCAGCGATACGGTCTTCAGTAGTATTGGTCAGAATCATATTACGCAGCTTAGCCAACGGTTTCTCACTGTTCTTGCCATAGAACATGTGCTCGATACGGAACAGACCGATACCTTCAGCACCGAAGTTCACAGCGTTCTGAGCATCATCGGGGTTATCGGCATTGGTGCGGACACCCATGGTGCGGTATTTGTCCACCAGCTTCATAAATTCCTGGAACAACGGATTCTCGGTAGCGTCAATCATCTTCACTTCCTCAGCGTAAACCCAGCCTTTGGAGCCGTTCAAGCTCAGCAGGTCACCTTCTTTGAAGGTCTTGCCAGCGATATTCACAGTGCGGGCGTTCATGTCGATATGAACGGCGTCGCAACCCACGATACAGCATTTACCCCAGCCACGGGCCACGAGAGCGGCGTGAGAGGTCATACCACCACGAGCGGTCAGAATACCGGTAGCGGCACGCATACCTTCCACATCTTCGGGGTTGGTTTCCTCACGAACGAGGATGTTTTTCACTTTCTTAGCGGCATATTCTTTAGCTTTTTCACTGTCGAGGGCGATGATACCCACGGCACCACCAGGACCTGCGGGCAGACCCTTGGCGATCACTTCGTGTTTCTTCTCGTCAGCGGCATCCAAAATCGGGTGCAGCAGTTCGTCCAACTGAGCGGGAGAGAGGCGCATCACCACTTCCTTCTCGTCAATCAGACCTTCATGCAACATATCGAGAGCCATAGTCAGAGCGGCCACACCGGTACGTTTACCCACGCGGCACTGCAACATATACAGCTTACCATCCTGGATGGTGAACTCGATATCAAGCATATCATGATAGTTTTTCTCCAAGATTTCACGGATCTCGCAGAGTTCCTTATAGGTTTCGGGCATCAGCTCCTGCATAGAATGCATGTGCTTGTTCTGCTCGTTCTTAGTGTCATCGTTCAAGGGGTTGGGGGTACGGATACCAGCCACAACGTCCTCGCCCTGAGCGTTGATCAGCCATTCGCCATAGAATTGGTTGTCGCCAGTAGCGGGGTTACGGGTGAAAGCCACACCGGTAGCAGAGGTTTCGCCCATGTTACCGAACACCATAGTCTGCACGTTCACAGCGGTGCCCCAGTCATCGGGAATACCTTCGATACGACGATAAGAGATAGCCTTTTTACCGTTCCAGCTCTTGAACACAGCCTTGATACCGCCTTCCAGCTGAGCCTTGGCATCATCCGGGAATTCAGTGCCGAGCACTTCCTTAATCTTAGCCTTGAATGCATTGGCTAATTGCAGCAATTCGTCAGCAGTGATTTCAGTGTCGCTCTTGTAACCTTTGCTTTCTTTGAATTGATCCAGCATATCATCCAGCTGTTTGCGGATGCCTTTGCCGTCAGCGGGTTCGATACCTTCAGCTTTTTCCATAACCACATCGGCGTACATCATAATCAGACGACGATAGGAGTCATATACGAAGCGGGGGTTATTGGTTTTCTTGATCAGGCCGGGGAGCGTTTTGGAGCTCAGACCGATATTCAGTACGGTATCCATCATGCCGGGCATAGAACTGCGGGCACCTGAACGGCAGGAAACCAAGAGAGGATTTTCGGGATCATCATATTTCATACCCATAATGCTTTCCATCTTGCTCATGCCTGCCCAAACTTCGTCCATCAGACCTTCAGGAAGCTGGCAGTTATTGCCGTAATAGGCGGTGCAGCATTCGGTGGTGATGGTCAGACCTGCGGGAACAGGCAGTCCCAATAAACACATCTCGGCGAGGTTTGCGCCCTTGCCACCCAACAAATTTTTCATGTCGGCTTTGCCTTCAGCGGTCTTTCCGCCAAAGGTGTAAACGTACTTTACTTTACTCATTTTCAATTACTTTACTGATTAGTATAAAAAATTATTTTAGTCGATTTTTGAAAGGTGCAAAGATACGAAAAAAATCAATTTGCAAATTAGTTAATTAGCAAATGAAATTTAATGTGCTAATTAGTTAATGTGCTAATGTGCTAATTGAATTAGTTAATTTGTTAATTAGCAAGTTAGTTAATGATTTGAGGGATTAAACAATTTTAAAAATTTGTTGTACCTTTGCACCCATTAAATCTTTGTATTATGAAAAAAAGAATCATTGTAGCTGTTTTGTTTTTAGTTACGACCGTAATGTCTAGCAGCATCTTCGCCCAGAAAGTCTATTCCTGCCAATACAAATCGGACGCTGATGTAAAAGTATATGTTTCACAATACAAGTCTGATGCAGACCTTGTAGTTTATGAGACAAAATACAAATCGGACGCAAGAGACAATTCGGGAATCTGGTACTTTTGCGAGTACAAATCGGATGCGGACATAAAAATATATTTCTGTGAGTACAAGTCTGATGCCGATATTGTCATCTATTTTTCAAAGTACAAATCAGATGCCAGATGGCAGAAGAATGAAAAGAAACACTTGATGTACAAGAAAAACTAAGGGATTACAACATGTTATAATATTGCAAGACTAAAATATTCTCTTACTTTTCAAATATAATTCAAATATAATGAGATGACAACACATTTCGGAGGAAATTTTCCTAAAACGTTGCTTTTTATCGCCATTTTCCTAATTCTGGCGGGAGGACTTTGCACCTATTTCACTGCCAGAAGCGTACATGTGCATCTCCGAGAAGGAGAATGCAGCAATGTTACCAACACTTTCTTCAACGAAGACCTCAGTGACAGCAATTCCACCGCTGCCTCCACCCTGCCCTTCAGCATCCATTTGGAGCGTTTCGACATTGAATACCATGAGGGCACCCGTGCTCCTAAAGATTATATCAGTCACATTACCCTGATTGACAATAGCATAGTAACACCAATTCGCATCTCAATGAACAAAATCGGGCGTTATCACGGCTACCGTATCTTTCAGGAAGACTACGACGAAGACCTGAAAGGCAGCGTTTTGTTGGTCCGATACGACCCCTGGGGAACGACACTGGTTTACATAGGTTTTGCCCTACTCTTGCTGTCGATGGTTTGGCTACTACTGAGACACGACGGGACCTTCCGCCGTTTGTTGCGTGCCCTCTCTCTCGTCGGCTTACTACAGCTCTCCTTACCCGCCTCTGCACAGTCTGATCAGGGGTCAGGGGTCAGGGGTCAGGAGTCAGGGATCAGTAGTCAGGTTTCAGGGGATAGGTTTCAGGGGACAAAAACAGAAATTCAGAATTCAGATTCCAGAATTCAAAATTCAGATTCCAACAAGCAATCGTCAACTGTCAACTGTCAATTGTCAACTGTCAATTATCAACTGTCAACTGAAGAGGCGGAGGCCTTTGGCAGACTGTCGATATATTACCGTGGGCGGATCGCCCCATTTGACAGTTATGCCCGTGATTATTGCAAAGCCGCATTTCCGAAAAGAAGTATGCCAGATGGTTATACTCCGGCGCAGCTTGTCACTGAGATTTACCTTTTCCCAGACAAGTGGCCTGACCAACCCAAGCCTGCCATGAAACTCTTCCCGCAACAGAACCTCTGGCTGGCACCCGAGGATGGTTTAAGCGAAGCGGACAAAGGCGACACGCTTTTCATTGCCCACATCATGGACTGGCTCAAGCAATCCATCATGGAGGAAAATCATCAGCAGAATATGCAAATCATCAACTCCATAGCTACTTTTCAAGAGAAGCGTTGCACCGCCGGAAGTATTAACCGGCAAAAGGAAAAGATAGAGATTTCCTACAACCAAGCCAGGCCAGAGAAAAAAATCTTTCTCATAGAGATTTTTTTATCCCTGATACTTCTCATTTTCTTTATCACGGCCTTTGATTCGCCATGGGTAAAGCGTTGTTCTATGGCATTTCTACTTTTCAGTCTTGTGCTAATCACTGCTGACATCGGTTTGCGCTGTTATCTTTCCGGACATAATCCTTTCAGTGGACTTTTCGACACGCTAATGCTGGTCTCGGCAGGAATGCTAATCATCGGGGTGGTTGTCAGTTCAAAGAACAAATTCTTCACCCTACCCTCACTTATCGCATCTGCCTTTATAACCATGGCAGCCACCATGATGGGCGGAAGCAGTTTTTCTCCGCTCATGCCCGTGCTTATATCTCCATGGCTAATATTGCATGTAGCCATTATCATGAGTTCTTATTGTTTTTTGATCTTTACTTTTGTATTGGCCCTTATCAGCATCTTTTTAATGATTTTCCAGAAAGAAAAATACAAAAAACTAAAAATCAGATATTTAAGTCAAATATTTTGTATTTTGGGCGTAGTGTTTCTGGCCATTGGCATTATGATTGGTGCCGCATGGGCCAATATCAGCTGGGGACAATATTGGAGCTGGGATCCCAAGGAAACCTGGGCATTAATCACACTTCTGGGTTACAGTATAGCTTTGCCCGGCGTTATTCCCGCCACAGAAAAGCACGACTGGCTGTATCACCTCATCGTCATTGTTGCCTTCCTGCTGCTGCTCACCACCTATTTCGGGGTTAACTTCTGGATGGGAGGAATGCACGCTTACAATTAACAATTAACAATTAACAATTAATAATTAATAGTTATTTAGTGTTAGAGACCTCATGATGATGATTACATGTTAATGATTATGCATATAATCATACCTCCTGTCAACTATCAACTATCAACTGTCAACTATCAACTGTCAACTATTAACTGTCAACTATTAACACCTGACCCCTGAAACCTGACCCCTAACTACTGTTTCACCACTTTAACAACGCTTTCCGTGGCGGTTTGGGTGTTGCGCAGTTTCAGCAAATAGACACCAGCAGCGTATGATGAGAGGTCAAGTTCCATATTTTCCCCTGACATTTCCCATCTATCCAACATCTTACCATACATATCAAACAGCTGTAACTCACCGTTAAACAATTGTGCGTTGTTCATTGTACATTGTACATTGATCATGCCATTAGTCGGATTCGGATACACCTGTACCACTGACATTTCGGCATCATTTATACCCATACCATACGAAATCTGGATAGAAACCGGTTGTGACTGTCCACATTCATTCAGAGCATACACCGACAAGGTGCCGGTGCCAGGGGTTAAGACAGACACCTGTGCCACTGTCTGGTTATAAGACACACTCCAGTTGGGGTTAGAAATAATCCATTCATACAAATTGGCATTTTCCACAGGGTTGATCATATAGACAAAATTACCCAAGGAAGTTACCTCGCTATTACCTATGATATTTCCAGTGATTACAGGTATAGGTTTCACTGTAAGATGAAGGGAACGAATGCTATCACATCCGTATGCTGTCTGCAGATTATCTGTAAAAACGAATTCACCCGGCACATTTTGAACAGGAAGGTTAAATCCATAACCGGAATAAGGCTGTCCTTGGCAGATTTCCGCTGTAAAATCAGCCGAATAGCTTGGGTGCACAGCCAAAGTATGACTTTCTTGAGCCACACAACCATCTGCGGAAACAGCTGTCACAGAATATGTTGTTGTCGAAGCCGGATTCACTTGGATAGTATTACTGCTTACACCTGTATTCCAGCTGAAGGATGCCGCATTAGCGCAAACAGCAGTCAATGAAACCGTTTCACCATCGCACATGTCATCAGGACCAGCTATCACAATAACCGGAGATGACAAAGTGGAGACGAAGTGGTTTGTTGAAGCGGAGCATCCGTTATGATCTGTCACTTGTACAGAATAATTGCCTGATGAGTTAATTGTAATCGAGGTGGTTGTGTCGCCGTTATTCCACAGCAGGGAGCCATTGCCCACGGCTGTCAGCACAGCCTCCGCATCCTGACAGATAGCGGAAGGACCAGATATTTGCACCTGTGGGTTGGGATATTGTATCAAAATATGGTTTGTCGTGTCTGAACAGCCATATTGATTAAAAGCGATCAACTGATAATTTCCGCTGGAATGTACCTCAATCATAGCGGAAGACTGTCCCGTGCTCCACAGATAGGCCATACCTCCCTGAGCCGTCAACAGAGCCACAGAGCCATCACAAATGCCATCAGGAGCAGAAATAACAGCTGTCGGTTTATCATTGACAATCACCTGACGAGACAATTCTGCCATACAGACACCATTGAAAGCTTGTACTGAGTAGCTTGTACTGTTTTCAGGGGCGACCACAATACTCGGGTTAGTTGAGCCATTACTCCACAGATAGTTGGTGGCACCTATCGCCAACAATTCTGTCTGCTCTCCCCGACACAACATCGTGTCACCCAAAATCATCAGATTTGGCAAATCATACACATGCACATAAATGGAAGCGCTATTGGTACAACCTGTAGAATTAGTCACTGTCACGGTATAAGTTCCTGTTGTCGAAACATTTATACTTCTGTTATTAGACCCTGTGGACCAATGGTAAGAGCTGGCATTAGAACTTGTAAGCACTGCCACCTCTCCTTGACACAAAGTGGTATCACCAGTGATGGAGACCATTGGGACGGGTACCACCGTCACATACAAAGAGGCACTCGCCGTACAGCCGAAATTATTAGAGCCCACCACCTGATAGGTAGTCGAGTAACGTGGAGTAACGGTAATGGAAGCCGTACTATCTCCCGTTGACCATGAGAAGTGGGTGGCGGAACCTGTAGCATTCAAGTTTGTTTCCACGCCGTTACAAACTGTTGACGGTCCATTGACGCTGACTGTTGGAGCTGAATATACCATCAGCAATTTTGAGGCCGTATTGCTGCAACCATAGCCATTGGTTACAGTAACCCCATATACATTGGTAGAAGTCACACGAATAGAGCTTTCAGTAGCACCCGTTGTCCACTGATAAGTGACCGCTTCATTGGTTTGAGCCGACAGAATACCCGTGTCGCCCATACACAAATAATCCGCACCCACAAGCTGCAGTTCCGGAGCCTGATGTTTCTCCACATGGAAAGTTGAAGGCAAGAGGCAAGTGGAAGAATCCACCGCATGAACGGAATAATCACCAGTTTCATGCACATAGATGCTATCGCCATATTGGCCGTCAGACCATAAGAGTTCCTGATTGGTGTTAGCCACCAACAGTACAGAATCTCCATCACAGAAATCCGAGTTGCCCGTTATAACGATAGGAACATTGGCATGCACAACCACCTGGGCAGATGTATTGGCGGAACAGCCATTCTCGTCCAAAATTACCAGACTATAGTTGGTAGTACTGGAAGGAGACACTGTGATAGACTGGCTCACAGCCCCATTTGACCAGAAGAAATAGACACCATTGGAGGCAGTAAGTGTGGTCGTATCGCCCATGCAAATGTTTGTTCTACCCAGAATCTCACAAGAAGGTGCAGGAGTTGCCTGGAAGGAGAAAGATGCGGAAGCCTTACATGCGTTAACATCCCTCACTTCCACAGAATACACGTCAGTCGCATTCACCTGAATCTGAGCAGCGGTACTACCCGTATTCCACAAATAGGACACTGCTGTCGGGGCCTGGGCTGTCAATAAGTTCATGCTACCGGCACAGCCGACAGGATTACCCACAATTTGCACAGCAGGCAGAGGTCGTTCGCTAACTTCCATACTGTCACGAGCCGAGCAGCCATTAGCATCCCATCCCTCGACAGTATAGACTCCCGGTGCAGAAACTGTCAAGCTGGTATCCGATGACATGTCAGACCACAAATAAGTCAAAGCACCATGAACAGTAAGCACAACAGAATCTCCCACACACATCAGAGAATCACCACTGATATGGACAGTTGGCATAGCGTAATAATAAACACTCTTCTGAGTCGTTGCCGAGCAACCGGCGGAGGTAAACACTGTAACAGCATAATTCCCGGCAGCATTCACCAAACGCTCAGCATCAGTGCTACCGTCATCCCACAAATAGCTCATACCTCCAGAAGCCACCAAAGTCGCGGAGCCTCCCACACATATCGTATCCGGACCAGCAATGGTTGGTGTCGGAAGGTCTTCGACACGTACAAGAACAGTGTCTTGGTTAACACATCCAAAAACATCTTCCACTGTCACCCAATAATTAGTATTTACCATTGGAAGCACGGAGATATCATTAACTGTGGAACCCGTATTCCACAAGAAAGAGCTTGCATTGGGAGCTGTCGCATAGACTGTAGCCATATTACCCTTACAGATCGCCAGATCGCCAGAAAAGACAATATCCGGAAGCGGATGCATGGTTATCGTTGTGGAATCTATTGCTGTGCAACCGTTTGCTGATACTTGCAGAGAATATGTACCCGCCGAATTGATGACAATCTGACGTTCTGTAGAACCTGTACTCCATTGGTAACTATAGCCAGAGACCCAGCCTGCATTCAATGTAACCGGAGTACCTTCACATACTTCATTATCAGATGCGACAATCGTAACATTAGGCAGGTTTTTCTTAGTCACAATTAACTGTTGAGAAGCAGAGCAACCGTATGTGTCAGACACCACCACAGAATAAGCGCCTCCTTCACTCAGGGTCAGCGATGCCGTATTGGCTATCTGTGCACCGTATGCATTACGCCATGAGTAATTTTGTCCTCCCATTGCTGTCAGCGTTGTACTTTGACCATCACAGAATGACAAATCACCGCTGACAGAGACCACAGGGACAGACTGCCGGGAGACCGTTACTGACGCTGTCGCAGTACAATTGGCAGGAGATGTTGCCAAAACCGTATATACGCCAGGAGTTGAAACCACGTATGACTGGCCCACAGCTGAATTATTCCACAGGTAAGACAACACACCTGTTCCCACCGCGCTTAATGTGGTACTGCCACCTTCACAGAAATAGTCTTGTCCCACAATACTCACAGTGGGAAGAACATTCACTTCCAAAGATTTGCTTGCCGTGGCAGTACAGCCATATTGGTTGCTTACCTCAACCGTGTATTGCTGGGCATTGGTCAGTTGCACGGATGCGGTGGTAGCTCCTGTTGACCATAAATAGCTGGTACCGCCAGCTGCTGTGAACACGGCCGTTTCTCCTTGACAGATAGCATCAGGGCCAGAGATGGAAGCTGTAGGAGTAGGATTCACGGTAAGAGAATGGCTTGCCGTAGCCGTACATCCACGGTCAGAGGTACCTGTCACAATATATGAGTTGGTTTGCTGAGGAGTAATTGTCAATACAGGGCCGGTAACACCAGTATTCCAACTGTAGCTGTTGGCACCTGTTGCTGTCAACATCACCTCTGTTCCGCGACATACGCTGCTAACACCTGTAACAGCCACATTCGGCAGCGGCAAGTGAACCACCTCAACGGAATCGAAAGCCTGGCATCCATTGGCCGCGGTGACCGTCAAAACATACCAACCAGGAGTGCTGACTGTTATCGGAGAACGCGTATAACCGGTATTCCATCTGATTGTACCATTTCCGTTGGCCGACAGCTGGGTAGTCTCTCCTGAACAGACTTCCGTATTACCACTGATTATGGCGTATGGATTCTCATTCACTGTCAACACAAAATGAATGGTGCTATCACAACCTTTCATGGTGTTCAAATGAAGCTCGTAGGAACCACTCTGATAATAGGATTGACCATTGTAGATGTAGGGCAATTCACTGCTACAGCAGCTCACACGAATGGTGGTATCGTATGACGGATTAATCACGACTGTCGCTGATGCGACTGACGAGCATTCATATTCGTTGACAGCAGTAACCTGATATGTTTCAGTTGAAGAAGGATAAATGGTAATTGATGAACCCGAGGCACCCGTTGACCAATTATATTGGCTTGCATTACCAATAGCGTTCAGGCTTACAGCAGTACCCGAACAAGCGGATGCTGGCGCATTGATGGTCACATTGGGCACCTCATGCACTGTCACCGTTTTGGAAGCCTGCGTACTACAGGCATGATTATTGGTAACAATGACACTGTATTCGCCTGTACTGTTCACACTGATATTATCAGTTGTTGCCCCTGTGTTCCATACGTATGTCACACTCTCATTGGCCAGTGCTGTCAAATTCGCGCTATTGCCCTGACAAATGGAAGACGGGCCTGAAAAGGAAAGCGTTGGCAGAAGATATTGGTCCACATGTTGTGTAGCTGTACTGACACACACATCCGTATTTGAGACACTAACCGAATAATCCCCGCTTTCATACACCACCAATCTGTTTCCCGTCTGTCCCGTTGACCATACCAGCTGATTACTTCCCGAAGCGGTTAACACCACAGAATCACCGGCACAGAAATGGTCACTGCCACTGATATGCAGCTGCACATTCTCATGTACCACAACAGGCAAGCTGGCAGAAGCGCTGCAACTGTTTTGGTCTGTAATAGTTACAGAATAGTTTGTGTTTTGTGAGGGGCTCACCGTTATAGACTGACTGGTGGCGCCCGTTGACCAGTTGAAAGAGACACCATTATTGGCAGTCAGAGTAGCAATTTCACCTTTGCACAACTCACTGCTTGAAGCCACAATAGAGACTACCGGCAGGTTATTTTTCACCACATTCACTGGTTGCGTTGACGAACATGTGTATTCATCCGTAGCGATGACAGTATAAGAGCCACCTTCAGACAAAGTAACGGTACTCGTATTGGCGACCAAAGCGCCATAATTATTTCTCCACACGTATGATTGACCTCCGGAAGCAGTCAACTGTGCGCTTTCACCTTCACAGAAAGTGGTGTTTCCACTCACAACGATAACAGGGTTCGGGTGTTGTGTCACGCTTACGCTTGCCGATGCGGAGCAGTTAGCCGAAGAGGTAGCCACCACCGTGTAGATACCGGGACGGTTCACTATATAGGGTTGTCCAATGCTGATATTGTTCCACACGTACGAGACAGCGCCTATACCCGAAGCGTTAAGGATGGTAGAGCCTCCCTCACAAAAATAATCCTGTCCCAAGATTGACACCGTTGGCACACTATTGACCGTCAGATATTTTGATGCGGTGGAGGTACAGCCAGCCTGATTGGTCACTTCCACTGTATATAGCTGTTCGCTTGTGAGTTGCACAGAAGCCGTTGTCGGGCCATGAGACCAAGCATACTGAGCACCACCACTGGCCGTGAACACAGCGGTACCGCCCTGACAAATAGCGTCGGGACCTGCGATATTTGCGACAGGGACAGCTTTTACAGTAACCGTATGGGTAGCGGTTGCGGTACAACCCCTGTCTGAGGTACCCGTTACCACATAAGATGTTGTTTGAGTAGGTGTAACACTCAACACCGGTCCCATCACACCTGTATTCCAATTATAACTATATGCCCCTGAAGCCATCAGCAGCAATTCCGAGCCACGGCACACACTATTACTGCCACTGATAGTCACATTCGGCAAAGGCAAATGGGCCACCTCCACGGAGTCGTATGCCTTACAGCCATTGGTGGCAGTCACCGTCAGCACATACCAACCTGGCGTATTGACCGTAATAGGCGAACGTGTCGCACCTGTACTCCATCTGAATGTACCGTTGCCGTTGGCCGACAACGAAGTACTTGAGCCCGGACAGATATCTGTGATACCGCTGATGATGGCATAAGGACTTTCCAATATGGTCAATGTCAAATGTACCACACTGTCGCAACCATGGACAGTGCTGAGATGCACCTCGTACGTTCCATTCTGGGTGAATGAATGCCCATGGTAAAGATAAGGCAAGTCATTGGTACAACATATAACACTGATACTGGTATCATATACTGGATAGACCGTTAAAGAAGCCGTTGCTGTCGCATAACAATCGTGGACATTGACAGCAGTGACCTGATAGGTGTCGCTTTCCGTGGCATATATCGGCAAGGTAGAATTCGAGCTGCCATCGGACCAATGGTAACTATAACCTTCGGTTGCTGTTAAGACGACGTTATCGCCATAGCATGCTTCTGTCGGCCCTTCAATAGAAACAACTGGGACTTGCAGAGATCTCACTGTAATGCTGTCGGTAGTGGAGCAGCCATTGGCGGCAGTACCTTTCAGCCAATATGAGCGTCCCGGTTGCACCACAATACTCAGAGAGGTGGATTGTGTGCTCCAAACGTATGAATCCGCACCTGAAGCCGTAATCGCCGAAAGTTGATCGGCACAAAGACTGTCGGCACCAATAATATGCACTTCAGGATTCTCTTTTATCAACAAAGTCATCATAATCAAGCTGTCGCAACCTTGTTGTGACTGATAATGGACAGGATAAGTTCCCTCTTCATCATATAATGAATCCAATCGCTGATAGGGAAGATCGTTTCGACAGACAATCACTGTATCAACACCTTGATATTTCGGATAAACCTCGATGTAAACCTCAGTTTGTTTAACACATCCCAGGCTGGAATACGCACGCAATCTTATCGTATCGATATAACCATTCCCATCTTCAGCCACATACACCAAACTATCAGCATGTGAGATATTTACGCTATTTTTACTCCAATAATAGTGCATTGCGCCTGTAACTCTTAAAACAGTAGTATCCTGATAACAGACAGACATATTTCCGCTTAATTCCACAACAGGCAGAGGCATAATCTCGAAATAGACAGTATCTGTTCCCTTGCAGCCATTCGCATCCGTCACCAATACCGAACAGGAAGAATCCGATGTCATTGTGTAATAATCCACATCTCCGGTGCTCCACTGGTATGAAGCATAACTATCATCAACATAAACAATTGATCTGCCATTGACACAATGAGACATATCGCCATCTATGGCAACCACAGGATTTTCAAAGACAATCACATGGAGGCTCACGATGCTGTCGGTATCCATGGAAGAAGTTAAATTGATAAGATAATCGCCGGCATCATCAATTCGAACCGTATCGTACATCAACGGCAATTCACTGCGGCAAAGCGAAACCGTATCATACGAGTCTGGTGTCACATCGAATGTACGTGCAGCAAGTGCCGACGACAACATCATACAGCAAAGCCACAATCCCCATATTTTCCAAGTAGTAAATTTCTTCATATTTCGTATTATTATATACCTATTTTACAAAATTGCAAAAATACAAAATATTACGTAACGATATTAACACCGACTTGTTAATATGTGTTAAGCGCAAAAAATCCCGCCAAATAGAATTTAGCGGGATCTGTCATAAACACCGTCTATCGACTGTCGATGCAGTGTGACGGATATCGTAATCAAAGGCTCTGATCAGTCTTCGTTGTAATACTCTTTCAGATAATCAATCTGTCGGCGATCGCGTTTTGTAGGGCGTCCAGCGCCATGCTCTCTGAACTCGAATCGGGCATGGAGCTGTTTCACCCTGTCATATTCCTCCTGTGGAGTAAGGTCGGTATAATACTGAGGCACCAAAGCGGCCCCTACTCTGCTTTTAGGGCTATCGAGGACTTGTACCACTTTCTCCAGTTGGTTAATACGCACATGGTAACATTCTTCACTTTTCACAATTTTGGAAGGTTTCACATTAACACCATTCATTTTCACCTTACCAGCATTGCATGCGTCAGTAGCCATAGAGCGCGTTTTGAACAAACGCACCATCCAGAGCCATTTATCGATTCGGACATCGAGGCTTTCCATACGTAAACAATTGACAGTTAATAATTAACAATTAATAATTGATAGTTGTTAGTAGTTTTAGAAGTTTCAGAGGGATACCAAGTAAATAACAAGTGCGCCACGGAGTGACGCACCTGATTTTCAATTTTCAGTTTTCAACCTTCAGTTTTATTAAGCTTCTGGTTGAGTTTCTGTAGCAGTTTCCTCAGCTGGGGTATCTTCCTGCTTCGGAGCCTCTTCCTTCTTAGGAGCATTCATCATTTTGATTTTGTACTCCAGTTCTTTCACTTCCTTCTTGGCATTCTCTACCTTTTTGGTAAATTCCTGTTTCAGGAGATCGGCGTTTTTGGAATTGGCAAAGAAGCCTAAATTGTTCTCCCACAAATTGATATCATCTTTCAACTGCTGCAGTTTAGTGACCAGGAATTTCTTTTCCTTATCCAACAGACGGTCAGCATTAGGATTGCTCAGGATATTATCGATTCTGTTTCTGAAGGAATTTCTGCGTACGTCATCGGAATTCACTTTCAGTTCGGCGAAACGTTTGTCCAGAGCCTCTCTGTATGCGGTATAGATACGGTCTTTGTCTTTTTTCGGCACGAAACCGATTTCAGTCCACTGACGCTGGTAATCCTTGATAACATCCAGGTTAGCGGCTCTGTCGTCGCCAAACTCATGGTTAAGAATTTTCTCAATCAGCTCTTCTTTCTTCTTCAAATTATCGGCTTCAATTTCCTTGATATTGGAAAAATAATCAGCTTTTGCCGCGAAGAACTTATCGCAAGCGGCTCTGAAACGTTTCCAGATTTGTTCTGAGTATTTACGAGGAACTGTGCCGATAGATTTCCATTCTTGTTGCAGTTGCAGAATTTCTTCTGTAGCGTTTTTCCAGTCGGTACGCGAGGCGATTCCTTCTGCCTGGATAGCCAGGTTCACTTTCTGGTTATAGTTCTGCATCTGTTCGTCTTTCACTTGCTGGAAATACTCTTTCTTAGCGGTAAAGAACTTGTCCAGAGTGGATTTGAAGCGTTCCCAGACCTCATCATTCAATTTCACCGGAGCTGGTCCGATGGTCTTCCACATTTTCAGCAGTTCGGTCAGTTTGTCGGCGATTTCGTTGTTTTCTTTCACGCTCTCGGCGGTCTTGCCGGCGGTCAGTTCCTCAGCCTGTTCGCAAAGCACCACCTTGGCGTTATAGTTATTCTGCTGTTCTTCGAACAACTTGTCGTAGTATTCTCTACGAGCCTGGTTAATCTGGTCAGAAGCGTTTTTGAATCTTTCCCAGATTTCGTCTTTCTTGTCTTCCGGAACCGGACCTATTTCCTTCCATTCTTCATGCAGCTGCTGGAGAGCCTTAAACGACTGGTTCACAGAATCTTGAAGTAACAACGATTCGGCAGTCTCGCACAATTTGATTTTCTGTTCCAGATTTTTCTTCAGGTCCAGGGTACGTAATTCCTTATTGATACGTCGGATATCGAAGAATTTTTTCCACATAGAAATGATAGTTCTGCCACAGATTATTGGATTCGCTCTGGGGGACAGGGCCTATTTCTTTCCATTTATCCTGAAATTCTTTGAATTTATCGTTCAAGACCTTCAGGTTGGTTTCTGATTCCACCAATTGTCTCAGGCCTTCGATAATACCTTTCTTATCTTCGAGATTTTTTTGTTTTTCTTTTTCTATACGCTCCAGATACTGGGCTTTTTTATCTTTGAAAAGCTGCAAAGCCGCATTGAATTTCTTTTCGAGTTCTGTAGGTTCAGCCACGAAATCCTCTTTGTTACCGCCATCAGCGATAAACTTGTCATACAGAGCTTTACGGGCTGCTTTCAGTAATTCAAGTCCTTTGGCTTTCAGCACGCTGACATGCATTTTCATGCTGTCATAATCCAGTTCTGAAGTCACACGCTCCAGTTCACCGACAGTCTGGTCAAAATCGAAGCCTTCGTATTCTTTTTCCACATCTTCCATAGTTTCAGTGGGTTCGACCTCAGCATCTTCTTCTGTTTCATTCTCGGGAGCTTGCGTGTTTTCAATTTCATTCATCATTTCCGAAACGGACTGGGCTTCGACGGGTTCGGCTGCGGCAGCGGATTCTGTTGCAGGCTCTGCTACGACAGGGGCTGTCATTGGTGCTTCAGCAGCCTCCACAGCGGGGGTTTCGGCAACGGGTTCTACTTCGGCAGCGGGTTCTGCCACCGGTTCAGCAGTTAAATTTGCATCTGTGTTTTCCACAGTCTGGCCTTCCATAGAAGCGCCGGAATTCACCTCTTGATTCTGATTTTCATCAGTGTTCGGGTGGAGAAGTTCTTGTGATTCCATAAACTTGTTTTTTGTTGTTTAATGTTGTTTCAAAAAAGTTTGCAAAGATACAATTTTTTTCAATTAGCAAATTAGCAAATTCGTAATTAGCAAATTGGATTTTGAATACTGAGTTTTGAATTAAAAAATGCTTGTAAAATTAATGAGGGCACTCGACTTTCCGCAATGATTATTCCTTCAAAATATCCGCCAAAATAGAGACCGACTCTATCTTTCCGATATGTTCATTATGATGCTTATAATAGCGCAACATACCATGCAACAATTCATTACGTATAGCTTTTGGAGCAGGTTGAGGCAGGGGGTCGTTCATCATGGCAAACAAGGCTTTGCTGGCAGCCGGCGACAGGTTTTGTTCCTCATCCACCCAATTATGCACAAACGAAGACTGAGGAATTGAGAAAATCTGATGGCTGTTGTCAAAATTTGTGACTGGAGCGAAGCCCAAAATCCGTGACATTTGCAACATAAAATCTATATGCGTGTCCGGACGCACTTTTTCCACCTCATCCAGATCCATCATTCGCCGTTCTATAAACGAATACAACTGGCTGTCCTCTCCATATTCATACAACAAACGGTATAAGAGTTCACTATAAAACATCAGCAAACTGCTTTTGATAATATCGTATGGAATATTTTGATATTGCCGGTAGCAATTCAACTCTTTCAGATACATCAGTTGGTTCAGTTTTCGGTCATCAAACTGAAGTTCGACCATAGAGAGCGGTGCCAGCAAAGGCAACAGATGTCTGTTCTTGTTGGAAAAAGCATTTTTGACGATAAAGGTCTGGGTTCCATACTTTTCCGTAAAGAACTTCACCACGATACCCGAATCGGCATATTTGGTTTTATGCAAGACAAGCGCTTTTGACGATACAAACAAAGTACTACCCCCTCAACAATTAAAAGATTCAACCATAGAGTTCCAATCAATTGACGAACAAAAACTTAGCCACATTCTTTTCCTTTCCACTTTTGCTGGAAGAGAAAACGAAATACACGCCAGTGGCAGGCCGGCGGCCTTTGAAATCCTTGCCATCCCAGACCAGTTCCCCACCATGGGCATAGCCTTGCCAAATCAGGTTTCCTGCGGCATCCACAATCTTGCAGAACGAGTTCTCCATCAGTCCACTGACAGCAATCACGCCCGTGTAGCCGCTATGAACGGGATTCGGGAAGACCTTCACCTCCTCATAATATTCTTCATTCCCTTCCGTAGCCGTTCCTCTGTATGAGCAAAGGCCCTTGTCTGTAGAAAAAAACACCTCCCCAGTAATACCGTCAATAGCGATATCATAAATCACATCTGACAGCAAAGGAGAGTTTTCGGCAGTCAAGTGCAACAATTCTTCGGTACCATTGTCATTCATCAGAAAGACGCCAGCTTTGGAAGTGCCCATCCACTTGCGGTTAGCCCCATCGACAGCGATACAAGAGACCTCCTCAAATTCCAGCAACACAGAAGTATAGCCTCCCTGTTCCATAATGATATTTCTCGGATATGAGGTCCCCTCAAAGACCCTGGCAGGGTCGTATATCACCTTTACCCCTTTGTTGGTACCAATCCACATCCTTCCATTTTTATCTTCGGTGATACATTTCACTACCGATGACTCCACCTCGGCAGCGGCATTCATATCCACCCACCTAAGACGGTCATCTGTTTGATTTTCAATTGTTTTATTATCATCAAAAACACACAACGACTGAGTAGTGCTACGTGGAAAAGTAATCCATTTATAGCCTCTGGAGTCCACATATACATATTGTGCCACTGTTGAGAGTTCTCCTCTTAATCTATTAATAACCACCCAGTTACCATCCGTTTTTAACACCATCAACAAGAAAGTAGTATTAGAGTTGGTCACCCAGAGATTACCGTACGAATCGAAACAAAGTCCCGACACTCTTCCATCCTCTTCGTCAATCATGCCCCTCAGAGGACTATTACTTTCATCGTAATGCATAACCACTTTACCATCGACACATTTAAACAGGCCATTACCCCAAGAACCCACAAAGCATTCACTTGGATTTAGTGGATTGATAGCCACATTTATCATATCTCGAGCCACACCATATTGTTGAAATTCCGAAGACAAAGAGCTCCACTTCTCCTGTTGGAAGAAATTGCACACAGGAGCAAAATAAGCAGGTGCCCAACCTATATACCCTCCTGCCACGGATGCCAGCGCCCCACCCTCGTAACACAGATTGTAGCACTTGTCGGAAAGTGGTCCATTAGCTGCCAGCAACTCAATAACATTGTACTCGCGATGCCACATCCAAAGTCCATTCTGATCATCTGCCACCCACAGCTTATCTTGGTCAACAGCCGCAGAATACAAACTCGGGCTTCTATACGGATCATCATAAAAAAAACTGACCGAGGCCTGTCCGCCATCAAAAACAAGCACACTGTTCCAGTTTAGCAGAAAAAGTTCATCCTCAGATGAAACAAGAAACCTTGTATCCTCCGTCTCTAACAATGGTTCATAACGCCAGTGGCCATCATCCAGAACAAATACCGAATCAGACTGAATCAGTTGCCAATTATCGTCATGTATTTGCGAGCGACGATTGGCATATACCTTATTCTTGAAAGACTGAAGATAATTGAATTCTCTGTTTCCCAGTTCACCTTCCAGTTGCCATGCGCCAAAATCCGCAACTGAAGTATTCTGTTTATCAATACTATAAACGCCTTTGGTCGTTGCCAGATAAATACGATTATCTGTCAGTGCCATGTTGCGCGTAAGCAAATCCGGCACCGTATTAGTGTACCATGTATCCACCACAAGATATGTGCCAAGATCAATTGTTACCACCCCGAACTGGTAAACCAAATAACAAATATTGCCAGAAAAACATATCTGCTCAATAACTTTTGAGCCATTCAGCTGCTTATTCTTCACATCCGGCACATTGGTCAACTGGTCATTCTTGATAAAATCAAGATTTCCATTGGTATAAGCCACTACCAAAGTAGAATTTTTCTTATCGTAGGCTATCTTAGCTATTTCAACATCTGAAAGTCCATCACTTTTTGACCATTTCAAGCCTTCACGCACACCTGAATTGACATCCTTTTTTGAAATATACATGATTCCATTCTCGCTGGCGGCATAGATATCATCATCTGACACAGCCACCGAATAGAACTGATTATATGACAGATGATCCCGGAAAGTGCCGATCGGAATCTGTGCCATCATACTTCCCGCTACTGCCAGCAAAAGAAAAACAAACAGTATTCGTTTCATATCATTTTCGTTTTTCACACGGACACATTCGATGTGTCCCTACATTTTTTATTTTTTATCGACAACAATATTCTTCATATACCGAACCGGGATATAAGATGTTATCAAACTGATAATCAATATAGTCAATAGAACAAAAGCAAAATCCAGCCATTCAATTTGTACTGGATAATAGTTGATGAGATAGCCGCTGCTGCCGTCACCCAAGCCCACAATGTGGAACTTCATCTGCAGGAAGCATACCAGCAGACCGATAAGTAAGCCGGCCAGGCCACCCAACAGAGAGATGAAGCCCCCTTGTACCAGGAAAATCTTGCGTACCAGCGACTTGCGTGCCCCCATGGCATAGAGCACCGACAGGTCATCCTTCTTCTCGATGATGAGCATGGATAGCGTTCCAATCATGTTAAAACCAGCCACTACCAAGATAAAGGCCAAAATGACAAAGACCATCAGCTTTTCCGATTTCATGGTTTTGTATAGGGATTCTTCCTGCTGGTATTTGTCTTTCAGAATATAATTTCCACCTAAAACCTTTTCGATGGAAGTACTGATTTTGGCATAATCCTTCGGATTTTTCAGTTTCAGCTCGATGGAAGTCACCTCATTCTCATAATTCATAATGGAACGCGCAAAATCCAATGGCACAAACACATACTTCTCATCATATTCGGTATAGGAAGCGAAAACGCCTGCCGGAATGACATAGTCGATATTGAATGCCTTACTTGGATCTGCGAGATTCTTCAGTAATCGTTTGGGATAATAGACTTTTAGTTGTTCAGGGCTATGCAGATTCAGCTGGATATTGCCGGCGGCGATGGCACCCATCACCGCAGCGGGACCCTCGCTGTATTGCAGCGTGGCGTTGCCATCAATCAGCAAGCTGTCGATGCCTGTGCTATGCAGATAATCAGGAGACACCCCCTTGACAGACACCAGTAGTTGTTTCTCGTTGTAGGTCATCAGGGTCATGTCTGAAACCACCTCAAACACTTCTTGCACACTCTTGAGTTTTTGCAGCTCAGCCATCGGGAAGGTGTCTGTGGCGAAGACTTTTCCTTCCTTCGGAAGAATCTGATAGTCAGGGTTGAAGGAATTGAAGCTGCTGCGCACCAAGCCCTCCATGCCGTTGAACACCGACAACACGATAATCAAAGCGGCCGAGCTGACCATGATACCGATCATGGAGATAATGGAAATCACATTGATGGCATGATGTTTTTTGGGAGAAAACAGATACCTCAATCCGATGAAGCGGGCCGTTTGAAATGAATTGCTTTTCAAGGCTACTGTTTCAGCAGGTTTTCAATATTTTCGATATAATCCAAGGAGTCATCGATGAAGAAATCCAGTTGCGGAATGATGCGGAGCTGGTTTTTCACCTTTTGTCCGAGGCGATAACGGATTTCCTTGATGTTGGACTTCACCGCCTTGAGCACTTTCTCGTTGTCTTCTGCATTGAAGATGGAGATATAGCTGCGGGCCAGCGACAAGTCCTTGGTGACGGAGGTTTTGGTGACGGTAATCATGCAGTCATATACCGGAATGCCGTCAGCGAGAAAAATCTCCGCCAACTCTTTCTGTATCAGTTTTGCTATTTTCTGTTGTCTAGTTGAGTCCATAGTTTTATTATTGCATTTAAAAATGCAAAGATACAAAAATAATTTGTCAATTAGCAAATGAGTTAATTAGCTTAGTCTTCACAAACCAATGAAATCTTCAGCTGCGACTGGATTGTATATGTTTGACGAAGAGGTTTATACATAAATTTTCGAAATTATCCCTTTTAGTCTTGTTAAAATTCAGATTAAATAACATCAGCTATAGTTACTCCATTTCGCGGCGGACAAATATAATGCTTCGGCGCAAATGTCCCTTGCGCCGCGACCGAATACACAACTTATACTTCTATCCTATGCGGGTGTGGCCGCTTTGCGGCCGAAATTGCGGTGGAATCGCAACCCCCGCATAGAATGATGAACGGGAAATAATGTATCACGGCGTGCCGGAGGTACGCACCAGCTGCAGTCAAATTATCGGGTAGGGAGTCCAACGGCTGAAAGCCGTGTTAAAAATCAGCATAGGGTGAAACCTAGATATGATGAAAGTTGCCCGAAATTATTGCGAGCTGAAGACCTGCAAGGAACATAACATAGCGTTACAAGACTTAAAGGGATAATTTAGTAAGTTTTCACTCTGTTACGAATTTAAAAGGAATGTTGAAATACACTCGTTTAATCGTGCAATATTCCGAATGCCATATAAATTTCGGCATCAGCTTAACAACTCTTATAGCTTCAGCGTCTAATTCTGGGGTTAACGATTTTAGTATTTTTGGTTCTGAGATACTGCCGTCAACTTCCACGACGAATTCTACCAACACTGTTCCATTTACCTCCTGAGCCCCTTCAGGTCTGTGGACATTCTCTTTAAGGAAGGCATATAATGAATCTGTTCCACCAGGATACTCGGGCACACAATCGGGCTTGTCAAAATATGACGTATTGCTACTGCCCGTAGGTTGTAGGTCTTTGTCATTTACCCATTCCCCGTTAATAACCCAATAATACTGTCCTGGTGGCAGTTGTGCGGCTTGTAGGATTACCTCGCGGCGCCAAAACTGCTCAGGTATCGTGATTTCCCTAACAATGTGATCATTGTATGTTTTCACCTCGCAAAAAGGGTTGTTGCGTTGGTTATCGATAACCACAGTCGGATATTCCTCAAGGTCATTCATCAGGAAAATTTCCCGTGACCAAGCCGCAAGGCTGTCTGAATATAAGTCACTCATTAACTGACATGTTCCCTTACCGACTAAGGTATCATACATGATTTCAAGCCACATGCAGTTGTCACCACCTAATTCACATGACCAAGGATCTTCTTCTCCTGTTCTTGACGACACCCATGACGGTCTGAAAAATCGGTCTGGAAAATCCTTTTTGAATTCTTTCGTTAAGGCTTTACACACCTCCATCTGCCGATTTAGCACAGCCGTGTCCATGTGCCTTACAGCATAACAGAGACTGTCGGCCATGCTTACCAATTGTGCAGTGCGACCATCTGGTTCCCAGACGGAAGCGAGTTTTCCACGATGATTGAAAAAGTAGGATGTGCCATCAAATCCCGAAAGTACACTTTCAAGATTTGTCGCTGTCATCGTGGCAAAATGGAAAAGTTTTGATACTTTTTCGCAAAACTCTTCGGGGACCGACATGGTCATGGTATTCACAGGAATCTCTTTTATGGATTTATGTTCACTCAAGGCATACCAAATGCTAGTCTTAGCCGTATTTAAAATCAGCTGTTTCTTTTCGATTACGAGGGCATATTCTGGGAAAAAAGAAGGTGCGCAGAGATAATATGTTGTATATTTTGCTTTCCGAGTGGCACATCCCTCGAACTTTTCCCCTGCAACCAACGAGCGAAATAAAGTTTCATTGCCGTTCTTATAAAAATCATATATTCCGTATGATTCAGGCTTGAGGAAATCCTGCGCCCTGCCACATAAAACGGTGGTCAGCAAGAGTAGTATCATGGTAATTTTGCGCATAATGATTGTGTTTGCGTTGCAAAAGTACACAAAGTTTTGGAATTACACGCATTTGTACTACATGATTATTGCACTATATATACTACTAATGTCAACGCACTACCCTTTGTTCATTTTGGACGGGATAATTCTATCCACAATTACAATCTCATTTTCAAAGACTCTCAACCCATTCATATCGAGAAGTGCCCCATGGCTAATTCTCACATCATAGATTTGCATAATCTTCGTGAACCAATGAAATTAATTCATCAAAATATTCATCTACAGACATGGTATCCTCAATGATTTTTCCTTTGCCGGAAGAATCGTCTCCCTTGGCATGGGGATGTCTTGACGTTCCGTATGGTGCTAACGATTCAGTCACCCTGGGAACAGATTCCTTTTCATTATGCTGATATGTTTTCTTCATCTTTTCAATTCTGTTTTCAACTTGCAAAAATAATGTTTTTATTTTTATAAAAACACACCTTAAAACATATTTTTTCAACAATGCAAAAAAGTACCGAAGGTACGAATTCTCAACAACCCCACACTGACGTGCGGGGTTGTTGAAATAGTGCCTCTATAGGCACAGGCAAAATCTTCGTGAATATCACTTCCTGTAACGTTTCTCCAATTCCACACGGTATTTGTCGGCGATCTGGCGGGCCAGGGCTACCCCATCGCCTTGGGGCTCGGCACTGAAATTACCAAGACGCTCGCGCCACCATTTGCCTTCGTATTGGCAGATGCGCTCGTGATAGGCCTTCTCGTCAAAGGGCACACCGGCCTCAATGGCGGCATTCACATCCTTGAAGAACTCCTTCCAACGGTAAGCGTAATAGGTTTCGGTGAGGCCCGCCCAAGCACGGCTGGCATATTCGTTCAGTAAAGCGTCTTCCTCACCCCAAGTGGTAATCAAGTTACGGGCATTGCTCTCGAAGTAATTTTTGTCCTCATCGGTGGTGCCGATAGCCCTCGCATCACGGATCCAACGGCCTACCAGAAAGGCACTTTCGGTCGCCAACAAGGGGTCAACATCATCCAAAATGGAAGTCATGGTTTGCTCAATCTTGTGAAGCTGTTCATAATCGGCTTCGCGATAGGCTTTTACATAATCCGCATACAAGTCGCTGAAATAGTTGCCCAGCAACTGGCGGGTGATATTGACAATGTCGAAACGACGGGTACGACTATACACTGTAGGCATCTGCGTCCCCGCAGATGCCTCGCCTAACAGAAGATCAAGAGCATCCAGCAGGTCAATATTGTTGTACTTGTAAATCGGAGCAATATAATACTGGTGATATTCCTGAATATCGCCCATGGTGGGACGTTGGTTGATACGGACCGTCTGACCCGGCGAGGAAACCTTGTTATATACGCTGTCGGCCAACAATTTCCAGGCGGCACGCATCTCCGCATCCACCTTGCCGGCACGCTGGTCGGCCAGGCGCTCCACCCATGCGGGCACATCTTTGGTCAACGGATTGTCCCATGCCTTCTCGAAAACATACTCATACATGATGGGATTGCAGTCGAAGCCTTCCAAAGTGGAGCCGATACCCACAAAATTGTCGCCACCCTTCTCGAAAGCCCGCTCGATGCGCACATTCACGGTATCGAGATTGCCGGCCAGCATCGAGTTGCCTCCAAAATTGCCGAGATAACACCAGATATACGGCACACCATAATAAGCATTGGTGCGTTCCCATACCGGCTGCCGTTCACAGTAGTAGTCGAGCAACAGATGACGCTCCTTCGGGAAGGAGGTGATATAAGCCTCGATGCGGTTGTCAATTTCCCAGTACTGGCGCTCGTTCCAGAACAGCCAGGTCATTTCCAGCCAACGGGCGTCGGGGTCGGCAGCCACCAGCGACTCATACACCTGACGGCTCACACGGCCCAAGTATTCAGGTTCCCAGCTGGGCGGTATCATCTCGTTGAAGATGTCGATGCCATAAATATGGTCGGTACCGAACATTTCTATCTCCTTGGTAATGAATTTTTTCTGAATATCAGCATACAACTCGCATTCCGGATCAAGGAACTTGCACCAGCAGGTGCTGTCAAAACCTGCCCAGTCGCCCAAAGATGCCAAAGGCGCATCAGGATAAATGCGGGTGATACACGGCGGCACGTGACCCGCAAAGCCTGGGAGCACAGGTTTCATGTTCAACTCACGCTCACGAGCCACAATTCGCTTTTGCAGTTCTTTCTGGTTCTCGAGCCAGGACACGGGCAGCGGGCCACCCCAGCGGTCGATGTTCTGCATACGGTGCCACGGCAGATGTGCCGGCCCGGTAAAATAGCTACGGATTTCCTCGTCGGTCAGTCCCATCTCGCTCCACACCTCATACCAAACCGCCTCTTGTCCTGTAATCGCCAAGGGCAAATTGATACCGTTAAGGGCCATCCAGTCGATGAAATGCTCCCACTGCTCCCAGTTCCACCACGGCATTGTGTAACCGAAGGTACAGTAATTCAGGAAGAAACGCTCAGGCACACGTGCACTAAGGCTGACTTTCTCAGACACCATTGGCATTGCGGAGGGTAGTTCCAGAGGCTCTTCTTTGAACCACGAATACTGCGCTAGGCAATAGTATTTCAGGTAATGGTTCAGGCCCACGGCCATGCTGTTGGCATTGTTACCACGGATAATGAGCTTATTGCCTTTGCTTTCCAGTTCGAAGCGGTCTTCGCAAGCGGTAGTAGCATCCGCAAAGAGCGCAGAATCGGTTTCAAGTCGTTCAAGGACAATATTTTTCGAATACTCCGGCACCACACGGTTTACCAGTCCGCGCATCGCAACGCACTCGGGGTCGGTTTCAGTTTTGGTGCAAGCGGCGCAAAGCGCAAGGCACATAATGATAAGGGGATAGAGTTTTTTCATAATAATATTGTTGAAAGTATTAATTACATTATTCGGACATCGTCAGTGAGTTGTAAACTTTTTCTGTTTTGGAGAATTATACCTCCAAATAAAAATTATTAAACCGACAACTATGATAAATAAAACCATGGACATGACAATTCTGGCAAAACACACCTAAGTGACTTTAATGAATTTTCTCACGTTTCTTTATAGTCCTTCAGACCAAAGTTGCTTAAAGAAATCAAGAACGTAGATACACTCTATGTCTCCCATACAACGATTGAGTCTGTCGAGTGATACTATAATACGGCGAGACTGAAGATGCTCTTCGCCAAAGGCTTTTAAACCTTTCAAGTGACGTGTTTGTACTTCATCTACCGATTTAATCTCTATTGCCACACGTGCATCGCCAATCACCGCATCCACTTCCATTCCCGTATAGGTGCGCCAATACGTGAGTTTCTCCTCCGAATGGGTATAATGCAGCCATGCATAAATTTCCTGAATCACAAAATGCTCAAAAGAATGGCCATATTCTGGGGTACCGCGAACTAGCATCTTTCGATGAAGCAAATAATTGGCCACACCCACATCAAAATAATAAAAACGCGGAGCTTGCACCAACCGTCGTTTCATCACCTTGGTATATGCCGGAATACGATATCCCACAAGTGTATCTTCCAGTATATCAAAATAAGCATTTACTGTTGTGGCACTAACGCCACAGTCTTGAGCTACATTATTGTAGTTAATCATCTCGCCATTTGTCAGCGCTGCGACTTCCAAAAAACGCTGAAATGAATCAAGATTACGTACCAAAGCCTCTTCTTTTATTTCTTCTTTCAGATATACATGAATATAAGCCGACAATTTTCGCTCGGGATTTTTTGCCAAATAATGTGAGGGAATCATACCAAATGACACTGCACGGTCTAACTCCAAATCAGATATTTCCGCACTTACAAAGGGATACAAATACACTGGCAAAGCTCTTCCACCCAAAGTATTCTTGCCTCTTCGCTTCAGTTTCCGAGCACTTGAACCGCAAAGGATAAAGGTAAGACCTTTTTCGGAAATAAGTCTATGAACTTCGTTTAGTAGCTCTGGCACTTCTGGAATCTCATCGACAATAACAAGTGTTCCCTCTGGTTTATCCTTCAACATTTCATATAGAAAAACAGGACGTCGAGAAAAACGACTTTTAATCTCCGTGTCGAGCAAATCAATATAAATAGTATTTGGAAACTGTTGGCGCAAAAGGGTTGATTTCCCTGTCTGTCGCGCACCAAACAAGAAAACACTCCCATCTAATTCTTTGGTTAATTGCAATATACGTTTTATCATTAGTCGTATTATTAATTTTTTACATCTACTATTTTGATTAAAAATCACAAGTATAACTTTTGATTTTCAATCAAATTCAAGTGCAAAAATACATTTTTTTTTGATAAAAACAAAAAATTCTGCATTCAACGAAAATCTTCCATTTCTATCAAATTGTAAGTATTGCATCCTCAACAACAGTGGTATAATTTCATCAGGGATTCAAGCACCTCGGCATGGCGGCCGGGCACGACAACATGGTGATTACCAATGGGATTGGTCAGGAAATAGGCGGTTTGTGAGGGATCGTTCAAACGCACCACCAACTGTGTACGGCACAAGTCGGCTTTGGCCTGGCATCGAAGTAGTTCTCCTTCTGCCACAAAGGCCTGCGACAAGTCACCAGCCAGCTTGCAGATAGTAACCAGTCCTTCGGGCACATAGCCACGGATGCCTACCCCGATACCCGACTCGAAATGTGTGTCCAGTTCGTAACGTTGCACCATATCGAAAGGAATGGTACAATGAGCGAACAGAATTTCACCCGTTTCGGGGTTGATGGAAGCGGGATTGGCCTGGAAGCACGAGACGCCGCACAAAGCACGCACCACCATCATGGTCAGCATGGTGGGCACATCGCCTTCGCAACCCGCCACAATGTCCTCAGAATTCAACTTGGCCAAAGCCCAGCAGCCCGTATTATGCGCGGCATCCAGCAAATCGAAACAACGCAAGGTAAAGCCCTTAAGCTGATATTTTTCAATTAAAGATTTCAATGCCAAATAAATACGGTATGCATCTGGCAATGAATTGGCCACAGATGCCGAACCACAAAACCCTTTCGAGAATATAGAAGTAGCTGTATTACAACAACATTCACCCAGACCAGCTAATTTAAGACTAGCAAACAAACTCTTCACCTCTGCCGTTGACATCTGCGGAATCCCCGCCAAAGTCTCCAGCAATTCGCTCATCGGAATATCCACTAATTCCACGCCTATGCTCTGACGCAGCTTGGCAGCATCTTTCACGCTCGCAATCAGCCAGTCGGACGGTTCACCAATCACACCGAGGCGACACTGGCGCAAACAGTTCGAGGCCTCCCCTACTCTTTGCAACATCCTGATTTTGGCTGAGACGTATGCGGCTTTGCCATGCAGAATTTCTCCTTGCATGCCCTGCTGCCGCAGATACGACAGAATCTCCAACGAAGCGGCCAAGGAATTGCTCTTGTCGGAAGCCAAAAGATAAAACGGCTTGGCGGACTGTGCAACCAACTGTGGCAGAAGGCGTTTGAAAATGCCTTCAGTGCCACCCGTCCGCACAAATATCAAATCCAGATCATGGCTGCCGTAGTCGGCAAAATCATTTTCTATCAGTTCAAAAGGCAATTCCAATGATGATAAAAACTCCTGGGTAAGAGTAGCCACAGCCTGCGGGTCATGCAGTGCGGAAGTTATAGGGTAAATGGCGATGGACATGGTTTTCAATTAACAGTTAACAATTAATAGTTTTGAGGGTGATTTTGAACTTTGAATTCTGAATTTTGAGTTTTGAATTTATTCATAGCAATTACTCAGCAGTTCCCACATTATACATTATATTCCGCCATATCTTCCGCTGCCATCGGTAATTCCTCCTCCACACGGATATAGCTTTTATCTTTCGGATTGAAGGTTGCGAGGTAGTAATCGTGCAGTTGAACCTCAACACGCAACATCGTCTGTTCCAACTGTTTGGGTTTCAACTGGCACTCCCAAAGCACAATCACCTGCCAGCCATTTTCTTGCAGAATCCTGTAATTTTCCTGATCCCGCTCCTGATTCCTCTGAATCTTTTGAATCCAAAAATCAGTATTGCTTTGCGGAATCCTGCAACACTCCGAATTTTCAATTGTGAATTGTGAATTATGCATTGTGAATTGAACTCCGTGTCCGTGCCAAAAGCACCCGTTCACGAAGATTGCGGTGCGATACTTCCGCATCACGATGTCCGGCTTTCCAGGCACCCCTTTTACACACAAACGGTAGCGGTAGCCATGTCGCCACAGCCACTGCCTCACCTTGATTTCAGGCTTGGTATTCCGGCTGCGGATATGCGACATGCAGCGGTGGCGTTGTATCGGGGTCATGATGTCAGTCATAAGCACTGTTTGTCAAAAATGATTTTTTAGCTTTTCGATCACATCTAAATCTGCTGGCAGCCACTGCACGCTGTCGAGTTCGACGGGGGCGAGCCAGCGGGCGGCCTCGTGTTCGAGGAGGGTGAGCGAGCCGCTCTCCACGGTGCAGAGAAAGCAGTGCATGGTGAGATGAAATTTGGGGTAATCCCACTCAATGGTGTGTAGCAGTTCCCCGACGGTGATGCGGGTGTCCAGCTCCTCCTGAATTTCGCGACGGAGGGCCTCTTCGGGGGTTTCACCAGGTTCAATCTTCCCTCCGGGGAATTCCCACCAATCCTTCCAATCGCCAGATCCCCGCTGGGTAGCGAAAATGCGATTCTGTGAGTCGTGGATGATGGCGGCGGAAACGGTGATGTGTTTCATAATCGTAATTATAAAAGGTTTTCCATATTCCAAGACAAGAATTCCTCAACCGGAACACCGTCTGTTCCGACAACGAAAGATTGTTGTGGATGAAACTTTTCGGAGAATACTTTTAGACCGTTGTTTGCACCGCGCCTTCCGCTTTTCACCTCAATGGCTATCTGTTGTTCACCAGACTCCACAATAAAATCCACCTCATCACTATTCTCACGCCAGTAATACAACTTGTAGTCGTATTCGTCAGCCTGATTAAGAAGGTGTGCACCAACAGCACTTTCCACCCATCTACCCCACAGATTCGGAGTGGTGAATGTCCTATGGAAGGTTGTATTTGTTTGAGCCGTGAGCAAGGCAGTGTTATAGACCATCAGCTTAGGTACGGAATTGTACTTACGTGCTTCATCGCGGGCATATTTCTGAAGACAGCAAAGCAGACGTGCTTCATCCAGTGTGTTCAGATAATTCGCCAGCGTTGTCACATTTCCAACATCCTGCAATTGTCCCAGCATTTTGTTCAATGACAGTTCTTTGCCAGAATACATGCATCCCAAGTCAAAGAGTTGCCGCATCAATGCAGGCTTGTATATGGTCTTAGTTGTCAATATGTCCCGTTCGATAGCAGGTGCAATAATACTGTCCTTGATGTATTTTCGCCAACGACGTTCGTCATGAACATATTTGGCCCCGCCTGGATAGCCGCCAAAATAAATGAATTGTTCCAAGTCTATTCCAAATGCTTCGCGCATTTCGTTGTAGCTCCAATGAGGCATACCTATCAGTTCGAAGCGTCCCGCAAGCGATTCCGTCAACCCGTCTTTAAGCAGTAATCGGGAAGACCCCAAAATGACAACTTTCATGTTTATGTCGTTCCTTGTGTCTTCATCCCACTCCTTTTTGATTGCCTCACTCCAGTTGTTCAATTTATGCACTTCGTCAATAACCAACAGGAACTCAGGTATTTTGGCAGCTTTCATTCTGGCCCGTGCAGAAGCCCACGTCTCGCTAATCCAGAAGTTGTCCGTTTTGGGCACATTGTCTGCTGTAACTGACAGATACGGGATATCCGTTTCTTGCAGCACCTGCTTGATCAATGTTGACTTGCCCACTTGACGAGGTCCAGAAATTGTCTGAATCTTGTCACGTGCTTCTGACAATCTTAATTTCAATTCATTAAACTGCGATCTTTTATACATAAGCTTTTGGTTTCAAAGTGCAAAAATAATAAAATTTCTCAATTCTGCAAATGAAAATTCTCAAAAGTATAAATAAAATTTCTCAAATCTTATTCGTTGCGACCCTGTTTCACTCGTTCTTGTTGAGGATGACGAGTGCTCCGATGACCCCCGGCACCCAGCCACACAATGTCAACAGAAACACAATCACCACAGAACCACAGCCTCGGTCGATGACGGCGAGCGGCGGGAAAAATATTGCCAATAAGACACGAAGAAGGGACATGACGACTATTGTTTAAGAGTTTCTAATGCCCGGCAAAGCTGGTCGGGACAGGAGGTGGCTTTATCGCCGCAACGGATGCCATTCAGTATGCCAATGACATCGTCGATCTTCCGGCCTGTCACCAAACGACTGATTCCTTGCAGGTTACCATGGCAGCCGCCATAAAAAACAACTTGCTGAATAACATCATTCTCATCGACCGTCACATCGATGAACTGCGAGCAGGTTCCTTGGGTTTTGTAAAGGGTGTGTTTCATATTTGTTCTTTTTTTAGTTTTTCCACCAATTCATCGCTGATGTTGTTGCCCAATTGTCGGCAGACATCCTGACTCCAGCGTTGGGCCATCTTGATGAGTTGACAGTTGATAGTTGAAAATTGACAGTTATTTTTGTTGTCTGTTGAATTTTCCATTCTCAATTTCCCATTCTCAACCGCAAGCTTCGCATAAATATAGCCGGCATTAAAGTTGTCCCCTGCCCCTACTGTACTGACAGTTTCTATCGGCTGCACAGAATAAGTCTCGCAGCCCTCAGGCGTATAGACCCGTATCTGTCGCGCCCCGTCGGTCAGTATCAGCGTCTGGCAATAGCGGCTCACCCGCTCATAAATGGCATCGCCAACGTGCAAGTTAAAAAGATATTCAAAGTCCTCCATAGAGCCTCGAACCACATTAGCCAGTCGCATATTCTCTTCAATATTGAGCATCACGTCGGGCAGGTCGGCGATATGGTTTTTACGGAAGTTGACGTCGTAATAAAGCCAGGCACCCGCCTCATGCGCCTTACGCAGCAAGTCACCCACCACGGAGCGTATCACAGGGTTGATAGCGAAGAACGACCCGAACAGCACCACATCATTTTTGCTAAAAGTCGGCAGAGGGCCATCGAGCGATACTGACGCATGGTCCTTGTAAAAGACATATTGCGCATCGTTATGCTCGTTGAGGAAAGCCAACGTGATGTGTGACTTGACATTTTCGTGGCGGCAGACGTATTCCGACGACACTCCATTCTCCTGCAGGTAATTGCAAATCAAATCGCCCACATGGTCGCCACCCACATCTGTCACCATGGCGCAGTTCATGCCTGCCCGTCCCAGCGAGACGATGCTGTTGAACGTCGAGCCCCCCGGCACAGCCTTCAGCGGCTGGTCGTTTTTGAACAGGATGTCCAACACAGTTTCTCCGATACCGATGATGCGAGGGGTGGTCATGATTGCAAAGATATTACTGTTTTTAATTTCATTCTTTTTTCAAATACCTCATCAATGTCACCATAGAAACACCTTCTGGTTCGGCACTTAAATGACCTGTTTTAAGAATCCCGTCATTACTCATACGGACAATATCCCAAGTTGCATTTTTATATTCTTCATCGGGTTCTGTAATAGCAATGTCAAAAACAACATAATAAGGCATTGAAGGCTTATATAATGAGGAATATGGCAGCTTCGACAAGGATTCATTCGACATTACCCTTGGTCCTTTGTCACCAAGTCGCAGTAAAAGCTGCTTGTTTGCTCTATGAAGCAAGAGATATTTTGCAGATGAGATTTCCTGTTTCAATCGGACAGAGCCATTTCTTGTGTCGGTTCTGGTATTGTAGAGTTGATTGTGAAGAATCCACTGAAGGTGGTTTTCGTCACGGCAGGATCCTATCAGTACGTAAGTCTCTTCAGGGATTAAACTACGATTTATGCCATAAGGCTCTGGCATGGATTCACAAACTACCGATGGTTCGCTGTTGTATATCTCGTACGTGTGGTACGACATGCGTTCGCGTTGGGAAGCTCTATTGAGCATGTGTTTTAAGATGTCGTGAAGGAAGTGTTCAATCTCTTTCGAATCTTTTTCTAAACTATTGGGCGACAGGCAAAAAGCTCCCAAACCAGGCAATACTTCATGAAAACCTTTAAGTCTTTTGTTTTCCGAGCCTGGATAAAGAATGTATGCTCCACTTGTTCGTCGGATAGCATCTTTATAAGCGTGCATTTTCAACAAATCCACACGCTTATATATACCTCTCTCTTCATCCTTCTTTTCCTGATTCATAAGCAAATCTTCTTCCGAAAGGTCTGCATCTTCATCCTCAAAAGTACGTGTTTCGTCAGGTTCCTTTTCGTTGAGCAAGATTCGATTCAGTTTGTATTTTGCATCGAAATGAATGTGAACGATGAGATCTTGCTCTTCCGCTTCAGTTTCGTTGATATTTCCCGGCCAAATCGACAAGGTGTAATCGGGACGCATGGCTGTGGTCCACGAGCCGCTTTTGTCCAATTGTTCAGATGTGCTGAAAGTTCTGTTGTAATACAAGCGCACATTCAAAGTTCGGGAGGCTTCGCGGAATTGACCACCAATCATTTTCATGTGGCCTTGCTTGAGTTCCAAGTTGATTTTGTCCTTGTCTGTTTTGACCAATTTCTTTTCGTCTTCTTCCGTCAATTCCAAATGGAAGGTCTCTTTGACGATGTCTAGTAACTTGAAGAACACCCAGTATTCGTAGAGTGCTGCCACATTTCGTTTGCCGGCTTGATACACGTTGTCACCGCCTTTCCAAGTGATTTGTGCCGCCAGTTTCGACATCATCCAGGCTTGTAACACTTCACGATAACCTTCTTTGCGTTGCAGGGCGGGACTGTTCAAAGTCATTGCCTGCAAGTCTGAAACATCAAGGAAAAAGTCGCGGCTCAACCATCCCGCCAGTTTGTTGGCTGTCAGTTCAGCCTCGGTTTTCAGTCGAGGATTGGCGTTTTTGCATTGCTGGATGGTGCTGCAAAATGAAGAAAATGACTGTAATACAAACTTCACGAAACGGTTTTCTGCTACATCGATGGTGTCTTTTTTATAGGAGACCGACAAACGTCTCGGCACGCTGGTAATATTGTCACCAATGCTTTTGCCTTCGCCTAAAGGCAGCCGATTTTTGTTTGACGCTATCTGTTTTAGTTCCTGTCGTCCAAGTCTCTTTACGGAACAAATGTCTTTCTCCATGGTCGTTCCCGTCCATTTATGGATGGGGTTGAATAGAATCTTGTTCAAGGCTTCTTCAAACTCGTCACTGTCCACCAACGATCTCATAAATGCAAATTGCTGGTAAAGCGTGTTGCTGTTCTCATTAGGGTCAACTTCAAACCGTTGTGTGACAGGTGCTCCCTGCATCATCACCAAATCCGTGAAGTGGCTAGTGATGTCGTGGAGCATCGTCTTGTAATCTGTCCGGTAATCCATTTTTACGGAACGCACCTCAAAACCGACCTCGGTTTCAAAACCTGTATCGTTGGTGACGGTCAAAGTTAGGCAACCGACATAGATGCCCGTTTTAATCCAACCCCGTGAAGGTGAACTTTTTGAAGGTCGAACCAATTCGTGTTCCTTGAAACGAAACCTGTTATCACTAAATTCATACTCATATTCCTCGCCCTCTACCAGTTGCCATCTCGACTCACCGTCCTGAGGTTCAACCTCATCAAACACCTTCGCGTTCAAGGATTGCGGATATACCAGCAACCTCACGCTTCCGTGCTTTCCTACAACGGGTATGTTGAGATGGTCTGTCATATTAACTATTGGTAGTTCTATTATAGTTTTTTCTCTTTGGCAAATTACCAGCAAATTAGATTGTAAATTATAGAATGCTGGTTATCAATATTTTATTATATAAAAAGCATATTGATTTACTCGTCTTGGCAAATTACTGGCAAATTAAATAGAAACTTTTACGCCTCCGCAAAACTAGTAAATCCATTGTCCACCACGGCATTGTACATTCTTTGAATCTTCTCTGCCGATTCGGGATATTTGAAATCATTCTTGATGAACTCGGCATCTATTTCTTTGGCAATGCCATCTTTCAAGCAGAGTTGCCACATGGAAGTGAGCACAGGCACGAGTTTCTTGCGAGAGCCATGCAGCTTGGGCAGCAGTTTTTGCAGGATGGCGGTGTCTATGGCTGAATCAGCAGACAATTCTCCATCGGAGAAATGCAGATAACGGCTGATTTCGTTCACAGTGCGGTAGCCGAATTCGGCGTTGACTTTTTTCAACTCCTTGAAGAATGAGAGCAAAACATCTTTGTTTTTCTCGTCCTTTTCAACCTGGCTTTTGGCTTTAGTGACGAAATCCAAGGCCATATCTGCGCAATTTGAATAGGCCTGTTCAAGATTGATGTTTACTTTTTTACCCAAATAGTCCTCCATTTCATTAGGGGCAATCTTGAACTCAATCACATTGGCGCGGTCGAGCACCTTGGGGCTGAACATATAGGTGGTTTCGTCCACGTTGATGGTGCCGATGATGAAGACATTCTTGGGCAATTCAATTTCTTTTGGAACGTTTCCTGCTTCATTGTCCCATAGTTTGATGGGTTCTCCCGACTCCATGGCGCTGAGGAAATCGGCGAAATAGCGTTCCACCACGCTGAGGTTCATTTCATCAAGAATCAGGAAATAGGGTTTGGACGGGTCCTCATTGGCACGCATCAAGAGTTGCAGCACTCCGCTTTCTGGTTTTTCGTATTTACCAGGTTGCAATGCATTTGGGTAGCCCAACAATGGTTCTCTGTTGGTCCAGTCAGCACCTACGGAAACAATGCAGAACTGATTGTCAATATTTTCGCTCAAGCACTTGGCAAAAGCCAATGCCAATTGTGTCTTTCCCGAACCCGCCAAACCGCTGAGGATAACGAAAGGCTTGGCCATCAGCGAATAGGCGAGGCGTTTGATGAGAGTTTCAGAATAGATTAGGCCGGTGGAGAGGATGGATTCGAGGATTGGGGTTATGTTAAAGATTTGTTGAATTTGGGAGGATTTGTCTATTGGTAAATGTTTCTCGGATTCGATTTCATCTTCATATTCATCTGAGAAGTATATTTGAGATGGTTGTAGCGTTATGGATCCTTTCTCGATGAATTTGAATTCAAATGATAATTTTCCATTTTCCTCTCGACTTTCCAAAAAGAAAACGTCGCCACTCTGTATGTCATATTTCTTGAATAATGGTCCAAGTCCGGGTAAACGTTTTTCTTTATTTGAATTTGCGAAATACACAAAACGGAATTGCTCAATACTAGCATCTAATCTTCCGTTTGTAATGTCTAATGCCGAGAAGTTTATTTCAAGTACAGACCCGTTTTCAACTGCGTCTTGATGGAAAAAAGCCTTGTAATCGAAATTATTGGGCAAACGCACATATATTTCGTGTGTTCCAGTTTTGCCAACCTCAGCTAGCGTCAATTCCTTATAGTAAAAAATAGATTTTCTCATATATAATTCTTTATAATATTTGCGATTTGCTTTGCCATTAGTACTGGCACTGCATTACCTATCTGCATATAGGTCTTTAAGTAGGCTCCAAGGAAGAGGTAATCATCTGGGAAGGATTGAACCCTTGCTGCTTCGCGTGGAGTAATACTCCTAATTTGGAAAGGATGTATATGGGAAAGACAGTCCATTTTCAAATGTGCCGTAATAGTTCTACATGGCCTATCTGCGTACAATTTGAAATACTTGTCCTTGAAAATGCCATTTCTTCTTGCATAAGGCATTATATCAGCAATTTTTGGATTTGTGGCATCTTCTCCTTGTCCCAATCTCTTGAATATCTCGTAATTCACATCACTGCAATAACGTGCCTTATGATTAAAAACATAAGGTATTTCACGCCCTGCATTGATACTGGCCAAATATGAATTACCACAACTATCATAGGTGTTTACACCTATCTTCATTCCAGTTTTCTCATCATCGACTTCCGTCAATCCCTTTATGCGCGGAGCGTTCAAAGGCTTGATATATTCAAGAGCTGCTTGAAGGTTATAATGAGGATTCTTCTCACAGGCTTTTTCTATCTTTTGAAATAGAATTTCAGGTGTTATGCGCTTGGAATCTATAATGTCATTCCTGATGGCAAGATAGATAAGCCTTTCCCTACTTTGTGCCACTCCAAAGTTCACAGAATTAAGCAGGCGATATGAAACATCATAAGAATACTCCTTGCCATCTTTTTCGATCCTAATTGATTTATAATCTTCTACAACTTGACTGGCTACAGATAGCATCCCCTTGACATTCTCCATCACAACAAACTTAGGACAGAGTTTCTTAAGGGCTTCAATGTAATACTTGTATAACTCATTGCGAGGATCATCGATTATCCTTCGCTGATTTGCACTGCTGAAGCTTTGGCAAGGAGGGCCTCCAACAACAATGTCAATATCTTCGTCCACGAAGTCCTCTATATTGTCGACTATTTTTCTTATGTCTTCTTTCAATACGCTTTTTGAAGGCAGCTCGGGATGATTGAAGCGAAATGTCCTAACGCAAACATCCTCAAAATCATTGGCAAAACAAACCCTAAATCCAGCTTGGACAAATCCACTGCTTAAACCACCTGCGCCTGCAAAGAAATCAACCATTTTGGGCTTTTTGCTTTTTGCCTCTTTTGCTTGAATTTCTTTACGTCTCTTATTATTGAGTCTGTCAAGATAATCGCCATAAAGTTGTTTGTGAGTTAGATAAAAAGCAACCGAAGAAATAAACCGTGTATATTCATTCCCGACAATCCGTTTTAAGTCAGTCAGTTCAGTTTCTTCTTCAATTACGCCCATATCTTGCAGCTCCTTCACGACTTCTTTTGATGTAGTAGGAGTTTGTGGTATGATAATTTTATCACGCTCAGCGATGACTTCTACTAAGCGGATATAGATAAGGATTTTCTCTACAAATTCTTCCTTACTTGTCAACCGTGTTACATTCTCAAAAATCATTCTGGTAAGTCGTCTAGATTCATCTTTATGGATTTTGCAAGAGCCTCTGCAAAAAGCGGTGGAACTGCATTGCCGATTTGTTTGTATTTTTCACCCCTCGAACCTTTGAACTCAAAGTCATCAGGGAATGACTGAATCCTTGCCGCCTCTCGAACCGTAAAAGTACGTCTCTGAGCCTCATCAGGATGAATGAATTGAAATCCGTCTTTATGAATATGAGCCAATATGGTTTTAGATGGCAAGTCCCACCATTGCACCACATAACTGTTGTCAAATACCCGGGCATGTTCATGCTCGTACTGTGGCATTTCCCTTCTCAGTTGTCCAAAAGTCCAATGATTATGAATCATAACCTGAAAGCGTTCTCTATCCAACTCGTTATGGCTACGAGCAATATGATCCATAAGTGGATATATACCTTTTTTGCCAATTCGTCTAAGGAACTCATTGTTGCACGGATATAGAAACTCTTGCGTTGAGGCATCGCATCCTGGCTCTACTGGAGGCAAATCTCCAATTGCCTTTCTGACATCAATAAAGTGTCTTCTTCCGTGTCTTTCGTTTTCTGGTGTTTCAGGATTCCAATGCGTCTTTACAACATCCACATATAGCTGCAATGGGTCTTTCTCAATATCTTTTCGCACTCCGATAATAATAACACGTTTGCGAACCTGAGGCACCCCATAGTCAGCGGTATTATGAATGAGGACATTAGGTTCTCCAACTACTTTATACTTTTTCCCAAGTGCCTTTAAAACTTTAGGGAATATCGGAGCATTATTAACCTGCGCCGAAAGAAGTCCAGTTACATTTTCGAAAACGAAATACTTAGGATTATAATGCTCTAATATCTTTACATAACTCTCAAATAGATAGTTGCGTGGGTCGGTGGCCATTTTCTTTCCATCCCTAACTCTTCCCGCTGTTGAATATGCTTGGCACGGTGGGCCACCAATAATAATATCTACAGCCCTTCCAGCAACTGCATCATCAATCCTTTCAAGAATATCTTTTGAAGTTATATCGTATTCAATTACTTCTTTATCATAATCTTTATAACCATAATACTTCATTCTTGTTCGTAAGGTCTCACAACACGAATGGTCAAATTCGACATGGGCAAGTGCCTTGAACCCTTGTCGATAAAAGCCTTCCGAAAGGCCTCCACAACCTGCGAACAAATCTATGAATGTGTATTTTTTCTTTGGCATATAATATTATTTTGTTTTTCCAATCAATCTAATCCATTCAGAATTGTCAATCCCTACTCTGGATAATTGAGAAGCATAAGCGGAAACAATATGTTGAGCAAACAGCTCTTTTAACTCTGCCACCCAAACAAATTTCTTGCCGTCAGTGTCTTCAAACACATACTCACCATTCTCTTTTAATTCTGCTGTAATATTTGCGTTATTCTTATTGGGCGAGAATCTATGCAATTTAATCGAATACGATTTATTATCCACAATCAAATGGTCTTGTTCTCCAACGACAATGGCTTCTCCATTAATACCCTGTACTAATGGTAAAAATAAAAAGGTTCGTTCTTCATCTGGTGAAATTCTCACGGAATCACAACTTTGTTGAATACATATTAAAAACTTATCTTCTTCTTTATATTTAATGATTGTTCCTGTCGTAAGCCGATGAATTTTGGGTGAAGAAAATAAATTACTATGCTGAACTAATTTTGCCCATTTGTAATTAGAAGTATTTGCTTTTTCAGAGCAAAACAACTTCGTTGTTTCTATTTTATACAAGTCTGCCGTATATCTGTTTACTTTTTCCTTCTTTGCTTGAATATCAAAAGAAGTGTTGAATTTTTCTTCAAAATCAGCGGAAGATTTCAGCAAACACTTTAATTTTTCTGCATTTATGTCGATGTTCTTGCCGTTAATAATAGTATTGCTATCCTTTATATTTTCATCAATCCATGCTTCAATCCAACTATCAAAATCCACATCACTAGTTTCAATCAAGTTAGCCACCGCCGTACCAAATATTTTAGGCAACATAGAAATAGCATCGTTACAATCAGGAATTGAAACATAATGCCCTAAAAATGCAGGATCAATATCCTTTGAAAAAACACCTAAAATATTTGATGTGTTATCTCGAATGGCAGTAATTGCAGACAAAGCATAATTCGGAAGTATTCCTATAGTTAACTCTGTAAATTCATTGGTTATTAATCCTGGAAGTTCGTTATACCCAATGATTTTGTCCCTGTGATGTTCAACAACTTTGGTGCCTTCTTTGGCTCTAACAATTATTTTAAGATTAGTGTTTTGAACACTGAGATTGTTATTGTTTATAACATAATCACTATTTTGAATGTATTGATGGATTTCTTTGGTTATCCTTTCAATATCGGTCTCTCCAGTATAAATAATAATAAGTTTGACTTTCTCCTTGCCCGCGTCATCAACCAACTTCTTGATAAGTGGCTTGGTATATCGGCCTCGTTTTTCTGATTCATCATCTGCCATAGGATCAAAATCGGAAGTGTCTTTTAAATCTAAATCCCAATCTAATACTACAACATCTGCTTTTAAAAGGGATGCTACACTTTCACTAATATCTTTATCGCTTTGAGGAGCATAGATAGCACAAATCTTACCTTTTTTTAAAAAAGAATCAGAAACTTCTCGCGCATTAAACTCGTGATTGTGAACATTTGGCGTTTTATCTGATGATTTTCCATAAGCTTGCTCGTCAATAAAAACAATATCACGAATAAACTTATCCGCAATCTCACGGGATATGGTGACAAAGGGTTTCTCTTCGTTGTTATTATTCATGTTTTTGGATTTTAAATGTGACATTAGCCTCTGGCATAGGGTTGACAAGTAACAAGTCATAACCTTCTCCATTTAGTATTTCTCTACTGATGTTTAATCCCAAACCTCTTCCATTGGGTTTTCGAGAAAAGCGCAATTCAAAGATACGCTCTTTATCTTGTATTGGTATAGTGGGACCATTATTGGAAATATATATTCCGGAATCATCTGCATGTAATCGAATCACTTTCTTAGGTTGTTCGCTTTGTGACAGCCAATAAATAGCATTGTCAATTATGTTGACAAAAACGGGATAAAAAGTTGAACGGAAGCCATAGATATGTCCGTGCGAGAAACCATTTGTTTGTTTAAAATCAATCCCATGGCGTTCCAGTCGGTTTCTAAACAAATCATTCAAGAAAGATTTAATATCAGAGTTAGGTATATCTTCTCTTTCTCTATATAATCGTCTATTTAATGGCATCATAAGTGCCAAATATCGGTCTAAATGTTCAAAATTAACCTTAATGTTTTTATATATTCCTTCCAAGTTCTCATCGACATCAGACCACGCCCGTAAATCCTTCAAACTATGTCGAATGGATGTTATGGTACTATTAAACTCATGATGAATTATCCCAACAGCCAACCCCAACTGGCTCAATTCGATATCTGCTTGTAGTTGTTCTTTCAACGAGTCCAGTTCTTCTGAAACGCTTTCTGCTATTTGATCATTAGTTATAATGTTGCCTTCTTCGTCCTTTTCGACATAAAAACTTTCGAATTGACGGATTATTCTATCCATCAAGGATGTGTTTCTTTGACTGATGGTTTCTATTTCATTTTCCATTCTTTGACGCTCTTGAACCAAGTCAAAAGTATCAGAATCTTTGGTTTTTAATGCAATGAATTGCTCATGAACATTTTGTATCTGTTTGTCAAGATCCATTACAAGTTCAGAGGTTAATTCTTTTACTTTCTTTGAAACCGAAGAAACAATATCATTGGTTTCTGAACGCTTCTTTTGATTTATGGATTTGGCTTCTGATGAAATCAGCTCAACGGCTTGTTCTAATCTTTTGCGTTTGCTGATTTCAAAATTACGAGCCTTTGTATATGCCTCAATAAGATTGTCTATTTTTTCTTCGGCCTCTTTGAATATGGTTTTTTGTAAATTGTCATATTCAACACAATAAGCCTCAAAATCTTGTCTTGAACCTTTTGATATTGTAAAACCGCGAGGAGCGGACACGGCTATCTGCTTTTTATAATCAGATAGTTTCTTCCTAACATCGAATTCTGCTCTAAGAATTTTTTCGCTAGCAACATCTTCATCTTGTTCATACCCGATATTTAATAATTGTTGCGAAAAGTCGTCTATGATTTTTTGAATCTCGTTATCTATCGTATGATTGGTCAAAGATTCGAAAAATTGGGATAATTCTCGTAAGAACTTTTTTTTCTTACCGCTATTCAGTTTTTCTCGCCTTGCCAATGCTTCATAATGTGAGTTAATTTCTGCTTTTTTTTCTTTGTAGAATTCAGAATATGGCGAGGAGCTTTGATCATTGAAAAAATCGGCCGCCAATTGCCACAAAAAATTCTTTAATATTGATTGTAATTCTTTATATGCTTTGTTTTCAATGAAGCCTTCTCGACCAGCCTTCTCGACCAGCATACTTTTTTTATCATTTTCTGAAATTGAAATTGCACCAAACATCCGTCTATATGAGAAAAAGCCCGTATTAAATCTTTTTGAGCGGTTTTTCTCAACATCCAGAAAGTCATAATCTGAATCTCCATACGGAAGAACTCGAATATTGTTTCTATATATATACAATCCACCAAATTTATCTCCTTTCGCTTTTATTCGGGAATAATCTTCTATGGATAATTTGGTGCTTTTAAGTTCCCCTTGTATGTAGGCAAAATTAATCGAGAAAGGACCACAAAGTGTTTCTCGATAGTGATTATCTTTCCAGTTCACAACATAATCATTATAAATCTTTTCTCCATATATACTAATATTTCCTTTGAATTGGCCATATTTGTCAAAAGATCCGCTTATTTGGTGATCAGCCAATGCGAACTCTTCAGGAGTAAAAAAATGTTCTTTATCTATAATGCTTTCAAATGACTCCTTGTCTTCGCGATACTCTCTAAAAGCTATATCAATTTGAGGTTTGGGATGATTAGGTGTCATGGTGTTATGAAAACCCAGAAGCATTTTTTCCATTTTCGTAGCCTCATCAGAACCAGATTCACCATCTATATCTGAATTAAGAACATCATTAACTGGAGAAATATAAAAATGAGTTCCTCCTGTTTTGTTTTTAAAATTGGTGATTCCTTGTAACGAGTTGAGCAGGTCAGAAGGATTGACCATAAATGATGTGACATCGTTTTTGAATCGATCACGTGCATCTAAATCAACAAGTTCATTTTTATAAAGTTTCTCAATATTATCCAACACTTGTTGCTTTAGAAAAGAAATGTCAGATTCTGTCGGGACGTGATCAAGTTCTTGAATAGGAATGACGATATCTTCTAAATTAATCCCAGGAAGTTCAAAAAAAGACCAGTTTATAAATGCAGTAACAAAAGGTTGAGGACGGTTAGATGAGAATTTTGATTTAGTAAGAATAAGTACTTGCTTACCAATAGAAGCAATGGCCAATCTTCCTATGCCTTTTTCTCCTGTAATGGGTCTTCTTTCTTTGTCTGGATCAATTGGTGGCAGGCTTGAATGAGTATTTTTAAACTTACTCTCTGTACCCAAAGTAAGCCATCTTGATTCAAACTCATCCTTAGTCATTCCTATACCATCGTCTCGCAATACAATTAATCGATCTTTTCTGAAATAATCTATATCAAAATGATCTGCATAGGCATCATACGCATTCTTTATCAATTCGTTAATGGCAGTAGGAATTCCAGCAATTTGTTGTCTTCCCAACAAGTCCAATGTTCTTGCGCGTGTTTTGAATTGAGCCATAATTAAAGCGATTGAATTAATTGACCTAGTTGTTTTGCATACTTGCAAGGTACAGCATTCCCAATGATACGGGCTGCTCCAGCTATACTATTTGTTTTAAATACATATTCTTTGGGGAATGTTTGTAGCGTTGCCCCTTCACGAATAGAAATTGCTCTGTCTTCATCTGGATGTGCAAACCGACCATTAGATATATTGAAAAACTTTGTAGTAATTGTTGGTGCTGGCCTATTCCACCACATGCGGCCATAATTGTCTTTGAAAATATCGTCTTTCCCGATGTAACAATCAAGTTGTAATTCGAGTTGGTTTGCCCAACTTAAACGGTTGCCCCCGTTGTGTGGTGTTAATGCCATACGTTTCAGACTTTTTTCGTTCAACCCTGCGGCAGTATGTTGGAAGTCAGTTGTGTCTTTATGCCCTGCGCTTATTTTTGGGAAACCATTCTTTTCTCCCAAAACATCTGCTACGGTTAAGATTCTTTCCGACTTTTTGGGCAAAGAAACTTTCACACCATCCAATCGGGAGGCAATAAGTGAAAAACGCCGGCGACTTTGTGGAACTCCGTATTGACTCATATCAACAATTTCTTTGACCATGTTTTTGTAGCCAAGAACATCTAGCTTATCTAAAAAACGATATAAGGCGGTTTCTTTGTTTGTAACTATTCCTGGGACATTTTCAACTAAGACATATCCAGGTCTATAGTGCTCGATAAAACGGGCGAAATTGATCAATAAGCCTTTTGATTTTTCAGCTTTACTATGGTCGGTATTGATAATACTATAATATTGGCATGGGCTACAACCAACCATAATTAATTCGTCGTCGTATTTTTTTACACCAAAGTTTCTTTCAAAATAATCGCTCCAAAGGTTTTTAATATCCTTGTAAATAAATGTACTGCCAGGATTGTTGAACTCGTATGTCTCTTTTGCATTTCCGTCAAAATCCACCCCGGCAATCACATCTATCCCCGCCTGCCGCAACCCACAAGTCATACCACCTCCTCCGCAGAAGAAGTCAATAGCCTTATATTGTTTATCATTCGACTTTGCCATCGTTAAAATTTGTTTAAACTGCAAATATAATAATATTTTTTGGATGCGATGACAGCTATATGAAAAAAAACAAACAGATAGTTCTTAATAAACTTAAAATCTGCTCATTACAATTTCAAAACAAAAAAAACGCTCTGTGCTACTTCTTTCATTTCTTCCATCTCCTCTACCCTCTTATATTCTTCCAGCAGGTTGAATATTCCGTCCTCGCTGAGGACATCGCGCTTGAGGTCGGGAGGGAGAAGGCCCGCTTCGTCGGCTTCAAAGTCGGTAAGCCTGATCATTTTTTTCGGTTAAGGAGGCGCCCTATCCTGTTCTTCCCGTTCAGCTCTGCCACCGCCAAAATGCCGAAAGCAATGGCCACGGTGACTTTCAACGCCACAAAGCCCGTCTGCATAGCCGCTGGAACTTGCTCGGAGACAAGGTTATAGGTTGTCCAGAAGATGCCGGCACCCGGCACCAAAGGGAAAATGCCGCAGATGAGAAACACCGTGACGGGACATTTGCGCACCATGGACTGTGACAAAGCTGTGAAAGCAACCAAAGCCGTAGCAAAAAACACCACTCCCACTATCGACAAGGCCGTGTAGCGCACCAACAGCAGATATAGCAGCCAGCCCATCATACCGCAAAAACCACAGTCCGCATAGTACCTGCGGGGCACACCGAAAAGCACCGCGAAGGCCATGGTACCCACAAAAGCTGCCACCAACTGCACCAACAGTCCTGCCGTTTCAGGCGCAGCGGTCAAAGGTTCCAGCGGCTGCATCCGTCCAGTTATCGCCGCATCAAAAATGAAGGCGAAAGCCACCCCCAGCGCAATGCAGAAGAAGACCAGCAAGGCATCCAACAGTCGCGTGACGCCCGCAATGTAGTCCTCGTTGGCCAAATCGCGGATACCGTTGGTGAATGGCACTCCGGGAATCAAGGGGATGATGGCTCCGATGATCATGTTACTCAGATGGGTACCCAAGCCCATTTTATACATCACCCCGCAAAGCACTGTGGCCAGGAACGCACCGGTGAGATTACCTGTAATACGGGACAGGTGAGGATAAGCGACAAAAAGCATGTAAACCCACAACAGCAAACCCGCCACCAAGGCGACCAGGCAGTCCATAAAGCCACCGCCAAAAACGATGCAAAAACCCGCACTACCCAAAGCGGACGCCACAATCTGCTCCACGGCAGGCTTCGGACGCATGGCACGGATTTCCTTCAGCCGTCGCTCCAGCTCCGGCAGGTCGCATTGTCCTTGCGCCACCTTCCGTGACAACTGGTTCACTGCCACCACCTTGTCGAGACTCGTGCCTTTGATAGGTATGAACTTGGAGCGGGCATATCCCTTGCCAGTAGCCATAATGCCATTGCTGAGCACGAAGAAGCTTTCGTCCTCCACACCGAAATGTCCTGCAATCCGCCGCATCGTCTCCTCCACACGCGATATCTCCGCCCCATTCTCCAAAAGAATTGAGCCGGCCTCGTAGGCCAGATCCATCACTTTACTGTTATCGTCCATCGTATCACATATTATTTTCTCTTGGCACTCAAAATCTTGCCAATGTACATATGGTGAATGCCAGCGGGAAAGTTCTCGTAGCGTTTACGGGGAATCTCCTCGAAGCCAGCCGGGTCGAAGGAATCACGGTAGATAATCTCGCATTCATACACTTCGGAAGCTTCCAGGTAATATGGGGCGCCATGCTCTGTATAAGCCACATGCAAGCCCAGTGCCTCCTCCTTGTTGCCATCCCGTCCGCTGTGAGAGCCCATATAGGCCAGAACATCCTTATGATCCTCATCAAAGGTCATGACGGTGAAGTATTTGTATTTCTCCATAAACTGATACGTGTAGCGTGCGGGAGCCACATAGACCGTAATCGTATTCACATCATAGCTCCACACATTGCCCAAAGCGCCCCAGCCGATGGTCATGGCGTTGTGATTATCCTTGTCGCCTACTGCCAAGAGCAAACCTGAGCCTTTGAACCACGTGAAAGGATTGCCTTCGAAATCGTCTGTGTAGTCAAACTCGCTGAAAACCGCCTGTTCCACCTGCTTTTCGGGTTCCACCGCCTTGCCATCCACGCTACCATAGAAATTGTAGGACACATTGGCCGGTTTCCACTTATCTTTTGGGGTGTTAGTGCCATCGGAATAACCGATGACAATCGTGTTAAGCGGTATGAGTTTTTTAGGCAGCTGCAACACCTTGGACACCGCTTTCACCCGCTCTTCGGAAGGATAAGTGCCCGTCCAAACCGCTCCCAAGCCCATGGCATTGGCGGCCAAGAGGATGTTTTCAGTGGCTGCGGAACAGTCTTGCACCCAGAACTCGCGGGCACTGCCGGGCAAAGCTTTGCTCATGTCGCCGCATACCACAATGGCCAAGGGGGCTTTGGCTGCCATGCCCGCATACGGGTTGGCCTTCGCCAGTGCCGCCAACTGTTGTTTGTCGGTCACCACCACAAAATGCCAGGGTTGTTTGTTCATGGCCGATGGGGCCGCCATACCTGCACGCAAAAGTTGCTCAATTTTGGCATCTTCCACGGGTTTGTCAAGATAACTGCGCACCGACACACGGCTCGCGATATTGTTCAGAACAGCCTGTTCCGAACCATTTTTCTGGGCTTTTGTAGAACATGATGAAAGTAATAACATAGTGAGAATCAAAACAGTAAATCCTTGTTTTTTCATAGTATCCATTTATTATGTTTATTAAAATGCAAAAATAATAAAAATCAATTTAAGGATGAATAAGAGCACTAAAAAATGCAATAAATGGCAGAAAAATCACTGTTGATAACTTATTATCCTCATTTAACGATTCTTAGAATGATTGTTAATATCTTTCTGAAAAGTGAGAGAATTTTTACTTCACTTTGTTATACTTTTGCATGCCGTTTTTGAAAGACGAGAAGACGAGGAGACAGGAAGACGGGAAGACATGCACTACGTGCATTCGGGGAGACGAAAAGACGGGGAGACGATGGAACAATAATCGAATACCCGATAGAACGAAAGTGAACGCCTTAACGAGCGAATGCAACGAGCGTCTTAATGCATAAACAGATCAACAATTCAACAAATCAACGATTCAACATGGAGAATAAGACTATTACTACGAAGAAGACTGAAAACAGACTCTCATACAACACCATTGAGGCCACCTTGGGAAATACCGGAAAGATTGTGCCACAAGCACTTGACATCGAAGAGGCCGTATTAGGCGCATTGCTGATCGATGCCAATGCCGTGAGCATCGTCATCGATTCGCTTACGCCTAGCATGTTCTATCGGGATGCGCATCAGATGATCTACAAAGCCATTCTCGACTTGTTCACAAAATCAGAGCCCATCGACCTGCTCACAGTTACAAACAAGTTACGAAAAGAGAAACAATTGGAGTTTATTGGCGGTGCCTCTTTCCTGGCCTCGCTGACCAACCGTGTAGCCTCTTCTGCCAATATTGAATACCATGCCCGTATCATCATGGAGAAGTTCGTGCTTCGCGAACTGATCAGCGTTTGCAGCAACATCAGCCGCGACGCCTACGATGACTCCAAAGATGTGTTGGAGCTGATGGACAAGGCCGAAACCGACCTGTTCAACATTATCCAAAACAATTTCAAGCGCGACAGTAAGGAACTGCGCACGGTGGTACAGAACGCCATCCATGAATTGCAGGAGATGAACAACAAGAGCAGCGACGAGTTGCAAGTGCGCACCGGCATCCGAGCCATCGACGAGAAAATCGGCGGCTGGCAACGTTCCGACCTTATCATCATGGCCGCCCGTCCCGGTATGGGTAAAACATCTTTCGTGCTCTCCATTGCCCGCAACGCAGCCCTAACCTTCAACAAAAAAGTGGCTTTCTTCTCCTTGGAAATGTCGGCTACCCAGCTGGTACACAGACTTTTCGCTATCGAATCGGGTATCTCTGCCGAAAAAATCGCCAAAGGCAAGCTGAATGAGTCGGAATGGATACAGCTGATGGAAAAAATCAATGTGCTTTTCAGCTCGAACCTGATTATTGACGACACCCCAGCCCTGTCCATTTTCGACTTAAGGGCAAAATGCCGCCGACTGAAAGCCCACAATGACATTGACCTGATTATCATCGACTATTTACAGCTGATGCAAGGCAATGTAGATGGAGCCAAAGGTACCGGCAACCGCGAGCAGGAAATCAGCCATATTTCCCGTTCTCTCAAGGCCTTAGCCAAGGATTTGAACGTGCCAGTCATCGCCCTGTCGCAGTTAAGCCGTGCCGTTGAGACCCGTCCCGGCGCAAAAAGGCCCCAGCTGTCAGACCTTCGTGAATCCGGCTCTATTGAGCAGGACGCCGATATGGTTATGTTTATCTACCGTCCTGAATACTATAAATTTGAAGCTTTCGAAGACAATACTCCTTCCGAAGGATTGGCTGACATCATGATTGAAAAGAACCGTCATGGTTCGGGTGGCAACATCCGTGTGCGCTTCCAAAGCCAATACACCAAATTCACCGATGTGGATGACGTACCACATTTCACAGAAGGTGGCGATTCCAGCAATTCTGGCAACTTCGCCGATCCCGCGGCCGGTATCGCCCCCAGCGCCAGCTTCAGCACCTTCAACGCCAGCTTCAACGACGAACCCGAAACCAACTTCACCGGCACTGATGACGGAGAAATGCCTTTCTAAGCTATGAAAAAACTATCTATGGAAGAACTCCACCGTGTAAGCCCAGAGGAGTTCAAAAAAGTCAAGAAAATACCGCTGACAGTCATTCTGGACGACATCCGCAGCATGAACAATATCGGCTCCATTTTCCGCACCTGCGATGGCTTAGCCGTAGAGCAGCTGTATCTGTGCGGCATCACCGCCTGCCCTCCTAACAAGGAAATCAACAAAACCGCCCTCGGCGCCACCGAAAGTGTGGAATGGCATTATTTTGAGGATGTGGTGGAAGCTGTCAAACAGTTGCAATCAACTGGTTATAAAGTATTTATGGTTGAACAGACCAACCAGTCCATCATGTTGCAAGATTTTCAAGTGCCCCAAGGACAGAAAACCGCCATAATCTTGGGAAACGAGGTATTCGGGGTCAGCGACAAGCTGTTGTCCATCGTAGATGGTGCCATCGAGATTCCTCAGTTCGGCACCAAGCACTCCTTCAATGTGACGATCGCCGCTGGGATGGTGATGTGGGAAATCTTTAAACAGGTTTCAGTGATTAGGGGTTAGGGGTCAGTGATCAGGGGTCAGGGGTCAGGGGTCAGAGGTCAGGGGTCAGAGGTCAGAGGTCAGAGGTCAGTGAATAAGAATTCAAAATTCAAAATTCAACACTAACCCCTAAAACCTAAAACCTAATCCCTAAAAACAATTAGCATATTAAAAAACTGTCAATTGTCAATTGTCAACTCTCAACTGTCAACTGCTTAACGTATTTTTCCTGTAGCGGAATAGATTGGTGCGTTTGGCGGTCGAAGCCACAAATAACACTGTGACAGGTGGTTTTGACGATCCCCGTTTTCTCATCTACCAATTGTTGCACCATCTTGAAGCTTTTGTGTCCAATTTCAGTCACTTTGCTGCAACATACAATTTTATCATTAAATTCAACGCCATTATGGAAATCCAAATCCACATGCACCAGTACCAGGTCAAAGGTGCTCCAGTCGATGGGTTCCTGAAAAACATGCTCGAAAAAAGCACTGCGGCCATAGTCGAAATAATGGCACTGGATGCCATTATTCACATGATTGAAAGGATCCAAATCGCTCATCTTGATTTGGATTGGTACTGAGAATTTAAAATCTATGTTTTCCATTTTGATTTTGATTTGATATCCACTACTACCCCGCCCTTCGGGCACCCGTTTAATACGACGATTTCGTTTTCTTTATAAGGTACAGCTTCGCCATAATACTTACGTCACTACCCCGCCCTTCGGGCACCCGTTGGAGGCTACGCCTCCTTTCTCCTCCTCGCTCGGCAAAATCCAAGCAAGCTTTGCTTCTGCACTCGCTCCTTCGTCGAATCTAATAGAAGGGGAATTTAAAGTTTCCCCTAAAAAACAACACATTAGCACATTTGCTAATTAACTAATTTGCTAATTAACTAATTTACTTCATCAGTTTCGCCCGGAGCTGCCGCATGCCTTCGGTAGCTTTTTCCTTGATAAAAATTACCTCACGGCGGATGGGCTGCACCTCTTTGGGATCAATCACATAAATCGGGATTCCAGCAGGAGCGTAATACAACAAACCCGCTGCAGGATATACATTCAGGGAAGTGCCGATAATAATCAAGATATCAGCGGTTTGCACATGAGCGGCAGCATCTTCCAACAAGGGAACAGATTCGCCGAACCAAACAATAAAGGGACGCAGGATTCCGCCATCGGCTGCTTTTTCGCCATATTTAATGTCGCGATAGCCGATATCCTCCACACAACGTTTTCCACGTTCACTGCACGCCTTCGTCAATTCGCCATGCAGATGGATGACATGCGAGGAGCCTCCTCTTTCATGCAGATTATCCACATTCTGCGTCACGACCACTACCTCGTATTGTTGCTCCAGCTCGGCAATGATTTTGTGTGCGTCGTTAGGCTGACAATGTTCCAGCTCACGGCGACGCGCATTGTAAAAATCAATCATCAGTTCGGGATTGCGGTACCAGCCATCGATGCTGGCCACATCCTCCACATTATAGTTTTCCCAGAGGCCATTACTGTCTCTGAAGGTGCTGATGCCGCTTTCCGCACTCACACCAGCTCCCGATAAGACCACTATCTTTTTCATCATTCAAAATTTTCTGCAAAGGTACAAATAAAATCTGAATTTCAACTACTAACTACTAATCCCTGACCCCTGACCCCTAATTACTAACACCTAACACCTAATCTCATTGGCACATTAAAAAAAATCGTATTTTTGCCAAAAAATTACGATTATGTTGGAATTATTACTTGCCACCGCATTGAAAAACTCATTAAAAGAGTTATACAATCTTGATATAGAAGCTGATAAATCGCTCATACAAAAGACAAAAAAAGAATTCGAAGGTGATTTCACCATCGTTGTTTTCCCCTACGTGAAGGCTGCCCGCAAGGCTCCTGATGTGGTGGCAACGGAAATCGGGAACAAATTGCAGGAAAAAATGGCGGATTTTGTCACCGCTGACGGTGTTCATGGCTCACTTACCTCTTTCAATGTGGTGAAAGGCTTTTTGAATTTCTCCGTAAGTTCTGATTTTTGGCTTGATTTCATGTCAAAAAACATTAACAATGAGAACTTTGGAAGAAAAACAGAAATTGATGAACGACCCAGTCTGATTGAATTTTCTTCACCAAACACCAACAAGCCCTTACACCTGGGACATATCCGCAACAACCTTTTAGGCAATTCTGTAGCCCTGATTCTGGATGCTTGCGGCAAACATCCGATCAAGGTTAACCTTGTGAATGACAGAGGAATACATATATGCAAGTCCATGTTGGCATGGTTAAAATTCGGTCATGGCGAAACAGCTGAAACCTCAGGTATGAAGGGTGACCATCTGGTAGGTAAGTACTATGTAGAGTTCGACAAACAATACAAGGCTGAGATGCGCCAACTGCAAGAGCAAGGCATGAGCGAGGAAGAGGCAGCCAAGAAAGCTCCACTAATGCTTGAGGCACAAGAGATGCTGCGCAAGTGGGAGCAAGGCGACGAGGAAGTGAGAGCCTTGTGGAACAAGATGAATGGATGGGTATATGCCGGTTTCGAACAGACCTACCAGAGAATGGGCATAAAGTTTGACAAAACATACTATGAGTCAAATACTTATATTTTAGGCAAGCAACTGGTTGACGAAGGTTTACAGAAGGGTGTCTTCTATCGGAAGGAGGACAACTCCGTATGGGTAGATTTGACCGCTGAGAATCTTGACGAGAAACTGCTGTTGCGCGGCGACGGCACCTCAGTATATATGACCCAGGATTTGGGCACTGCCCAGCTCAGATACGAGGAATTCCATCCGCAGAAAATGATTTATGTGGTAGGAAACGAGCAAAATTATCATTTTGACGTGCTGAAACTGGTATTGGGCAAGAAATTAGGCAAGGAGTTTGGCAATCATATCTATCATTTGTCATACGGAATGGTTGAATTGCCTAATGGGAAGATGAAATCACGCGAGGGTACGGTGGTGGATGCCGACGACTTGATGGACGAGATGTTCCTGCAAGCCAAGGAGAGTACCGAAGCACTTGGGAAACACGACTTTACGCCCGAAGAGGCCAACAAATTATACGAGATGATAGGCATAGGAGCCTTGAAGTATTTTATCTTGAAGGTAGATCCCAAAAAGAACATGTTGTTCAATCCTGCGGAATCCATCGATTTCAATGGAAATACAGCGCCCTTCATCCAATACACCCATGCCCGTATCAAGTCGCTCATGCGCAAAGCCGAGGAAAACGGTATTGTTTTGGAAGCGGCAACAGAAGCGTCATTGTTGGGCGATAGCGAGAAAGCCCTCTTGAAATCGCTGTATGCCTATCCTCAGGTGGTGGAGGCCGCCGGTGAAGGCTACAGTCCCGCGTTGATAGCCAACTACATGTTTGATTTGGCCAAGGATTTCAACAGTTTCTACCAGGCATCGCCGATTTTCAAGGAAGACAATGCGGCACTGCGAGCTCTGCGTTTGCGCATCTCCCAGATGGTAGCCATGGTCCTCAAACGCGGCATGGCGCTGTTGGGTATCGATGTGCCGGAAAAGATGTAGTAAATTCCTTATTGAATTCAATTGGCACATTAGCACATTGACAAATTTGCTCATTTGCTCATTATTTTTTGTATCTTTGCCGCTCATTTTATTAACCTAAAAATTATTGCAATGATTCAGAGAATTCAATCCGTATTTTTGCTTGTAGCAGCTATTGTGACCATTATTTTACTCTTTATACCCATTGGTGACATTTACACCGCCGAAGCCCAATACACTTTCACCTGCTTTAACGTACATCTACCTAACGGACAAGTGGTTATGAGCACCCTCTACATTGCTTTGATTCTGATTCTTTCCGCCTGCATTTCCATTTATGCCATCTTTAAATACAAAGACAGAATGAAACAGACCAAGATTGTTTCCGTCAACATGTTGGTGTTTTTAGTAGCCATTATGCTGATGATCTGGGTGTATCCAGACTTTCTTTTCCCGAAAAAATTTGAAATGGCAGGATTCCGCTTCAACTACTGGATTATGATTTTCGTGTTGCCGCCGGTATGCATGTTTTTGGCCAACCGTTTCATCAGGAAAGACGAACGATTGGTACGTTCCGCTGACAGACTGAGATAAGATGATTTCATCAGCGATATTATCGGTTGACCAAGTAAGAGAAAGCGAGGCGCTAACCATGCGGGAGGAGCCCATCAGCTCGCTTGACCTGATGGAGCGCGCCGGTATCCGTTTCACAGAATATTTATTACAGCACTGCCCTATCGACCGCTTTGCGGAGATTGTGGTGGTATGCGGCCCCGGCAACAACGGTGGCGACGGTTTGGTCATCGCGCGACATCTTTATGCACAACGACTTCCCGTTCGTGTGCTGTTAGCCGTACCCGATGGTGCCAGAACAACCGTTGAGTTCGAGACCAACCTTGAACGCTGGTATGCGCTGTCGGAAGAGCAAAAGACGAAACGCACGCAGCTATATCATGAAGGCGAGGAATTGACATGGGGAGAGACACGGCACACACAGGATTACCAAGGAAGAAGGAAGCATACTTGGGAGCAGACTCTGCCCTGCTCTATTCATCAAGATAGCGTAAAAGAGGTTGGGGAGTGCCCAGTCTTGGTAATTGATGCCATCTTTGGCATCGGCTTGTCGAAACCCTTACGGGATTATCATGCCCAATTGGTGGAAAACATCAATCAATCAGGTGCTTACATTATTGCAGTGGATGCGCCATCGGGGATGAAATTGGATGAGCATACTGAAGGCAAAGCGCTCAGTGTCAGAGCCAACGAAACCTATACCTTCCAGTTTTACAAATTGGCTTATTTGTTACCCGAGACATACAAGCGTTGCGGGGAAGTAAGTGTCATTGACATTGGTTTACGCCTGCCTGACAGTGATTACAAGTCACAACTTATTGAACAAAATACCATTAAGCATTTATTGCATCATCCATACAAATATGCCCATAAAGGCAGCATGGGGCATGGCTTGTTGATTGCTGGCAGTGCCGACATGCCTGGGGCGGCTATATTGGCGGCCACAGCGGCCTTGCGTGGCGGTATCGGCAAGGTGACGGTTCACAGTCCCTCGAGAGTCTGTGACCTGTTGCCGACAGTGATTCCCGAAGCCCTACTGAGTCGAGACAGCAACAATGAAAGTTTCAGTCGCATTGACTTCGAGCGGCACCCTGGCATCAATACCGTGGCCATTGGCTGTGGTTTAGGCAAGAACAGGGCTGCCGTCCAAGGATTAAAAAGCGTGTTGGACGAAGTTGGCGACCCTTTGATTTTGGATGCTGATGCCCTGAACATATTGGCGGAGAACAAGACCTGGCTGGGATTTCTGCCTGCCAGAAGCATATTGACACCCCACATCAAGGAATTCGAGCGCATGGCTGGCAAGTCGGACAATGACTTTGACCGCATCGGAAAATTGCGGCAATTTGCGGAGAAAAATGGAGTAATCGTGATATTGAAGGGGGCCCATACGGCGGTGGCCATGCCCGACGGGCGAGTCTTCTTCAACACCACCGGCAACCCGGGCATGGCCACCGCCGGCAGCGGCGACGTGCTGACCGGGCTGCTGCTGGCACTGCTAAGCCAAGGCTATGCTCCAGAGGCAGCAGCCCTGATTGGCGTTCACTTGCACGGCGCCGCCGCTGACTGCGCAACCGCGCAGCATGGGCACCCAACAGCCCTCGTCGCCTCAGACATCCCCAAATGCTTCGGAAAAGCGATTCAACGATTGTTCGACAATCAACAGTAAAAGCTGGAGATTGATCATCACTTGGGAGATAAATCCAAAAATTTTAGTGGTTCAAAGCGTCAATAACTTATCACCATCGGTAGGATCAAGGGTGAATACATTGTCATTGGAGACACGGATGACGAACAGGCCTTGTTTGTGAGCGTATTGGAGAGCTTCCCTGTCGTAATTGATAGCGGCAATCGCCAACAGTATCTTCTTATCCGCATATTCGGGACATACTTCCTTAAAACTCTGCATCTGCGCCAAAAAATGGTCAATATTTTTGCATGTACAGTTTGTTTTAACTTCTACAATAATAGCAATCTCATCATCCAACAGCAACAAGTCCACCTCCAGTCTCTTGTCCAGATCCTTTACATACTTATTGAAGTTTTTCCAGCAACGATTGATGTTATAGCCCCTCTCCTGAAACATCCTCATAGCTGATGGCTCCATAAGGCCCTCTATTATATGGCCTGTCTGGGATGTGAAACTATTGGCCAACTCCGAAAGTTTTTTGCAAGTTTCTTTAACCTGCTCATCTGTTTTCTGCATTTTCCTTTCGGTTTCTAGCATTTGAAGGTTGGTTTCCTGAAATCTTTTGTCTGTTTCTTGAAACCTCCTGTCTGTTTCCTGAAACCTCTTGTCTGTTTCCTGAAACTTCCTGTCCGTCTCCCTAAACATTTCTTTCAACTCATCCAATGAAGGTACTCTCTTTACTGCTTTTTTTGTTAGTGTTTTCATCATCAACAAACTTTTAATCTTTTCAAAATTCATGCCGCAAAAATACAAATAATTTTAATACAAAAACAATTTGTTGATAATTATTTCTTAAAACAAATAAAATTCCGTACGCCATATTGCTACAGCGTACGGAATAAAAAGCACTTGTTGTTCACAAGTTTGGA